>Ga0307502_10000254_pt1 | contig 14290 bp, 11 predicted proteins | sample 16_S_MG_FD_201364 | JGI IMG/M metagenome (GOLD analysis project Ga0307502, IMG submission 201364) | Soil microbial communities from Populus trichocarpa stands in riparian zone in the Pacific Northwest, United States - 16_S | ecosystem: Environmental > Terrestrial > Soil > Riparian zone > Trees... | reverse complement strand
CGACGGCGCGGACTTCAAGGACGGCGAGCGCGTCATCGAGGAAGACAACGACAACAACAGCATCGACGAGAAGGTCGCCGTCTGAGCGTTCTCACGCCATCTCATCCACAACATTTGACAATAACTCCGCAGCACCCGGTAGGAGCCATAGACCTCGCGGTCATAGACGTCCCAGCACCATTCCCAGACATTGCCGAGCATGTCGTGAAATCCCCACGCATTGGGCTCCTTGCGGCCCACCTCGTGAACCGCCCCGCCGGCGTTGTCGCGATACCACGCGATATCAGCAAGCTCGCCGTAGCGAGCCCCGAACGTCCCCGCACGGCATGCGTATTCCCATTCGGCCTCCGTCGGCAGGCGATAGCCGTCAGCAGACAGGTCCCAGTAGACCTCCTCGTCGTCTGCGGACATCGCGTAGACCGCTGTCAAGCCCGCGCGCTGGGACAGCCCATTGCAATACCCCACGGCCGCGAGCCACGACACGCATTCAACCGGGAGGTCGACGCCACGAGCGACACTCGGTGACTGACCCGTGACCTCGGCATAGCGCGCCTGCGTGACCGGCACCACCCCAAGCAGGTACGGCGCCAGCTCGACCGTCCAGCTGCGCTGGGTCCGACGATCGCTCAAGGCCACCTCCCCCGGCCCGACGGCGATCATCTGTTCATGCCGGGCGTCCGCGTTCATCGTCGATCATGGTCAGAACGCGGGGGTCTTCCGCGCGCGGGAAGCGAACTTGATTCTCCGCCTCGACGCGCGAGAGCGATGCGGTCAGCGGTCATCCTCCGGACTCCCGGTGGGGGTCACGACAACGGCCTCGCCTGCACCGATGGTGACCCGCAGGCGCCCGCCGTCGATCTGGCCGACCGTCGCGTCGAAGCCGGGCCAGCTCCCATCGGCCGAGACCTCGCGGTCGTCGATGCGCACCTGCGGCGCGTCGAGCGTGCGCCCTGCGCCGGACGGATCGTGCGGGGCCATGCGGTGCAGTGCATAGGAGAAGCCGCGGATCGCGACGTCGACCGTCGCCGGCACAGCGCCTTTGTTGATGACAAACAGCCGCTGCGGCGTCCCGGCGCCGCCGCTGCGCCACGCCTTGATGGCCGCCGTGTCGGGGTGTGCCGCCCGGACCGGCGTGGGCCGCAGTCCAGAGGTGCCCTGCGCGAAGCGCGAGAACAGCAGCAGGGCGTAGTACTCGGGCGCGGCCGCCGGTGCGCCGGCGGCCGGGGTCGGGTCATACGTGATCGCGTTGTAGTAGGCGTTGCCTTCCTCGGGAGCGAAGAACTCGCGCACCTCGGCGTTGTGGAAGTTCACGCCGATCGCACCGGTCGCGCAATCGCTGTTTTTGCCCGGTGCGTCAGGTGGTTGCGGGCAGGCGGCATTGAACATCGCCTCGAGCGCCCAGACGGCGCTGGCCGCGACGTTGCTCACGCCGTCGACGCCACGCCCTGCGGCCGTGTTGAGCTCTCCGAGGCGGTAGGCCAGGCTGCGGCGCGCCGCCTCGCGTGCGTGCGTGTGGACTTGGAAGGCGAAGTTCGCCATCCGCTCGTCGGACAGGATGCGCTCGATCGATGCGCAGCGGTATTCGTCGGTCGCGCATCCGCGCGCCACCGGATAGAAATGGTCGGTGGTGGCGAGACCGAGCGACGCTCGGATGGCTTTGGTCGCCGGCGCGATGGCGTCGAGGATCGCCGGCCAGTCCCAGAAGAAGCGCGTGCGCACCGAGCGCGCGACGATGCTCTGCCAGGGCGCGATCGGCTCGCTCGTGCTCGGCGCGTCGATCGCGAACGGCTGTGGCACGCCGGCGTTCTGGTAGGCGGCGAAGTCCGCCAGGTATCGAGCGAGGTCGTAGCCGTAGGTGAGATCGGGCTCGTTGCCCAGACCGATGCTGACGACGTAGCGCTGCGCTGCGCCGGAGAACGCCTGCTGCACCCCGCGCGTGAAGGCCCGAGCGTGGTCGGGCCCGACCCACGGCCGCTGCGGCTCGGGAGGCGCCAGCGCGGCTCCAAGGATCACGCCCCAGCCCGGAGCACCGTCAGCACTGTCGCTGCGTCCGTCGCGGGCGTCGACGGTCTCGAGCGTCTCGCGAATCGACGCGAGATCCTCGGGGGTGATCACCCGATTGGTGTTGCTCGTCGCCGGATCGAACTGCATGAGGTCCTGCGACGAGCCGCCGATGCGCAGCACGCCCGCGCCGAGGTTGGCGAGCAGGTTTGCGAACGCCGGCCGCGCGGCCGTGCCCATGTAGCGCTCGATCAGCGACCACTCGATGCTGAAGCCGACGAAGTGCCCCGGGATCTCGCCGCCGCCGGCGGACGGGGGATCGAGCTCGAGCGACGCGTCGGCGGCGCTGTTCGTGAGCGCGGGGGCCGCGGGCGCAGCGGCCATCAGGGCAAGCCACGCGAGCGCCCACGCCAGAGCAACAACGCCCCCCACGACCCTCGCGCTCGACACTACGGGACCCACTGAGCGAGCATCCTGCCAGGCTCGGCCCCGATCATGCGCTGTCAGCCACGCAGGCGCGTGATCACCCGCGGGCGGAGCAGCCCTACCGCGCCGGGACCTGCTCGCTCTGGCGCACGACCCGCCAGGCCGTCGCCACGGGCTCCAGGAAGTACGGCGGCTCGCGGTAGCGCAGCCGGTCGTCGTAGGTGTAGTCCTTCGTGAACCCGGTGCTCGCCGAGCCGAAGGTGCCGACCGGCCCGCGGAAGCGCTGCGCGATCGCTCCGACGATCTTCAGCGCGCCGAGCTGGTTGCCGCAGGCGTGGTTGTCGGCGATGAACGAGTGCGACAGCGAGAGGATCGCGGCCTCGATCGTCACCGTATTCATGAGCGGGGAGCTTGAGCTGTTGGTATTCGTGCAACTCGTCATCGAGGTCGAATCGCTGCGTGAGACCTTGTGGTAGACACGCACGAAGTTGTTGGCGATGAGGCCGAGCATCACGTCTCCCGAGCGGATGACGTTCCCGTTGGAGCTCGAGGTCGGCGGCCGGATGACGATGTCCTTCTCGCTGGCGATCGTGAGGTTGCCCGCGTACGTCCCGCTGACGTAGACGTTTGCGCAGCCCTGTGGCTCGCTGTAGGCCTGCAGCGGCGGAGCCTGGTTGCTGCCGCAGGCACCGCTCTTGACGTAGATCAAGCCATTGGCGGGCCATGCCTTGGCCACCGTCGTCCCGTTGTTCGTGACGGTGATCGTGTTGCCGTTGAGCCGCAGGGTCGTCGTCCCGGTGAACTTGTACTGCGCATCGGTCATCTGCGCCAGCGAAGCGTTGCTCGGGGGCATCGCGAGCGTCTTGGCGGCGGTCTGCCAGGTGCCGAGGAAGTTCGGTGCGCTGCCGGCGCAGTTGGTGGCGTAGCCGGGCGCGGGTCCCGAGACTTCGATGACGTCGGTCGAGCGGCGCCCGAAGGTCGGCGTTCCGCAGACGAGGATGTCGTCGTTGGTGTGAAACGGCCCGTTGATCTTGTCGTTGAAGCTCCCGTTGGCGACGAACGTGATCGCCGAGCAGCCCGAGGGGCGTTGCGCGCGGTAGCGCACGCAGTTCTGCTGCGCCCAGTTGATGTTCGTCTGCCCGCTGTAGGTGACGGGATCGCCGGTCTCGTAGTCGGTGAAGTACAGGTAGTCGATGAAGCTGCGGCGTCGCAACGTCGCGGTCAGGCTGCGCGTGCGGCCGCCGGCCTCGCCGGTCGTGCGGATGCGCATCGTGCCGGTGCCCGCATCGATCATCGTCAGCGAGGCGCGGGTCGGGTCGCATGCGGCGGCGCCCGTCACGGCCAGCAACTCGACCGTGTAGCGCGCGCTCGTCCGCGGCAAGCTGCGCCACACCCGCGGGTCCTGCCCCGTTCCGTTCCATGCCTGGTTGACCGGGTTTGGCTGGCCCGGACCAGGCGGCGCGACGTTCGTGCATTTCGTCCAGTACTGGTTGTCCTGCGCGAGGTGGAAGAGGTAGTAGTGCAAGCCGGCCTCGGCGGCCGCGTACGCCTGCTTGGCGTTGTTGGAGGATCGCGACTGCGGGGCGTCGCCGATGGTAAGCGTGAACGAAGCCACAGCGATCAGGGCGCCGATCATCATCACCCCCAGGACGACGATCATCGAGAAGCCGTCCTCGTTGCGCCAGGAGCGGCTCATGTGCATTGCGGCGCCGGCCGGGGCTGGTTGGGATCGGCCGAGCGCAGGTCGATCTCGTCCTGCATGTTGGTCGCCAGCCCTGTCGTCTGCTTGCGCCCCGTGGGGCGGACGGTGAAGCTGATCGTGATCCGCGACGCGGTCGGGACGTCGCCGGCCGACAGCGGCGTCGCGAGGACGACGGTCGGGCGCGGCGGCGTCGCCGAGTCAAACGCGTTGAAGCGAAATACGGGCACCCCGGCGGTCGCGACCACGTCGGAGAGCAGCACGTGCACGCTCGTCGGCGTCGACGGCCAGGTCGTGTTGGGCTGCATGCCCGTCCCGTTGGATCGCACGTCGCTGATCGTCTGCTGTACGGGGTCGAAGACGAGCGTGTGGATCGCCGGCGGCTGGCTGCCGTCGCTGAGGTCGGCGAAGAACGAGACCTGCGTGTCGGTCCCGCCGATCAGCGACGCCGTGAACGGGTCGGGGCACACCGCGGAGCGCAGCGGCCGGGTCATCAGATCCATCGCCTGGCGTCCGCGCTGGGTCGCGTCGACGCGTTCCGCGAGCTCGGAGTTCACGCGAAAGGCGCGCTCCAGGACGGCGAGCGCGGCGAACAGGAGGATGAGCGCGAGCGCGATTCCGATGACGATCTCCACGACCGAGTAACCCTCCTCGCCGGAGCCGTTCACGAGCAGACTCCGAACCCGCCGCTCAGGACCAGCTCCAGCGCGATCGCCAGCGTGCCGTCCGGGCTCGTGTTGTCCACGTCGGGCGCCGTCACGCGGCGGACGCCGTCGTCAGCGCAGACGCTGTAGGTCCCGAACGGCATGCCGGGCTGCACGAGCGCCCCGCCGGCGCCCGTCGTCGCTACGGTCCGCTCCGAGCAACCGGCTCCGGTTGCGGTCAGCACGACGTGCGCGCCCTGCACCGGCAAACCGAGCCGCGTCACCGCGAGGTTGATGGCCGGCACGCGTACAGTCGCCGCGTACGAGCCGGCAGGGCTCGTCTGGACGAACCCCGGGTGTGACTGAAAGTAGGCAGGATCGTCGGCCTGCGGGTTTGCGCCCGGACAGCTGCCCGCGTAGACGGCGTAGCCGCTGGAGAACGGAAACAGCCCCGTGGCGTTGATCGTCGACTGACGAGTGCTGGACGTGAAGCGCCGCTCGCCCGAGGGTGGCACGCCGGAGTTGGCGACGGTGATGCTCGTCGCGCTCGAGCTGCTCGCGGCGGCTGCGCCGGCGGCGGCGGTGTCGAACGTGACCGCGATCTGTGCCGCGCGGTCGTACTGCAGCGTGATCGCGTTGACGTTGCCGCCGGTGACCGTGCCCGACTTCGTCACCTGCGTTGTGCCGGCCGCGTCGACCCAGCCGGGCTTGTCGAGCGCGACGTTGTAGCTCCCTGTCGGGATGTAGCCGAAGATCGCGCAACCGAGTCCGTTCGTCGGCAGGAGCGCCGAGTCGGGGCCCGTGATCGCGACGTCGACGTTCGGCACGGGGGCCGCGAGGTAGTCCTCGAGCTTGACCGCGAGCGTCCCCTGGGTCGGGCCGAAGGACCCCACCGGCGGAGCGAACAGGGTGCGGATCCGCGCGGTCCGGCCCGCCAGCGTGGGCGACGTGACCGACGAGCTGACGAGCAGGTAATCCGCGTTCACCGTGCCGTTCGTGCAGCTCACCGGCTCGCCGTTGGAGTCGCGAACCCACTCGGTGAGCGACGTGACGAAGTATGTGCGGGCGCCGAGCCCGACTGTGCGCGTCTCGTAGAAGTTCGACAGGTCCACAGCGCGGTAGGAACGCAGCCGCTCCTGGTCCTGCTCGGCGAGCGTCGTCGCGACCGAGCGCGAGCGGCTGAGGCCGGAGGCGGCGGTCGACGTATTCAGCGCCGTGAGAACCGCGCTGACGACGATCAGCAGGATCAGCGCGCTCCAGACCACCTCGACGATGATCCAGCCGTCCTCGCGACGGCCGTTCGGCCTCTGGTGAGCACTCGCGTGCATGCGCAACGGTCAACGGCGGACGCCTGCCAGCGACGCAATCGGCTCGGCGGATGTTCGAGTCGCGAGTCCGCCGTCACCGATTTCGAGCCGGACATGAGCCGCTGCGCCGGGGCGCGCCGCGAGCCCGGAAGTAGGATGGCGCGACGTGATCGAGCGCTATGACCTCGCCGGCCCGGTGGCGCTCGGCGTCACCGAAAGCGTCGAGGAGAGCAGCCGGCGCTTCGTCGCCAGCCAGATGGACCCCTTCCCCGGCGCCCCGAGCACCACTGATCCCGACGTGCTCATCGAGGCCGGGGCGTCGCCCGCGATCACCGAGATCCAGAACCCGGCCAACGACGGGCTCGTCACCGGCAGCGACGGTGACGCGCTGTACGTGCGCGGTGGCGACGGCTGGTGCCGGCTGCCGGCGACCGGCCGCACCGGCGGCCCGGCTCGCTTCGTCCTCAGCGGCGGCTTTCCGCTCTGGCGCGTGTTCAAGACCGTAGTGCGGCCCGCGATACAGCTCGCGCTGCTCCCGGCGGGCGCTGTCGCCGTGCATTCGGCGAGCGTCGAGCTCGAAGGCGCCGGGATCGTCGTCGCCGGCTGGTCGGAGAGCGGCAAGACCGAGACCGCGCTCGCGCTGATGGAGAGCGGCGCGTCGTTCCTGTCGGACAAATGGACGGTCTGGGACGCCGGCGCGCAGCTGTCGGCGTTTCCGATCGGCGTCGGCATCCGCCGCTGGGTGCTGCCGTACCTTCCGCGCCTGCGCGGCTCGTTGACGCGCGCCGCACGCGCGCAGTTCGCCGCCGCCGGCGCGGCCGACCGCGCCTCCCGCCCACTGCGGGGAGGGCGCCGGGGCGGACGCCTCGCGGGACTTGCCGGCGAGGCGATGGACCGCGCCGTCGCGCTCGCCGACCGCGCCGCGCTGACGCCCACCGAGCTGCGTGCGGCCTACGGTCAGACCGACGACCCCGCCCGCCGCGTGCGCGCGGGCTGCATCGTCCTGCTCGCGAACGTCGCGACCGACGAGGTCTCGGTGCAGGAGACCGACCCCGCCGTCGCGGCGGCGCGTCTCGCGCGGTCGGGCGCCTACGAGCGGCGGGTCTGGTTTGCGCTGCAGGAGCGCGCTTGCTTTGCGCTGCCGGCAACAGCGGCCGGTCCAACGATGGAGGAGGTCGTCGAGCGCGAGCGCGCCTTACTCGATCCGCTGCTCGCCAGCACGCGGATCCTGACCGTCCGAGCGCCGTTTCCGACCGATCCGCGCCGCGTCGCGTCGGCCATCCGCGACCGGTTGTAGGCGTGGGCACCGCCGCGCGCTTCACGTTCCCGACCGGCGTCGACCTGCGTCTGGCCGGCGACCGCGCCGCGCAGCAGCATTTCGCGGCCGAGTACGCGGGAGCGGGCGCACCCGACGACGGTTCCGTGCCATCGCTCGACGTGCGGTTCGTGCGCGCGCCGCCGGCCGGACCGCGGATCGAGGGCGGGCACAAGACCGCACGCTGGAGTGTCGTCGCGCCGGCCGCGGAGGCCGGTTCGCTGCGTGCCGCGATCGCGCTTCGCGGCCGCCCGCGATTCTTCGGCCTGTCGCTCGTGCAGGGCTACTTCGTCGAGCCGCTGCTGTCGGTCGCGGTCGCTCGCGCCGGCGCGGTCCTGCTGCCCAGCGCCGCGATCGGCGAGGACGGCGGCGCGCTGGTCATCATGGGCAGCTCGGGCACCGGCAAGAGCTCGCTGAGCGCCCGCGCGCTGGCGGCCGGACGGCCGGTTCTCGGCGACGATCAGATCCTGCTCGACGGCGACGGCCGCTGCTGGCGCTTTCCGCGCCGCATGCGGTTCTACTCCGATCTTCCGCAGACCGCGCCGGCGGCCTACGCTCGCCTCCCCGCGAGCGCGCGACGTCAGCTGCAGGCGCGCAAGCTGGCGAAGCTGCTCAGCCGCGGCTTCGTGCGCCCGTCGTATGCCATCCAGGCGACGGAGATCGCCGCGGGCGCGGCCACCGGCCCGCTGGCGCTGCGGCGCGTCGTCCTGCTCGAGCGCTCGGACGAGACCGCGCAGCTCACCGAGGAGCCGGCCGGCGCCCAGGTCGCCGTCGCGCATGGGCTCAAGCTGCTCGCCGAGCAACGGGCGCGACTCGCTGCAGGAGGAGATCCAGGCTGGCCGGCGGCCCTGGAGAGCGCGGCGGCACTCGAACGCCAGACGCTGAGCGCAGCGGTCGGCGGCACGCCCGTCACGCGGATCTGCGTCCCGCGTGGCTGGAGCGCGCCACGAGCGATCACGGCACTGGCCGCGCACCTCGGGACGGAGCGCTGAGCGTCGTGGTCGTCGCCAGCGTGGCGGGCCTCACGCAGAGCGCGCCGGCGCGCTCAGCCCAACCCGGCTCAGCCGCCACCACGCCCACAGGCCCGCGAGCACCTGCACGGCGAGCCATGTGAGCGCCATCGCGGTCAGCCCCTCGGCCGCCCCGGCCGCAGCGGCGGCGCCGATCGACACGGCGCCGGTGATCCAGCCGGCGACGATCGCTTCGTTGAGCCGGCCGACGCCGCGGCAGGCGGCGTAGTAGATCTGGACGAACGTCAGCGGGACGATCGCCACCACGAGGATCCTCAGCGGCGTCACGCCGGCGTCGGCGTATTCGGGCCCGAGGATCGAGAGCAGCGGGTGCGCGGCCAGCGCCAGCACGAGCGCCGCGGGAACGCCGATCCCCAGCGACGCGCGCACCCCGCGCCGGATCGACAGCCGCAGCGAGCCGGGGTCGTGCGCGACCTCGGCGAACGTCGTCAGCTCGACCTGGATCGCGACGATGTAGACGATCCAGGCCATCATCCAGGCCGCGTACCACGTCGCGTTGGCCTCCGGCGACAGCAACTCGACCACGACGACCGGCAGGATCAACCCGGGGGCGCGCTGGGAGAGCGTCAGCGCGTAGTTGGGCAGGCCGCTGAGGACGAGCTCGCGCGCGATCGGCCGCTCGATTCGCGGGCGCAGACGGTACCCCTCGAGCGTGCGCCGCAACTGGACCATCCCGATCAGAAACGCGCCGGCTCCGGCGAGCACCCACGGCACGAGCAGCGCCTGCGCGCTCTGCGCGTCGGTGAGCGCCGCGATCAGCCCGAGCGAGCCCGCCGCGATCGCGCCGAACGCGAGCCCCCGCAGCAGCGCATGGTCACCGCGACGAAGCGTCGTCGAAACCTGGTCGAGCAGGATCCCGATGGTCCCGAACGCCGTCGCAGCGAGGAACAGCAGCGCGTAGCTCAGCTCATGCGATACGGCATCCAGCTCGGTGAACACGCCCGACGCGAGCAGGAGAAAGAGCCCGCCGCCGATCGCCGCCGTCACCGCGACGAGCGTGAACGCCGTGTCCAGCAGCGCGGCGGGGCGATCCTGGTGGCGCGGGAAGCGCGCGATGACGGCGTTGCCAAGCCCAAGCAGCGCGAGTTGCGTGCAGAGCATCATCGCCGAGACGACGCCGGCCGCGAGCCCGACCTGATGCTGGGAGAACAACCGCGCGGCGAGCACCCAGAACAGGAAGCCCAGCCCCATCGCCGCGACTTTCGACCCGATCAGCGTGATCGAGTTGGAGAACATCGACAGGTGGCGCCGCGGCGCCTGCGAGGCCGCGCCCGGGGTGATCGGCTCTACGGTATGGGCGGTTGGGACGGTGGCCACTGAAAACGAGGTGGAGCCTTATGCGACCGAGGGGGCGGTGGAGATGCTGCGCCGTTGAAGCCGATTCCAGATCTCGCCGAACATGCCCACGTAGTTGTAGATGCAGTAGCAGGCGTAGTACGGCAGCCAGCGCGGCTGCCGCCGCAGCAGGCTCAATCCCGATCCGCGCACGGCCGCCGCCAGCGGGAGCGCCAGCAGCATCAGCGAGCGCGCTCCGTGGACACCGGTCATCCGCCCGAGCCCGTGCCCGTCCATGAGCCACTGGCCCTTGGCGAACTCCCACGTGTCGTCGAAGCGGTGCTCGACGATCGTCTCGCGCGAGACACCGAGCTTCGCGCCGGCCTGCTGGAGGCGCCAGCGCAGATCGATGTCCTCGCCAGACTCGAAGCTGGCGTCGAGGCCGTACGCGAGCAGCTGCTCGCGCTCGAAGATCGTCGCGACCACGCCGAACCACTGCTTGCTGCGGCCCGAGCGGTGGTGGTGCGCGAGCGCCTGGCCCCAGTAGCCCTTGCCCGACACGCTGTGCAGTCCCGCCTGGAGCGCGATGTAGTCGTCGCGCTTGAACTCCTGCAGCAGCGATTGCAATGCCCCGTCGTGCAGGACGACATCGACGTCGATGAGCGCGACGAACCGCGTGCGCGCCGCCTCGGCGCCCATCACGCGGGCCATCGCAACGCCCTTGCCCTCATCGGAGATGATCTTCGCGCCGTGGGCTCGCGCGAACTCGACGGTGCGATCGGTTGAGAGCCCGTCGACGACGATGATCTCGGCCGGATGCCCATCCGCGATCGATTGCAGGCAGCGTTCGATCCAGTGCTCTCCGTTGCGCACCGGCACGATTACGGTGAGTTGCTCGAGTCCAGACATCATGTCCCCCCTCCATCCTTGCGGGTACTCCAACGCCCGGCGGCGTAGCCCACGATCGTAATCCCCAGGCCGGCAACGATAGCCCCCGCACGCGCGATACCGGCAAGGTCGCCCAGGGTCAGTGTGTCGCGCACGCCGCGCAAGACGCCGAGCGGCAGCGCGCGCAGCGCGTACGTGCGCTCGGACGCCAGGCCGTCGCGGCTGCCGGTGTGCGAAGCCACCATCACCTTCGACAAGCCCTCGGCGTAACAGCGCGCACGGAAGTAGCTCCAGCGGATCCGCTCGGGCGTCACGCGGTGGCGCACGCGGGCACTGGGCTCGAAGAGGATCGTCGCCTCCGGCCAGCGCTGGCGGGCGCGGATGCACAGCTCGGTCTCCTCGCAGCCGAGCGGGCGCTTGCCGATGCGGCCGATGCCGGTGCGAAATCCGCCGATCTCCGCGAACAGGTCGCGCCGCAGCGACATGTTCGCGCCGATCATGTTGCGCACGGGGCTCGTCGTCTCGGGCATGCCGCGGTACGTGCAGCCGACGACCCAGTCGAACTCCGCAGGGAACGCGCGCGGGCGATCGGTAGGCCACAGCGGCGCGACGGCGCCGCCGACGCCGATGACCGAGGGGTCGGCATAGCCCCGCCCGAGGCGTTCGAGCCAGTCGGGGTCGGCGATCGCATCGTCGTCGAGAAACGCCACGACCTCTCCACGGGCAGTATGGATGCCGCTGTTGCGCGCGCCCGACAGCCCTTGGGCCTCGTGGTTCTCGATCGCGACGATCCCCTGCACCGTCGATCGCAGCCGCTGCAGCAGCGCCGGGTTGTGGTCGACGACGACGATCGTCTCAAGTGGAGGAGTGCTCTGCTCGTGGCAGGACTCGATCGCCGCCGCGATGTCGTGCCAGCGCTCCTCGGTGTAAGCGCAGACGACGACCGAGATCGACGGAGACGCCGGCTTGGAGTGAGCATGCTGGTCTCGCAGGTGCCCTTGCGCCCAGCGCGAGCGCGACATCCGGCCCGGCTCGCGGCAACGGTTGTCGTTCATCGCTGCGTCACAGCCACATCATGGACGACCCGGTAGCTCCGGCTGCTTGCCGTGCGCTGCGCAGCATCCGTGCTGCGGTTGTCTGTCATCTATCCGGTCATCTCGATTGCGGCCTCGGGCGTCACCATGACGACGGGCTCTGGCGCGGCCACGAACGCCGGCGTCGGATCGCGGCGCATCAGCCGGTGATGCACCAACGTGCGCAGCACGCGCGTACCGTCACGCCAGGTGTTCAGGTTGGACTCGCCGTAGGCGCGAGGCGACTCAAAGCTCGGGACCTCGCCGATACGCAAATCCGCCTTGATCGCGCGTACGACAAGCTCGGTCTCGATCTCAAAGCCGTCAGCGCGCAGCGCCAAGTCCTCCAAGCGATTGCGCCGAAACGCAAAAAAGCCGTAGCACAGATCCGTGAAGTCCGTCCGAAACAGGCCGTTGACAAGACCGCGCAACACACCGTTGCCAAACTTCCGGATCAGCTCCATGTCCGTCGTGCCGCCGCCGTTCATGAAGCGCGACCCCTTGACCAGGTCATGGCCCTGATCAAGCACATCCAGATAGCGCTGAATCTCTACGGGATCCATGCTGCGATCCGCGTCGATCATGACGATGTAGTCCCCGCGCGCCGCCGCGAAGCCCGCGCGCAACGCAGCGCCCTTGCCAGGGCGCTCCTGTCCCACAACACGGATGTCCGGCCGGATCTGGCGACTGACGGCCACCGTCTCGTCCTTGGAGTTGCCATCGACCAGGATGACCTCGTCGACGTTCTCGGGCATCCGTTCCAGCACCCAGCCGATATTGCGCTCCTCATTCATCGCCGGAATCACGACCGATACACGAACCTGCGCAGGCCGCGGCCAGCGCGTACGCTCAAAACGCCTGGTCCGATGTACGGCGAGATCATCCGAAAGGTCGGGTGACCGATCCGTGTCGAACGTCCTTTGCTCGCTGGAGTTCATCGCTGTCCTTGCCCCCGAATCCCTTCGTGTGACCGCTCGTCCGTGAGGCCGCCCCCCCTATGAGAAGCCCTGTCTGGCGATCCTTGATTTCCGAGAGCCGCACGGTACCTCCACAGCGTTGGATTACGATCTCCAGGCCGGTTAGATGAGGATTAGGCGCGGTTCCGCACGACGCGTTGCACGATATCGCTCCGTTTTGCGGACTCTCAAGCCCCCGCAGGGGCTCTGGTACGCGCTAATGTCCTGCTAGTGAGGAGTGAGCCCGCGGACGCGAGATCACGCGAGGGATTCGCTTCTCACCCCGTGTTGGACGCCCTGCCCTATGGCATCCTGACGGTGACTCCTGATGGCGCGGTGATGGGCGCAAACGCCCAGGCGCACGTGCTGCTGCCGGGCGTCGGCACACCGGCGATGGCGCGCTGTTACGACCTCTTCGCCTGCCGAGCGCCAGGTGGACCCTGCGAGCACCAATGCCTCACCGCGCGGGCGGCGACGTCTACCGAGGCGCTCCCGGAGATCCGGATCGATACCGCGAGCGGGACCTCGACGAGTGCGGTGTGGGTCACGTTCGCGCCGCTGCGCCAGGAGCCTGGAGTGATCCTGCACCTGCGGCCGGGCCATGCCGGCGACCGCCGGCGCCGCAGCGAGCCGCACTGGCTGTTCGGTCCTGAGCTGCAGATCCGCGCCTTCGGCAGGACGCTCATCGAGGCGCGCGGTGACGTCCTCAACGGCGACTGGGTCGGCCAGCGGCCCGGACAGGTTCTCAAGTACCTCGTCACGGTCCGCAAGCGCGTCGCGATGGCCGACGAGATCGCCGAGTCGATCTGGCCGGGCAGCGGACAGCGGTCGCTCAGCAACACCCGGCACGTCATCCACCGGCTGCGGGAGAAGCTCGAGCCACGCCGCCCGCCGCACGCCAAAGCGTCGTTCGTGGTCGCCATCGCCGGCGGTTACGCTCTGGACACCCATAGCGTCTGGATCGACGTCGACGAGTTCGAGCGCTCGGTGCAGGAAGGATCGGCCGCCATGGAGCGGCTGGAGCCCGCGATTGCGACGCGCCATCTCGAGCACGCGATCGAGCTGTACCGCGGCGACTTCCTCGCCGACGAGCCGTACGCCGACTGGGCCTACGACGAGCGCACCCGGCTCGCGTCGCTGGCGACGTACGCCTTGCGCATCCTGACCGTTCTGGCCCAGCAGCGCGAAGACCAAGTGGCTGTGATCAAGCATCTCGAGCGCCTGTCCGAGCTCGAGCCCTTCGACTCGACGGTCTGCCGGGAGCTCATCAGCGCACTCCTGGTCAACGGCCACCACAGCGAGGCAAAGCGCCGCTACACCGGGTTCGCGCGGCGGCTGCGCCGCGAATTCGGCGAGGAGCCCGGGTTCGACCTGAAGTCCTTGCGGGTCGTGCCACAGCCGGCAGACGAGCGAGGAGCCGGCTGAGCTTCAGCTTCGCCGGCTCCCACCGGCGCGTGTCGCGGCAGCTGCTCAGAAACTGGGCACGCAGGCGCCCGCACGCGGCCTCGAGCTCGCACAGCGGATCGCCCGTCAGCGAGCCGCGTGCGGCCATGAAGCGGAAGAAGACCGCGGCGCAGTCCGGCACGTCGCGCCGCAGATCCTCGTCGACGCAGACCGTCCGCGGAAACCAGCCGAGCATGAACTCGCGCACGTCGGCCACGGTCCAGTTGTCGGG
>Ga0307502_10000253_pt1 | contig 14328 bp, 16 predicted proteins | sample 16_S_MG_FD_201364 | JGI IMG/M metagenome (GOLD analysis project Ga0307502, IMG submission 201364) | Soil microbial communities from Populus trichocarpa stands in riparian zone in the Pacific Northwest, United States - 16_S | ecosystem: Environmental > Terrestrial > Soil > Riparian zone > Trees... | reverse complement strand
TGGCTGCGTGACGGCGGCGCCGACGCGATAGGCGACTGGCGCGCGGAGAACCGCCCGAGCGGTCTGAGCCCGGCGCGCGAGCGCGCGCTGCTCGCCGTGTGAAAGGCTCGCGCCATGGCGCGCGAGCTGAAGCTGGGCCTCAACACGGGCTACTGGGGCGCGGGGCCGCCGGCCGGCGTGCAGGACACGATCGCCGAGGCCGAGCGCCTCGGCTTCGACTCGATGTGGACGGCAGAGGCCTACGGCTCCGACGTGCTGACGCCGCTGGCCTGGTGGGGCGCTCGGACCGAGCGCCTGCGGCTGGGCACGGCGATCGTGCAGCTGTCGGCGCGCACGCCCGCCGCCACCGCGATGGCGGCGATGACGATGGACCACCTCTCCGGCGGGCGCTTCATCCTCGGCCTCGGCGTCTCGGGCCCGCAGGTGGTCGAGGGCTGGTACGGCCAGCCGTTCGCCAAGCCGCTGGCGCGCACGCGCGAGTACGTCGCGATCCTGCGCGACATCTTCGCGCGCGAGGGGCGCGTTACCGCGCCCGGCCCGCACTACCCCCTCCCGTATCCCGACGGGACGGGGCTCGGCAAGCCGTTGAAGTCGACGCTGCACCCGGTGCGCGAGACGATCCCGATCTTCCTCGGCGCCGAGGGGCCGAAGAACGTGGCGCTGTGCGGCGAGCTGTGCGACGGCTGGCTGGCGCTCTTCTTCTCGCCGCGCAACGAGGGCTTCTATCGCGACGCGCTGGCCGAGGGCTTCGCCCGCGACGGCGCCCGGCGCTCGTTCGAGGACTTCGAGGTGTGCGCCACCGTGCCCTTCATCGTCCACGACGACGTCGAGGCGGCCGCCGACATGCTGCGCCCGATGTACGCCCTGTACTTCGGCGGCATGGGCGCCCGCGGCGCGAACTTCCACCACGACGTCGCGGTGCGCCTCGGCTACGAGGCCGAGGCCAAGCGCTGCCAGGACCTCTACCTCGAGGGCCGCAAGGACGAGGCTGCCGCCGCGCTGCCGACCAGGCTCGTCGAGGATCTGGCCCTCATCGGCCCGCGCGACAAGATCCGCGACGACCTCGAGGCCTGGCGCGAGTCGATCGTGACGACGATGCTGGTCGCGGGCTCGCCGGAGATGCTGCGCGACGCCGCGGAGCTGGTGCTCGCCTAGCGCGAGGGCGGATCGGAGCTCGCGTCCGACGGCCCCAGCTGGACCGAGAACGGCTCGCCGGTGGGAAGCGTTCCCTGCAGGTAGAACCGGCCGTCGCGCATGACGAGCTTGTCGTACTTGGGCGCCTGACCGGGTGTCGCCCCGAGGGGCTGGAAACGCTCGAACTCTTGATCCATGGGTGCCGACTCTAGCGGGCGAGCGGCGGGATCACGCAGATGAAGCCGAGGGGCTCATCGCCGAGGGCCTCGAAGCAATGCAGCTCGTCGCCGGACACGTAGACGACGTCCCCGGGGCCGACCTCGTGGACGTCGTCGCCGAGCGTCACGCGCGCGCGGCCGGTCTGGATGACGACGCCGTGGTCGTGGGGATGGTGCTCGCGCGCCGTCCGTTTGCCGGGCTCCACGTGGAAGTAGCGCACGTGGTAGTTCGGCACCTCGTCGCCGGCGCCGATCAGGTCGTGGCGCTCGACGCCCTCCAGCGCGGGGTCGTCGTACGCCGCGGGCGCGACGTCATCCCACGCGCGCGGCGACTGGCGATGGCGAACGAAGCCCATCGCCCGAGGCTACTCCCACTCGATCGTGCCTGGCGGCTTGGAGGTGATGTCGAGCACGACTCGGTTGACCTCGCGCAGCTCGCCGATCATGCGCGCAGCGATCTGCTCGAGCAGGTCGTAGGGCAGGCGCGCCCAGTCGGCGGTCATCGCGTCGTCACTGGTGACGGCGCGGATGACGACGACGTAGCCGTAGGTGCGCTCGTCGCCCTGGACGCCGACCGTGCGCACGTCGGGCAGGACGCAGAAGCTCTGCCACAGCTCGCGATACAGGCCGGCGTTGCGGATCTCGTCCTGCAGGATGAAGTCGGCGTCGCGAAGGACGTCGAGGCGCTCCTTGGTCGCCTCGCCGCCCACGACGCGGATGGCGAGGCCGGGGCCCGGGAAGGGCTGGCGCCAGACCAGGCGCTCGGGGAGCCCGAGCTCGGCGCCGACGGCGCGCACCTCGTCCTTGAACAGCGCGCGCAGCGGCTCGACGAGCTCGAACTGCAGGTCGTCGGGCAGTCCGCCGACGTTGTGATGGGACTTGATCGTGGCCGCCCCGGTGCCGCCGCCGGACTCGATGACGTCGGAATAGAGGGTCCCCTGCACGAGGAAGCGCGCGTCGCCGATCTTCTCTGCCTCCTCCTCGAAGACGCGGATGAACTCGGCGCCGATGATCTTGCGCTTGCGCTCGGGCTCGGTGACGCCGTGCAGCTTGTCGAGGAAGCGCGTCTCGGCGTCGACGGCGACCAGCGGGACCTTGAAGGTGTCGCGGAAGGCGGAGATGACCTGCTCGCCCTCGTTCTTGCGCATCAGCCCGTGATCCACGAAGACGCAGGTGAGCTGGTCGCCGATGGCGCGGTGCACGAGCAGCGCCGCGACCGAGGAGTCGACGCCGCCGCTCAGCCCGCAGATGACCTTGGCGTCGCCGACCTGGTCGCGAATGCGCGCGATCTGGTCCTCGACGATCGAGGCCGGCGACCACGCCATGTCGCACTCGCACACGTCGCTCAGGAAGCGCTTGAGGATGTCCTGCCCGAAGGGCGTGTGCACGACCTCGGGGTGGAACTGGATGCCGTAGATCCCGCGCTCCTGCGACTCGAACGCGGCCACGGGCGACTCGCTCGACGAGGCCAGCGCGGTGAAGCCGGGCGGTGGCGCGAAGACGGTGTCGCGATGGGACATCCAGCAGCTCTGCTCGGCCGGCAGCCCGGCAAGCAGCCGGCCGTGGTCGGAGACCGTGAGCTTGGAGCGGCCGAACTCGCCGACCTCGGCGCCCTCGACGCGCCCGCCGAGCTTGACCGCGAGCAGCTGCATGCCGTAGCAGATGCCCAGCACAGGGATCCCGAGCTCGAGCAGCCGGGGATCGAGCTTGGGCGCCCCGTCGGCGTAGACCGACGCCGGGCCGCCGGAGAGGATCAGCCCCTTCGGCTTGCGCCGCGCGACCTCCTCGGCGCCGACGTGATGGGGGAGCAGCTCGCTGAAGACCCCGCACTCGCGCACCCGCCGCGCGATGAGCTGCGAGTACTGCCCGCCGTAGTCGAGGACGACGACCTCGTCGATCGCGGGCGCGGGCACCACCATTGCCGACTTGTCGGCAATGGTGGTCGGATCGACCGGCGCGCTCTCGTCGGCAAGCTCGGTGCCCGCCGTCGCCGCAGTGACCAGGCCGTGTTCGGTCAATCCGCCCCCGTCAACGCGGGGGCCTTGTCTGCGGCTGGCGTGCCGTTGCCGTTCGGCTTGTCCGGGTGCGCGGAGGCCGCCGCGCCGCGCGAGCCCATGCCCACGCCCTGGGAGGTCTGCAGCGCCTTGCCCTCGGTCTGCAGCGACGGGGCGATCATGAGCTCGGCGCGATTGAACTCGGCGAGGTCCTTGTAGCCGCACGTCGCCATCGAGGTGCGCAGCGCGCCCATGAGATTGAAGCTGCCGTCGTTCTCGTGGGCGGGCCCGGTGAGGATCTCGCGCAGCGTGCCGTTCTGGACGGTCTGCACGCGCGCGCCGCGCGGGAGCGTCGGGTGGAAGGTCGCCATGCCCCAATGGAAGCCGCGCCCGGGCGCCTCGTAGGCGCGCGCCAGCGGCGAGCCGATCATCACGGCGTCCGCGCCGCACGCGATCGCCTTGGAGACGTCGCCGCCGGTGCGCATGCCGCCGTCGGCGATGACCTGCACGTACTCGCCGGTCTCGAGCATGTGCGTCGAGCGCGCGCCGGCCACGTCGGCGATGGCGGTGGCCTGCGGGACGCCGAGGCCCAGCACGCCGCGCGTGGTGCATGCGGCGCCGGGGCCCACGCCGACGAGCACGCCGGCCGCGCCCGTGCGCATGAGGTGAAGACCGGTGTGGTAGGAGGCGCAGCCGCCCACGATGACCGGGACACCGACCTCGCGGATGAACTCCTTGAGGTTCAGCGGCTCGGTGGTCTGCGAGACGTGCTCGGCCGAGACCACGGTGCCCTGGATGACCAGGATGTCGAGCCCAGCCTCGAGCGCGAGCTCGTAGTAGCGCGCGACGCGCTGGGGCGTCAGCGACGCCGCCGCGACGACGCCCGGCTCGGCCTTGATCTCCTCGATGCGGCGCGAGATCAGCTCGGGCTTGATCGGCTCCTGGTAGATCGCCTGCATCTCGCGGGTGGCGGCGTCCTTGGGGAGCTGCGCGATGCGCTCGAGCTCCGCGTCGGCGTCCTCGAAGCGCGTCCAGATCCCCTCGAGGTTCAGGACGGCCAGGCCGCCGAGCGTGCCGATGATCTTGGCCGTCTCCGGCGAGACGACGCCGTCCATGGCCGAGGCGAGCAGCGGCAGCTCGAAGCGGTAGTCGCCCACCTTCCAGGAGATGTCGACATCATCGGGGTCACGCGTGCGCCGTGAGGGCACGATCGCGACATCGTCGAAGCCATACGCGCGGCGGGCCTTCTTCCCGCGGCCGATCTCGATCTCCATCAAGTCATCCTAGGGTCGCGGGCGGACGAGAAGACCCCGCGCAGGCGGGGTCGCAGAGAGGGTCTTTCGTCGGGCCTGTGGCGGCGGCAGACCACGATCGATTCACCTTAGCACCGCATCTGACGTCAGCCGGAGCCGCGCGGGCGGCGCCGGCTGGGCGCGCGATGCGCGGGCTGCTCGGGCGCCGCGCCGGGCTTGGGCGCGCGCCACGGGAAGGTCTGTGGACTGCCCCCTTCGAGGGTGAACGCCGTGCCATCGTGGCGCAGCTCGAGCGGCTCGCCGTCGACGAGCTCGTAGCGCGCCTCGCCCGCGACGATCTCCACGCGCAGCCGCCGGCCGCGCAGCATGAGGCCGAACGCGAGGCGCTCGATGTGCGGCGGCAGGCGCGGCGCGAAGGAGAACGCGCCCTCGTGGTCGCGGAAGCCGCCGAACCCCAGCACCGCGACCAGCCACGAGCCGGCGAGCGAGGCCATGTGCAGCCCGTCGCGCGTGTTGTGCTCGAGGTCGTCGAGGTCCATCAGCGCCGCCTCGCCGAAGTAATCGAAGGCGAGTTCGAGGTGCCCGACCTCCGCGGCGACGATCGCCTGCGTGCAGGCCGACAGCGACGAGTCGCGGACGGTCAGGCCCTCGTAGTAGGCGAACGCGCGCGCCTTCTCCTGCGCGCTGAAGCGATCGCCGCACGCGACCAGCGCGAGCACGAGGTCGGCCTGCTTGACGACCTGCTTGCGGTAGAGGTCGAAGTAGGGGAAGTGCAGCAGCAGCGGGTACTCGTCGGGCGTCGTGGCGTCGAAGTCCCAGCGCTCGTGACGCGTGAAGCCCGCCGACTGCTGGTGCACGCCGAGCTCGTCGTCGAAGGCCACGGCAATCGCTGCGGCCGCGTCGCGCCAGGCGGCCATCTCTTCGTCGTCGACGCCGAGCGCCGTCGCGTGGCGCCGATGGCGCGCGCAGCATTCCGCGGCGCCGGCCAGGTTCCGCGCGGCCATGAGGTTCGTATAGACGTTGTCGTCGGCGATCGCCGAGTACTCGTCAGGCCCGGTGACCCCGTCGATGTGGAACGCGCCGCGCGCGTCGTGGTGGCCGAGCGAGCGCCACAGCCGCGCCGTCGCCACCAGCAGCTCGAGCCCCGCTCCGCGCGCGAAGTCCTCGTCGCCGGTCGCGTTGAGGTACCGCAGCACCGCGTCGGAGATGTCGGCGTTGATGTGGAAGGCCGCCGTGCCGGCCGGCCAGTAGGCCGAGCACTCGTGCCCGCGGATGGTCCGCCACGGGAACGCCGCGCCCTCCAGGCGCAGCGTCCGCGCGCGCTCCGTGGCCAGGTCGAGCGTCGAGTGGCGCCACGCCAGCGCGTCGCGGACCGCGTCGGGCGCGGTGTAGGTCAGGACGGGCAGCACGTAGCTCTCGGTGTCCCAGAAGACATGCCCGTCGTAGCCGTCGCCGGTCAGCCCCTTGGCGGGGAGCGCACGCTTCTCGGCGCGCGCGGCGGACTGCAGCGTGTGGAAGAGGGCGAAGCGCACGGCCTGCTGGAGCTCGTCGTCGCCGTCGAGGTCGACGTCGGCGCGCTCCCAGAAGTCGTCGAGGTACCCGCGCTGGTCCTCGAGCAGGCCGGCGAACCCCGTGCGCCGCGCGGACGCGAGCGCGGCGCCGGCCTGGTCGCGGATGGAGACCATCGAGCGCTGGCTGGACCAGCCGTAGGCCAGGTACTTGGTCAGCGTCAGCGTCTCGCCGTGGCCGACCTCGGCGCTCACCGTCACCCGCGCGAGGTCGTCCCAGCTCTCGTTCTCGGTGACCGTGCCCTGCGGCCCCTCGACCTCGTGGTCCATTCCCGCCGCCATCCGCAGGGCGCTCTCGCGCGTGCGGTGCACGAGCATGGCGCGCAGCTCATGGGTCGCGTGCGACTCCGACACGAGGGGCGAGGCCAGGATGGCGGCCGCGCGCGGGTCCTCGCTGCGGGCCGGGACGTCCTCGTTGGCCACCAGCTCGGACTGCAGGACGATCCGCGTCTCGCCGTCCAGCGGCTCCACCTCGTAGCGGATCGCCGCGACCGAGCGATGCACGAAGGAGACGAGGCGCACCGAGCGCACCTTGACCTCGCGGCCCGCCGGCGAGCGCCAATGGACCTCGCGGCGCAGCACCCCGGCGCGCAGGTCGAGCGTCCGGCGGTGCGAGACGAGCTCGCCGTAGCGCACGTCGAAGGGCTCGTCGTCGACCAGCAGGCGGACGAGCTTGCCGTTGGTGACGTTGACGACGGTCTGCCCCTCTTCGGGGTAGCCGTAGCCGGCCTCCGCGTAGGGCAGTGGGCGCACTTCGTAGAAGGCGTTGAGGTACGTCCCGGGCATGCCGAACGGCTCGCCCTCGTCGAGGTTGGCCCGCAGCCCGATGTGGCCGTTGGAGAGCGCGAGCACCGACTCGGACTGCGCCAGCATGTCGAAGTCGAGCGCCTCCTCGGTGACCGCCCACGGCTCGACCGAGAAGTGCGGCTGGGCGATCACAGCAGGTCGGCGAGGTCGTCGACGACCACCGAGGCGCCGTGGGCCAGCAACGCCTCGCGCTGGCCGGCGCGGTCGACGCCGACGACGCAGCCGAAGCCGCCCGCGCGCCCCGCCTGCACGCCGGCAAGCGCGTCCTCGAAGACCGCCGCGTGCTCGGGGGCCACGCCCAGGATGCGCGCCGCCTCCAGGAAGGTGTCGGGCGCCGGCTTGCCGTTGAGATGGCGCTCCTCGGCGACCACGCCGTCGACGCGGACCTCGAGCAGGTCCTCGATCCCCGCCGCCACGAGCACGTCGTGGCAGTTGTGGCTGGAGGAGACCACCGCCCTGCGCAGGCCGGCGTCGCGCGCGGCGTGCAGGTAGCGCACCGAGCCCTCGTAGGGCTCGACCCCCTCCTCGCGGATGAGGCGCAGCACGAGCTCGTTCTTGGCGTTGGCCAGGCCGTTGACGCTCTGCGCGTCGGGCGGGTCGTCGGGCGCGCCCTCCGGCAACTCGATCCCGCGCGAGGCCAGGAAGTCGCGCACGCCGTCCAGGCGCGGCTTGCCGTCGACGTACTCGTCGTAGTCGCGCACGAGGTCGAAGGGCTTCTCCCCACGGGCCTTCAGGAAGACATCGAAGGTCTGCTTCCAGGCGCGCGCATGGACCTCGGCCGTCTTGGTCAGGACTCCGTCGAGGTCGAAGAGGCAGGCGGTGATCGCGTCGGGCAGGCCCAGCATCCCGCGTACGGTAGGGACCCGGCCGCCGCGCCGCTCTAGGGCACTTCGGCGGGCGTCTCGAGGCGCTGAACATCGATCTCGCCCAGCAGCCGGTCGACCTCGCGCGGCTCGATCAGCCCGGCGCCCAGGCGCTGGGTCGACTCAGCGCCGCAGGCCACGCCGAAGCGCAGGCACTCCGCCGCGGGCGAGCCGGTGTAGCGGGCGGCCACGAAGCCGGCCAGGAAGGCATCGCCGGCTCCCACGGCGGCGACCGCCTCGCGCGGCTCGATCCAGACGCGGTGCAGCGTGGGCGCGCCGTCGACCAGGACCGATGCGACACACCCGTCGGGCAGGGTCATGATCGCCTCGCGGGCGCCGAGGGCCACCATCTCGCGCACCGCGATGACGCGATCCTCGTCGTCGTTGAACTCGTGGCCCACGAGCTCCTCGGCCTCGATCACGTTGGGCGAGATGACGTCGGGCTCGGCGCGCACGGCGAGGCGCATGGGGTCGCCGTCGGCGTCGACCACCGTCTGGACGTCGGCCTTGCGCACCTCCTTGATGAGCTGGGCGTAGACGTCGGCCTCGACGCCGCGCGGGAGCGAGCCCGCGAAGACGACGACGTCGGCACCGCGCGCGAGGTAGAGCAGCTTGTCGCGGAAGAGCTCGATCTCCTTGCCGCTGACCGCGGGACCGCGCTCGTTGATCTCGGTCGTCTCGCCGTTGGTGGGGTCGTGCACCGCGGTGTTGGTGCGCGACTCCTCGCGGATGCGCACGAAGTCGTTGAGGATCGACTCCTCGGTGAACTGCTCGACGATGCGCGTCCCGGTCGGCCCGCCCGCGAAGCCGGTCGCGATCACCGGCTGGCCGAGCGACTTGAGCGTGCGCGCGACGTTGACACCCTTGCCGCCCGGCATGGTGGTCTGCTCGACCGTGCGATGTCGGCGCCCGAGCCTGAAGTTGGGCACCGATAGGGACTTGTCGATCGCCGCGTTGAGGGTGACGGTGATGATCATGCGATCCCGCTGGACCTCTCCTGGCGGCGCCGGCGCCGGACCGCGCGACGTCGCAGGAGAACCAACTGGAGGCTAGCGAGTGCGAGCGCGGACAGGATCACGACCGTCAGCGTGCGGCTCAGCAGGTCGTCGCCGCGCTCCCACAGCGAGGCCTCGGAGATCGACGCGCGCGTCACCAGCGGCACGCTCGCGATCGTGCGCCCGCGCCAGCGGACCTCGATCGTCCCCACCCGCGACCCTGCGGGCAGCGGGCCGTCGAGCTCGCGCGGCACGTCGAGCACGCGGATCGGCAGCTTCTCCCCGCGCCGGGCGGTGCGCACGACGGTGCGGGCCGCCACGAGCTGCACGCGCTCGTCGCGATGGGCGAGCTTGACGGTGGCGAACGACTGCCCCGCGCGGACCGCGGTCACGCGGCGGTAGCGGCCCAGGCCGTAGCGGATGAGGGCCAGCGAGTCGGCGTCACGCGCCGCCTCGCTGGGCTCGTCGAGCACGACCGAGATGACCGTCACGCCCGCCTTGGTGGCCGAGGCGACGAGGATGTAGCCCGCAGTGGCGGTGTGGCCGGTCTTGACGCCGTTGACCTCGGGCACCGCCCGCACGAGCAGGTTGCGGTTGAGGATGGTGCGCGGGTGCGCGCCCGTGCGCAGCGTCGCGCGCGGCAGGTTGGTGACCGCTCGGAAGAACGCGTTGCGCCGCAGGATGAGCGTGAGCTTGACCAGGTCCTCGGCGCTGGAGTGGTTGCTGGGGTCGTCGAGGCCGATCGCGTTGGCGTAGTGGGTCTGGGTCAGCCCGAGCTGGCGCGCGCGGCGGTTCATGAGCGCGACGAAGGCGCGCTGCGAGCCGCCGACGCGCGCCGCGAGCGTGGCCGCCGCGTCGTTGGCGCTGGCCAGCAGCAGCCCCCGCAGCAGGTCGGCCACGGTCATCCGCTCGCCGCCGTGCAGCCCGATGATCGACTCGGCCGGCGACGCGCGGTAGGGCACGGTGACGAGGACCTTGGAGAGCTTGGCGTGCTCGAGCGTCACCAGCGCGGTCATGAGCTTGGTGGTCGAGGCCACCGGGCGCGAGCGGCGCGCCTGGCGCTGGAAGACGACGTCGCCGGTGGCCGGCTCGACGAGGATGGCCGCGGGGGCCCGGATGGCGGGAGGCGCGGCGGGCGCGCTCGCCGGCCGGGCGAGCGCGAGCGCGAGCAAGAGCCCAAGCGCCGCCGCGAGCAGCGCGGCCGCCGCGCGGCGGTCGCGCGCGGTCACCGCGAGAGCCTGACCCGCTGGCCGGCGTGGAGCGTGTCGGCTTCGAGCTTGGGGTTCAGGCGCTGGATCGTCGCCAGCGAGACCCCGGTCTTGATCGAGATCGCCGACAGCGTGTCGCCGCCCTTGACGATGTAGGCGCGCCGTCGCTTGCTCTTCTTGGCGGCCTTGCCCGACGTCGTCTTCGTCGGCGTCGCCTGCTGCGTGGTGTCGGTGCCCGTCGACGACGTGTCGTCCTTGAGCAGGGTGTTGTCGACGACCGCGTACACGGCCACCGCGCAGGTGATCAGGGCCACCGGCGCCAACCAGCGGCCGATGCTGCGACGTCGACGATTGACCATGGGCTGAGCGGAGCATAGGGCGCGGCGGGCGGGGCCGATCACCCAAGCGACCAGGCCAGCGCGCGCAGGCGCTCGGCCTCGCGGCGGGCGGCCTGCGCGGGCTCGCCGCCGTGGTGCTCGTGGGCGCCGACGATCGAGCGCGAGGCGGTCACGAGGCCCCCGGCGCGACCCGCGGCGAAGGCCGGGGCGAGGTCCTCCACGCGGCCGCCCTGCGCCCCGATCCCGGGCAGCAGGAACGGCGTATGCGGCATCAGCTCGCGCGCGCGGGCGAGATGCTCGGGCGCGGTGGCGCCGACCACCGCGCCGACGTCGCGCAGGCCGCTGGCGGGGCCGGGCGTGCCGAGACCGTCGACGACCCGGGCGACGCGCTCCCAGACGCGCTCACCGCCCTCGGTGACCAGGTCCTGCACGTCGGCGGCACCGGGGTTCGACGTGCGCACGAGGACGAACACGCCCGCACCCGGCGTGCGCAGCGAGTTCAGCGAATCGACGCCCATGTACGGGCTGGCGGTATAGGCGTCGGCGCCGGCGCCGGCGACCGTGCCGAAGGGCGTGGAGGTCTCGCCGGCGAGCGCCTGGGCGTATGCGGCCGCGGAGACATCGATGTCCCCGCGCTTGGCGTCGGCCAGCACCAGCAGGCCGATCGCGTGGGCGTGCTCGACGAGCAGCTCCAGCACGCGCCAGCCGTGGGGGCCGAGGCGCTCGAAGCACGCGAGCTGCGGCTTGACGGCGACGCAGGCGGGACCGGCGGCGTCGATGGCCGCCGCACAGTGCGCTGCGACCGCGACGGCGGCGCGCTCGGCCGGTGACCCGACCGCGGGCGCCGCCGCCACGGCCTGCGGCCACAGACGTGCGGGGTCGGGATCGAGCCCCAGAACGACCTGGGATTCGCGCTCCGCGACGAGGGCGTCCAGCCGGTCAGCGAAGTGCAGACCGGCCGGCGCCCGGCGGTGTTGCGTGTCGCCGGCTCTCAGCGCTTAGTGGTTGACCGACTTCTTCAGTCCCGAGCCGGCCGTGAAGCGCGGGACCTTCGACGCCGCGATCTGGATGGGCTCACCCGTACGCGGGTGGACGCCTTGACGCGCGCTGCGCTCGGCGACGTGGAACTTGCCAAATCCGGAGAACGTCACATCGCTGCCGCGCGACAGCGTCTCCTGGATGGTGTCGAGCACGGCGTCAACGGCCTTGCCGGCTTCGGACTTGCCCAGCTCGGCGCGACTGGCGACCTGATCGACGAACTCTGACTTCGTCACGCGTTTCCCTCCTGGTGAGGTCGTGGTCATTCGACGCTATCAGCGGTTACGGACGTCCTGTCGCCCGGATACCGCATTCCTACGCCGTTTTCCTAGCTGTGTCGGGCTGCAATATCGCTCGTTGCGATGTTTTGCACGACGACGGCGCAGGCCCCCAGTGTGCCGTAAACACGGGACGCGCTGCTTTCTAGGCCAGGTCGAGGGCCTCCAGCGCGGCCTGAAGATCGGCTTGGAGCAGGCGTTTCAGCGCCCGTGGGCGGGTGCGCACCACGATCGCGTGGCGCTCCGAGCGGGCCACCATCACGTCCGGGCCCCCCGCCTGCGCGAGCGCCGGATCGCCGGCCAGCACGGCGCCCGCGGCGTCCAGGACGGCCGCGGCGCGTACGTCGACGGACAGCGATGCGAGCCATCCGAGCGCCCCCGCCGGCGTAAGCGCAGAGCGCGTCGTCATTGCGAATTGGAAGGATAGGCCGCGTGAGCATCGGCCGGATCGCCTGGCTCGTGACCGCTCTCGCGTGCCTGATCACCTGCGTCGTACTGCTGCTGTCGGGCTATCAGGGCTACGCGGCGGTCTTCCTCGTCGTCGGCGCGTCGGCGGCGATCAACCTGCTCTGAGCGCGTCAGCGCCGCTCGCCCGTGGTGACCTCGTGGCCGGGGCGCACGCGGTCCTCGGGCTCGAGGTGGATGAGCACGTCGGCGGCGCCGAGGCGCTCGCGGATCGCGTCCTGCAGCTTGTGGGCCGTGCCGTGGGCCTCGTCGAGCGACATGCCGTCGCGGAACTGCACGTGCAGGTCGATGTGGCGGTTGGCCCCGGCCTGGCGGCCGCGCAGCTCGTGATAGCCCACGATCCCGCGCTCGGCGAAGGCTTCGACGACGTCGCGGATGGCGTCGAGCTCGGCGTCGGGCAGTGTCTCGTCGACGAGCACGCGCGAGGAGCGCGTGAGGATGCGCACGCCCGCGACGGCGACGACGGCGGCCACCATCAGGGCGACCACCGGATCGAGCCAGTCCCAGCCCGTGGCGGCCACGATCGCCAGCGCGACGAACACGCCGGCCGAGCTCAGCATGTCGGTCTTCAGGTGCGCCGCGTCGGCCGCCAGGGCCGGGGAGCTGGTGGCCAGGGCGCGAGCCGACAGCGTCCGCGAGACCACGAAGTTCACGACGATCGACACGGCGAGCACCGCCAGGCCGACGCCGAGGCGCTGGACGCCGGTGCCCTCGATCAGGTGGCGCACGGCCTCGAAGGCGATGACCACCGAGCCGACGAGGATGAGCACGCCCTCGATGGCGGCGGCCATGTCCTCGATCTTCTCGTGGCCGTAGGGGTGCGACTCGTCGGCCGGCGCATCGGCCGCGCGCAGCGAGAAGAGCGCCACGATCGAGGCGACCAGGTCGGTGGCCGAGTGCAGGGCCTCGGTCAGCAGCGCGACCGAGCCCGTGACCGTGCCGGCGGCCGCCTTGAGCAGGATGAGCGCCGAGTTCGAGGCGACCGAGAGCGCTGCCGCGCCCGTCTTGGACGGCGTGCTCATCGGGTCGCCGGCGCGGTCTCGAGCAGATGGCGGCGCAGGGCCCGTGCGGCGCGGCCGCGGTGGCTGATGGCGTCCTTCTCGGCCGGCGTGAGCTCGGCCATGGTGCGGCCGTCGTCGCGATCGTCAGGGACGAAGACGGGGTCGTAACCGAAGCCACCGGAGCCGCGCGGGGCCGGCGCCATGGTCCCCGTGCAACGCCCCTCGAACAGGTGCTCCTCGCCCGTGCGCGGATCGACGAGCGCGATCACGCACACGTAGGCCAGCGCGCTACCCGGCGGGGCTCGCTCGATCAGCAGGGCCAGGTTGTCGGCGTCGGTCGCGTCCTCGCCGGCGAAGCGCGCCGAGCGCACGCCGGGCGCGCCGCCGAGCGCGGCGGACTCGATGCCCGAGTCGTCGCCGCAGGCCGGCTCGCCGGTCGCGGCGGCGGCCGCGCGCGCCTTGGGCAGCGCGTTGGCGGCGAACGTCTCGCCGGTCTCGGGGGGCAGCGCCACCCCGTCGGGCAGCGGCGCGATCTCGCAGCCCTCCAGCAGGGCAGCGAGCTCGCGCACCTTGTGCGGGTTGCGAGTGGCGAGGACGAGCTTCACGCGCCCGGCGCGCCGACCGCGCGCTCCTGCGCGGCCTGGAGCTCGACGACTCCCTTGGCGGCGAGCGCGAGCAGCGCGTCGAGATTCGCCCGCGACAGCGGCGTGCGCTCGGCGGTGGCCTGGACCTCGATGAGGCCGCCGTCGCCGGTCATGACGACGTTGGCGTCGACCTCGGCGCTCGAGTCCTCGCGGTAGTCGAGGTCGAGCAGGGCAGCGCCGTCGACGATCCCCGCCGACACCGCGGCCACGGAGCCGGTCAGCGGCGAGCGCGCGAGCACGCCGCGCTCGCGCAGCGCGTCGCAGGCCAGCGCGAGCGCCACGTACGCGCCGGTGATCGACGCGCAGCGCGTTCCGCCGTCGGCGGTGAGCACATCGCAGTCGAGGTAGATCGTGTTCTCGCCCAGGGCGCTGAAGTCGATGACCCCGCGCAGGGACCGGCCGATGAGGCGCTGGATCTCGACCGTGCGCCCGTCCGGTCGCCCGCGGGTCACGTCGCGCTGCTTGCGGTCGCCGGTCGAGGCGGGAAGCATCCCGTACTCGGCGGTGACCCAGCCGCGGCCGCT
>Ga0307502_10000252_pt1 | contig 14333 bp, 10 predicted proteins | sample 16_S_MG_FD_201364 | JGI IMG/M metagenome (GOLD analysis project Ga0307502, IMG submission 201364) | Soil microbial communities from Populus trichocarpa stands in riparian zone in the Pacific Northwest, United States - 16_S | ecosystem: Environmental > Terrestrial > Soil > Riparian zone > Trees... | reverse complement strand
GGCGATCGGGTGGCCACTGTGGTCCAACACCGGCGCGGCCACCGACGCGAACCCCGCCGTCACGTAACCGTCCTCGACGGTCCAGCCCCGGCGGCGGGCCTCGGCGAGCCGCCGGCGCAGGGACGGCAGATCGGTCGGACCCCGGCCGGTCCGGTCCACGAACGCGGACCTCCCGGGGAACAGCGCGCGGACCTGTGCTGCCGGCAGCGCACCGAGCATCGCGTGGCCCGACGCGGGCAGGTGGGCCGGGAGGCGCACACCGACGTCCGTCACGACGGTCGCGTGCCGGACGGGCTGCTCGCGCAGGAGGTACAGCGCCTCGCGGCCGTGCAGCACCCCCAGCTGCGCGACGTGGTTGGTGCGGGTGATCAGCGCCTGCAACACCGGACGCGCCAGCCGTTCCAGCGGGTCGTGGCGCAGGTAGGCCGAGCCAAGCTCGAACGCGGCGAGGCCGAGGCCGTACCGGCGGTCCTCGGGCAGGTGCGTCACGAAACCGGCCTCGGCCAGCTCGGCCAGCAGGTGGTAGGTCGTCGAACGCGGCAGATCCAGCTCGCGTGCCACGTACGCCGCCGTCACCGGTCCCGCCCGGCCGGCCAGCAGGCGCAGCACCGCCAGACCACGGCGAAGGGCGGGTATGTCGGTCACGTGTCTGGGATACCAGACTCTCTCGCCGGCTGCCGGGTCGTGCTGACGGCCGCGGCGCGCTGAGATGTAGCTCATGGTCGTGATCGATGGCGGGCCGTTGACCCGCGAGCAGGTTGTCGCGGTCGTGCGGGACAACGCGCCGGTCGAGGTCAGCGCCGGGGCGCTGGCCGAGGTCGTCAAGACGCGGGACCACGTCGAGCGGCTCGCCGAGGCGGCGACGCCCACCTACGGGGTCTCCACCGGCTTCGGGGCCCTCGCCACCAGGCACATTCCGCTCGACCGGCGTGCCGCGCTCCAGCGGTCGCTCATCCGGTCGCACGCCGCGGGCGCCGGCCCGGCCGTGGAGACCGAGGTCGTGCGTGGCCTCATGCTGCTGCGGCTGCGGACCCTCGCGTCCGGTCGCACCGGCGTCCGGTCCGAGACCGTGGATGCGCTTACCTACCTGCTCAACGCCGGTATCACGCCGGTCGTCCACGAGTACGGGTCACTCGGGTGCTCCGGGGACCTCGCGCCGCTGAGCGCCGTCGCCCTCGCGCTCATGGGTGAGGGCGAGGTCGACGTGGACGGTCGGCGCAGACCTGCGGGCGACGCACTGTACGAGGCCGGCATCACCCCGCTCGAGCTGGCCGAGAAGGAGGGGCTCGCGCTCATCAACGGCACCGACGGCATGCTCGGCATGCTGGTGCTCGCCCTGCACGACCTGCACCGGCTCCTCGACGTCGCCGACCTCACCGCCGCCATGAGCGTCGAGGCGCTGCTCGGCACCGACCGGGTGTTCGCCGCCGACCTGCAGGCGCTGCGGCCGCACCCCGGCCAGGCGACCTCAGCCGCCAGGATGACCGCGTTGCTCGACGGCTCCGCGATCATGGCCAGCCACCGAGGGCCGGACTGCAACCGCGTGCAGGACGCGTACTCGCTCCGCTGCGCACCCCAGGTCCACGGCGCCGCGCGCGACACCGTGGCGTACGTGGAGACCGTCGCCGACCGCGAGCTCGCCGCCGCCATCGACAACCCGGTCGTGCTGCCGGACGGGCGTGTCGAGTCCAACGGCAACTTCCACGGCGCGCCCGTCGCGTACACGTTGGACTTCCTGGCGATCCCCGTCGCCGACGTGGCGAGCATGGCCGAGCGGCGCACCGACCGGATGCTCGACGCCACGCGAAGCCACGGGCTGCCGCCGTTCCTCGCGTCCGACCCCGGCGTGGACTCCGGCCACATGATCGCCCAGTACACGCAGGCCGCGATCGTCTCGGAGCTGAAGCGGCTGGCGGTGCCGGCGTCGGTCGACTCGATTCCCAGCTCGGCCATGCAGGAGGACCACGTCTCGATGGGCTGGTCCGCCGCCCGCAAGCTGCGCAAGGCGGTCGACGGGCTCACGACCGTGCTCGCCATCGAGCTGCTCACCGCCGCCCGCGCGCTCGACCTACGGGCGCCGCTCACCCCCGCACCCGCGACAGCACAAGCCGTGGCGGCGCTGCGCCGCACCGTTCCCGGGCCTGGCCCGGACCGTCACCTCGCCCCAGAGATCGCCGCCGCCGAAAAACTGATCCGATCAGGAGAACTGCCATGAGTCTGCATGGACCGAGTGGCCGTCAACCGCACCTAAGGGGAACGGGACGCAACTCAGCCACAAGTACGTCCCGAACTGAGCGGCAACAACCCACGGTGACCACAAGGGTTAATTCCGGGGAGGCGGGGGTGGAACTGCCATGACCGCTGGACCCCGTCCCGTCCGCGCCGCCCGCGGGAACACCTTGACCGCCCGCAGCTGGCAGACCGAGGCCGCGCTGCGCATGTTCCACAACAACCTCGACCCGGAGGTGGCCGAGCGGCCCGACGACCTCGTCGTCTACGGCGGCACCGGCCGGGCAGCCCGCAGCTGGGCCAGCTTCGACGCGATCACCCGCGAGCTGACCGCACTCCGCGAGGACGAGACCCTGCTCGTCCAGTCCGGCAAGCCCGTCGGCGTCATGCGTACGCACGAGTGGGCGCCTCGCGTGCTGATCGCGAACTCCAACCTCGTCGGCGACTGGGCCACCTGGCCGGAGTTCCGCCGCCTGGAGTCGTTGGGGCTCACCATGTACGGCCAGATGACCGCCGGCTCCTGGATCTACATCGGCACGCAGGGCATCCTGCAGGGCACGTACGAGACGTTCGCCGCCGTGGCGCGCAAGAGGTTCGGCGGGTCGCTGCGCGGCACCCTCACGCTGACCGCGGGGCTCGGCGGCATGGGTGGCGCGCAACCCCTTGCCATCACGATGAACGACGGTGTCGCGCTGTGCGTCGAGGTCGACCCGGCCCGCGCGCACCGCCGCGTCGAGACCCGGTATCTCGACGAGGTGGCGTCCTCATTGGACGATGCCATCGCGCGGGTCACCAAGGCGAAGAAGGAAGGCCGGGCGCTTTCCGTCGCGGTCATCGGGAACGCGGCGGACGTCGTGCCAGAGCTGCTGCGCCGCGGTGTCGAGATCGACATCGTCACGGACCAGACGTCCGCGCACGATCCGTTGGCGTACCTGCCGAAGGGAGTGTCCCTCGAGGACTGGTCCGACTACGCGGCCAAGAAGCCGGACGAGTTCACCGAGCGGGCCCGCGACTCGATGGCCGAGCACGTCGGCGCCATGGTCGGGTTCCTCGACGCGGGCGCGGAGGTGTTCGACTACGGCAACTCCATCCGCGGCGAGGCCAAGCTCGCCGGGTATGAGCGGGCGTTCGACTTCCCCGGGTTCGTGCCGGCCTACATCCGGCCGATGTTCTGCGAGGGCATGGGGCCGTTCCGGTGGGCCGCGCTGTCCGGCGACCCGGCCGACATCGCCGCGACCGACAGGGCGATCCTGGAGTTGTTCCCGGAGAAGGAGTCCCTGGCCCGGTGGATCCGGATGGCCGGCGAACGCGTTGCCTTCCAAGGACTTCCGGCGCGGATCTGCTGGCTCGGCTACGGCGAGCGGCACCTGGCCGGTCTGCGGTTCAACGAGATGGTGGCGAGCGGCGAGCTGTCCGCGCCGGTCGTGATCGGCCGCGACCACCTCGACTGCGGCTCGGTCGCCTCGCCGTACCGCGAGACCGAGGCCATGGCCGACGGCTCCGACGCGATCGCCGACTGGCCGCTGCTGAACGCGCTGGTCAACACGGCGTCCGGGGCGAGCTGGGTGTCGATCCATCATGGCGGCGGCGTCGGCATCGGCCGGTCCATCCACGCCGGCCAGGTGACCGTGGCCGACGGGACCCCGCTCGCCGGTGAGAAGATCGCCCGCGTGCTGACCAACGACCCCGGCATGGGCGTGATCCGCCACGTCGACGCCGGCTACGACGACGCCCGCGCGGTCGCGGCCTCCCGAGGCGTCACGGTGCCGATGCCATGACCGGTGCCACTCGACTCCTCGGGAGCATCGACAGCGTAGGGCGGGATCCCAAGCGCGGTGGGTTCTCGCGGCACGGGTTCGATCGGGTCGAGCTTGAGCTGCGGGAGTGGTTCGTCGCCGAGGCGGAGCGGCGGGGGCTTGCCGTTCGCTGTGATCGCAACGGGAACCTGTGGGCGTGGTGGGGTGAGCCTGGGCCGGGCGCCGTCGTCACCGGTAGCCATCTCGACTCCGTGCCCGGTGGCGGTGCGTTCGACGGGCCCCTCGGCGTCGTCTCCGCACTGTCCGCTGCGGACATGTTGCGCGAGCGCGGGTTCACGCCGGCCAAGCCCTTCGCCGTCGTCGTGTTCGCCGAGGAGGAGGGTGGGCGGTTCGGCGTGCCCTGCCTCGGTTCACGGCTGCTCTCCGGCGCCATCGACGCCGACGCCGCCCGCCGGTTGCGGGATCCCGACGGTGTCACGCTCGCCGACGCGGTCACCGCGGCCGGGTTCGATCCCGCGCGGCTCGGCCGGGACGACGACGCGCTCGCGACCATCGGCACGTTCGTCGAGCTGCATGTCGAGCAGGGCCGCGGACTCATCGACCTCGGCGCGCCCGTCGCCGTCGCCAGCTCCATTCTCGCCCACGGGCGTTGGCACTTCCGGTTCGCCGGCGAGGGAAACCATGCCGGCGCGACACTTCTCGGCGACCGCCACGATCCGATGGTGCCCGCCGCCGAGATGGTGCTGGCCGCCCGGATCGCCGCGTCCGAAGTGGACGACGCGCGCGCCACCGTCGGGCGGCTCGTGCCGAACCCCGGCGGCACCAACGTGATCGCGTCCGCCGTGGACGTGTGGCTCGACGCCCGCGCACCCGACGACGCCGCGACCCGCCGCGTGCTCGAGAAGATCCGCACGATGGCGTCGGACGCGGTCCACCGGGAAGGCTGCACGCTCACCGTCACCGAGGAGTCGTACGGCGACACCGTGCACTTCGAACCCGGCCTGCGCGACCGGATCGCCGCCGCGCTCGGTGGTATCCCGGTGCTGCCCACCGGCGCCGGCCACGACGCCGGCGTGCTCGCCGCGCACGTGCCGACCGCGATGTTGTTCGTGCGCAACCCGACCGGCGTCTCCCACGCGCCGGAGGAGCACGCGGAGCCGGACGACTGCGAGTCCGGGGTCACCGCCCTCGCCGCCGTCCTCGGGCAGCTGGCCGGATGACCACCTACTGGTGCGAGTACGCGTGGCAGCGGTCCACGCTCACCCGCGGCGCACTCGTCGAGGCGGAAGATGGGCAGATCACGGCCGTCCAAACCTCCGACACCCCGCCCGCTGGTGGGCATGTGTTGCGGGGCCTCGTGTTCCCCGGCTTCGCCAACGTGCACTCACACGCCTTCCACCGCGCGCTGCGTGGCCGCACCCACGACGACGGCGGCACGTTCTGGACCTGGCGCCAGGCCATGTACCGGCTGGCGTCGCGGCTCGACCCGGACAGTTACCTGCGCCTGGCGACCGCTGTGTACGCGGAGATGGCGGTCGCCGGTGTCACGGTCGTCGGTGAGTTCCACTACCTGCACCACCCGCCGGGCGGGCGCCGGTACGGCGAGCCGAACGTCATGGGGAGGGCGCTGCGGGAGGCCGCGCTCGTCGCCGGGATCCGGATGACGCTGCTCGACACGTGCTACCTCACCGGCGGTATCGACACGCCGCTTTCCCCTGAGCAGCAACGATTCTCCGACGGCAGCGTGACGGCGTGGGCCGAGCGTGCCCTGTCGGAGCCTGATCGAGGAAGCGTCCGGGCTGGCGCGGCGATCCATTCGGTGCGTGCGGTCCCGGCCGCGGGCATCACCGAACTGGCGTCCATTGTAGATGGACGGCCGCTGCACGTCCACGTGTCCGAGCAGCCCGCGGAGAACGAGGCGTGCCTTGCCGCGTACGGCCGCACCCCGGTCCAGCTGCTGGCCGACTCCGGTGCGCTGGGCCCGGACACGACCGCCGTGCACGCCACCCACCTGACCTCGACGGACGTGGAACTGCTGGGGTCGTCGCGCACCGCGGCGTGCTTCTGCCCGACCACCGAGGCGGACCTGGCCGACGGCATCGGGCCCGCGCGGGAGCTTCTGGACGCCGGCGCGCCGCTCTCGCTGGGGAGCGACCAGCACGCGGTGGTGGATCCGCTGGTGGAGGCGCGTTCGCTGGAGTACGGCGAGCGGTTGCGGACCGGGCAGCGGGGCCGGTTGTCGCCGGACGAGCTGGTGACCGCGCTGACCTCGGCGGGCAACGCCGCGCTGGGCTGGCCGAACGCGGGGCGCATCGAGCCGGGTGCGCCGGCCGACCTGGTGGCGGTGCGCCTGGACAGCGTGCGGACCGCGGGGTGCCACCCGTCGCAGGTCGTGTACGCGGCGACCGCCGCCGACGTGCACACGGTGGTCTCGAACGGCAGGGTCATCGCGGTCGACGGGCACCACGAACGGCTGGGTGACGTGGGCCGGTTGCTGCACGACGCGATCGAGGAGCTGTGGACGTGAGCGGAGCTTGCGGAGCGAACCATGGGCACCACGCCGACGAACGACGACACCGAGCCTGCGAGGGGACGTCGTGAGCGGCGTGAGCATTCTGATCACCGGCATCGGCGAGCTGACCACCAACGACGGGCCCGCGTTGACCGACGCCGCGCTTGTGCTGGACGGTGAACAAGTGGCGTGGGTTGGCCCGGCGGCCAATGCCCCGGCCGCGGACTCCGCTACGGATGTTGAGGGCCGCGCCGTGCTGCCTGGCTGGGTCGACAGCCACACGCACCTGGTGTTCGCGGGGGACCGGACCGCCGAGTTCGCCGCGCGGATGGCCGGCGAGCCCTACACGGCCGGCGGGATCGCGGTCACCGTCGCGGCCACCCGGGCCGCCTCGGACGACGAGCTGGCGGCGGTGCTGCGCCGGCACGTGGCCGAGGCCGTCGCGCAGGGCACCACCTGTCTGGAGACCAAGACCGGCTACGGCCTGACGACCGCCGACGAGCTGCGGTCGGCGAAGCTGGCGGCAGCACACGTCGACGAGGTCACCTTCCTCGGCGCGCACCTGGTACCGGCCGGTGTGTCCACAGAGGACTATGTCGATCTGGTGTGTGGCGAGATGCTCGACGCGGTCGCGCCGCACGTGCGCTGGGCCGACGTGTTCTGCGAGACCGGCGCGTTCGGCGAGGACGAGTCCCGCGCGGTGCTCACCGCCGCGCAGAACCGCGGGCTCGGCCTGCGCGTACACGGAAACCAGCTCGGCTACGGCCCCGGCGCGCGGCTCGCGGTGGAGCTGGGCGCGGCGAGCGTCGACCACTGCACCTACCTCACGCGGTCCGATGTGGACGCTCTCGCACAGTCGTCCACTGTGGCCACACTGCTGCCCGCCTGCGACCTGTCCACCCGCCAGCCGCTGCCGGACGCGCGGGAGCTGCTCGACAACGGCGCCACGGTCGCGCTCGCGACCAACTGCAACCCCGGCTCCTCGTACACCTCCTCGATGGCCTACTGCGTGGCGACGGCCGTGCTGCAGATGCGGATGTCGGTCGAGGAGGCCGTCCGCGCGGCCACCTGGGGCGGCGCCAGGGCGCTGCGGCGGGACGACGTGGGTGTACTGCGGGTCGGCGCGCGGGCGGACGTGCACGTGCTGGACGCGCCGTCGGCCACACACCTCGCCTACCGGCCCGGGGTGCCGCTGACGTACGCCGTCTGGCGCAAGGGCGTGCTAGAACGCCAGCCAGGCGACCAGCGCGACCGCTAGCACGCCGATGACCAGCGCGATCCAGACCAGGCGACGGTAGGAGAAGTCCTCGTCGGTCGGGTCGAGTACGTCGCGTTTGTCGTCAGCGTGCGGGTTCTCGTCCAGCGGGATCCACTCGGGCTCGTCGTCGGGCATGGGCCTATTCTCGCCTGCCGGCGTAGGTTGGTGTCATGGAGTACACACAGCTCGGCCGCTCCGGCCTGTCCGTGTCCCGGCTCATGCTCGGCACCATGAACTTCGGCCCGGAGGCGTCCGAAGAGGACAGTCGAGTGATCATGGACCGCGCCCATGACCACGGCATCAACTTCTTCGACACCGCGAACACTTACGGCCGGTCGGTGGAGCTTGGCTTCACCGAGCAGATCCTCGGCCGGTGGTTCGCGCTCGGCGGCGGCCGCAGGGAGAAGACGGTGCTGGCCACCAAGCTGTACGGCCAGATGGGCGAATGGCCGAACGAGGGCCGCCTGTCCGCGCTGAACATCCGCCGCGCGGCCGACGCCTCGCTGCGCCGCCTCCAGACCGACTACCTCGACCTGTACCAGATGCACCACGTGGACCGGAACACGCCGTGGGACGAGATCTGGGAGGCCTTCTCCGTGCTGCGGCAGCAGGGGAAGGTGCTGTACTTCGGCTCGTCGAACTTCGCCGGCTGGCACCTCGCGCAGGCGCAGGAAGCGGCCCGTGCCAGGCATTTCCTCGGGTTGGTGAGCGAGCAGTCGCTGTACAACCTGATGTCGCGGTGGGTCGAGCTGGAGGTCCTGCCGGCCGCGCGGCACTACGGCATGGGCGTGATCCCGTGGTCGCCGCTGTACAGCGGGCTCCTCGGCGGCGTGCTCCGCAAGCAGCAGGCCGGCGCCGCGTCGCGGTCGAGCAGCGGGCGGGCGGCGCAGACTCTCGAGGCGCACCGCGACCAGATCGAGGCGTACGAGAAGCTGGCCGCCGACCTCGGCGCGGACCCGGCCGACGTGGCGCTCGCGTGGTTGCTGCACCAGGACGGCGTGACCGCGCCGATCATCGGGCCGCGGACCATCGAGCAGCTGGACGGGTCGCTGCGTGCGGTCGAGCTGAAGCTGGACGCGGACACCCTGGCGAAGCTGGACGAGCTGTTCCCGGCCCCCGGCCCGCACGGTTCGAAGCCCGCCCCGGAGGCGTACGCCTGGTAATACTGGGAAGAGGTCTATACCAATAGCGGTTCCGATGCCGCTGGTCCGGCAATACGGTGCTGGGCATGCGGATCGGCCGACGGTTGGTGCTGGCGGGGATCGTTGCTCTGACTCTCGGGATGGTCCCCGCCTTACCGGTGACCGCGGCTGATCCGGGCGCTCATTCGGTCACGCTGATTACCGGCGATCGTGTGGTGCTGCGGCCGGACGGGTCGCACTCGGTGCTGCCGGCCGCGGGGCGCGAGCGGATTTCCTTCAGTACCAGCGGAAACGGTGACCACCTGTACGTCGTGCCGGCCGACGCGGCGCCGCTCGTGACCAGCGGACGGCTGGACGAGCGGCTGTTCGACGTGAAGCTGTTGCGGGAGTACGGGTACGGCGACAGACTGCCGCTGATTGTCACTGGTCAGGCCAAAGTGCGGTCGCTACCGGGTGTCACCCGGGACCTGCCGGCGGTCGACGGCGTGGCGATGCTCGCGGAGCCGGGATCCTGGGCGGCGTTGACCACCAGGAGCGCCGGCATAACCAAGATCTGGCTGGACGGCAAGCGCAGGTCCACTTTGGATCAAAGCGTGCCGCAGATCGGCGCGCCGGCCGCGTGGGCGGCGGGCTACACCGGTGCGGGAGTCAAGGTCGCGGTGCTGGACACCGGGGTCGACCAGACGCATCCGGACCTGGCGGGGCAGGAGATCGCGGAGCGGAACTTCTCGTCGGCGCCGGACAACACGGACATCTACGGGCACGGCACGCATGTCGCGGCGACCATCGCGAGCGTGGACGCGAAATATCGCGGCGTGGCACCGGGTGCGTCGCTGCTGGACGGAAAGGTGTTGGACGACAACGGGTTCGGCCAGGAGTCGCAGATCATCGCCGGCATGCAGTGGGCCGCCGAGCAGGGCGCCGAGATCGCGAACCTGAGCCTCGGCGGCACGGACACGCCGGAGCTGGATCCGTTGGAGGAGACCGTCAACACGCTGTCCGAGCGGTACGGCACGCTGTTCGTGATCGCCGCGGGCAACGCGGGCGCCGACGAGACGGTCAGCTCGCCGGGGAGCGCGGACGCCGCGCTGACCGTTGGCGCGGTGGACCGGCAGGACAACCTCGCGCCGTTCTCCAGCCGTGGGCCGCGGATCGGGGACCGGGCGATCAAGCCGGACATCACCGCGCCGGGAGTCGGGATCGTCGCCGCCTCGCACGGCGACCACGTCGCGATGTCCGGCACCTCCATGGCCACGCCGCACGTCTCCGGCGCGGCAGCCTTGCTCACACAGCAACACCCGGACTGGACGGGCGCGCAGCTGAAGGCGGCGCTGATGGGGTCCGCCAAGCCGAACCCGCCGCTGCCCGCGTTCGCGCAGGGCGCCGGGCGGGTCGACGTGGCGCACGCGATCACGCAGTCGGTGGTCGCCGAGCCGGCCAGTGTCAGCCTCGGTGTCCTGCCGTGGCCACATGACCAGGACAAGCCGATCAGCAAACCCTTGACCTACCGCAACCTCGGCGCCACCGACGTGACGTTGCACCTGGCCGTCGACCCCGGCGTGTTCTCCCTGAGCGCCAACGAGATCACCGTGCCGGCCGGCGGGACCGCCGAGGTGACGGTCACCGGCGACACGGCAGGTGCGGCCGACGGCGACCACACCGGCGCGGTGGTCGCGACCGCAGGCGAGACCACGGTCCGGACCCCGGTCGCCATCACGCGTGAGGCGGAGACCCACCGCCTGACCATCAACTACCTCGGCCTGGACGGCAAACCCACGACGAACTTCTACTCCGTGCTGCAAGGTCTGGACAACTGGACGCACGAGATCCTGCACTGGATCGACGACGCCGGCACGGTGACACTCGAGCTGCCGCCGGGGCAGTACGCGCTGGACGCCGAGGTCTTCGACGAGTCGGGCGCCTTCTACTACCTGCCGCAACCGAACGTCACGCTCACGGCCGACACCACGATCACCGTGGACGCACGCGCCGCGAAGCCGGTCAAGGTCACGCCGCCGGTCGCGGCCACGCTTGGGCGGGCCGAGGTCGGCTACCAGGTCATGGGTTCGGTGACGGGCATCGAAAGCGGTGTGAGCGTGGGAGATCTGGGCAAGGTGTTCACCGCCCAGTCCGGACCGCCGGCGCCCGCCGGCACGTTCGCGGCCTACCTGAACACCGGGTGGACGGCCGGCGACGCGTACTACGGCCTGGCGTGGTCGTGGGACGACGCGCTGCCCACCGGGATCACGAAGGCGGTGCGGCAGGCCGACCTCGCGACCGTGCACCAACGAATCGCGGGCGGCGGCGAGGTCGAGATGTCGCCGGACCCCTTGTCGCGGTACGTCAACTCGCCGGGCCTCGTGCATGAGGTGGGCGGCCCGGCGTACGTCACCACGCGCGGAGTCCGTTGGACGACAACGGTGAGCCAGCCGGACACCATGCTGATCTCGCCGCCACGCACCTACCGGGCGGGCCGGTCCTATGCCGAGCCGATGAACCACGCGGTCTTCGGTCCGGCCCTGCCGGAAGCGGAGACACCGTGGATCTCACGCTACAACTCGGCCGTCGGCAACGACATGATCTTCGTACACGCCCCGCTGTTCGGGGACTCGGCAGGCGACGCCGGATTCTCCACTGTGGACTCGGCGAGCAGTCGCCTGTACCACGGCGGCGAGCTGATCGGCGAGGCACCGGACGTCAACGCAGCCTTCCCCGTACCGGCGGCGGATGGCGAGTACCGGCTCGCGGTGTCGGCCATCCGGACCGCCGAAGTGTCCACAAAGGTCAGTACGAAGTGGACGTTCCGTTCCGCGCGCGGCAACGGCCGGTTCACGCCCGTTGACACCTCGGTGGTCCGGTTCACGCCCAGGCTCGACGAGAAGGACACCGCACCTGCCGGCCGAGCGTTCGACATTCCCGTCGCCCTGCAACGAGCCGACGGCAGCATCGAGCGACCGTGCGAGCTGGCCGTGGCGGTCTCCTACGACGAGGGGCGGACCTGGCAGCCGGCGAGGGTGACGAACGGGACGGTCAAGGTCCGGCACCCCACGCACGCGACCTCCGTGTCACTGCGGGCCTTCGCGCGGGACCAGGACGGGAACACGGTCCAGCAGACGATCATCCGCGCGTACAAGCTCGCCTGAGGTTTACTCGGGGGCGTGGGATCCGATCGGTGGGCACGCGCCCTGCACGACCTGTACCTGGTCACGCTGGCCATCGCGTTCGTCGCGACGGCCGTGTCGTTCCCGGCGGGAGCGGACTGGCTCCTGGCCGGGGCGGCCGTCACGGTGCTCGGCGGCGCGGACCTCGTCGCCCGGCAGCGGCAGGGCATCGGCTACTTCCTCGCCGCCGGCCTGGCCGTCGGGCTGCTGACCGCGCTGTACCCGACCTTCGCCGCGGTCGCGTTCGGGCTGCTCCCACTGGCGTTCGTCCGGCTGCCGCGGTGGGCCGCGGTCGTGACCGGCGTGATCGCGACCGGTGCGCCGTACCTCGCGCAGCCGCTCCTGCGGGCGGTCCTCGCCGGTGTCGGCTGGCAGCCTGGCGCGACCATCCGGTTCGGTCCGGCGTACTTCGCGGTGGTCGGGATCGCGTTGCCGGTGCTGACGGCCCTGTGCACGGCCGGCGCCGTGCGGGCGCTGAACCGGCAGAGCGTGCTGGCCGGCCGGGCGGCGGAGCGGCAGCGACTCGCCCACGAGCTGCACGACACGCTCGCGCAGGGGCTGGCCGGGGTGGTGCTGCAGCTGGAGGCGGCCGAGCAGTACCTCGACGGCAAGGCGGCGCGCCTGGTGACCCGCGCCCGCGAGACCGCCGGCGCCTGCCTGGTGGACACCCGGCGCGCGGTGGCGGCCCTGCGTCCCGAACCACTGGCCGCCGCGACGCTCGTCGACGCGCTGCGGCGGCTGTGCGACCGCTGCGTGGTGCGGGGGACGGTCCGCGCCTGCCACCCGCCGGTGGAGGTCGTGGCGCTGCGGGTGGTGCAGGAGGCGCTGGCGAACGCCGCCAAGCACGCCGGAGCCGCCGAGGTGACGGTGACCGTCGAGTACCTCACGGGGGAGCTGCGGCTGGTCGTGCGGGACGACGGCCGCGGGTTCGACCCCGCGAGCGTCGAGGGCGGGTTCGGGCTGGCGACCATGCGCGAACGGGTCGCGTCGGTCGGTGGCACGCTGTCGGTCACCAGCGCACCCGGCGCCGGCACCACGGTCATGGCCACCCTGGAGGATTCGTGATCCGCGTCCTCGTCGTCGACGACCACGCCGTGATCCGCGACGGCATCGCCGCCATCCTCGAGCCACACGATGACCTGGTGGTCGTCGGCGAGGCGGCGGACGGCGAGACGGCCGTGCGGCTGGCTTTGGAACTGCGGCCCGATGTCGTGCTCATGGACCTGCGCATGCCCGGTGTGGACGGCGCGAGCGCGACCGAACGGATCACCGCGCTGACCCCGCCGCCGCGGGTGCTGGTGCTGACCACGTACGACACCGACGCCGACATCACGCGCGCGATGGCCGCGGGCGCGATCGGGTACGTGCTCAAGGACATCCCACGCGCCGGCCTGCTCGACGCGATCCGCCGCGCGCACCGGGGCGAGGCCGTGCTGGCGCCGTCCGTGGCCACGAAGCTGGTCCGCCAGCAGCACACGGTCCGGCCGTCGGCGCTGTCCGAGCGGGAGCGGGAGGTGCTGACGCTCGTCGCGACCGGTGCCACGAACCGCGACATCGCCGCGGCGCTCGCCGTCTCGGAGGCGACCGTCAAGACCTACCTGACCCGCGTGTTCGCCAAGCTGGAGGTCGGTGACCGGACCGCCGCCGTCACCGCGGCCCTGGCCCGCCAGCTGATCGAGTGTCCGTCAACCGGATGACACGAGTGCTCGCCGTTCGCCCGTCGCGGCGGCCGTGCCCAGGCCGAGAACCTGTCGGGCATGACTTCGATACAACGCCGGACGCTGCTCGGCGGGGCCCTGGTTGGCCTGGCCGCCGCCCCGGGCATGCGGCCGGAAGCCGGACCCCGGCGGGGAGTGGACGGCCTCCTCGCACTGTTCAGGGACACGCCGGTGGTGGCGCTCAGCGAGGGCGTGCATGACCTGCAGGAATGCTGGGACTTCCTGGCCGTGGCCATGTTCCAACCCGGCTTCGACGCGATCGTGGTCGAGCTGGGCAACTCGCGCTACCAGTCCATCGCCGACGACTATGTCGACGGGGGCGTCGTCCGGAAGTCGGACCTGCAGCAGGTGTGGCGGGACAGCACGCAGAGCCCACTTGCGACGGGGGACGTGCCGGTCCTGTTCCGCCTGCTGAGTCTGGCGCGGGCGATCAACCTGTGCACGTCGCGCTCGCTACGGGTGCTGCTGGCCGACCCACCGATCGACTGGTCGCGGATCCAGAGCCGTGCCGACCTGGACCCCTTCATGCTCCAACGGAACGAGAGCTGGGCCGGCG
>Ga0307502_10000251_pt1 | contig 14357 bp, 11 predicted proteins | sample 16_S_MG_FD_201364 | JGI IMG/M metagenome (GOLD analysis project Ga0307502, IMG submission 201364) | Soil microbial communities from Populus trichocarpa stands in riparian zone in the Pacific Northwest, United States - 16_S | ecosystem: Environmental > Terrestrial > Soil > Riparian zone > Trees... | reverse complement strand
AGCGTCCTACGAACGAGCTCCTGCGTCGTCATGCTCTGCGCGTCGGCCATCGTGATGCTTCCCTTCGTCGATCGATTGGTCTCGAACGACGAGTCTCGGAACCCGCGGTGGCCGACGTCGTGCCCGACCCCGGACTTTGCGCGATCCCGTTACACCACTTCTACCGACCTGACCTCGTAGGGCTCCAGCTGCCCCGACTGTGACGAGCTCCGCTGGTAGCAACGTGCCGTCCGCTGGTGTCGGCGACGGTAGGAGCGCCCAGCCGGTGGGGATAGTCCTCCGCGGACACTGCTGCGCCCGAGGCTCGCGGGCGAGCGGGCGCCAATCCAAGATCCGCGGCTGAGCCAGGCAAGTCCGCTGCGGTATCGGTCACGGGCTGCGCGTTCGGCGCGACCGCCGTATGGCTGGCCGCAAGTGCCATTGGGCCCAGACTTTCGGGACTGGTAGCCGGACTTTCGGGACTGCGACCAAAGTCGCTGCAAAGCGACTGCTTCTACGAACCCCTGGATCGCCCCGACTTTCGGGACTGGATTCAGGAACGGCCGAAACGATGGAGCTAGGGGGACTCGAACCCCCGACCTCCTGGGTGCGATCCAGGCGCTCTCCCAACTGAGCTATAGCCCCGAGGAGGGACAGTGTACCGGGGCTTTTATTGGGCCGCAGCCCTACGGAGTTGGCCCGAACGCGCCGATACGCTCATCACACGTGAGCTTTCGCAATCGCCTAGGACTGTTCTTCATCGTCATTGTCATCGTGCCGATGCTGGCAGTGGCGTTCCAGTTGTTCGGCCTTATCGGCGAGAGCGTGAAGGGACAGGCGGACGCTGGGGTCGTTGCGCGCCACGAGGTCGCCACACAGCTGTACGTGCGCAATCGCCAGGCCGCGGCGGTCGCGCTCAAGGAGGTCGTGACTGACGCGCGCATGCGGGAACTGCTGCTCGCCGGCAAGAAGAAGGCGGCCGCCGAACGTGCCCGCGAGCTCGTAAAGGGCCGGGCGATCGCGCGGATCGTGCTCGTCAAGGGCTCGAGCGTTCGCTTCAGTCGCGGCAAGCCGACGGCGATCGCTCCCGCCGTCCGCGACGTGGACTCCAAGCGGGGGACGACCTCCACGAACATCGGAAAGCTGCAGGTGTCTGTCGTCGATGCGGCAAGCTACGCGCGCGACACCCAGAACCTCACGCGCCAGGAAGGGCAGCGGGCCAAAAACGGCCGTCTACGTCCCGGCGAGAAGGATCTCCCCGGCCTGGACGTCGTCGTGCGCGACGGAGGCAACGTGCTGGCGAGCACGGTGCCCCCAGACATCGCCAGGTCGCTACCCACCAAGGCCGCAGAGGTATCGATCAACGGACAGACGTTCCTCGCGCTCACGTTCAAGGACACGCAGGGCTTCGCACGCCAGAACGTCAGCGTCACCACGCTCGGCTCGTTCGAGTCCGTCGGTGGCAAGATTGCGAGGAAGCGCGTCGAGGCCGGCGTGATCCTGCTCGGCTTCTTCCTCCTGGCGATCATCTGCGCGGTGCTTGTCTCCAGGGCGCTGGGGGAGCAGATCGCCGGCTTCCTCACGGCCGCCCGCAGGCTCGCCTCCGGCGACTTCTCGGCAAAGGTCCCAACCGGAGGCAGGGACGAGTTCGCCGCCCTGGGCGACGAGTTCAACAAGATGTCGCGCGAGCTCGAACAGCGGTTGGCCCAGCTCGCCCAGGAGCGCGTGCGCGTCCAGGACTCGATGCGCCGCCTCGGCGAGGCCGTCGCGTCAAACCTCGACCGCGACACCCTGCTCGAGCTCGTGGTGAGCACCGCGGTCGACGGTGTCGGCGCCGACGCGGGCCGTGCCTGTGTCCGCGGCGCCGATCGCACGACGCTGCAGGAGCGCTCGCGCGTGGGAAACATGAACGGGCTCGAGCCCGCGGTCGAGTCCGTCGAGGCCGACGCGTTGCGCACCGGCAGTCCGCGCGAGGTGGCAGTCGGCGACGCCTATGCGATCGCGCACCCGCTGCGCGGCGCCGACGGCAACGAAGAGGTCGTCGGAGTCGTTTCCGTGGGCCGCTCAGGCCGTCCGTTCGCTCCCAGCGATCGCGACCTCTTCAGCTACCTCGCCGGTCAGGCCGCGCGCTCGATGGAGAACGTCCAGCTACACGAGACCGCCGCGCGCGAGTCGGTCACCGACGACCTCACCGGCCTCTCCAACCGCCGCGCCTTCGACGACGCGCTCTCCGGCGAGATCGAGCGCTCCAAGCGCTTCGGGACCGAGCTCGGCCTCGTCCTCATCGACCTCGACAACTTCAAGCACGTCAACGACACCTATGGCCATCAGCAGGGCGACATCGTCCTGCGCGAGGTGGCGCGCGTCCTGCGCGAGAGCTCGCGCGAGATCGACCACCCCGCCCGCTACGGTGGCGAGGAGCTCGCGCTCGTGCTGCCGGGCACCGATCTGGAGGGCGCTTACAACCTCGCCGAGCGTGTCCGCGAGCGCATCGCCGGGCTGCGAATTCCGCGCACCGACGGTGCCGGCGCGATGGGCATCACGACGAGCTGTGGCGTCGCCGCGGTGCCGGATACGGCGGCCGACGAGCGCGCGCTGCTGGCCGCCGCCGACGCCGCGCTGTACGAGGCCAAACGCAAAGGCAAGAACATGTCCGTACGGGGGAGGTAGGCTTGTTCCTCGATGGGACTGCTGGACGATGCCATTCGGGAGCATCTAGAGCTCAAGCGACGTCGAGGCGCCGACGCCGTAGAGATCTCGCGGCTTGAAAGCGAGGCCCTGGGCCCGGTCCGCCGCTCAGCGACGGGCGTTCCCGACCTGTCCGAGGGAACCACTGCCGAGCCAACCGCCGCGGAGCCTGCCGTTGCCGAGCCCGCCACCGCCGAGCCGCCCGCGGAGAGCGCCAGAACGGACCGGCGTCCGTGGGAGGACTCCACCAGCGCGGCGGGCGGACACGACCCGTCGCCGGCGCCGTCCGCCCATCAGTCGCCGCCGGTCTCCACGTCGCCCACGGCGCCCGCCTATCCCGCCGCCACGCCCACTCCGCCGCCAACGGCGTACGAGCAGCCGCCTGTGCTACCGGCCGCCCCACCGGAGCCGCCATCGACCTCGATCCTGCGGCCGCCGCCGATCGACCCAGAGCCCATGCAGCCCGCCGAGCCCGAGGAATCACCCGCTGCGGGAGAGCCCGACGAGCCCGCGCCGTCGCTGCTGTCTCGCTTCAAGCCCGCGCGCCGGCGCCACGCGCGCGAATCCGCGCGAGACGAGCCGCCCGCCGCCTTCGCGCCGCCTGCCGAGCCCGCACCCGCAGACCACGACCCGTCGCCATACGCCACGCCTCCGCCCCCGGCCCACGAGCCCGACGTCGTGCCGGCCAAAGACGAGCCAGACCCCGAGGAGCTGCTCGAAGAGACACCGGAGTTCCTCGAGGAGACGCCCGAGCACGACCGCCTCTGGTTCGAACAGCGCCCGCCGCGCGACTTCGACTTCGACGGCTGAGCAGCCGGGGTGCGCCGGCCGGTCACCTGGCTCGACGTCTTCACATCCGTGCCCCTGACGGGCAACCAGCTCGCGGTCGTCCACGACGCCGACGGGATCGACGACGGGACGATGCTCGCGTTCGCGCGCGAGACACGGCTGTCGGAGACGACCTTCGTGCAGAGCGCGACGCAGCCCGGCGCCGACTACCGCAACCGCATCTTCGCGGCACCGCACGAGCTGCCCTTCGCCGGTCATCCCTCGCTCGGCACCGCGGTGGCGGTCGCGCGGGCGCGCGGGGAACGCACCGCGGCGTATCTCCAGCAGACCCAGGCGGGCCTGCAGCCGATCGAGGTCGAGGTCGATGCCGACGGCGACGCCGCCCGCGCGTCGATGCTGCAGGAGCCCGCCAGCTTCGGGCCACAGGCCGACCCGGCGACAACCATGGCCGCCGCCGGGCTCACCGCCGCCGACGCGCACCCCGATCTGCCGCCGCAGCTCGTCTCCACTGGTCAACCTCACCTCATGGCTCCGGTCCGCGACGCCGCCGCGCTGCGCCGCGCCGACCCCGACCGCGCCGCCATGCGGGCTCTGCTCGAGCCGCTAATCGCGCTGGTGCTCTACCTCGTCGCGGTCGACCCGCCGGCGCAACGCGCCAGCGCCCGCGGCTTCTTCCTCGACCGCGGCGCGATCACGGAGGATCCCGCGACCGGCTCGGCCGCTGGACCGCTGCTCGCCTACCTGCGCGAGCGCACCGGGACGACCGCGCTCACGATCGACCAGGGCCTGGAGATGGGGCGCCCGAGCCGGATCGACTGCGCATGGGAGGACGACCGCCCGCGCGTCTCAGGCGACGTCGTCGTCGTGGCCGACGGCCACGTGCGCCTCTAAGGGCGCGCCGTTCTCGCGCGGCAGCACTTCGACGGGCCCGTCGATCCACACGTGTACGTGGTCGCCGGGATGCCACGCCGGATAGCCCAGCCGCCGCGAGCTGACGACCTGCCCCGAGGCGAGCCGCAGGCCGACGAGCTGGTCGTGTCCGAAGAAGCGCCGCGTGATCACCTGCGCCGAGGCCGCGTTCGCCGGGCCGCTCACACCGATCGCCACCGACTCGGGCCGGACGAGCACGTCGACGTCCCCGGCGACGTCGTTGCCGGTCGGCAGGCTGCCGAGCTCGCAGCGGCAGCGCCCGTCGCGCGCCTTGCCGGGGAGCACCTCCATGTCGCCGAGGAACGTCGCCATCCACCGCGTCCTGGGCCGCAGGTAGACCGCCTCCGGCGTGCCCGCCTGTTCGACGCGCCCGTCGCGCATCACCGCGACCGTTTCGGCGATGCTCATCGCCTCCTCCTGGTCGTGCGTCACGAACAGCGCCGTGACGCCCGCCGTGCGCAGGATCTGCGAGACCTCCTGGCGCAGGCGATCGCGCAGGCTGGCGTCGAGGTTGGAGAACGGCTCGTCGAGCAGGACGAGGTCCGGCGTCGGCGCCAGCGCGCGGGCCAGGGCGACGCGCTGCTGCTGTCCGCCGGAGAGCTCGTGTACCGGGCGCTTCTCCGAGCCCGCGAGGCCGACGAGCTCCAGCGTTTCGCGCACGCGCCCCGGATCGGGCTTGCGTCCCAGGCCGTAGCCGACGTTGCCGGCCACGTCCATGTGCGGGAACAGGGCGTAATCCTGGAAGACCATGCCGATGCGACGCTCCTCGGCGGGCACGAAGCGACCATTGCCGCTGACCGCGCGGCCGCCGACGATGATCTCGCCCGCGTCCGGACGCTCCAGGCCGGCGATCAGCCGAAGCGTCGTCGTCTTACCGCAGCCGCTGGGGCCGAGCAGCGCGCAGGTCCCGCCGGCGCGCAGCTCGAGGTCGACCCCGTCGACCGCGCGCACGGCGCCGAAGGACTTCTCCAGGCCGCGCAGCCGCAGTCCCACGCATGGAGGGCTGCACCCGTTGCCGTTGTTACTCATGAGCCGACACTGCCTCGTGCGTTAAGAAGGTACAACGGCGGCGCCGCGATCAGCAGGAGCAGCAGCGCCGGGATCGCGCTCTGCTCGAACGCGCCCTCCGTCGTCCGGTGCCAGACGTCGGTCGCGAGCGTGTCGAACGCGATCGGAGCGAGCATCAGCGTGGCGGGCAGCTCCTTGAGGGCATGCAGGAACACGAGCGCCGCGCCGCCGAGCACCCCGCTGGCCACGAGCGGCGTCGTGATCGTCCGCAGGACCGCGAGCGGCGAGCGGCCCAGGCCGCGGGCGGCCTCCTCCAGCCGCGGAGGAACCTGGACGAGCGACGAGCCGATCGGGCTCACCGCGAGCGGCAGGTAGTGGATCGCCAGCGCGAAGACGAGGATCGCGAAGGACTGGTACAGCGGCAGCGCGAAGCGCGTCGTGAAGAACGCCAGCGCGAGTGCGATGACGATCCCGGGCAGCGCGTAGCCCGCGTATCCGATGCGCTCGATCACGTGCGTCATCGGACTCGGGAAGCGCACCGCGAGCAGCGCGATGACGATCGCTGCGATCGCTGCGAACCCTGCGGCCATGGCCGCCGCGATCAGCGAGTGGCCGGCGTCCGTCATGAGCGTGCTGATCGCCATGCCGGTCGAGACCTGTTTCGTCGCCCAGTACAGGAGCACGCCCACGGGCAGCACGAGCGCCAGGCCGACCACCGAGCCACAGAACGCGATCGCCGGCCAGCGCCAGCGCCCGAGCTTGACCGGCGCCGTCGGGCGCTGCGTGCCGGGGCTCGTGCGGTGCAGCGAACGCGCACCGCGCACGCGCCCGTAGACGGCGAACAGCGCGAGCATGATCAGCACGAGGACCATCCCCAGCGCAGCGGCCTCCGTGCGCCCGAAGCCGGAGGTGTAGGCGATGTAGATGTCGCGCGTGAAGGAGTCGAAGCGCATCAGCGAGACGGCGCCGAAGTCGCTCAGCGCGTAGAGCGCGACGAGCACCGCGCCGGCCCCGATCGCGGGCAAGAGCTGCGGCAGCACGATGCTGCGAAAGACCTCGGCCGGGCTGCGCCCCATGACGCGCGCCGCCTCCTCCAGCGCGGGGTCCATCCGCCGCAGCGTCGCTCGCAGCGGGATCAGCACGAGCGGATAGGTGAACAGCGTCAGCACGAGCCACGCGCCGAAGAACCCGTAGATCGACGGCAGCCGGTCGACGCCGAGCGGTGCGAGCAGCTCCTGCAACAACCCCTTCGGCCCGAGCGTCGACACGAACAGGTAGGCCCCGATGTAGCTCGGGATGACAAGCGGCAGGGTTGCGAGCGTCGCCCACGCGCGCCGCCCGGGGAGGTCTGAGCGGACCGTCAGCCACGCGATCGGCACCGCGATTGCGACAGCAGCGCCCGTCACCGCGGCGGCAAGCCCGCCGCTGCGCACGATCAGACCGAGCGTGCGCTGCGTCAGGACCGCGTCGAGCGCCGCGGGCGCGTCGCCGAGCACCGCGACGACGAGGTAGAGCGCCGGCAGGGCCGCGGCGAGGCCCGCCACGAGCCCGAGCCCGAGCAGGACGAGCGGCGGCCGGCGCACGCCGAACAGCCGGCTGGCCGCTGACAGCCGCCGTCCGGTGCCGCGCGCCACGCTCGTCGCAGCCATCGGTCTACAGCGCCCCCGTCTCGCGCATGAGCTTCAGCGTCCCCTGCAGATCGCCGACCTTGGCGAGATCGATCTTCGGTGACGGGATCCTGTCGATTGGCGTCAGCTCCTTCGCCGGCTGCACGCCGGCCGACAGCGGATACTCCTTGGAGCTGTCGGCGAAGTACTCCTGCGCCTGCTTGGAGAGCATCGTGCGGACGAACGCGATCGCTTCCTTCTTGTGCTTGCTGGAGGCGAGCACGCCGACACCCGCGGTGTTGATCATCGAGCCGAGATCCTTGGGCGGGAAGTGCACCTTGACGGGGTAGTTCTTGTCCTTCGCCTGCGCCTCGGCGACGTAGTAGTGGTTGATCAGGCCGAGGTCGATCTCGCCCTTGGCGATCGCGTCGCGGACGGGAATGTTGCTGTCGAACGCCTGCGTCTTGTTGGCGACCATGCCTTCGAGCCACTTGCGCGCGACGTCCTCGCCCTCGACGAGGCGCAACGCGGTGATGTAGCCCTGCAGCGAGGCGTTCGTCGGCGCCCAGCCGACGCGTCCGCGCCACTTCGGGTCCGTCAGATCAAGCGGCGAGTCCGGCACCTCGGACTCCTTGAGCTTCGGCCCGTAGGCGATGATCCGCGCGCGCCCGGTGACCCCCACCCACCCGCCTTCCTTGGACTGGTAGTGCTTCGGTACCTCCGCGAGGATGTCCGCGGGCAGGCGAAGCAGCAGCCCCTGCTTCTCGACGGCGTCCAGGGAGCCCGCGTCCTGGGCGAAGAAGAGGTCGGCGGGGGAGTTCTTGCCCTCCTCGGTGATCGTGGCCGCGAGCGATGGGCTGTCGCCGAAGCGCGTCTTGACGTCGGTGCCGGAGCTCGTCTCGTAGATCTTGATCGCCGGATCGAGGATCGGCGCGATGCGCCCGGAGTACATGGTCAGTTCATCGCCGCCGGACGAGCCGCACGCTGTGAACACAACCGCGAGCGTTGCGAGCGCGACGGTGGGTGCGGTGGCACGGCGAACTATCATTCGTTGCTCCTCGGCTGGGGTAGGAATCGACCGGCTGGCGTTGCGCCAGAACTTAGGGCAGCCTAATGCCTTGGCGATGACGACGCGACCATTCGTTCTCGCCGCCGCGATCTGCTTCGCACTCGCGGCGGCCTCACTCGCACTCGGATACGAGCCGGTCTACGACGCCTGGGCGTGGCTCGTCTGGGGGCGCGAGCTGGCGGCGTTCGGGCTCGACACCTCTTCAGGGCCGTCCTGGAAGCCGCTGACCGTCGCGCTCGCGGTGCCTCTCTCGCTGGCGGGCGAGCTCGCGCCTGAGCTGTGGCTGGTCCTCGTCCGCGCGGCCTGGCTGTTCTCGCTCGTTCTCGCCGCGGAGCTCGCCTGGCGGCTGGCGGCGCAGCGCGCCCCGCGCAACGCACGAGCGGCTGCTGCGGCGTTTGCGGCGATCTCGCTCGCGCTGCTCGCCGACCCGGTGACGATGTGGGCACGCCAGGGCGCCGGCGGAATGTCCGAGCCGCTGCTCGTCGCGCTCGTGCTGGGGGCCGTGCGCGCCGACCTCGGCGGGCGCACGCGTCTTGCGCTCGTTCTCGGCGGCCTGGCAGCGCTCGTGCGCCCGGAGGTGTGGCCGCTGCTGGCGATCTACGGCGCGTGGCGCTGGCGGGTGCAACCGGGCGGCCGGCCGCTGATCGTGGCGCTCGCCGTGGCGGTGCCCGTGCTCTGGATCGCGCCCGACCTGCTTGCCAGCGGTGACGCCTTGCGCGCCGCCGAGCGCGCGCAGCGTGGGAGCGGCGGCGCACTGCACGTCCTCGCCCGCGCGGTTGCGTTGCCGCTGTTCGCCGCCTGGCCGCTGGCGCTCGTCGCGCTCGCGGGGCGCGATCGCCGGCTGCTGGTCCTCGGCGCCGGTGTGGTCGCTTGGATCTTGATGGTGGCCGCGACGGCCGAGCTCGGGTTCCCCGGCCTTCCGCGCTTCATGGCGCCGGCGGCCGCGATCGCCGGCGTGCTCGGCGGCGTCGGCCTCGCGCGGCTGCTCGCCTTGCAGTCAGTGCCGCGAACGGCGCGGGGGCTCGCGCTCGCGGCGCTGGCCCTGTCACTGCCGGGGCTTGCCGCTCGGGTGTCGGAGCTTCCGTACGCGCTGCGCTCGACCGCGCAGATCGGGCACTCGCACGCTCGCCTCCGCGCGCTCGCGCAGAACATCGGACGGGACGCGCTGCTGCGATGCGGGCGGCTGGCGACGAGCGACGTCCTCGTTCGTACCGCAATCGCGTGGAGGCTCGAGATCCCGCTCGCCGACGTGGTCAGCTTCGGCCGCCCGCCGCACCTCTCGGGCGCGTTCGTGCTCGGGCCACAGGCCTCGCAAAGCCTCGAGCTCGCCACACGGGCACGCGCCGCTCCGGTCGCCAGTCACGGCGAGTGGGACGTCTACTCGATCGACTGTCCGCCGAGCGCCGGTGCGAGCTCGTCGCAGAGAACACGCGGCGTCTCCGGCGCACTGAGGTAGGGCTGCTCCGGCGCGCGGCGCTCCTCGTGGTAGGCGCTGTCGCAGTTCACCGCCCAGAGGTCGTGCGCAGTCCCGTCGCGGATGTTCTCCACTGCCCGCAGCGCGGTCAGCATCGAATGGTCGGAGTTGTTGTAGCGGTGCAGCCCGTTGCGGCCGATCTGCTGGAGGTTGGCGATCCCTTCCAGCCAGTCGCGGATCGTGCGCACGCGCGCCTCGTAGTCGACGTCGTAGATCGGGTACGCCTTCGGGACGCGGACGACGTGGCCGGCCTCGACGCGGTCGGCGCGGCCGAGTCCGATGCGGTCAAGCTCCCGCGTCGCGAGCGCCACGAGTTCGCTGTCGGTCGCGGTCCACAGGTCGTCGCCTTCGAAGCAGAAGTACTCCAGGCCCACGCAGGTGCATTCGGCGTCGGGAACCATGTACGGGCTCCATGCACGGAAGTTCTGAATGCGGCCGACGCGCACCTCGGGATCGTGCACGTAGACCCAGTTGTCCGGGAACAGGTCGTCGCCGCGGACCACCAGGGCGACCGTGATGAAGTCGCGGTAGCGCAGCCCGTGGGCGGCGTCGAGGACTGCGCCGGGCGCCGAGGGGTCGGTCAGCGCGACGACGTCGCGCAGCGGCAGCGACGAGATCGCGTGCGCAGTCTCGACGCGTGCCCCGCCTGCGTGTACCGCGGCGACCTGGCCGCCGTCCAGCTCGATGCGCTCGACGCGCGCGCCGAGGCGAAGCTGTCCGCCCGCGCCGACGATCTCCGCAGCCATCGCCTCCCACATCTGCCCGGGCCCCAGTCGCGGGTAATGGAACTCCTCGATCAGGCTGTGCACGCCGTCGCCGTCGTTGAGCAGCGCGGCCCGCAGGACGCGCCCGAACGAGAGCGTGCGGATGCGCTGCGCCGCCCACTCGGCGCGGATCTCGGAGGTCGGCACGCCCCACACCTTCTCGGTGTAGGACTTGAAGAAGAGCTCGAACAGGCGCCGACCGAAGCGCGCGCAGACCCATTCCTCGAACGTCTCGTGCGCGCGTGGGTCGCGGCGGGCGATCGCGGCGGCGTAGGAGCCCGAGCAGCGCGCGAGCTCGACCGGGCCGACCTTGCGCACGACGTCCTTGAGCCGCAGCGGATAGTCGATGAACCGCCCGCGCCAGAAGATCCGCGACAGCCGCGGCCGGACGAGCAGCTCGTCGCCGAGCACCTCCTGCCAGAGGCGTTGCACCTCGTGGGACTTCGTGAAGAAGCGGTGCCCGCCGAGATCGAAGCGGTAGCCGTCGCGCATGACGGTGCGAGCGAGCCCACCGACTTGGTGGTCGGCCTCGAACAGCACGACCGGTCGGCCGCTCCCCCGCGCGAGGACGTAGCCTGCGGTGAGTCCGGCCGGCCCCGCGCCAAGAACCGCGATCGGTCTTTCAGGTCGTCCGCCCATGGTTAGGGCACCCTACATTAGGCCAACCTAAATTGCTGACCGTCGTCATCCCCGCCACCGACAACCCCCCGACGCTGCCCCGCTGCCTGGCTGCGCTGGCACGCTCGTGCGAGCCGCATGCGGTCGAGGTCGTCCGCGTGCCTGTCGGTTCAGGCCCGGCCGCCGCGCGCAACCTCGGCGTCGCCAGGACGGAAGGCGAGCTCGTCGTGTTCGTCGACTCGGATGTCGAGGTCCATCCCGACGCGCTGCGGCGCCTGCGGGAGGCGCTGGAGCGAGATCCGGACCTCGACGCGGTCTTCGGCGCCTACGACGAGCAGCCGCTCGCGCGCAGCACCGTCTCGCGCTTTCGCAACCTCCTGCACCATCACGTCCACGTCAGCTCACCTGGACCGGCGAGGACGTTCTGGGCCGGCCTCGGCGCGATCCGCAGGTCGGCGTTGCAAGCCGTCGGCGGCTTTGACGAACTGCGCTTTCCGCGGGCCTCGATCGAGGACATCGAGCTCGGCATGCGCTTGTGCGCGGCGGGCCGCCGGGTCGTGCTGGACCCGGCTGCACGCGGAACCCATCTCAAGCGCTGGACGCTGCGATCGATGCTGCGCACGGATCTCGTGGCTCGCGGGGCGCCGTGGGTCGCGCTCCAGCTTGAATGCGGGCATGCCGGGGGTTCGCTGAACCTGTCTTGGCGACACCGGATCGCGGCGGCGGCCGCCGTCCTCGCGACGGGCGCTGCCGCAACCCGCCACCCGCGGCTCGCCGCGCTCGCCCTGCTCGTCATGACCGCAGCGAACGTGCGCTTCTACGCGCTGCTGGCACGACATGGCGGTGTTCGACTCGCGCTCGCGGGCGTGCCGCTGCACCTCGTCCATCACCTGACCGCCGCCGCTTCGGTTCCGGCCGGCTGGCTGCTGTGGATGAAGCGCCGTGGCTGACCGGGCGGTCCTGCGGCTGGGCCTCATCGGCTGCGGGCGCCTTGCCGAGCTCGGCTACGCGCCGGCTGCGCGCGCGGCCGCCGGCGTGGAGATCGTCGCGGTGACCGACCCCGACCGCGCCCGACGCCAGCTCGTCGCCGCCCGGATCGGCGCCAGCTCGCATGCGCGCGTGAGCGAGCTGCTGGCCGCGGGACCGCTCGACGGCATGATCGTGTGCTCCGCGCCCGAGCACCATGAGGCCGGAGCCGCGGCCGCCGCCGGCGCCGGCCTTACGGCGCTCGTCGAGAAGCCGCCGGCGCCCGACGCGGACGGCGCGTTGCGGCTCGCAGCGCTGACGCCGGCGCCGTGGATCGGCTTCAACCGCCGCTTCGACCAGGGTATGCGGCTGGCCCAGAGCATCCCCGCGACCGGAGATCTGCAGCTGAAGATGGTGCTGCACTACCGCCGCAAGGCCTGGAACCCGGTGCAGCAGCGCGACGACGACGCACTGCTCGATCTCGGCCCGCATGTCGTCGACCTCGCGCTGTACCTGACCGGCGCGCTGCCGCTCGCGGTGCGCGCGACCGCGACGCCGGACCGTGCCGGGCTCGTGATCGCGACCACGCGCGGACAGGCGACGATCGAGTGTGCGACCAACCGCCCGCACCGCGAGCTGATCGAGGTTCGCGACGCCCGCGGTCGGCGCGTCTGGCGCGCGCGGCGCGGGGGCAGCATCCGCAACGTCGTCGGGCGCCTGGTGCCCGGTCGCCATCCGCTCGTGCGCTCGCTCACGCGCCAGCTCGAGGCCTACGGCTGCGCCCTGCGCGGGGAGGACCCGGGCCCGCTGGCAACGGCGGGCGAGGGGGCGGCAACGATGTGCGTGCTCGAGGCGGCTCGCCGGTCAGACTCGATCGGCGGCGAGACCGTGGAGGTGCAGGGCGTCACGGTGCAGGTCGAGGGCGCGTCTTGATCTGCGTCCTGCAGTTCGACGCGGCGAGCGTCGCGGTCATCGACCGCATGCTCGCGCAGGGCCGGCTGCCGGCCCTCGCCGGGCTTATCGCGCGGGGGCGCCGGATAGCGCTGCAAACGCCGGCGGCGCACTTCGCCGCCGGTGCGTTCCACACGCTCTACAGCGGAGTGGAGCTGGCCGACCACGGGCTCTTCTATCCCTTCCAATGGGATGCGGGCTCGCAGCGCGCGCGCTACATGACCGCCTTCCCGGCGCCGCCCGCGATCTGGGAGCGGCTCGCGCGCGCCGGGCGGCGCACGCTTGCGATCGACCCGTACGAGAGCCGGCCACCTCGCGACTGGCTCGGGACGTACGTCTGCGGATGGCAGTTCGTCGACCGCGTCGTGCTGCCGCGGTGGTCGCTACCGCGTTCTGCGGCGGCTGCGCTCGCCGGCCGCCACGGCCGTGGACCGCATGCGACGGAGATCTTCGGGCGGCCGGCGGTGCGTGAGCTGCTCGCGCTTCGGGGCAAGCTCATCGCGGCACCCGCCCGCGTCGCCACGGCGGCCGTCGAGCTTCTCGCGCGCGATCGCTACGACCTCGTCTGGCTGACGTTCAGCGCCGCGCATCTCGCCGGACACCAGTTCTGGGATCTCTCGCAGCTCGCCGAGGAGCCCTCGTCGGACGATCACGGCCTGCTCGTCGGCGCGCTCGTCGACGTCTACGAAGCCGTCGACGCGGCGTTCGACCGCGTGCTGAAGGCGTTGCCGGCCGATGCCGACGTCGTCGTCGCGTCCGCGGTCGGGATGGATGTCAACAGCTCGCGCGCAGACCTCCTGCCGGAGATGCTCTCGGCCGTGCTGCGCGGCGGCCCGGCGGTGTCCAATGGCGACGGCGGCGCCGCGGGCGCGATCTGGCGACTGCGCGCCGCGATCCCGTCCGGCGCTCGCGGCGCGATCGCGCGCGCGCTGCCGGCCGCAGCGGCGCTGGAGCTCACTTCGCGGCTGGAGCTGCGCGGGATCGACTGGGCGCACACCGCCGCCTTCGCGCATCCGGCCGACAACCAGGGTTACATCCGCCTGAACCTGCGCGGACGCGAGCGCGACGGGATCCTCGACCCCGCTGAGGCGGACGCGCTGCTGGACGCGATCGCCGAGGGGTTGACGACGTTCTGTGACCCCGACGGCGCGCCCGCGGTCGCGTCGGTCGACCGCGTGAGCGAGCACCACGACGGCGCCCGCGCCGGCCAGCTTCCGGACCTCGTCGTGCAGTGGAGCGAGCGACCGGCGACGACTCTTCAGGGCGTCCATTCGCCGCGCTTCGGCGACGTGCTTCGCCGCGGCAGCGGCAGCGGACGCTCGGGCAACCACACGCCGGGCGACGCCTGGGCGGTGATCGCGCCCGGCGCCTCGGCGCCGCGCGCGCCAGCGCACCCAGCACGCCTCGCCGACATCGCGAGCACGATCGCCGCCGTCTGCGGCGCCGACAGCGACGGGCTCGCCGGCGAGCCGCTGCTCACGAGCTCGTAGCGGCGCCCGCGGCTCGTCGAGCTG
>Ga0307502_10000250_pt1 | contig 14374 bp, 14 predicted proteins | sample 16_S_MG_FD_201364 | JGI IMG/M metagenome (GOLD analysis project Ga0307502, IMG submission 201364) | Soil microbial communities from Populus trichocarpa stands in riparian zone in the Pacific Northwest, United States - 16_S | ecosystem: Environmental > Terrestrial > Soil > Riparian zone > Trees... | reverse complement strand
GTCGACTTCACCCTCACGTGCCCGAGGGGACGCCCGCCTCCGAGCTCGAGCAGCGCACGACAGGCGAAGGAGCCCGCGTTGCCGAGCTCGCGGCACAGGGTCACGCGTTGCGCGTCTGGAAGCCCTTGCCCGACGACGGACGCTCTCGCGCCATCGGCCTGTACCGGGCGGCCGATGACTCAGAGCTGCAAGCGATCCTGGAGTCGCTGCCGCTGCTGCCCTGGATGGAGATCTCGGTGACGGCGCTGGCCGAGCACCCCAACGACCCCGCTCTGTCGAGCGCACCGGCGTCATGACCGCTCTCCCAGCCCCCAAGCTCCGCCACATCTACCGCCTCGACGCCGACCTCGACGCCCTCATCGACCTCGGCGACACGCCACAAGGTCACCGCCGCATCGTCGCGCTGACCGGCGGACGCGCCGAAGGCCCCGACTTCCATGCGCAACTGCTGGCGACCGGCGGCGCGGACTGGCAGATCGTGCGGTCCTCCGGCAGCTCGGTCGCCGACATCCGCTACACCCTCGAGACCGACCGCGGGGCGCTGCTCTACGTCCAGTCGCACGGTGTACGCCATGGCAAGCCAGACGTGCTCGCGCGCCTGGCCGCTGGCGAGGACGTCGACCCCTCCGAGTACACGTTCCGCACCACGGTCACCATCGAGACCTCCGCGCCCGAACTGGCGTGGCTCAACGACGGCGTCTTCATCGCCGTAGGCGCACGCCAGCCCAGCGGCGTCTCCTACGACGTCTACCTCGTCGAGTAGCCGCAGCCCGCGTGTGATGGAGACCCCGCGGGGAGTGGGCGGGGTCTCCAGCACAGCGACCTGGGTGCGGGTCAACCTGCCTCAGATAGTGCCCGCGTCGACCCGGCCGGGGAGCCGCGTCGTGACCTCCTGGACCAGCCACACGTTGCCGTCGGGATCGTTGACGGAGAAGAACGACCCATAGCTGGTGCGCTCGGGATCGACGCCGGGCTGCCGGGCCTCGGGGGGGAACGGCGGGCCGTGCCACACGTCACTCACGTCGATGCCCCGGCCCATGAGCTCGGCATGGGCCGCTTCGATGTCGGAGACGACCAGTCCCGCCAGGGCCGAGCCCGGCGCGGCCGCGGTGAGTCCCTGGCCGAAGTCGACCGAGGTCCCGGAGCCCGGGGGCGTGAACTGGACGATGCGAAGGCCGTCGAGCGGGGCGGCGTCGTCGTCCAGCCTCCAACCCAAGCGCTCGTAGAACTGCTTGGATCGGTCGACGTCGGACACGGGGATGACGTGGACCTCGAGCTTCATGTCGACCTTCCCGACGCTCGGGTCGGTGCTCGCGGTCTGTGCTTCGGTGGTGCTCATGTCAACCTCCTGGTTGCGTTGCTTGCATGGGAGCTCGAGCTGGGATCAGCGTCCTTCAGTTCGTTGCGAGGGTCTGGCTGAGGAACGCGATCGCCTGGCGGATCGCCGCATCGGCGGCGTGGGTCTCGCGCAGGGCGTTGAGCATCACGAAGTCGTGGATGACGCCCTGGTAGCGGACGGCGGCGCCGGTTGCCGACCGCGAGCTCGCGGACGAGGCGGTCGTGCGTGTGCGCGTCACCGAACACCCAGCCGGCACCGTGGATGTAGAGGACGACCGGCAGCGTTCCGGTGGCGCCGCGCGGCTTGACGATCCGGACCTTCACCTCGCCGGTCGGGCCACCCGCGATCGTGATCCACTCCTCGTCGACGTCGGGCTTCGCGATCTCTCCTGACTGCACCTCGTCGAGGAGCGCGCGGCCCTCGGACGGCGGCAGATCGGACAGGAACGGCGGCATGGCGGTCGCCTCGGCGAACGCCTGGGCGGCGGGCTCGAGCACCGGCGCGGTGGTTGTCGTGGTCGTGGACATGTCGTTCTCCTTTCGTGGGTGATGAAGGTGTCTCAGCCGGGGCTGGGCAGCCTCGCGGCGGCGAGCGCGACCGCCAGGCCATAGGCGCCGGCGGTCAGCAGGAACGGGCGGCGCAGCGAGACCGATGCGCCGGGGCCGGAGGTGAGGATGGTTCCGAGCACCGCCACGCCCAACGCGCCGCCGGCCTGCCGTGACGCGTTGAAGACGCCTGCGGACAGCCCGTGGCGCAGGCTCGGCCCGCTCGCCATGGCCAGGCCCGTCATGGCCGGCATCGCGAGCGCCGTGACACCGATCGGCACCGTGCAGAGCAGCAGGAGACCCAGGTGGGCCTGGCTCGCGTTCAGGGCGACGAGCGCGGCGCCGACCGCGCCGGATGTGAGCCCGGCGGCGACGACCGGCCACTCGCCGAACCGGGGGACGAGTCGCCCGGAGGACAGTGCCATCGCTGCTGTGACGACCGTCATCGGCAGCAGCGCAAAGCCCGTGTGCAGCGCGTCCAGCCCGTGCAGTCGACCGAGGCCGACGGCCAGGCAGAAGATGCTCCCGTACAAGCAGAAGTTGAAGACGAAGCCGATTGCGACGACGGTCGTGAACGCCTTGTCCCGGAAGACGTCGGGGTCGATGAGCGGCCGGCGCACCGTTCTCTCGACGAGCACGAACGCCGCGGAGCCCAGGACTCCGGAGATCGTGAGCGCGAGCGTCACGCCCGCCGTCCAGCCGTGCGCGCCGGCGCTGATGAAGCCCCCGGTGAGGGCCGCCAGGCTGAACATCGCGAGCAGCTGGCCGGGCAGATCGAGCGGCCGGCGCCGGCGAGTCGTCTCGTCCGCGTGTCGCGCGAGAACCCGGGCGGCGGCGAGCCCGACAGGGACGTTCACGAGGAAGATGGCCCGCCAGCCGACCGACGCGACGAGGATCCCTCCCACGAGGGGGCCGCTGGCAAGACCGATTCCCGACACGGCGCCCCAGACGGCAAGCGCCCGCCGACGCGCCTGGGGCTCCGCGAAGCTGTGGGTGATCAAGGCCAGCGAGCTCGGCATCAACCAAGCGGCACCCACGCCCTGCGCCACTCGCGCCGCGATGAGGAACGCGACGGAGCCGGCGAAAGCGCACGCCGCGCTGGCCAGGACGAACACCGTCAGGCCGACGAGAAAGCCCGTGCGAGCGCCGCTCCGGTCGGCCAACGAGCCGGCGAGGAGCAGGAGCGAAGCGAACGCGACGGTATATCCGTCGACGACCCACTGTGCGGTCGAGGGCGGCCCGCCGAGGTCGGCGCCGATCGCCCGCAGCGCGACGTTCACGATCGTCGCGTCGAGCGTGATCATCAGGAACCCGGCCGAGATCGCAGCCAGCGCCAGCGCCTGACGCTGCGACCGTCCATTGCTCCGTGTGCTCGGGACACAATGGGCGGCTAGCAACCCCATGCGTCAGAGGGTGCGGCCTGCGCGCGCATTCGGCCACGACCGGTTGGCTCACGCTGTTAGGAGCCGGCTAACACTGGGCGTATCGTTGGGCGCATGGAGCTGAGGCTCCTCCGGTATTTCGTGGCGGTCGCCGAGGAGCTTCACTTCGGCCGTGCGGCAGAGCGCCTGAACATCGCCGCGCCGTCGCTGTCGCAGCAGATCAAGTCGCTCGAGGCCAGCGTCGGCACGCCGCTCTTCGTCCGCGATCGCCGCCATGTCGAGCTGACGGCGGCCGGGAGAATGCTGCTACCCGACGCGCGCGAGATCCTCGAGCTCAGCGCGAGCGCGCGGCGCCGGCTGGCGGGAGCGACCGGTGCGTTGCGGATCGGCTACGTCAGCTGGCTTCCCGATGAGCTTTCCGATTCGGCGGCATTGCACATCCGCGTCGACGAATGGGTGATGCCCAGTCACGTTCAGATCGGGCGCGTCCTCGACGGCGGGCTCGACGCCGCGGTCGCGTGGGCCGGCTCGCGCGATGATCGACTGGACTTCCGCCTGCTCTGGCCCGAGCCGCTCGCCGCCGTCACCGCTGCCGGGCGAACGGAGAAGACCGTTCAGGCGCGCAAGCTGCGGGTCCTCGTAGACGCCGACCTGACGTCCTGGCAGGCGTGGAACGACTTCGCGATCGAGTTCGCCGAGGCGGGCGGTGCACGCGTCGTACACATCGATGACGGGGGCATCGCCGGCTCGGCGTTCCACGACCGCGCCCTTCGTCTCAACGCACCGGTGCTGATGTCGCCGAAGCGGTACGCCGACACGCTGCCGGCCCGCCTGCGCACACTGCCGGTGGTCGATCCGTGCCCGCTCTGGTGCTGGTCGCTGGTCACGCGCGCAGACGATGACCGCGAGACCATCGCCGCTCTACGCGAACACGCAAGCACGGTCGCGCGAACCGCCGGCCTGCACACCGTTCCCGTCGGGCCGACCTGGCTGCCCTCGAGGGACCCCCACCGAGACGAGATCACATCGCCGCCGGCATGACGACGAGCAGATAACTCTGCCTTGCGACGCATAGCATCGTGTCGGTGTCCTCGCCGAACAGCCTCGACTTCTACGACGCCGAGCTGCGTGCTCACCACGAGCACCTTCGCGCCGCGTACGGGATCAGCCCCGGTGACGAGGTAGTCGACATCGGTTGCGGAACCGGGCTGACGACTCGCGAGGCGGCGCGCGCCGCGGCGCCGGGCCGCGTTGTCGGCGTCGACGTGTCCGAGCGTGCGCTTGAGCGAGCCCGTCAGGTGACGGCTGCCGAGCGGCTCGACAACGTCCGCTACGAGCTGGGCGACGCCCAGGTGCATCGCTTCGACCCCGCCGGCTTCGACGTGGCGATCAGCCGCTTCGGAACGATGTTCTTCTCCGATCCGGCCGCCGCGTTCGCCAACATAGCCGCCGCCCTTCGACCCCGGGCGCGCCTGGTGCTGCTCGTCTGGCAGCGACACGACCGCAACGAATGGGCGCGTGCGATCGACGCCGCCCTGGGCGACGCGGCGCAACCACCGCACCCGGGCGCGGACCCGTTCTCGCTCGGCGACGCCAAAGCCACCGCGGGCATCCTCGAGGACGCCGGCTTCGACGGCGTGCACTTCGAGGAGGTCCGCGAGGAGGTCTTCTACGGACGCGATCTCGACGCCGCTCTCGCGGTCGTCCGGGGATTTCAGGACACCCGCGCGGCCCTCGCGACCCTGAGCGACGGCGAGGCGGCTCGTACCGTCGAGCGCCTGCGCGAGATGCTCGCGGCGCACTACAGCGACGAGCACGGCGTGGCCCTCGATTCCCGTTCCTGGTTGATCACGGCCCGGCGACGCCGCTAAGACGTTGACAAGCGACGGTAATGGCGGCGCCGCGCTGTACCGCATCACCGGGGCAGCGGCCGATTCGACGGAGCCAGCGGGCTGATCACCTCCAACTTTCTGCTTCATCCAGCCACGGGCGAGTTCGAGGAGCGGCAGGTAACCGTCGTGTTCCTGTCCTAGGCGGCGCTGCGGCTATTTTCCGGCGGTGATCCGCGATGCGACACCGGACGACTGGCCGGCGATCTGGCCGATCTACGCCCAGATCGTGCGCGCCGCCGACACCTTCAGCTACGACCCGGCGATCGGCGAAGACGCGGCTCGCGAGATGTGGATGGTCCGACCGCCGGGGCGGACGACGGTGGCGGTCGACGACGACGGCACGATCGTCGGCACCGCCAACATGTTCGCGAACCGGCCCGGGCCCGGCGACCACGTCGCCAGTGGCAACTACATGGTCGCCGCGGGGCGCCGTGGTCAGGGCATCGGGCGCGCGCTCGTCGATGACTCGCTGCGCTGGGCGCGCGAGGCCGGCTTCCGTGCGATGCAGTTCAACGCGGTGGCGGAGAGCAACACGTCCGCCGTCAAGCTCTACGAGCAGGTGGGATTCGTCACCGTTGGACGCGTGCCCGGCGCCTTCCGCCACCCCGAGCAAGGCGAGGTTGGGCTGCTCGTCATGCATCGCCCTCTCTGATCGCGCACGACACAAGCCTCGCCTGTGGCCCGCAAGCTGCCTCTCTTCTCGTGGGAGGCGGGATAATTCGTGCCATCGTCGACGCGATCCCGCCCGCCGGCTGAGCCGTCGGCTTGGGGTGCTCGGCCGCCAGGACACGGCACGCTCCGAGCGGCTCGCGGGCGCGTGCATCGCCGCGTGGCATGCTCGCCACGGCGGTCGTTGGAAGTTCGCCGAAACCTCGCAGCTCACGATCCGCCCAGGCGGCACCTCACGCGGGCGTCGACAAAATCGCGACCGAGCCATAGCCGCGCGCCGACGCTGAACCTCGAGCGCGCCGCGGTGCGATTCCTTCAGCCGGCCGTGTTGGTCGCTGCCATCACCGGCTGGTGAAAGCCGACGCTGTCGGCTCGGTGCCATGTCACCTCGCCGAAGCCCGCCTCGCGGACGGCTCGGGTCAGCGCATCCGAAGTGATCGCGCGGTAACGCGTGGCGTGTTGGGTGAGCGTCCAGCCGACCTGGGTCTCGGTGAGGACGAAGAACCGCACCGTATAGAGCCGGCTGTCGGGCGCGTCCCAGTCATGCAGGCGAACGAAGAGGCGGCGTGGCGGCCCAGCCAGCAGCAGCGGCGGTGCCGTGACCGGCCGATCGATCAGCGCTTTGTCGTAGTCACGGATGCTGATGACCAACAGACCGCCGGGACGCAGCTTCGCGCGCATCGCCCGCAGCGCCTCCGCGACATCGGCATCGTCGAGGAGGTGCGGGACCGCGTTGTCGCATGAGATCACGACGTCGAAGTCGCCGACCACCGAATCGAGCTGCCTGAAGTCGGCCACCCCGAAAGTAAGCTCGGCGCCCAGCCGCGTTGCCTCGGCGCGAGCACGCTCGATCGAGCGCTCGCTGATATCGGTGCCATGGACTCGATAGCCGCGGAGTGACAGGCCGATGGCCTGCGTCCCGATCCCGCACGAGCAGTCAAGGACGTCCCGTGCGTCAGGCCGGGCGCCCCGGTTCACCGCGTCGAGCGCCGCTCCCTGGCTCGCCACGGCGTCGTCCCACCTGTCGCCGTAGACGAGGTGATAGTCGGCGGCGAGACCGTCGTAGAAGTCCACCACCGACGACGGTGCCGACACGGACATCGGTCCGCCTGGGCCAGGCTGCGGCCTTGTGCCGGTCATCACGCGTTCCTTTCCCGCACACGCCGACCTTGCACCGACGTGACGACGAGGGTTCGCACCGAAGCAGCCCGCGTGGCCGTTCGCCGCATTGGTGCTTTCTGTTGCACAAAGGGGTTCGAAAGCTGCCCACGCGGAGCCAGAGTCTGAGCCACCGCTTCCTCGTGTCGTCCAAAGCGGAAGCCGACCGATTACGGCGAGACCGACCAGGCAGGTGAGACGAGGTTTCTAGGGCTGCCGGCTCAGTAGCGTGGCGGCCACGCGCTCCGGTGCCTCGAGCGACGGCCAATGCGCAACGTCCTCCAGCGCCGTGAACGGCGCGTCCGGCAGTCGCTCGCGGATGCGCTCGGCCATGTGCGCGCCGGAGACCGGGTCGAGCATTCCCCAGACGAAGGTCAGCGGCACGTCGGTCGTTTCGAGTACCTGCGTCCAGCGCTCGGCGTTCTCGCGGCGGTCCTCGATGTAGCGGATCAGGAGGTGCGTGTTCCGCTGTCCGTTGTGCAGGTGGAAGCTCTGCCAGATCCCGGCGGCGTCGGCAGCCGAGTCGTACCCCTCCGGGAATGTCGGCGCGAGGCCGGCCATGAACAACTCGCCGTTCATCGCGGCGCTTATCTGCGGCCCGTGCTCCGGATCGAGTAGGGCCACCTGCGCGGGCTGCGGCCGGTGCAGGTCCGGGTAGACGCCGCCGTTCATGAAGTTCAGCGCGCGGACGTCGACCGCGAGCGTGCCAGCCGCGCGCCGCGTCAGGAGCTCCTGTGCGACGCTGACCGAGTAGTCGTGTGCCACGACCACCGTCGACTCGATCCCCTCGCGCTCCCACAACGCCTCGACCAAGTCCGCCTGCTCGAGCAGCGAGTAGCGGTGCTCGCGCGGCTTGCTGGAGGCGCCGAAGCCGAGCAGGTCGGGCATCGTGAGCGCGTAGCGCTCGGCCAGGGCAGGGGCGATCTTCGCCCAGTCGTGCGATGAGCTGGGGAACCCATGCAGCAGCGTCATGGACGGCCCCGACCCCTCGCGGCGAACGAACACGCTCTGCTCGGTTCCGCTCAGCTCCAGCGGAACCAGCTCGCCGCCTGACCACCAGTCCTGCACCTCCACGGGGCGCAGTATGCCGGGTAGCGAGCAGCTACCGCTCTTCGTCCGTTGCGATGGCGCGACCGGCGTCGGGCGGCGCTATTGGTCCTGCCTCAAGGGAGCAGTGCGGGTCGGCGCGCAGGCTCGTTTGAGTGTTTGACTCGCTCGCTTCGACGGGCGTAGGGTCGCTTCAAGGTCTTGATGCCGAGATATTGCGTGTGGATCGCCGTCGTCGTGGCGGTGGCAGGCTGCGGTGGCGGCGATCACCGGGAGTCCGCCGCTCACGCGGGCGCGCCGACGCTGACCGACGCACTCGCGCGGACGCTGGACGCGCAGTTTCGCCGCGAGGTGACCCTGGCGGGGATCCCGGGCGCGTCGGCCGCGATCGTCTTTCCCGATGGCCGGGAATGGAGTCTCGCCGTCGGGGCCGCGGAGCTCAAGCCGCGGGTGGCGATGACCACGCGCACGAGCTTTCACTTCGCCAGCGTGACCAAGATGGCGACCGCCGCGCTCGCGCTGCGGCTCGCCGAGCAGGGCCGGCTGGGTCTCGACGACCCGATCATTCGCTGGTACCGCGCGTGGCGCGGTGACCGCTCAGCGACCGTACGCGATCTGCTGGGCCACACCGCGGGAGCGAAAGATCCCACCGACACGGCTCTGGCTCGACTCGACCGACGCGGTCGCCCCCTGACCGTCCGCGCGTACATCGGCGCGGCGGCACGCCCCGGGCCACGCACGACGCAGGCGGAATATTCGAACGTCGGCTTCGTTATCGCGGGCATCGTCCTGGCGCGCGCCGCCCGGGAACCGCTCGCACAGGCGATGCGCAGTCGCGTGTTCAACGCGCCCGGCGGCGCCGAACTTGCGCTGCAGCCCGACCAACGGCCACACCCTCCAGTCGTGCACAACTACTCCTACCCGCACGGTCTGGGCGACCCGGTCGACCTCAGTGACGGCAGCGGGCTGATCCCAAATCGTGGCTACCTCGCCGGCACGTTCGTCGGTTCGGTCGGGCTGGCCGGCGACGTCCCGTCATTGGCGCGCTGGGGCCGTGCGCTGCTCGGCGACGGACTCCTCTCGCCCGGCTCGCTGCGGGCGATGACACGCTTCCACGACATGCCGTCCGAGTACGGCTACGGCCTCGGCCTCTACCGCGACGACCTCGACGGGCACCTCATGTGGGGCCACCCCGGTGCCGGCATCGGCGGCCACAGCGAGCTCTGGCATCTTCCCCACGACCGGATCACGATCGCCGTCGCCTGGAATGACGACGGCCTCCCGCGCGCCGCGACGCCATTCCACCTCTCGCTGCTGCGGACCACGCTCGCCTCGCACTGACCCGGACCCGCCCGCTCACAAGCGCAGCCAGGCGGAACGGGCAGCGATGGTGGTCATGGAATCTGGGTGCGCCCTGCCGGTCGCCAATCGGGTGATCGCCGGCGAACCCCGTAGGACGTGAGTTCGCGATAGAGGTACAAGATTGCGCACGAGCGGCGCAACGCCCGCAGGCTCGTCCCGACGCCAGACTGACGCCGGCCGTTGTCCCGCATCTCGACGGAAGCGCACTTTCGCTTTCGCCTGGAAGGAGCACTCGCGCCCGGCCCGCCGGTGCGCTCCTCCTATCCATGCGAGGCGGGCGTCTGGGAGGACAGCCGCTTCTCGTCCATGGCGCAAGTCGTCGACGCACGAATGATGCGCCATCATCCTCCGGCAGCACGTTGGGTTCAGGCGGAGGGCTGTCGCTCGTACGCGGTCCGCCAGTTCTGTCGGAGGCGCAGCTCGCGTACCGCCGCGGTGGCGACGATGGAACTGGCGCTGACGCGCGCCCAGCGGCCAACGCGGCGACGAGCCCGCGCCCGTTGGATGCCGATGAGCGACGACCGAAGGACAAGCTGGCCAAGGACGAGCACCAACGACGCGGGACGCGGCGCGGTATCAGCCGTGAGCCCGAGCAGACGACCGCGCCGAACCCTGGCGCGTTCGTTGGCGCGCTGGGCGTACACGATCACCGCGAAGTAGGCACTGATGATCCCGACCTTCTGCCACCAAGGCAGAGGGGCGCGCGTCATCGTCTGGGCCACACCCTCGGCGAGGAGCAACGGGACGGCGAACGTGAGCGGCGCGGGTGCCTGCAACCCCTCGGGCCCGGCGAGGCCGAGCTGGTACGCGCCGCGCTCGTCCGCGGACAGCTCGATCATCTCGCGCCAGTGCTCATCGTCGTGTGCTGGCCCCGACGCACGGGCGGCTTGGCCTCGCGCGAACGCCGTCGCGAGTTCCGTTCGCTGCGAGATGGGCAGAGCCGGCCGGTAGAGCGAGCCGACCGGCACGAGAAGGAGATTCACGCCCAGCCGCGGCGGTGGAGAACCCGCGTGGCTCCGCCACACACCGATTCGCGCGTACCGCCCAAGGACTGACACGGACCCGTTCTACCCGCCGCAGAGCAGATACGTCCGAACTGCCCGATCAGGGCGCTACGAGCTTGCGCGTCCGAGATGGTCAACGCTGGGCCCATCGCGGTCCGCACGTGTGGCCGACCGGCCCAACGGTCGTCATCCGAGGAGGCCGATGAGGAACAGGATGAGTCCGAGCACCACCGCGATGGCATGGGAGGCGCGCATCAGTCGGCCGCACCGGAAGCGCTCGAAGCGCTCGACGTCTCCGCCCCTAGCAGCCACGCGGTCACGAATCCCTCGCATCTGGCCAGAGACCCACAGAGCCCACAGGACGAAGCCCACGCCGGCTGTCAACAGGAACCGAAAAGTGCACCACGATCAGGAAGCAAATAGTGCGCCACGTGGGTTCGGTGTAGCGGTTCAGGCGGAGGGCCATAGGCCCGGAGCCTGAACCGCTGGCGTCGCGCCGGACGCCCTCTCGCGCAGGCGGTAGCTCTTGCCTTTCAGGGTGACGATGTGGGCGTGGTGGATGAGGCGGTCGATGAGGACGCTCGCAAGTCATCCGGGAGCGAGAGCAGAGGTCGGCGCCTATGGCGATGGTCGACAGTCTGCACCGGCGAGCGGCGCTTCGACGTGTCAGATGCGGCTGGTTTGGGGCTTCCTGCCCTACGCGGAAACGTGCTTCGGCTCAGCCTGGACGCGGGCCACTGCGGCGGTGCGTGTGTGGACGTCGAGCTTTTCGTAGATGTTCTCGAGGTGCTTCCGCACGGTCGCGGGCGAGACCCAGAGTGCCTCTGCGATCTCCGCGTTGCGCAGGCCCTCTGCCGCGAGCGCGAGCACCTCGCGCTCGCGGCTTGATAGCGCCGCTGCTGCCCTGTTCAGAGCGGTGCGCTCTTCGAGCACCATGACATCGGTGGCGCCCCGCCGGTCGAGGTGGATGACCAGCGTGCCCGACGGCCCGGCGATGCTGAGCGCGGTGGGAGCGCGGCCGGCGCGTGCGGCGGTCCGCTGCTCCTCGAGCCAGCGCGCGAGTGCGGCCGGCAGGCGGGCGCCGGTCCGATCCGCGACGTACCCGTCCAGGAGGCGTCGCGCGATCGGGCTCGCCATGTCGATCGTTCCTTGCGCGTCGAGCACGAGCAGGCCGCGCTCTCCAAGGTCGCGTCCGTCCTCGAGGACGGCGCGCGCGCCGTCGGCGACGCGGCGCACGGCCGCGGCCCTGTGGAGTTGGACGAAATGAGGCTGGAGCAGGTTCAGCAGCGCGCGGTCGCGCTCATCGAAGTCGTGTCGCGCGTCATCGAACAGAAAGGTCTTCGTGTGCTCGATGGGCGACGGGATTGCGACCTCGAGCTCAAATTCAACGCCCCACGGGCGGAACAAGTCCGCGTAGATCTCGAGGCTATGTAGTTCGCGCCGGCTATGGGAATCCGAGAGCTTCAGCGCGTCGAAACGACCACGCCGCTGTGCCCGACAGAGGGGGTGCTGGTCGACCATGCGCCAGAAGGTCTTCGCCTCCTCGTCGGGGAGCTGACCCTCGGAGCCGTCGGAAGCGATTAGCGCGAGCTGCCGCCGATGGCGGCCGTCTAGCTCGGAGTAGGTGACCAATTCGCAGCCCACGAGCCCGCGCAAGCCTTCGAGGACATGGACCGGGAACGGCTCGGACCCCTTCTCGTCGGACGCCTCGCGCACGAAGCGAAGGGCTCCTTCGAGGTCACGTGCGCATAGCGACTCCATCGCCGCTCGACCATACGGAGCGCCCGCCCCGATCACAATACGACGAACGGCGAATAGACAGCGGACGCCGCGGACGCGATCCTTGCCGTCCACCGACCGGCACCGCAACCGAATTCCTCGCCCCACCAGCCGGTCGTCGCACACCACGCAGCCGCCGATCAGCGCCAGAAGCACAACTAGCGCCTGCGGCCGCTGACCATCCAGCGCCACCGGCCGGCCATCCACGCACGCCTCAACCGGACCTTCAGAAGGTCGCGTGGTCGCACGCCGATGGTCGCCGCCCCAGACGCAGCTCGCCGACACACGACCGAAGCCAGGAGGCAGCCATGTTCCACCACATCACTCGCCAGCTCGCCGAAGCGCAAACGGCCGACGTGCAGAGGACCAAGACCCGTCGCACCTCGACCGCATCGTCTCGTCTCCGCCGGCGCCTTCGGACGCTCGCCCTCGCGGTCGCCGCAGTCGCCGCCCTTGCGCCCGCCGGAGCGCTCGCCCAGCCCGCTCACGACGACACCACGCTGGCGAACAGCCCCACCGACGCGGTCCCCCACGATCACAGCCGCAGCGCGACGGTGTGGTCGATCACGTTCACCAACCCGGTCCACAGGTCGCGAGGCCCCGGCGCAGGTGCAGGGCTTCTCTAGCGCCCGACGGCGCTATCGAGCTTCATGCGAGGCGGTCGTCTGGGAGGACAGCCGCTTCTCGTCCACAGCGCTGGTGCGACGCAGCCGGTCCGTCGCTAGCGCTTGTGCCTCATTTGCGGCAGCGACGGTGCTCGGGCTCGCGTCGATCGGGGGTTCGCACGCGCCGACATGGTGCCTATGCACCGGGCTCGACGGGTCCGGCCGACTGGCGCTTCCGTTGGTCGTCCCCGAGCGACAACCTTCGGGGAGCGTTCCGGGACGCCCACATCCGGTGGAAGAGCGGCAGCGGTGTCCCGTAAGGCGATCCCCTAACGGCCACGAGATCCTTGGGTGGCCCGAGCCCGCGCCGATCCGAGGTCGGGTATTCAGCGCCTGGTCTCGTACCTGGTCAGGAGCACGCCGTCGGGAAACGTCCGGGTCTCCACCAGGTTCAGGTTCACCCAGTTGTCCAGGGCCGTAAAGAACGGCGTGCCGCCGCCCACCAGGACCGGGTGGGTGACGATCGCGTACTCGTCGATCAGCCCGGCCCGCATGGCCGCCGCGGCGAGTGTGGCGCCGCCGACGTCCATGGGACCGCCATCCTCAGTCTTGAGCCGGGTGATCTCGGTGACCGCGTCGCCGGTGACCAGGCGGGCGTTCCAGTCGACCGCGCTGGTCGTCGAGGAGAACACCACCTTCGGCATGTCCCGCCAGCGGCGGGCGAACTCGATCTGCGCCGGTGTGGCGCCAGGCTGCTGGTCGGCGGTCGGCCAGTGGGAGCTCATCGTCTCCCACAGTTTGCGCCCGTACAGCGCCAGGCCCGTCGCCCCCACCCGGTCGGACCACCACTGGAACAGCTCGTCGCTCGGCACGCTCCAGCCGAGGTCGTCGCCGGGCGCGGCGATGTAGCCGTCCAGGCTCAGGTTCATGCCAAAGGTCAGTTTCCGCATGGCGTCAGCCTCCCGTGAGTCGGTATTCGGCGTACAGACCAGCACGGCGCGCAAAAATTATCGGTCAGGCCCACCGAGGGCCAGTTGACCACGACGCCAAGCAGATGCTCCGTACGGAAAGGAACCGGTGCCGGCACACCGTCGCGTGGAGCCCGTCCCGAGAGCACTGGCCGAGGGCGGTGTGCCGTAACACTGGTTCGGTGATGTGTGCCGGTGAGGGGACGACAACCGGGACCGCGCCACGCCCATGTGCAGGCGTAGGCGAGGGCCTCCGGCCGGACTAAGGCGCTCCTGCCCGGGACCGATTGCCCAGCGCCACGCAATCCACCGGACCACCACGTGGTGCATAGGCATGACCTGCAGAGCAGGGGCGCCGACGGGACGAACCGACACGGGCAGGAGGCCTTGCAAGAGCGTGAGTCGGTGCGCGAGGCTCGGGGTCGCCCAACCAGGGAGACGAGCTTCATGGCTGACAGCAAAGTCACGACGGCATCGCTGCAGGCATTCCTCGACGCGTTCAACGCCCACGACGTGGACGAGGTGATGTCGTTCTTCACCGAGGACTGCGTCTTCGACATGCCGCGCGGACCGGCGCCGGGAGGGCGCCGGCTGCTCGGCCGCCAGCAGGTGCGGGAAGGGATC
>Ga0307502_10000249_pt1 | contig 14406 bp, 11 predicted proteins | sample 16_S_MG_FD_201364 | JGI IMG/M metagenome (GOLD analysis project Ga0307502, IMG submission 201364) | Soil microbial communities from Populus trichocarpa stands in riparian zone in the Pacific Northwest, United States - 16_S | ecosystem: Environmental > Terrestrial > Soil > Riparian zone > Trees... | reverse complement strand
CTCGACGATCGCCGCCACGCGGGCGCGGTCGTCGGGGTGCACGCTCTCCAGGAGGCGATCGAGGCCGCGCATCCACCGCTGCACGGAGAGGCCGATGAGCTGCTCGATCTGCGGGGTGACGTACAGCGGGCGGGCCGGCTCGCCGTTCTCGCCGAGCGCGATGACGTAGATCGCGCCCGGGATCTGCTCGACGAGCTGGCGGTAGCGTGACTGCGAGAGCTCGAGCATGCGCCCGCGCTGGTCCAGCGCATCGCCGAGGGCGGCGGCCAGCGCGCGGGCCTGACGCATGACCAGCAGGAAGCGGATCACGGCCAGTGCGGCCAGGGCGGCGCCGGCGACGGTCACGGCCAGGACCGACGGGAGGCTGTCGGCGATGTTCGGGAACGCCGGCACCACGCGGTGCAGGCCGAGCATCAGGGGGCTGATGAGCGCAGCCGCGCCGAGGAGCACCGGCCCCGCCACGTGCAGGCTCGTGTCGCGGCGCGACTCGCGCGTGCCGAGGCGGCGCATCGACGGGTGCAGGGCGGCCAGGCTGAGGACCATGGGCTCGAGCACCCACCCGACGTCGCCCCATGATCCGGGCGTGTAGGTGCCGGAGATCGTCAGCCAGTTCCAGGCCACGTCGGAGAACACGACGCCCAGCGCCGTGCCGGCGAGCAGCCAGCTGGCGAACGGGCGCGGCCGGGGCGCCAGCGCCAGGCGCGCCGCGGCCGAGAAGAGGATGACGTCGCAGACGACGTAGCAGGCCTGCGTGACGCGCACCTCCATCGGCACGAGGCTCGCGACCAGGTCGGGGCCGACGAGGACGATGCCCACCACCACGCCGACACCGACGGCGATGGTCGCGACGTCGAGCACCACGAGCAGCGGCGTCTCGCGACGGCTCAGTGCGACGACGATGGCGACGGCGAACAGCACGTTGACGATGAGCCAGCCGGCGTCGGCCACGGATGGCTGCCCGAGCGGCTCCCCGCCGCCCGCGAGCACCGGCCACCACCAGGCGACCGTGCACACTGCGTTCAGGACCACGGCGACCCGCAGCAGCGGCCACACGATGCCGGCCGGGCGGGAGCGGCGCATCGCGCCGTGGACCCAGCCGACCGCCGCGAAGGTGAGCACGATGATCAGCGCGCCATGCCACACGGGCGAGACCCGGCCGGACGCGAGCGCGGCCGTGAGGACCAGCGTCAGCGCAATGCAGGCGCGACGTAGTGCGACGGTCATTGCGCCGGCTCGCCGAGCGGCGAGCCGGCGATCACGCGCAGGGGCTCGCGCACCTGGCCGCGCGGGATGTGCGCGAGGCGTTCGAGCAGCGCGCCGGTGACCTTGTAGCCACGGGCGATGAGCAGGGTTCCGCCGCGATGGCGAACGTCCTCGGCGAAGGTCATGCCGACGCGCAGCGACTCGATGCGCACGTCGATGGCGTTCTCGATCTCGCGGCTGAGCCCCAGTGCCCGCGCGTAGTCCTTGAGCAGCTGCGGGTCGTACGTGCCGCTGCGCGCGTACATGGAGTCGAGTGCCGCAGCGCGCGTGGCGCCGCGCGACTCGAGCTCGTCGTGGTCGCGGACGATGCGCAGCATGCGTCCGCCCAGCGACGGCCCGCGATCGTCTTCGGCGTCGAAGCGCCGGGCGACGTCCTTGAGGACCTGCAGCACGCCCTCCATGCGCGGGATGTGACCGATGATCCGCTCGGTCGCGCGCGGCACCCCGGCGACCATCTTCTGCTCCTCGGGCGACAGCGCCGCGCCGGAGTAGAGCTTCTCGGCGGTCGCGTCGGGGAGGGTGACGGCGCCGAGCTGGAGCAGCAGCGCCGCGATCTCGACCTCCCAGGCGTCGGTCATCCCGATCTGCTGGGCGAGCAGGCCCACGCCCGTCTTCAGGCGCGTCCCACGGCCGAAGGCGGCGGGGTTGGTGAGCGCGAGGACGTCGGTGAGCGCCTTGATGGCGCCGCGCAGCGTCTGCGCGAGCAGGACGTGCTCGGCGACGAGCAGGCGATGCTGGCCGAGCGCGGCCGCGCACGCGCGCAGCAGCTCGTCCGGCGGGCACGGCTTGGTCAGGAAGCGGAAGAGCTGGCCGTCGTTGACGGCGCGGATGGCGGCGTCGACGTCGGAGTAGCCGGTGAGCAGCAGCCGCACGGCGTTGGGCGAGATGCGCCGGGCCTGGTTGAGGAAGGCGGCGCCGGACATGACCGGCATGCGCATGTCGGAGATGACCACGGCGTAGCCGTCGGGATCCTCCTGCAGCAGCGCGAGGCCGTCGGCGCCGCTCTGGGCGACGCGCACGTCGAAGCTTCGGCTCAGGCTGTCGCGCAGCCCTTCCAGGACGTTGGGCTCGTCGTCGACGCACAGCACCCGCGGAGCGTCGCGGGGAAGCTGGCGACGCGGGGGCGCAGAGGCGAGAGCGGTCACACTCGTGATGATCGACACATTGGGCGGCGCGCTGTAGCGAGCGCTACCGGATCGAGCGCTTGCTGAGCTCGATCGCCTTGCCCGCGGTGCGCGCCGTCACGAAGTTCGGCCCCGTGGGCAGGACGTCGCCCTGGGCGGGGAAGAGCCCGTAGCGCGCGCGCTCGGTGAGCAGCACGACGGGCAGGTAGCCCTGCAGGTAGGCCTGCTGGTCGACCGCGAAGAGCAACTGGTGGGCGCGCACCGCGCGCAGGACGTCGGGCCCGAGATCGAAGGTCGCCACCTTGACCGCGCCGGCGCGCCCGATCCGCCTGACCCCCTTGACGGCCTCGATCCCGCTGAGGGAGTTCAGGGCCAGGAGGCCGTCGATGCCTCCCCTGCGGACGGCGTCGGCGATCTTGCGTGGGGTCGCCGGGCTCTGGTCGTCGACCTCGAACACCCGTGAGCGGCCGCCCGCGCCGCGCATGGCCCTGGCCAGGCCCCGGCAGCGTGCGTCGAGTCCCTGGTTGCCGATCTGCTGGTTGACGCACAGCACCCGGCGCGCGCCGGCGGCGGTCAGCCGCCGGCCGGCCTCGAACCCGGCTCGCTCCTCGGGCTGGCCGACGTGCGCCAGGACGCCGAGGCGGCGGTAGACGTCGCTGCCGGAGTTGATGGAGACCACGGGGATGCCGGCCCGCACCGCACGGCGGATGGCGGGCGCGAGGCCGGGCTCGGGAATCGAGACCACGAGCCCGTCGGGCCGGGTGGCGACGGCCTGGTCGATCATGGCCTTCATGCGGTCCACGCTGTACACGTCGGGCGCGCGGTAGCTCACGACCACGTCCATCTGGCGGGCCGCGGCCTCGACGCCGTTGCGCACGATGGCCCAGAACGGGCTGGACGCCTGCCCGTGCGTGACCACGGCGATGCGCACGCCGCCGCTGGGACCCGCCGGCTCCCGAGGCGGCGCGTCGGGCGACTGGTCGGGGGTGACGACGATCGTCGGCTCGGTCACAACGGTCGTCCCGCCGCAGCCGGCGAGCAGCGCGACAAGCACGACGAGCGCCGCGCGCCTCATGGGATCGCCGGCGAGGGGATCCTCGCCTCCACTCGCGTGCCGGCGCCCGGCGGGCTGTCGATCACGAGGACGCCGTCCACCACCGCGAGGCGATCCTGCAGCCCGCGCAGGCCGCTACCCGCGCTGAGGTCGGCGCCGCCCACCCCGTCGTCGGCGACGAGCACGACGATCCCGTCCCCGTCGCGGCGCAGCTGGACGCGCGCCTCCGGTGCGTGCGCGTAGCGCGCGACGTTGGTCAGCGCCTCGGCCACGACGAAGTAGGCGGCCGCCTCGACCGCCGGCGCGAGCCGACCATCGATCGCCGTCTCGACGTGCACCGGGACCGGTGCGCGCGCGGCGAGCGCTGCGATGGCGGGCTCGAGCCCGCTGCGGGTGAGAATCGCCGGATGGATGCCGCGGGCCAGTTCGCGCAGCTCGCTCAGCGCCGCGTCCAGGCGGACGCCGAGCCCGTCGACGAGCGGCCCGGCCTCCGGATCGCTGATCGACGAGCGCAGCACGCGCAACTCGAGCGCGAGCGCGAGCAGCTGCTGCTGGGCGCCGTCGTGGAGGTCGCGCTCGATCCTGCGCCGGGCCTCGTCGGCGGCCTCGACGATGCGCAGCCGCGACACGCGCAGGTCCTCCACGCGCGCGCGGAGGTCGGCCTTCAGGCGCTCGTTGTCGATCGCCAGCGACGACGCGGCCGCGGCGGCGTGGACGAGCTCGGGGCTGGTGTCCAGCGCCGCGTCGTGCACGATCGCCGCCACGCGGCGCCCGTCCTGCTCGACCGCCGTCCACGCCCGCCCCGATCCGGGCTCGGGCAGGGCGACGGGGTGGCCCGCCTCGTCGACGAAGGCGCCGCGATCGGCGAGCCAGTAGGCGATCGCCACCGAGCGGTCGCCCAGGCTCTCGGCCAGCATCTCGCGCACAGGCCCGCTCGGCGCGGCGCGCGAGGCCAGCAGCGCGTGGCCGATGGTGCGCAGCAGCGTGTCGAGCGCGTCGAGCGTGGCCACGACGAGCACCGCGGCGGCCGGGGCGAGCGCCAGCAGCACGAGGCCCAGCCCGAGTCCGAGCGGCCACGGCCCCAGGTAGTCGATGGTGCCCAGGCCGCCGACGCCCTGCACGCCGAGGCTGAGGATCTGCGCGAGCAGCGCCAGCGGCACGAGCGCGACGACGCACAGCCCCGCGATGACCAGCGGCTTCGTCGCCAGGATCGCCACCATCCGCCACAGGACGCGGTCCGAGAGGACGTCGAGCGAGCGCCGCCACGGATTCCCGGCAGTGGACACGCCGCCCGGCACGGGCGGGATGTGGGTGCCCAGGAAGCGGTTGGCCGCCCGGCGATCGAGCCGGACGAGCCGGCGGCAGGCGGCCGCGGCACCCAGCAGCAGCGGGAGCCCGATCCAGGCCACGCTCAGCGCGGCGCCGAGCGCGAGCGCCAGCACCGAGATCGCTCCCAGGATCGCGATCGGCACGTTGACGACGAGGTAGGCCGCGGCGTTGGCGGCCCGCTCCAGGCGCCGGTCGAGCTCGAGCGCCGCGATCACGGACGACCCTCCACCGACACGTCGCCCGTGCTGCTCAGTGCCTGGATCGAGAACGGGGCGTCCGGCGCGGCGTCGAGGCCGCGCACGCTGTGGCGTCCCGAGGCGCTCTCGGCCTCGACCTGGTAGCGGCCCGGAGGCACGGACACGCGTACCGAGCCCTGTATCGAGCGCAGCGTGAGCTGCTGGGGCGCGCAGGCGGCGCTCGCGTCGATGTCGCCGCTCTCCGCGCGCGCCTGCAGCGAGAAGCCGCAGAAGCCGGCGATGTCGATGTCGCCGCCGCGCGTGGTGACCCGCGCCGAGCCGCGGTAGCCCTGGAAGCGGACCCCGCCGCCCTCCGTGCGCACGGTCACCGGGACGTTGTCGGGCACGACCACGCGATAGTGCACCGAGCAGGCGCGCGGCACCGCGTTGGGGCAGCGCGAGTGGATGCGCAGCTCCCCGCCGGCCACGCTGCGCTGGACCTCGGCATCGTGGCCGAACGCGAAGCGGTCGGTGCGCTGCACCCCCAGCACGGACCGCTGGCCGCCGCCGGCGATCAGGACGTCGGCGTCGCCGACGTCGAGCGCCACCCCGCTCAGCGAGCCGCGCACCGCGAACGTGACCTTCCGCTCGTGGCTCGACGTCACGCTCGCGATCGCCAGCGCGGCCGCGCCTCCGACGATGAGCAGCGACGAGGCCATAACCACGACGCCCCAACGCGAGATGCGCGCTGAGGTGGCCGGACCATCCATGTCGGCACTCTATTGACGCGCCACGGGCGCGTCAGAGGGCACGTCGGCCAGCGGCCACCGCATCCCAGACCACCACGGCGCGATGATCGAGCGCGCACGCCGTGGCCTGCTTCGCATGGCGATAGATTCCCGGCCATGAGCGGGATTGACGACATCGGGAGCCCGGTCTCCTACCTCGCCCTGGAGGAGGGCGCAGCGGTCTTCGGGTCCGACGGCGAAGAGGTGGGTCACGTCGCCCACGTGCTGGCCGACGAGGAGCAGGACATCTTCGACGGCATCGTCATCGTCCACGGCCTGGGCCACCACACCTTCGCCGACGCCGAGCAGGTCGCGGCGATCCACGAGCGCGGCGTGACGCTGACGATCGCGGCGGCCGAGGCGGAGGCGCTGCCGGAGCCCAGCGAGAACCCCGCCGTGATGCACGACGACCCGTCCGAGCCGGACGGCTCCCCGCTGGCCGACAAGCTGCGCCGGGCGTGGAACCTGCTCTCCGGCAACTACTGAGGGTAGATGGCTGATTCCGCGACCCCCGCACTCGCCTGCACGCGCTCCGCGGCGCCGGATCGCCACGGTACGAAGGGGCCCGGGCAACCAGCACTGTGCCCCTTCGTCCCGCGCCGCCCGGCATCCACGGCCCGCGCACATGCGAGCACGGCGGCCGCGGAACCAACCATCTAGATGAAGGCGATCGTCTGGCACGGCCCGGGGCGCATGGCGATCGAGGAGCGCCCCGAGCCCGGCGACCCCGGCGCCGGGGAGCTGGTCGTTCGCCCCGAGGCGGTCGGCATCTGCGGCTCCGAGGTCGAGGGCTATCTCGGGCACATGGGCAACCGCACCCCCCCGCTGGTGATGGGCCACGAGTTCGCCGGCGTCGTCGTCGCGGCCGGCGACGGAGCCGGCGCCTGGGACGGCGCGCGCGTGGCCGTCAACCCGCTGGCGGGCTGCGGGCGCTGCCGGCTGTGTCGTGCGGGGCAGGAGAACCTCTGCCCGCGGCGCACGCTGATCGGCGTCCACCACGACGGCGCCTTCGCCGATCTCGTCACCGCCCCGGCGGCCAACGTGCGCGCACTGCCCGACGGCATCGAGGCGCGCGTCGGCGCGCTCGTCGAGCCACTGGCCAACGGCGTGCACGCGGTGCGCCTCGGGCTGGCCGGCGATCCGGTGTCGCGAGCGGTCGTGCTCGGCGCCGGCACGATCGGGCTGATGACCCTGCAGGCGGCGCTGCTCTCGGGCATCGAGCACGTGGCCGTGCTCGAGCCGCACGCGCAGCGGCGCGAGCGCGCGCTCGCGCTCGGCGCGCACGCGGCGTTCGGCGACGGCGACGAGACGCTCGACGCCGTCCGCGCGGCGACCGACGGCCTCGGCGCCGACCTCGTCCTCGACGCCGTCGGCGCGCAGGCCACGCGCGCGATGGCGCTCGCGCTCCTGCGCCCCGGCGCTCAGGCGGTCTGCATCGGCCTGGCGGCCGACGACACCACGCTGGGCTTCCACGGCATCGTGCGCGGTCAGCTCGGGCTGCGCGGCTCCTACGCCTACACGATGGCCGACTTCGAGCAGGCGCTCGAGTGGCTGGTCGATGGGCGCGCATCGATGGGCGAGCTGGCGGCGGTGCGCCCGCTGGAGGACGGGCCCGATGCGTTCGCACGCCTCGCCGAAGGACCGCCGCCCGCCGCGGTCAAGGTCTTCCTCGCGGGCGCCGGCCGGGAGGCCTGAGCATGGCCGCGCTCGAGGGCCGCACCGCGCTCATCACCGGGGCCTCGAGCGGGATCGGCCTCGCGACCGCGCTGGCCTTCGCCGACGCCGGCGCGCACGTGCATGCGGCGGCGCGCCGCCCCGAGCTCATCGAGGAGGCCGGGGTCGGGCGCGACATCGTCGCCCACCACCTCGACGTCACCGATCGCGCGGCCGTCGCCGCGCTGGCGGGGCGCCTCGCCGGCGAGGGTCCGCTGCACGCGCTCGTGGCCGCCGCGGGGACGAACCTCAAGGCCCGCCGGCTGGAGCAGCTCACCCCCGCCGCCTTCGACGACCTCATCGCGCTCAACCTCACGGGCGCCTTCAACGTGGTCAGCGCGCTCCTCGAGCCGCTGCGGGCCACGGGCGGCGACGTGGTGCTCATAGGCAGCATCTCGGGAAGCTGGCCCGACCGCTCGGGCGCGACCTATCAGGCCTCCAAGGCGGCGATGCTGGCCTTCGCCCGCGGGGCGGCCTTCGACGAGGAGCACGGCGTGCGCTTCACCACGATCATGCCCGGCCTCGTCGACACCGCGATCCTCGACCAGCGCCCGGAGCCCCCCAGCGCCGAGCTGCGCGCGCAGATGCTGCATCCCGACGACGTCGCCGCCGCCTGCCTGTTCGCCGTCTCGCTACCGCCGCGCGCGCACGTCGCCGAGCTCACAATCCTGCCCACCGGCCTGCAGGCGCTGGGCCGAACCGCTTGACCCGCAGGCAGTGGCGCCGACGAGCCCTCCGTCGGCCACGTTGAAGGTGGCGTCGGGAGGGCCCGGGACAGGCGCGCTCAGCTAGGCCGCAGCGGCTATGCGGGTGCCAGCTTGAACACGTTGTCCGGCACGTCCTCGGCGTCGGTGTTCGCCCTGATGATCTGGGCCAGCGTGCGCCGGGAGCTGATCCCGAACAGCGCCTGGATCGCCGGGATCGCCGGATCGTTGAGGTAGAAGAACCGGTCGCCGTCGCGCAGGCTCTCGAACTCGCGCTTCCAGATCGCGCGCTGCAGCTCGCCCATCTCGGCACCGGCCACGTGGCGCTCGGAGAGCATCCCCGTGAACGCGTCGAGCTTGGACACCGAACCGTAGATCGCCTTCAGGCGGGCGGCCACGGTCGTGCGCCGGACCTCCCTGACCGCGGTGGCGTCGCCGGCCTCGCTGCCGATCGCGAGCTCGTTGCCCTCACGGTCGAACAGCTGCGTGACGTCGAGGATGTTCGGGTCGTCGATGGGGTGCGCCGCGTTGATCAGCGGGTCGGAGGGGAAGGCCTCCGTCGCCTCGCCCGTGATGGCCTTGAAGGACGACTTCGCCGCCAGGCCGTACGCCCTGCGCAGGTCGTTGTAGCTCGGCATCCCGTGGTCGCGGCCGCGCGCGATGTCGAGTGCTCCCAGGTCCTGCACGAGGTTGAAGCACGTCGGCAGGGGCGGGCCATCCAGGCAGTCGAGCGGGTTCGGGGCGCCCGGCTTGGGCACCTGGAACAGCACGCTACGCAGCTGGTTGTCGATCTGCTCGTCGTTCTTGTACTCCGACTCCGAGCTCAGCCCGAACATGACCGGGCCGAGGCCGATCATCTTGACCAGGTTCGGGTTGCCGAACGCGATGTTCAGCGGCGTGGTGAACTCGAGCTCGTCGCCGACCTGCTCGACCTCGACGTGTGCGGCCCGAAGCGCGTCGATCTGTGCCGGCGTGTACTCGTCGGCCTCGGCGTCGGTCTCGAACTCGCCGTGGATCATGCTGTGCGCGCGGTAGCCGACGGTCGCGAACTCGTTGGTGAGCGTGGCGTCCACGTTGGGCTTGTAGCCGCGATAGGGGGCGAGGTTGACGCCCAGCGCGGGCAGGAACTCGTCGTAGGTGATGAACTGCTGCTCGGCCCCCACCACCCGGCGAGCGATTTGGAACTTCAGCTCGTTGGGCAGGATGGCCGGCAGGGCCGCGACGATCCGGTTGTGCTCGCGGGCGAACAGCGTGTGCGTGCCCGTGAGCGCGATGTTCTCGTTGGCGCGCACGTCACCCGCGACCACGGCCTCGTCCGGGAAGCCGGCCAGGCGACCGATCAGGTCGGTGGGCGGCGCCGTCGCCGCGTTGCCACGGGCGTCGCGCCGCGGCAGGTAGCCGTTGGGAAGCAGCAGGCGAGCAGAGTTGTTCGCCGGGTTGCCGTCGACGGAGCCGTCACGCAGCCAGTCCAGGCGCGAGGCCGAGTCGCCGTACACGCTCGAGCCATCGATGTAGGAGCTCACCGTGTTGAGCTGCTGGCGCGCGTTGTGCACGCCGGTGCCGTCCACGGCCTGCGAGCGGGAGAAGTCGATCGGGGCGTCGCTGCTGAACGACTCCAGCGGATCGGCCGGGAACCCTGGGAAGGGAAGCGGCGCCGGCACCGCGCCCTCCTGCCCACGCAGGCCGAACGTGTGGTCCATGAACTGGCCCCACACGAAGCCCCACTGGCTCACGCCGTTCTCCGAGAAGACGTTCTGGTTGACGTCGTTGAAGATCCGGTTGCTGACGTAGCGATCGGCCTTGACCGGAGTCACCTGCTGGCTCTTGCCGTCGACGTAGTTGGCCGGTGCCACGCGCCGATAGGGCTGGCCGGCCTGCCCCCAGGTCGGGTGCTGCAGGTTGTTGGCCCTGCCGTCAACGCTGCGGTTGATGAGCAGGGAGAGTGGGGTGTCCGCGGCCGCGGCACCCGCCGCGCCCAAGGTCAACCCGGTGAGCGCGGCGATCGCTCCCGCCGCGAGCCTGTGCGTCCACGCGTTGCGCATGGGCGGCCCCCTTCGATTGAGTGACGCAAATCCCCCCGACGGGAGGTCCGCTGCGACTCCCATCCCCGATCGCTATCCACTCATGTGCAGCTAAGAGCCACAGTCGAGCGCGATAAGAATGCGCCCGGTCCTATAAGAAGCTCCTAAGAGGTCAATCGCGCAGCACGTACCCGACGCCGCGCACCGTATGGATCAGGCGCGGCTCCCCGCCGGCCTCCGTCTTGCGTCGCAGGTAGCCGATGTAGACGGTGAGGCTGTTGGAGGTGGCAGCCAGGTCGAAGCCCCATACGCGGTCGAAGATCATGCCGCGGGGCAGCACCTGGCGCGGATGTCGCAACATGAACTCCAACAGGCGGAACTCGGTGACCGTGAGGTTCAGCTGGCGCCCGCCCCGGCGCACCTCGCGGGTGCGCCCGTCGAGAACGAGATCGCCGAAGCCGATCGTGACCTCGGGCTTCGCTTCGGGCGCGGTGCGCAGCCCCACCATGCGCACCCCCAGCGAGTCGGCGACGCGACGCGCCTCGCGCGCGAGGACCACGACCATGACGGGTGCTTCCTCCAGCCCAGCGAACTCGCCCGGGGCACCCGAAAGCGCACGCAGGATGGTCTCGAGCGTGGAGTCGACGACCGCGACCCCTGGAGAGTCCTTAGACACTTGCCCCCGATTGAACGAACCATCAGAGGGCCCGGACGCTCCCCCGAATCAACACACCGTCTGAGGCGCCCAGCATCCCTGCTGACGAGGGTCACCGATCGTGGGACACCTTTATTGCACTGAAATTAGGCACCTGCGGGTGCAGTTCGGTGCACGCCCGACCGGCTGTCTGCGCCAAGCGACCGGTGAACTGAACCGATTGCGTCGCTGAGCGGCGGTTTTCCAGTGGCTACGTGCCAGTCTGCTCGCGGCTCGTCGCCAGGTACACACGCGCGAGATCACGTGGATCTTCGAGATCCAGGCCGGCGATCTCCTGGATCCGGCGCAGGCGGTAGGCCAGCGTGTTGCGGTGCACGTGCAGCGTGGCGCTGGTGGCACCACGGTCGAAACGGCAGGCCACCAGGACGTGCAGGGTGCGCAACAGCTCGCGATGGTCGGGGCTTCCCAGCGGATCGAGCACCGTCGCGCGCAGCCGCGCGGCCAGCCGCGGCGAGCGCCCCATGAGGATCTCCAGCAGGTGGTCGTCGGCCTGCATCCGGCCGCGCAGGCCGAGCCGGCGCCCGTGCTCCGCGAGCGCCACGAGGTCGTCGCGGGCCTCGGCGAGCTCCTCGCGGCGGACGGGTCGGGCGATCACGAGCAGGACGTCCGGGCCCTCGTCGAGGTCGCCTGGATCCAGCGCCTTCCAGGTCAGCCCCACCACGCGGTCGCCCTCGGTCACGGTCAGCGTCCAGCCCCGCCGTCGCAGGCGCGCGGCGAGCGCCGCATGGCGGCGCGGCGGGCGCCCCGGCATGACGATCGCGAAGGGCGCGTAGGCGTCCTGCACCGGCACGACGAGCCGTCGCGCCAGCTCGTGGTCGTCGGCATCCAGCGTGCCGGCGTCGATCAGGCGCTCCAGGAGCTGGCGGGTCCGGCGCTCGTCCTCGGACACGAGCAGCTCGCGCTCGGCCAGGTAGGTGTCGGTGACGATCGCCGACACGCGATCGACGTAGCGCATGAGCAGCCCCGCGCCATCGAGCAGCGCGTCGGCCTCGTCGGCGCGCGCGTGGCGGCGCATGAGCTGCCAGCCGATCTGGCCGCCCAGCCCGAAGGCGCGCAGGAGGTCCTCGAGCCGCACACCCTCGGTCGCTCGCGCCCGGGCCCACTCGCGCAGGGGCTCGAAGTCGCTGTCGGCCGGCGCGACGCCGGTGGTCAGCCACCGCGACCAGCGCCGCAGGCTGCGCTCGACGCCCTCGAGGATGGCGTGCTCCGACGTGCCGGGGAGCCGCCCGAAGGCGACGACCTGCGCTCGGAACTCGTCGGCCATCTCCCGGGCAGCGCCGTCGAGGGAGATCCGAGCGACGATCTCGGCAAGCTCCGCACGTGGCCTGGGCTCCATCTCGCGCAGCGTAACCGCCCCCTTTGTGCAGATGCACAAACAGGTCGGGCGCGCTTCGTCGGCGCGTGGTTGAACGCCCGCCACCGTCCGCATACCGTCGTCGGTCGTGACGAGCAGACGGCGTCGGCTTGCCCTGGCCGCGATCGCGGCGGTGTGCTCGGCGATCGCGGCGCCGAGCGCCGGCGCCGCCGGGGTCACCTGGATGCCCGGCTCCCACGCGCCCGGCACGCCCGCGAAGCTCAACCGGGTTGGGGTCGTCAAGGTCGGCCCGGGCGACGCACGCAACGTCCTCGTGCTGGTGCCCGGGACGTCGGCGGGCGCGGCGTACTTCGTGCCGCTGGCGAAGGCCGTCGTCAAGCAGGCCAAGGGCTGGCAGGTGTGGTCGGTCGAGCGCAGGGAGAACCTCCTCGAGGACCAGTCGGTGCTCGATCGCGCCAAGGCCGGCCAGGCCACGACGCACGAGCTCTTCGACTACTACCTGGGCTACCTCAGCGACCCGGCCATCGCGACGCACTTCCAGCTCATCCCCGACGCCGATGTCGGGTTCGCGCGCCGGTGGGGGATGCGCGTCGAGATCGCGGACCTGCGCCGGGTGATCGCGGCCGCGAGGAAGGGCGGGCGCCGGGTGGTGCTGGGCGGCCATTCGCTCGGCGGGTCCATCGTCACCGCCTACGCGACCTGGGACTTCGCGGGCAGGCCCGGGGTCTCCGACCTCGCCGGGCTCGTGTACATCGACGGCGGCAGCAGCCCCAAGCCGGTGACCACCACCCAGGCCAAGCAGGCGCTGACCAGCCTGCAGGCCGGCTCGCCGTGGCTGAGCTTCGGCGGGATCGCAGCACCGTTCGCGGGCCTCTTCAACGCGGTCGGCTCGACCACCGTGCACCTCGAGCCCGACGCTGTGTCGAGGCTCCAGACGTGGCCGCTGCTGCCGGCCAACCTCAAGCCCCCGGTCCCCGCGACCAATGTGGGCGCCTACGGGTTCGCGCTGGACACGGCGACCTCGCCCGCCGGCCTCATCGCGGCGCAGGCGCACCTCGGGCACCTCGCCGCCGCCGGCGATCCGCGTGGATGGGACGCCGGCGGCGAATTGACCCCGATCCAGCGCTTCGCGGACATGTTCTCCGGGACGGGGCTCACCGGCGTGGACGGCACCGCGTGGTACCACCCGCAACGGCTGACGATCGACTCCGGAGCGGTCGGCGCCGGCAACGCGAACCCCGCGCAGAAGGTGCTCGACGTCCGCGCCACGCACGGCGACGCGGTGAAGGTCCCCATCTACGCGTTCGCAGCGGCGCTCGGCGGCTCGCGCGTCATCGCCGCCGCCCGGGCGCTGGCCAGGCAGTCGCACCTCCCGGCCAAGCGGCTCACGCTGATCGACCGTCACACCACCTACGCGCACAACGACCCGAGCAGCGCCTTCCCCCGCAACGACTTCCTCAGCCACCTCGTGCCCTTCCTCGGGGCCATCGGTCGGTCCAGGCGATAGTCCGGAGATCTTCAGTCGCACGCGGTCGCGACCGACAAAGACCGTATGGAGAGAGGTTCATGGCTCTTCCCCGACGGGGTCGACAGAGAGCGCATGCTGGACATGGACCGCCACCTGCGGCCGGTTCGGCGCGCCGTCTTCGGCGTGCTCGCGATCGCGCTGATCGCCTGCGGCCCGCAGCTGGGCTGGTGGACCCTGTTGCCGCTGGCGCTGGCCGTGGTGGTCTTCCGCTTCGCCGACACCCGCATGGACCGCGCCAAGCACCCGGAGACCGCGTTGCTGGCGAGCTGGGCGACCTCGCAGGTCATCATGGCCAGCAGCGTGGCCCTCAGCGGCGGTCCGCACGTCGCCACGATGGCGTGGTTCGCCATCCCGCTCATGACGCTCGGCGCGCGTTTCTCCGGCCGCGGGATCGCGGTGGGCGTCGGCCTCTCGATCGTCCTGCTCCTCGCCGTGGCCTTCGGGGTCGACGCCAACGCCGTGATCCACGACCCGACGCTCGTGATCGCGCCGGTCGCCCTGATGATCGCCGTCGCGATGTTCCAGACCGTGCTCATGCGCTCGGACGTCAAGCACCGCGCCGAGGCCGTGATCGATCCGCTCACGGGCATGCTCAACCGCAAGGCGCTGGCGCGGCGCGCCGAGGAGCTCGCCCAGCAGTCGCTCGTGACGCGCCAGCCGATCGGGCTCATCGCCG
>Ga0307502_10000248_pt1 | contig 14455 bp, 18 predicted proteins | sample 16_S_MG_FD_201364 | JGI IMG/M metagenome (GOLD analysis project Ga0307502, IMG submission 201364) | Soil microbial communities from Populus trichocarpa stands in riparian zone in the Pacific Northwest, United States - 16_S | ecosystem: Environmental > Terrestrial > Soil > Riparian zone > Trees... | reverse complement strand
CGCCGGCACCGGCGCGTCAGCCGCCGCCGGCTCGTGATGCTGTGCGACATCTCGGGCTCGATGGAGCCCTACGCCCGCGCCTACCTGCAGTTCCTGACCTGCGCGGCCGGCAGCGGGCGCAACGCCGAGGCGTTCGTGTTCGCCACTCGCCTGACCCGTCTGACCCGTGCGCTGGCCTCGCGCCACCCCGAGCGCGCGATCCAGCGCGCCGCGGCCGCGGCGCCGGACTGGTCCAGCGGCACCCGCATCGGCGACGCGCTCAAGGCGTTCAACGACCGCCACGGGCGCCGCGGCATGGCCCGCGGCGCGGTGGTCGTGATCCTCTCCGACGGCTGGGAGCGCGGCGACCCGATGCTCGTGGGCCGTGAGATGGCGCGCCTCGCGCGGCTCGCCCATCGCATCGTGTGGGTCAACCCGCGCGTCAGCGCCAGCGCGTTCTCGGTGCAGGCCGGCGGCATGGTCGCGGCCCTGCCGCACTGCGATGCGTTCGTCAGCGGCCACAGCTTCCACGCCCTCGGCGAGGTCGTCGCGGCGATCGGGGCCGAGACGCTCGCTCGGCCGGACGTGCCGACCACGGCTCGCGCCGCGGAGGCCGACGAGCACGAGCCCTGGGCCAGCGCGACGCCGGTGGCCGGCAGCTCCGTGGCGATGCCCAGCGGCCACGGCCCCAGCAAGGGCAACACGACCCCGGGATGGGTGACCGATGACGACGGATAAGACCTGCATCTACCCCGGCTGCGAGCGACCGGCGGTGCCTCCCCACCCGCTGGGAGGACCGCAACCCGCGTTCTGCGACCTCGAGGAGCACAACGCACTGACCGCCCATCAGGAGCGCCAGCGGCTCATGTCCCCGAACACCCCCGACCACGAGAGATCCACCAGTGGCTAACGAGGCATACCGAGCAGTCTTCCTGCGCGTGCACCCGACCGGCAAGATGGTGCTCAGCCTGACCACCGACTCCGACGGCAAGGAGCCGGAGTACGCCCAGCTCGTCGCCCGCGAGCTCGGCGTCCCGGCGCTCGACGTCAAGGTCGTGCCCGCGGACACCGACCGCTTCGGGGTGGGTCACGGCTACAACACGAGCCCGTCCGACGGCGCGCCGGCCGCCATCGCCAGTGCCACCGCCAAGATCCTCGACAAGGGCCGGCTGCTCGCGGGCATGGCGCTCGGAGCCACGCCCGAGACCCTCGCGTGGTCCAACGGCGCGTGGGTCTACGGCGACGGGAGCGACCCGACTCAGGTCAAGACGATCGAGGACATCGCGCTGTATGCGCACGGCACCGGCGAGCTGCCGCCGGGCGTCGAGGGCGGGCTGGACGCGCAGGCCGTCTACAGCGACTGAGGCAAGCCGGCGTCGATCTCGACCCGCACGTCGTCGGCGACCTTCAGGGCGCCGAATAGCGCAGAGTACGGCTTCATCCCCCAGTCGCTCTGCTTGACGACGGCGACGGCGCGTACGCGCCCGTCGTCGCCCACCTCGAGGTCGAACGCGAGCGGCCGCGTCGTGCCCGCCAGCGTCAGCTCGCCCTCGACGCTGTGCTTGCCGTCGCCGCCCGTCACCCCAGTCGAGCGGAACGTGATGGCCTGGCGCTTGAGCACGTCGTCGTCGATGGTCTGGTGGATGCTCGCCTTGTCGTCGTCGCCGAGGGACTTCATGCCGCCCGTCCCCTCGCGCACGCGCAGCGACGCCGCGTCGGCGACGAGCTCGATGCGCGTGGCGGCGGGATCGTCGCCGACCTCCAGCGTCGCCTCCCACGCGGTGACATGGATCAAGAGATCGTGGCCGGCCTTGGCCGCCGCGCCGGTCCGCTCGGTCCGCACCGAGAGGGTCCCGTCGTCCGGCCCGAGCTTGTAGTTACCCGCCTCGAGGCTCACACGGCGACCCTACGCGATCCTTAGACTCGGCAGCCGCCCACCCCACCCGAACGCCCCCCGAGGAGACCCGCCCATGGCCGTAGAGCTGGACCACTCGTTCACGACGTCGAAGCCCGCCGAGGAGAGCTTCGCCGCCATCACCGACCTGGAGCGCGTCGTGCCGGCCGTCCAGGGCGGCAGCGTGCTCGAGACCACCGGTCCGGACGCCGTGAAGGCCGAGATCCTGGTCAAGATGGGCGCGATGTCGATGAAGTTCACCGGCACGGTCGAGGTCACCGAGAAGGACGCGGCGGACCGTCGCGCCGTGCTCACGATCAAGTCGCGGGAAGCCGGCGGGCAAGGGCACGCCAACGCGACGGTCACCTTCGCGCTCAACGACGGCGGCGGGAGCATCCACACGAACGCCCAGATCACGGGCAAGGCGGCCTCCATGGGCGAGGGCGTCGTGGCCGGGGTCCTCGACGCCCTGATCACCGACTTCACCACCAGGCTGGGCGACATCTGACGCCATGGCACGCGTCGTCATGCGAGCGGTCCGCCCGGGCGAGGTGCCCCGCGACGGCGGCACCGCGGTCCAGGAGGACGTCGACCGGCCCGCGTTCCGCGGCAACGGGCCCGACGACTACGTCTGCGTGCAGTGCGGCAACGTCCTCGCCGAGTCCATGCACGAGATGCAGATGACCTTCAAAGTCCGCGTCAAATGCGGGCGCTGCTCGACGGTCAACGTCTCGGCCACCGACGAGCACGACCCCAGCCTCAGGCGCCCTTGAGCGCCAGCAGCGCCTCGCGGTGGCGCGCGTAAGCCGCGGGCCCGTCGCCGTCCACTGCCGCGATCCGCACCACGGGTGGGTGGCCCATGGCAGGAACGGCGAGGTCGCGCAGCGCGTCGTGGTACGCGCGTTCGCGCTGCGTTCCGCCGAAGCCGAAGCCCTTGGCCGCCAGGCCGCGCGCGAGGCGATCGCTCCGCGCGCACCAGGCGCGGCACAGCTCCTCGTGCTCGGCGAGGTCGAACCCCACGCTCACGCCGGCGGGGTAGAGCTCGAGCGCCGTCAGGCGGAACGACGTGAAGTGCGCCGCGTCGTCGACCTCGATCACCGTTCCGGTCGGCTCGTGCACGAGGTCGACTGCGAGCAGCAGGTTCTCGCGCGACGCGTGCAGGACCGAGACGTCGCCGTTCAGGCGCGCGTGGATCGCGGCCAACGGCCCGAGCGCCGCCTTCACCGGCCCGACGAGCGCCGGATCGCGCCGCGCCTTGGCCACGCGCTCCAGCCCGACGTGGCCCTGCTCGCAGAGCCAGTCGAACGTTCGGCCGGCGAGCACGATGCCGTCCTGCGCCGCCGCCCGCGCGAAGGCCGACTGAACGTCGCCCGGCGCCACTAGATGCCGGTGATCCCGGCCTCCTCCAGGATCGCCTGCGACACCGCCGTCCGCGGCCGCGACCGCCGCTCGCCGTCCAGCACGACGTCGACGCGCTCGTCGAAGAAGGCCACGAGGCCGGTCACCGGCGCGGCCTCCGGCAGGGGGTCCTCGTAGGTCCAGGCGAGGTCCTGGTGTGCGCGCCCGGGCACCTCGACCGACCAGTACGACGCGTGTCCCTTGTAGGGGCAGTACGTCCGCTTGCCGCTCGGTTGCAGATCGCTCAGCACGTCCTCGCGCGGCAGGTAGAAGCGGGTGGGAAGGCTCGTCTCGAACAGCAGCGTCGCGCGCGAGCTCTCGGCCAGCAGTTCGCCGTCGAGCTCGACGCGGACGTGGCGCGAGCTGCGGCGCATGTCGACGCGGTGGAACGGATCGCGCGGGTGGCCGACGACCGGCTCGTCCTCCTCGTACCACGCGTCGAAGCCGTGGTAATCGAGGATCACGTAGCCCGCCAGGTCAGGGTCCGCCGGCGCGAAGGCCACGCCCTCGCGCGTCGCCTGGAGGGTATGCAGGTCGAAGGCCTGGCCGTCCGTGGAGTGCTCGGCGAAGCCGATGCCCGGGTGGATGATCGGGGGCTGCCACGTTGCGCCCGACGCCGAAGCCGGCGCGGGCACGAGCTTGCCACGCACGTCCTCGATGGCCACAGCGTAGGCCGGCACCACCCGCTTGGGCTCCCAGACCAGGAGCGCCCGGGTGCTGTCGACCACCTCCTCGCCCGCCAGCAGCGCGCGCACCCGCTTCTCGGTCGGCTCGTAGCGCAGCTCGGCGAGCCGGCGGCTCGCCGCGTCTCGGACTAGGGTGGCCATGCGCTCAGTGTGGCAGGCCGAGCACGCTGGTCAGCCAGCCCCGCACGGCTGCGGCGACGGCCTCGAGGTCGCCGGTCAGGGCGTGGTTGCCGGGCACGGTGACCACGCTGCGCGCCGGGCCGGCGGCCGGCATGCCGAAGGGGTCCGAGGCGCCCTGCACCACGAGCGTCGGAACGCGGACGGCGTCGAGCTCGGGCTGGCGGGTCTTCTCGGGGCGGCCCGGTGGGTGCACCGGGAAAGCCAGGCACAGCACCGCGACGGCGCCGGTGTCGGCCACGGTGCGGCAGGCGACCCTGGCCCCCGCCGAGCGGCCGCCGACGACGAGCGGCAGGTCGCGCAGCGGGCCCGCGCGCAGGTGCTCGACGACCGCGATCCACGCGGCGTCCAGCTGGCGCGCCGGAGCCGGCGAGCGCCGGCCCGCCACGCGATAGGGCTGCTCGACCAGCGCGACGCTGACGCCGGCCGACCGCGCGGCGTTCGTGGCCGCGACCAGGTCACGGGCGGCCAATCCTCCGCCGGCCCCATGGCCCAGCACCAGCGCGCCCGACGGCTCGTCGGCGGCATGCAGGTGCGCCCGTGCCGGGCCGTGCGGCGTGTCGACGTCGAGCGACGGACGACCCATCGCCGATCACGCTAGCGCGGCGCGCGACGCCGTGCCCGCGGCCGTCGACGCGCGACGCGGCGCGCGAGATACGTCAGCGACGCTCGGGCGGCCGGCGGCGCGGCTCGGAGTCGGGGAGCAGCGGATGCAGGATCCCGTTGACGACGCTGACGATGATGGCGGCGAGAACCCCCCACCAGAAGGTGCGGATCTCGAACTCGGGGACGACCCAGTCGGTCACGTAGAGCATGAGGACGTTGATCAGGAAGTAGAAGACCCCGAGGGTGACCACGATGAACGGGATCGAGAGCAGCGCGACGACCGGCTTGACCCAGGCGTTGACGACCGTGAAGACCGCCGCGGCGACCAGCAGCATCCACCACTGATCGCCGTAGGTCACGCCGCTCAGCAGCCACGCGGCGACGTAGAGCGCGACGACGTTCGACACCCATCGGATCAGGAGCCCGCGGCCCATGCGCCGGCGCTAGCTCCACGCCCGGCGCAGTAGCGCCAGCAGGTTGCCGCTCGCGATCTTCTCGGCCACCTCGGCGCCGTACTTCGCGACCAGTGCCTCCTGCACGTGGCGCATGCGACCGAGGTGCTCGAGCCCGGGCAGCGCCGGCTTGATCCAGCCGTCGAGGTCGGAGCCGATGGCCGCGTGGTCGTGGGAGCCGGTGACCTGCGCGATGCGGTCGATGTGCGCGTAGACGAGCTCCATGCTGTCCTCGAACGTCTTCACCTTGCGATCCGCGCGCAGGCCGGACTCGGTGTAGTGCTTGCAGGCGATGACGCCCATCACTCCTCCGCGACGGCCCACCTCGCCGATGATGTCGTCGGTGAGGTTGTAGCCCAGCTTGCCGAAGCGGCAGGCCATGTGCGAGGCGATGACGGGAGTGTCGGCGCCGATCGTCGTGAAGGTGTCGGCGATCGCACGCTCGGTCATGTGCGTGATGTCCACCAGCATCCGCTCGCGCACCAGAGCGCGGGCGGCCGCGGTGCCGAGCTCGGTCAGCCCCACCTTGGGCTGGGTGAAGACCAGCTTGTAGAGCCAGTCGGGCATGAACGGCAGCGCCGGGGCGTTGGTGGCCACCCCGCGCCAGAACAGGTGGGCGAGGGTCACGTAGGCGACGCCGCGCCGGGCCAGCTCGGCCACGTTGGTGTCGATCTCGGCGGGGGTGGCGCCGAGCGCGAAGCCGCCCTCGATGCAGTGGACGATCGCCGTGCGGCCCTCGGCGATGGCGGCGTCCAGCGCGGCCGCGTCGTGCGCCACCGTCGCGCCCAGCGGCTCGATCTGGACGTGCTCCTCGACGAGGTCCATCTGCGCGTAGACCGACTTGACGTATCCCGGGCGCGGAGGAGCCCCGTAGGACAGCCGCAGGTCCATCTCGTCCAGCGGCGAGTAGAGCACCGAGAGCACGGCGCCGACGTCGCCGGCGCGCATGAGCTCGACGGTCACGCTCGGTGCGCCCTTGGGGCCCTGGTAGTTCAACCGCCGCGAGAGCAGGTCGACGAGGATCGCCTTCCAGCGATCCTTGGGATGGCGCGCGGTGACCGCCGCCTGCGTGTCCGCCTGCTCGGGCGGGACGAGGTGCATCGGATAGTGGGCGTGGAGGTCGACGAGCACGCGGCGCGACTCTACGCCGCGACGGCCGTCGTGGCGACCTGCCGCTCGCCGAGGCGCGCGTACGCGACGCTCGCCAGCGCCGCGGCGGCGAGCGCCGCGCACGCGCCGAGGGCCATCCCGGCGCGCGGGCCCGCGACCTCGGCGAGCCACCCGACGAGCGGTGCGCCGATCGGCGTCGAGCCCAGGAAGACCATCGAGTAGAGCGCCATCACGCGCCCGCGCATCGCCGGGGTGACGGCAAGCTGCATGGTCGAGTTGACGCCCGCCGAGAAGGTCACGGTCATCGCCCCCAGCGGGACCAGCGCGAGCACCTGCAGCGGGAGCGACGGCGCGGCGGCCGCGAGCAGCTCGAGCGCCCCGAACCCGGTCGCGGCGCCGACGAGGATCCGCGGCGAGACGCGCCCGCGTGCGCCGGCGGCCAGCGCCCCGGCCACCGATCCGACCGCCATCGCCGCCGTCAGTAGCGCGTAGGTGGCCGCCGTCCCGTGCCAGGTCAGGCTCGCGAGCAGCGGCAGGAGGACCTGGAAGTTGAACGACAGCGTGCCGACCAGCGCCATCATGGCCAGCGGGATCCACAGGCCCGGGTCGCCCTGGACGTATCGCAGCCCCGCGCGCAGCTCGCCGCGAGCGCGCTGCACCACCGGCGCCGCCCCCAGCGCCGTCCGATCCATCCCCGCGAGAGCCACGAGCATGGCGACGAAGGACAGCGCGTTGATCGCAAAGCACGCGCCGACGCCGGCGAAGGCGATCACCGCGCCGGCCGTGGCCGGGCCGATGATCCGCGCGCTCTGCACGACGACCGAGTTCAGCGAGACGGCGTTGACCACGCGGTCGGCGCCGACGAGCTCGATGACGAAGCTCTGGCGCGTCGGGTTGTCGACCGCGGTGACCGTGCCACGCACGAGGACGAGCGCGTACACGATCAGCGGCGTGACCGCTCCCGCGGCGGTCAGGCCCCACAGCGCCAGCGCAGGCAGCGCCATGAGCGCCTGGGTGACCATGAGCACGCGCCGCTTGGGCAGGCGATCCGCGATCAGCCCGCCCCAGGCCCCGAAGAGCAGGATCGGCACGAACTGCAGTCCGGCGGTGAAGCCCACGGCCGCGCCGCTCCCCGTGAGCTGCACGATGAGCCACATCTCGGCCACCCTCTGCATCCAGCTGCCCGAGACCGAGACGATCTGGCCCGCGAAGTAGCGGCGGTAGTTGGGGACGGCCAGCGAGGTGCCGGCGCGGCGCAGTGCCGCTGTCAAGCAGAGCCCTCCTCGAGCACGCGCTCGAGGATGGCGGCCGCGCGGTCGAGCGTTGCGCGCTCGTCGGCGTCGAGGTCGCGCAGACGGCGCGAGAGATAGGCGTCCTTGCGCGTGCGCACGCGCGCCACCAGCTCGCGTCCGGCCGGCGTGAGGCCGACGACGCACGAGCGGCGGTCGACGGGATCCTGCGTGCGATCGACGAGGCCCGCCTCCTCCAGGCGCGCGATGACGCGCGTAGCCGTCGGGCGCTGGATGCGCTCGCGGGCCGCGAGCTCACTGGGCGTGAGCGGCCCGTGGCGGTCGATCGTCGCCAGCGCGGCCGCCTGCGACGGGCTGAGCTCCTCCCCCGCCTCCTGGCGCAGGCGCCGGGCGGTGCGCGCGATGACCAGGCGCAGCCTGACGGCGAGATCGGCCTGAGAGCTTGTTCGCATTGCTAATTAGCATAGCGAACTATAAGGAGCATTCGCATGCCGGGCGCCCGCGTTCAGGGGTCGCGGAGACTGCCTAGGCGCCACGCCGCCATGTCCGGCGTTTGCCTTTTGGACGCAGCAGGAACGCCCACGGCAATGCGTACCGACTCCAAGACCGACCCTGGCGACATCCCCGGCACCGGCCGCTGGGCGGTGCTCAAGCGGACCGCCGTCGAGTTCAAGGAGGACAACCTCACCGACTGGGCTGCCGCGCTGACCTACTACGCGGTGCTGGCCCTGTTCCCGGCCCTGCTCGCACTCGTGGCGCTGGTCGGGATCTTCGGCCAGTACCCGCAGACCACCAACGCCCTCATCGACGTCGCCCGCCAAGTCTCGGGCGGCAACAGCGCGCTCGAGGGGCTGCAGAAGACCATCAACGGCGTCGTGCAGAACAAGGGCGGCGCGGGCGCACTGCTCGGCCTCGGGCTGGCCGGCGCGGTGTGGTCGGCCTCGGGCTACATCGGCGCGTTCATGCGCGCGTCCAACGCGATCTACGAGGTCGGCGAGGGCCGCCCGTTCTGGAAGCTGCGCCCGCTGCAGGTCGTCGTGACGCTCGTCATGGTGCTGCTCGTCGCGCTCGTGCTCGTCGCGCTCGTGGTCAGCGGCCCGCTGGCCGACGCGCTGGGCTCGAAGCTCGGGCTCGGCTCGGCCGGGGTGACCGCCTACCAGATCGCGAAGTGGCCGCTCATGGCGGCGGTCGTGCTGGCGATGCTCGCGCTGCTCTATTACGTGGCGCCCAACGCCAGGCTGCCGCGCATCCAGTGGCTGAGCCCTGGGGCAGTCGTCGCGCTGCTGATCTGGGTCGTCGCCTCAGCCGCCTTCGGCTTCTACGTCGCCAACTTCGGCTCCTACAACAAGACCTACGGCACGCTGGGCGGCGCGATCTCGCTGCTCGTCTGGATGTGGATCTCGAACCTCGCGGTCCTCTTCGGCCAGGAGCTCAACGCCGAGATCGAGCGCGGGCGCGAGCTCACCGCGGGGCTGCCGGCCGAGCGCGACCTGCAGCTCGAGCCGCGCGACGCTCCCAAGGACCTGGAGGCCAAGGGCGTCGAGGTCTCCCGCGACGGGCGCTTCCGTCACGAGGGCGAGGGCGTGTCGCCTCCGACGCGCGGATAGCGCCGGCCATGGCGCGCGATCCGCTCGAGCTGCTCGAGGGCCCCTTGGTCGCGCGAGTCGCCGAGCGGCTCGTGTCCGAGGCCCGGGTGGCCACCGGAGCGCCGGCCGCTTTGTATGTCGCCGACCTCAACGGGCGCTCGCTGCGGCGCGTCGCCGGCGACGACGCGCTACCGGAAGAGCTCGAGACGGCGCAGCTCGTCGGCCCAGAGATCCCCGCGCCGCAGGCCGCCGCCCTGGCGCAGGCGATCCCCGGGGGCGCGGTGCTCCCGCTGACGCTGCGCGGGCGCGCGCTCAGCGTGCTCGTCTTCTCCGAGCCCCCGTCAGGGGACCTCGACGCCCTGGCGACCCGCGGGGCAGCAGCGCTCGAGCTGGCCGAGCGCTACACCGACGTGCTGGCCGGCGCGCGCCGGCACCGCGCGTGCAGCGCGGCCGCCGAGCTGCAGCAGGACCTGCTCCCGCCGCGGATCTCGCAGCTCGAAGGGGCCGAGGTGGCCGGTTCGATCCTGCCCGCCTACGACGTCGGCGGCGACTGGATCGACCACTGCGCGATGGCCGACGGCGGCTGGCTCGGCGTGGCCGACGCGGTGGGCAAGGGACCCCAGGCCTCGGCCATCGGGGCGATCGCGCTGGGCGCCTACCGCGCGGCGCGCCGGGGCGGCGGCGACCTGGCCGATGCGGCCGCGCACATCCACGAGGCCATCTGCGCGCTCGAGGTCCAGGAGATCTTCATGAGCGCCGTGCTCGCCGCCTGGGACGCCCCCTCGGCGTCGCTCGTATGGCTGCGCTGCGGGCACCCGCCCCCGATGGTCTGGCACGCCCGCCGCGGGCTGCGCGCGCTCGGCGGCGGCGACGGCCCCGTCCTCGGACTCGAGCGCCTCGATCCACCGCACGAGCCGGCGCACGCGGCGATCGCCGCCGACGAGCTCGTCGTGCTCGTCTCCGACGGCGTGCTCGAGCGCGCCGCCCCCGGCGAGGAGCCCTTCGGCGAGGACGGGCTGCGCCGCGCGCTGGACGCGATGGCTGCACCGTCGGCCACCGCGGCGGTCGCCGCGATCCTGCAGGCCGTGGGGACCTTCCACGACGGGCCGCTGCGCGACGACGCCAGCGTGCTCGTGCTCGCGCCCCGCTGACCCGCCGCGGCGACGCCGGGCGGACCTGCGCGGACCGCCGCGCCGTAATGGCAGGCGTGGAGCTCGACCGCCGCGCCTTCCTCGGCCTGGGCCTCGCCGCGCTGCCGGCGCTCGCCGGGGTACGTGCGCCCGCCGGCCGCGAGCCCGTGGCCCTGGCGACGGCGGACACCGAGGCGCATGTCGTGATCGTCGGGCTCGGCCGCGGGAAGGTGCAGCGCAGGCTGGCCACCGTCGAGGATCCGCGCAGCATCGAGAGCGGGCCGGGCGGGCACGTCGTCGTGGCCCACCCGGCGATCGGAGCGCTGTCGCTGCTGACCATGCGCCCCGCACGCGTCCGGCGGGTGCTGCGCGGGCTCGGAGCGCCGCGCTACGCGGCGATCGCCCCCGACGGGCGCCACGCCTTCGTCAGCGACGGGGCGCGCGGCGAGCTCGTCGTGGTGGACCTGCGCCGCGGGCGGATCGTGGCGGGGGTCGAGGTCGGCGCCGGCGCCCGGCACCTCTCGCTCGCTCCCGCGGGACGCACGCTGTGGGTCGCGCTGGGGTCCAGCGCGCAGGCCATCGCCGTCGTCGACGTCTCCGATCCGCTACACCCGCACGTCCTCCGCCGCGTGCGCCCGCCCTTCCTGGCCCACGACGTCACCTTCTCGCCCAGCGGCCGGCGGGTGTGGGTCACCGCCGGGCGCGAGCGCCGGCTCGCGGTCCTCCCCGCCGCCGGCGCCGGGCGCGCGGTCGTGCTCGGCGCCGATGCCGCGCCCCAGCACGTCAGCTTCGGGCGCGGCGTCGCCTACGTGGCCAGCGGCGAGGGCGCCACCGTTCGGGTGCACGATCTCGCCGACGGGCGCGTGCGCCGCGCGGCCCGCGTGCCCTATGGCTCGTACAACGTGCAGGCCGGCGCGGGGGCCGTCGTCACCCCATCGCTCACCCGCGGCACCCTCACCATCCTCGACCGCGCGGGGCGCGTCAGCCGCGAGCTCGAGATCGCCCGCGCCGCCCATGATGCCTGCCTCGTGCGCTAAATGGTGCGCTGAGTGGGGTTATTAGTGCGACGAACGGGTATCGGGTGCTGGTCGACCACCCGGAGGATCCCGTGGCACCACTCCAGCTCACGGTCCAGCATCCCGATTACGACACCGTCCAGGTCACCATCGAGGGTTCTCTCGACCTCGCCCGCGCGTACGACTTCGACGACTCCATGCGGCGCATCGAGCGCGACGCGCCAGGCCGCGTGCTGCTCGATCTGCGCGGCCTCGAGTTCCTCGACACCACGGGGCTCGCGCGCCTCGTCGCCCTCCGTCGCCGCTGCCGGCGCACCGGGCGCCGGCTCGTGCTCGTGCGCGGGTCGCAGGCCGTCCAGCGCCTGTTCGCGGTCACCGCGATGAACGAGCACTTCGAGCTCATCCGCGATCCGGCCGAGCTGCTCGCTACGGCGTAGCCCGCTGGCGCTGTCCTGTCTTCACCCGGCCCTGCCAGGTCTAGGCAGGACAGCGTGCTCGGACGCCAGGGCGTCGTAGAGCTCGTCCGTGCGCCGGGCGACGTCGGCCCAGTCGAAGCGCGCGACGTGGGCGGAGGCCTCGGTGACCAGGCGGTAGCGCAGCGCGGGGTTGGCCAGCACCCACTCCATCATCTGCGCCAGCGAGCGCGGGTCGCGCGAGCGGAAGCGCAGGCCGACGTCCTCGTTGGGCACCACCTCGCGCAGGCCGCCGGTGTCGGCGACGATGCACGGGCAGCCGCTGGCCATCGCCTCGAGGGCCACGAGGCCGAACGGCTCGTAGATCGAGGGCACCACGCAGAGGTCGGCGATCCGGTACAGCGAGCGCAGCACGTCATCGCCGATCCAGCCCAGGAAGCTGCCGTGGCGCTCGAGCCCCAGGCGCCGCGCCTGGGCCTTCAGCTCGGCCTCGTGGGTGCCCGAGCCGGCCACGAGGAAGCGCACGCCGTCCAGGCGCGCGATGACCCGCGGGAGCGCGTCGAGCGCGATCTGAAAGCCCTTCTCGTAGACCAGGCGCCCGATGAGCAGCACGAGCTTCTCGGTCGGGTCGGCGAACTGCGCCCGCAGGGCCGCTAGGTCGTCGACCGGTGCGAGGTCGAGCGGGTCGATGCCGTTGGGGATGACCTGGACCTTGGCCTCGTCGACGCCGAAGACGTCGGCGACGTGGCCCTGCATGTAGTGGCTGCAGACGACGATCCCCTCGGCGCGGCGCACCATCCAGCGCTCCACGCCGTGGATGTAGCTCTGCGGGTGCTTGTCGACCCAGCCCTGGTGGCGGCCGTACTCGGTGGCGTGGACCGTCGTCAGGTACGGGCGCCGCGCCGCGCGCGCCAGCCCGGCGGCGGCCGGCGCGACCAGCCAGTCGTGGCCGTGGATGACGTCGAAGTCGTAGCGCTGGGTGAGGACGCGCCCGGCCGCGAGCATGTGCTCGTTCATGCCCTCGACCCAGGCGACGAACGCGTCGAGGTCGCGCGGCGTGGCGGGCTCGGGCATGCGATGCACGCGCACGCCGGCCCGGACCTCCTCGGGCACGTCGCGCTCGCGCCCGCGCGTGAGGACATGGACGGCCACGTCGTGCGCCACCAGACCCTCGGAGAGCTTGCGCACGTGGCGCGCGAGGCCCCCCTCCACGATCGGCGGGTACTCCCACGAGAGGATGAGGATGCGCCGGGGCACTGGCGCTGCGAGAGCCTACCGGCGCCGCGACAGCGCGGTTGCAGGCCAGATGGGGGTTCTGTCCCGCTTTTGGGGGCCGAAGCGGGACAAGATCGTGCCCCCTGACACAAAGTCGGTCGCCAGACGTACTTTCGGAGACCGATCCGCCGGGGGGCGACGTGGAAACAGACGAGCACATGGAGATGGGGGTCCTGCGATGAGTGCGACGACGACGCCCATCGCAACGCCGACGTTGTCCACTTCGCGGCCGGCGAGCGCGCCCGTCGAGGCGCCGTCGTCGGCCTCGTGGCAGCGCCTGGAGGAGCAGATCCGCTGGTACTCGCGCGGCGCGCGGCGCAACAAGCGCTGGTACATGCGCATCAAGATCGTGCAGATCGTCTCGGCCGCTGCGATCCCGGTGCTGGCCGCGACCAGCCTGCCGACCTGGGTCGCCGGTTCCCTCGGCGCGTCGATCGTGGTCCTCGAGAGCGTCCAGCAGCTCTTCCAGTTCCACTCCAACTGGACCCACTACCGCTCGACGTCGGAGGCGCTCAAGCACGAGAAGTACCTCTACCTCGCGCGCGCCGGCTCCTACGCGACCGCCGCGAACCCGGAGGCGCTGCTGGCCGAGCGCATCGAGAGCCGCGTCTCGCAGGAGCACTCGGCGTGGGCCTCCGAGCAGAACCAGCCCCAGCAGCAGAAGTAGCCATGGCCCAGCGCATCTTCATCAGCTATCGCCGTGACGACTCCCGCGGCTACGCCGGGCGCCTGCAGGGCGACCTCTCGCGCCGCTACACCGAGGAGCACGTCTTCCGCGACATCGAGATCCCGCCCGGCGCCGACTTCGGCGAGTACATCACCAGCCTGGTCGACAAGTGCAACGTCGTGCTCGCGATCATCGGCCCCGGATGGCTCGATGCGCGCGACCGCGAGGGCGAGCGCCGGCTCGACGACCCCCAGGACTGGGTGCGCCTGGAGATCGAGCGCGCGCTGGCCCGCGACGGCGTCGAGGTCATTCCGGTGCTCGTCGACGGCGCGCGGCTCCCGCCCCGCGAGGAGCTGCCGGAGTCGCTGCTGGCGCTGCGCCGGCGCAACGCGTTCGAGCTCTCCGACCGGCGCTGGGACTACGACGTCGAAGAGCTCGGCAAGCACCTCGACGGGCTGCTGCGGGGGACGAGCGCGCTGCACGTGCGCCCCGCGGGCATCGCCGCGACGCCGGCCCCGGCCCCGGCACCGGCGCCCGAACCCGCACCGGAGCCGGTCGACCACACGACCACGGCCGTCTTCGCCGCGGCCGCGGTCGCACTGCTCACCGCCTTCCCGGCCGACCTCATCGCCCGCAACCTCGCCGACCGCGCGCCGCTGAACCGCGACGACCTGCAGACGATCCGCGACTTCGTCCTGGAGAAGGCGATCTTCTTCGGCATCGTGGGCGCGCTCGCGGCCCTCGCGGTGGGCTTCCTCTCGCGTCGCTCGCGCGAGCCACTGGTCTCGTTGCTGCTCGGGCTGGGCGCCGGGGTCG
>Ga0307502_10000246_pt1 | contig 14616 bp, 19 predicted proteins | sample 16_S_MG_FD_201364 | JGI IMG/M metagenome (GOLD analysis project Ga0307502, IMG submission 201364) | Soil microbial communities from Populus trichocarpa stands in riparian zone in the Pacific Northwest, United States - 16_S | ecosystem: Environmental > Terrestrial > Soil > Riparian zone > Trees... | reverse complement strand
AACAGCGCGTCGGGCACGGGCTGGCCGGCGCGCAGCGTGGGGCCGGCGACGAGGCCGTACACGCGGCGCTGGCGGTCGGTGAGCTGGCGCTCCAGGCGCACGACCGCTCCGAGCGAGGCGTAGTGGCCCTGGTGGTCGGCGATGATCGACAGGCTCACGATCGGCGTGCGCGCGAGCCGCGGGGCGCCTTCGGGCGATCCCCCGGCGCCGGCGGTCGGGGCGACGACGGCGAGTGCCGTCATGCCGAGGGCGGCTGCGAGGGTGGCGCGGGTGCGGGGCATAGGGGGCTGCAACGGTCGTCGGCGGGCCGTGGTGACGCTCGGCGCTACTGCGGCCAGAAGTCGCGGACCATCTGCACGTCGGCGTTCTCGTCGCTGGGGGAGCCGAAGGCGAGGATCTCCGCTCCCTCGGGGCCGCCCTCCATGCCGCGCGTCATCTCGGGCGGGACACGAACGGCGTCCCACGTGCCCAGCTGCACCACCTCGTCGTCGAGCTTCATGCGCGCGCTGCCCGCCACGACGACGTAGACCTCCTCCTGGTCTGCGTGGTGGTGGCCGAAGGGCACGCGGAAGCCGGGCGCGAGCGTGAAGTGGCTGATGCCCGAGCGCTCGAGGCCCAGCGCCTTGCGCGCGAAGCGCGACTGCAGGTGCGGCGCGTAGCCGAACTTCGGCGCCTGGTCCTCGACGTCCTTGAGGTTGACGCGCGTGAAGTGGGCCATGGCAGACCTCCCGCTCAGCGCAGCGGCCAGTCGAGCTTGGCGGGCGTGAAGTTGCCGCCCCATTCCGCGTATGCCTCGGCGGCCGAGTTCGTGGGCGCCGCGACCGAGGCGCGGTGGCGCGCGGCGAGCTCTGAGACCGGGTAGTGGATGGTCTGCTCCGGGCCCCGCGCGCCGATCATCAGGATCGCGCAGGGCCCGTCGCCGGCGCCGACGAAGAGGTGCTCGGTGTGCGCCGGGCAGTGGACGAAGTCCCACGCTCGCAAGGTGTGCTCCTCGCCCTCGATGATGGCCAGGCACTCGCCCGAGAGGACGAGGAAGTCCTCCTGCACGCTCTCGGCGTGGTAGATCGAGCTCGGCTGGCCGGGCTCCAGCACGCGCAGATGGATCCCGAGCTCGGGGAAGTGCTCGCCCTGGCGCTCGAAGCCGACCACCAGGCCGCCGATGTCGTGACGCAGGGTGGGGGCGTCGACGACGTTGACCACGAACCAATCGGACATGGCCCGATCCTAGCCACGGGCCCCCTGCACCAGCGGCTCGGCTCGCCATGGCGCTGTGCGCTCGCCGCGGGCGAGCGCCGCGGCCGTCGCCGCCGACACCCGCCACGGCTCCAGCGCGATGACCGCGAAGTCGGCGCTCGCCGGCCCGGCCGGCCACATGGTGGCCGGGTCATAGCCGACGGGCGCCGGGGCGCGGGCGATGCGCTGCCAGGCGTCCTCGTGCTCGTCCTCGTCGAGCCAGCGCGCGGCGCACTCGGCCACGGCGACGTCGTGCGCGGGATCCCAGTACGTGCACGACACGTGGGGCGCGTGGGCGAGATGCGCGAGCTTGAGCGCTGTCGGGCGCGTTGCGACGACGCCGTGAAGCGTGCCGTCGCGGATCTCCCACACGGGATGCACGATCCGCGACCGCGGCCGGTTGTGGCGGTCGACGGTGGCGAGCGTGCACCAGACGACGCGGTGGGCTATGGCGACGAACTGCTCGATGGTGGACATACAACGATGATTGCACAAGTAGAGTTGTACATCTAGTATTGTCCATCTCGTGACCTCCGTGGCGCTCGACGACCTGGACCTCTCGCTCGCCGCATTGCTCGCGGGCCTGGCGATGGCCGAAGCGGTCGAGCAGCGTGTCGCGCTCGCCGGCTTCGACGACGTCCGCTTCTCGCACGGCTTCGTCTTCCAGCACCTCCTGCGCGAGTCGCTGACCGTCGGCGCGCTGGCGCGGGCGATGGGCGTCACGCAGCAGCGCGCTTCCAAGGCGGCGGCCGAGCTCGAGGAGCTGGGCTACGTGCGTCGCGAGGTCGAGCCGGCGGACGCCCGCGTGCGCCGGCTCGTACTCACGGACCGCGGGCACGGCGCCGTCGCGGCGGCGCGACTGGCGCGCGCCGCCGTGGTGGCCGAGCTGCGCGAGCGCCTCGGCGCGCGCCGCGTGGGCGCGGCGGAGCGCCTGCTGCGCGACGTCCTGCGCGAGACGGGCGGCGAGGAGATGGTCCGCGCGCGGCGCGTGCGCCTGCCCAGCTAGCCTCCCGCCGATGTCGCTCTTCACCTCCCCGCTGGCCGAGGAGATCGCGCCCGATCTCCTGGACCGCTTCCAGCGCTACGTTCGCATCGACACCCAGTCCAAGCGCGACGGCGACGTCTCGCCCAGCACCCCGGGCCAGCTCGACCTCTCGCGCATGCTCGTCGAGGAGCTCAAGGCCTTCGGCCTGGACGACGCCGAGCTCGACGACAACGGCTACGTGATGGCCACACTGCCCGGGACGAGCAACGGCGGCACGCCGGTCGTCGGCCTGCTCGCCCACGTCGACACCAGCCCCGATGCGCCGGGTGCGGGGGTCGAGCCGATCGTCCACCGCGCCTACGCCGGCGGGCCGATCGAGCTGCCCCTCAACGACACCGTGCTCGATCCGGCGAAGATGCCCGAGCTGGCCGGCAAGGAGGGCCACGACATCGTCACCTCCAGCGGCGACACGCTGCTCGGCGCCGACGACAAGGCCGGCGTCGCGGAGATCATGGCCGCCGTTGCCCACCTGGCCGCCCACCCCGAGCTCCCGCGCCCCACGCTGCGGATCGGCTTCACGCCCGACGAGGAGATCGGCCAGGGCGCGTCGCGGTTCGACGTCGAGCGCTTCGGCGCCCTCTGTGCCTACACGATGGACGGCTCCACCGTGGGCGAGCTGCAGGACGAGACGTTCACCGGCGCCGAGGCGATCATCACCATCCACGGGGTCGACGTGCATCCGGGCTTCGCCACCGGAAAGCTCGTCAACGCCTCGCGGCTCGCCGGGCGGCTGCTCGCCGCTCTGCCCGCCGAGCTCACCCCGGAGGCGACCTCGGGGCGCCAGGGGTTCATCCACGTCTTCGAGGTGTCCGCCACGGCCGGGCGGGCCGTCATCCGCGCGATCGTGCGCGACTTCGACGAGGACCTGCTCGAGCGCCACATCGCGCTGCTGCGCGCCGCCGCCGAGGAGGTCGTCGGCGGCGAGCCGCGCGCGCGGCTCGACATCGACGTGCGCCGCCAGTACCCCAACATGCGCTCGCACATCGAGCCCTTCCCGGAGATCGTGGAGGTGGCCGAGCGCGCGATCCGCGCCGAGGGGATCGAGCCGTTGCGCACGCCGATCCGCGGTGGCACCGACGGGTCGCTGCTCAGCTCGATGGGCCTGCCGACGCCCAACGTCTTCACCGGCGGCCACGAGTACCACTCGGTGCGCGAGTGGGCGTCGGTGCAGGACATGGCGGCGGCCGCGGCGACGATCGTCCGGCTGGCCGAGGAGTGGACGAAGCGCTGACCGCGGGTGGCATGATCGCGCCGTGCCCTTCGTCCATCGCCTGCGCGTGCGCTTCCACGAGTGCGACCCGCAGGGCGTCGTCTTCAACGCGCACTACTTCGCGTACTTCGACATCGCGCTGACCGAGCTGTGGCGGGCGGCCTTCGGCTCCTACGCCAAGGTGGTGCAGGACGGCACCGACGTGGTGGTGGTCGAGGCGGGGGCGACCTTCCGCGCTCCGGCGCGCTTCGACGACGAGATCGACGTCGAGCTGGCCATCACGCGCCTCGGAACGACCTCGATGACGACCGCGACCGCGGTGCGCCGCGACGGCGAGCTACTCGTCGAGGGCCGCATCGCGCACGTGTTCGTCGACGCGGCGACGCTGGCCAAGAAGGAGATCCCCGACCACGTGCGCGCCGGCCTCGAGCCCTACGCCGAGGCCTAGGCGGCCCCGACCGCCAGTGCCACCGGGTTGCCGTCGGGGTCGGCCACGTAACCCACGCGCTCGCCCCAGGGCATGTCCTCGGGATCGCGCAGGACGTCGACACCGGCGGCGCACAGCTCGGCGACGACGGCGTCCACGTCGTCGACGTAGGCGAAGAGCTCGAAGCGCGGCGATTCGCCGAGCGTGATGCCGAGCCTCTCCTCCGGCCAGCTGCGGTGCACGACGGCCAGGTCCGCGTCGCCGCGGCGCAGGCCCACGTAGCCGGGCTCCCCCTCGGGCGGCAGCTGGAAGTGGCGGACGAACCCGAGGCGCTCGTAGAAGGCGGCCGAGCGCCCGGCCTCGTCGACGTAGACGACCGGGAAGCAGCGCTGTGCCATGCCTCGACGCTAGCGGCGCGCGGCGCGACCCGCCACCCCTGGTGTCACCTCGCGGGCCGTGCCCGCTACGGTCAGCGCCGTGCACGAGATCGAGGCCCTCGAACGCACGCTGCAGTCCGCGGTCGCCGCCCGCGACATGGACGCGCTCGAGCGCTTGCTGGGCCAGGAGTTCACCCTCACCACCGGGCGTCCGGGCCACGAGGTCCGCGGCCGCGCGGAGTACCTCGAGGTCACGGCCACGCGCTACGCCATCGAGGAGTTCCGCTTCGACGAGCTCGAGGTCGTCGAGCTGGGTTCCGGCGCCGCGCTCGTGCGCTCACGCTACGTCCAGCGCGGCGCGATGGACGGCGCCGACCGCTCGCAGCCCTTCCTCATGACCGACGTCTGGGCGCACCGCCCGGCCGGCTGGCAGCTCGTCACTCGTCACGTGAGCCCACTCGCTTCGAGCGGCCCCTGACCGTCGCGCCGCCGATGATCGCGCCGAGCGCGGCGCTGACCACGATGACGATGATGAGCGGCGTGTCGGTCGTGCCCACGAGCCAGTCGATGGGCACGTCGTTACGGTTGGAGAGCCCGAAGGCGATGAGCAGCACGGCCACCGCGACCGCCGCGATCGTCTTGGACTTGAGGTCGCGCGCCTTGGGCGGCGGGTCGGGCGTGCTCATTGTGCGCGACCATAGCGCGCATGTCCCTTGCCGCGGTCCTCTTCGACAACGACGGCCTGACGCTCGACACCGAGCCCGCCTGGACGCGGGCCGAGGTGGCGCTGTTCGCCCGCCACGGCGAGACCTTCACCCCGGAGCACAAGCGCGACCTGCTCGGCTCGGCGCCGGTCGACGCGGCCGTCAAGCTCGAGCGGATGCTGGGCCGCCCCGGCGACGAGCTCAACGCCGAGCTCTACGAACTGGTCCTCGTGGAGGTGGCCGCCGGGGTCGAGCCGATGCCGGGCGTCCTGGCGCTGCTGGCGGCCCTGCGGGCGGCGGGAGTGCCCGTCGGACTGGTCTCCAACTCGCGGCGGGGATTCGTCGAGCGCGGCCTGCGCACCGCCGGGCTGGACGGCGCGTTCGCGGTGATCGTCACTGCCGAGGAGGTGGCGCGGCCCAAGCCCGCGCCGGATGCCTACGTCGCCGCCGCCGTGGCGCTCGGAGCCGCACCGTCGGAGTGCGCGGTGCTCGAGGACTCCCCGACGGGGCTGGCCGCCGGCCGCGCGGCCGGGGCGCTGACGATCGGCGTCCCCTCGTTCCCGGGGATGACGCTCGAGGCCGACGTCGTGGCGGCCTCGCTGGAGGACCGTGCCGTCTGGCTGGCACTGGGGCTGCAGGCGGCGGCCGCCTAAGCTGGGAGCGTGCCCCTGGCCTCGCTCGGCGACGACATCTCGAGCTTCTTCAATGCCGTCGGCAAGTTCTTCTCGAGCCTGGCCGACATCCACTTCGGCGCGCTGTTCATCGCGCTCGTCGCCTTCGGCATCTACCTGACGATCCGCGCGCGGGCCGCGTTCCACATCCTGCGCGCCGCCTACCCCCAGGAGCGCATCGAGTTCCGGCGCATCTGGGCGGCCTACATCGCGGCCTACGGCTTCAACAACGTCATCCCCGCGCGTGGTGGCGACGTGATCCGCCTGTTCCTGACCAAGACCTCGGTCCCGAACTCGAGCTACCCAGCGGTGGCGGCGGCGACCTTCGTCGAGATCATCTTCGACGCGACGATGGGGGTCTTCATCCTCACCTTCGCCTTCACGCAGGGCGTGTTCCCCAAGCCTCCGGACTTCGCGAGCCTCGGGGCCTTCGACCTGTCGTTCTTCGCCGGTCACCCGCGCTTCCTGCTCTTCCTCATCACCGTCCTCGGGGCCGCCGGCCTGGCCGGCTTCGCGCTGCTCTCGCGCCGGGTGCGGGCCTTCTGGGCGCGCGTGCGCCAGGGACTGACGATCCTGCGCGACCGCCGGCGCTACTTCCGCGAGGTCTGGCTCATCCAGCTCGGCGGCTGGTGCTTTCGCTTCACGGCCTTCTGGTTCCTGCTGGAGGCCTTCAACATCGGCGGGTCGGTGAAGAACGTGCTGCTCGTGCTGGGCGTCAACGCGGTGGCTGCCGCGGTGCCGTTCACCCCCGGCGGCGCCGGGGTGCAGCAGGCCTTCCTGGTCAAGGTCTTCGCCGGGACCGCGAGCGGCGCCACCGTGGCCGCCTACTCGGTCGCCCAGCAGATCGCGATCGCGGCGTTCACGCTGTCGATCGGGTTCGTCGCACTCGCGACGATCTTCAAGTTCCGCTCCTTCAAGGACGTCATCGCGGCCGGGCGCGCCGACCGCGCGGGGGGCGATCCCGCCGCCGCCGAGGGAGCTACTGCAGGCCCTGCCGCGCCTCGCGCACGAGCGTGACAGCCTCGGGGAAGACGGTCGCCATCACCGTGCGGATCTGCTCGGCCTGCTCGGCCGTCGTGCCCTGGATGTTGACGCGGCTGATCGCCGCGACGGTCATGTCGACCGCGAGCTTGATCGCGTTGTCGGCCCACGCCAGGCGCTGCTGGCCCTGAAGCTGGTCGGCGAACTCCGCCATGCGCTTCTGGAGCTCGTCGGGATCTCCGAACATGCCACCGAAACCTTCCATGCCACCATCCTAGCCATGGCACGCAGCGTCGAGGGGGCGGGGGTGGCGCTGAACGTGGTCGAGCGCGGCTCGGGCCCCGCGGTGCTGCTCATCCACGGGCTGGCCTCGGACGCCGAGGCCATGGCGCCGGTGGCGCAGGCGCTGGCGCCCGAGGCGCGCGTGATCGCCTACGACCGCCGCGGCTATGGCGCCAGCGGCGCTCCGGAGCCCTACCTCGGCACGACGGTCGAGGAGCAGGCGGAGGATGCCGCCGCGCTGCTGGGCGCGCTCGAGGCCGGCCCCGCCGTCCTGTGCGGCGACGGCTTCGGCGCCCTTGTGGCGCTCGACCTGGCCAAGCGCCACCGCGCGCTCGTGCGGGCGGCCGTCCTCTCCAACCCGCCGCTGTTCATGTTCGTGCCCGGGGCGACAGAGCGCCTCGGCGCCCAGCACGCAGAGCTCGACGCGGCGGTGCGCGACGGTGGACCCGCGGCCGGCGTCGAGGCGTGGCTCGCCGGGCGCGCGGAAGCCGCTGCGCTCGCGCGGGCCCGCGCCGCGCACCGCGCGTTCTTCGCCGACTACGCGGGCCTGGCGAGCTGGCCGGTGACCCGTCGCGAGCTGCGCGCCCTCGACGTCCCCGCCGTCGTGCTCACCGGGCCGTGGTCGCCGCCGCACGTCGTGGCGGCGGCCGACGCGCTGGCTGCGCTGCTGCCCGCCGCGCGGCGCGCCGACGACGGCGACCTCGCAGCCGCGACGCGCACGCTGCTCGCGTCACCCTGAGCGCGGGGGTGCGTTGCAGGCTCCGTGAAGGCCCGCCGCCTGCCCTTTGCCCTGCTCGCCACGCTGCTCGCGCTGCCCGCCGCGGCGGCGTCCGCGGCGCCGGCGCCCAACGCCCCGTGCGCCGCGATCGTGGCGCCGGGGCGCGCGATCGAGCTGCCCGTGCAGGTCGCGCCGGGCCTGACCGTGCGCGTCCGCGACCCCTACGGTGGCGTGATCGCGCGCAACCGGCTGTTCGTCGCCTTCTCGATCCGCTATGCGAACCCGGCCGACCGCGCGCGCGTCGCGGCGGTGACATGGACGCTCGACGGCCAGGCGCCGCGCCGCGACGAGGGCGGGCGCGATCAGCTCCTGGCGCCGTCGAGGATGTACGCGGCCGGCCGGCACGTCGTCGGCGTGCGCATCGCGCCGGTGGGCGGCGGCGCGCCGGTCGAGGCCGAGCTTCAGGTGACGGCCACCGACTGCCAGCTCGCGTCCCTGTCCCAGGGGCCTGGCGCGAGGGGCGGCCTGGACGTGGCCGTGGCCTCGGGCGGCCCCGGGCTGCGCTCGATCGAGCTGCGGCCGGGCAGCGGGCGCTTCGGGACACCGCGCGGCGGGCGCCTGGGCACCGTCGGGCTGTCCGGAGGGCGCAGCCGAGCGCTGCGCGCCTCGGCGCTGGGCCGCGGCGGCCGCAGCCTGCGCATCACCGGGCTGCCGCACGGCACGAGCGCGGTCCGCGTGCGCCTGGCCGCGGGCGTCGTCGCGGCCGGGCACCGCTGCGCGCTGTCGGCCTGGCTGACGGGTGGCAGTGGGGCGCCGGTGCGGGTGGTGCAGCGCTGCTAGCCGCTGGTTTCGTCCGCCTTCGCTTACGGCGCCGCGCAGCGCTTACAGCATCACCGAGGGAAGGGAGTAAGCGGTGGTCGGGACGCCCGGGAGCCGTGAGGGCGCCAGTTCGCGCCGAGGACGACCGCGGACCCCGGCACCGGGCTGGCTCGCTCCTCGATGATGCTGTTTGCGCCGCGAAGCGCCGAAACGCCCCGCGGACGACGACCGAACCCTCAGCCGCCGCGATCGAAGAAGTAGAACCCCGGCAGCGCCGCGCGCGTGACCTGGGCCGTGATGCTGGCGGCGATCTCCAGGTCGCCGATGCGCACCGCGAGGTCGTCGAGGGTGACGATCCCGGTGAGCTTGTCGCCGTCGACGATCGGCAGCCGGCGCACGCCGTTGTCGACCATGAGCTTGACCGCCTCGGTGACGTCCATCCCGGGGGCGCCCGTGACGACCGGGCTCGAGGCATGGCCGCCGGCCGGGGTGTCGCCGGGGTGGCCGTCGGCCAGCACGCTGACGGCCAGGTCGCGGTCGGTGATGAAGCCGATCGGGAGCCCGGAGTCGTCGACCACCACCACCGAGCCGACGTTGCGCTCGCGCATCAGCTCGGCGATGTGCCGCACGGGGGCGTCGGGCGTCGCGGTGACCACCGACTCGGTCATGACCTCGCGGATCTCCATGGAACCCGGCCGCACTCTATCCATACAATCCGCGCCCGTGGCACCGCCCACACCCACCCAGCTCGCCTGGCGCGGGCGCATCGAGGCCGGCCTGCGCGTCGCGGCGCCGTTCCTCGACCTGCTGCTCGCCGCAGGCGATCGGCTGTCGCGCGCCGTCGATCGCGACGCGCTCGACGCGCCGGCTCCGCCGCGGGCCGTGAGTCCGCTGCCCGCCCAACGGCGCGTCGGCCCGGGTGCTGACGGATGACGCCCGAGGAGGTCGTCGCCTGGGAGGCGGCGAACCGCCAGCGGGCCGCCATCGCGGCCTTTCTCGCGGCCGGGCTGACCATCCTCGGGGTGTTCCTGACCACGGTCAGCCAGCCCTCGGCGACCCAGTTCGACGACAAGATCGTCTCTGTCGTGGACGCGATGGGCCGCGCGGCGTCGGGGCAGCCGATCCCGCCCGGGCGTATCTCGGCCTTCGCGATCGACGTCGGCCAGCATCCGACGGTGCCCATCGTGGGCGCCGTCGTCTACGGCCTCGGCTCGCTGGCGATCTACTTCGCCATGGCCTACCTGTTCCGCGCGACGCGCGCGCGCAGACCGGGCATGCAGCAGGTCGCCCTCGTGCTGGCCGCCGTCGGCTCCGTCGGCTTCGGGGTGGGCCGCGCGGTGTCCGAGGTCGCGCGCTACATCGGAGCGCACAACTTCGTCAACGCCGCCGACAAGACCAACTCGGCCGCGACCGACGCGCTGAGCCCGACGGCCACCCTCGTCGGCCAGCTCATCTGGGAGACCTCGGCGCTCGCGCTCGGCTTTGCGATGGCGATGATCTCGCTCAACGCCATGCGCGTGGGGCTGCTCTCGCGCTTCATGGGCGTGCTGGGCGTCATCGTCGGCGTCGCCGTCGCGCCGATCCTGCCCATCGACCAGCAGGGCATCATCCGCGTCTTCTGGCTCGCCGCGCTCGGGGTGCTGTTCCTGGGGCGCTGGCGCAACACGCCCAGGGCGTGGGTCACCGGCGAGGCCGAGCCGTGGCCGACCCAGCAGCAGCTGCGCGAGCAGCGAGCGGCCGCGCGAGCGCAGGGCGAGCCGCGCCCCACGCGCTCGGGTGGCGGCGGCGCGCCGAGCCCGCCGCCGCCGGCTGCCCCGAGCCCGCGACGGCCCGATCCCGCCGCCCCCGGAACCGAGCACAGCGCGTCGAAGAAGAAGAAGCGCAAGCGCCGCTCCTGAGCGGTGTCCGACGCCGGACAGGCGTCCCGACCGGCACGCCGTAGGAGTCGATCGTGACGGGCAGCACGAGGTCAGCACCTCCAACCGAGAGGGGATCTCATGGAAGCGGGCACCGCAAGCCAATCAGAGCGGCGCTTCGAACCGGCGGGCACCGCCGCCGCCGCTCGCGTGCAGTTCGTCCCCAGCCCGATCGCGGATCCCGGCCCGCTGGGCCTCGCCGCCTTCGCGCTGACCACCTTCGTGTTGAGCATGTTCAACGCCGACCTCGTCGGCAAGGGCGGCGAACCGATCGTGTTCGGCCTCGCCTTGGCCTACGGCGGCCTGGCCCAGCTCCTGGCCGGCATGTGGGAGTTCCGCACCGGCAACACCTTCGGCGCCGTGGCCTTCACGTCCTACGGCGCGTTCTGGCTGTCGTTCTGGGCCTTCGTGCAGTTCTTCGAGAAGAGCGTCCCGGCGGCCGACGCCGGCCACGCCGTCGGCCTGTTCCTCATCGCGTGGGGCATCTTCACGACGTACATGTTCATCCCCTCGCTGCGCACCACCGCGGCCGTCGCCACGGTCTTCGCGCTCCTGGCGGTGACGTTCTTCCTGCTGGGCATCGGCAACGCCGGCGCGCACACCAACATCATCAAGCTGGGCGGCTGGTTCGGCCTGGCCACCGCCGTGGCGGCATGGTACGCGTCGTTCGCCGCGGTCACGAACAGCACGTTCGGCCGTGTCGTCATGCCCGTGAAGCCCCTGAGTCGCTGACACCCGTCACGCCGCGCCGACGGCTCGCTCGTCGGCGCGGCATGATTCGGGTAGGGACGAGTCAAGGCAGACGAGAGAGGAGAGGACATGGCGGACAGCCAGAGCGCGACCCTCGAGCAGCAGCTGGGCGATCTCCTCGACCAGGAGCGCTTCGATCCGCCGGAGGACTTCGCTGACGCGGCGCTGATCACCGACACCTCCGAGCACGACAAGGCCGCCAAGGACCCGACGGGCTGGTGGGCCGAGCAGGCCAGGGCCCTGCACTGGTTCCAGGAGTTCGACGAGGTGCTCGACGACTCCAACCCGCCGTTCTACAAGTGGTTCACCGGCGGCAAGCTCAACGCGTCCTACAACTGCCTGGACCGCCACGTCGAGAACGGCCTCGGCTCGCGCGTCGCCTTCCACTGGCGCGGCGAGGAGGGCGAGGAGCGCGACGTCACCTACGAGGAGCTCCTGCGCGACGTCAAGCGCTTCGCCAACGCCCTGAAGGACCACGGCATCGAGCAGGGCGACATCGTCGGCATCTACCTGCCGATGATCCCCGAGGTCGTCGTGGCCATGCTCGCCTGCGCGCGCATCGGCGCGCCCCACAACGTCGTCTTCGGCGGCTTCAGCGCCGAGTCGGTCAAGGAGCGGATGGAGTTCTCCAACGCCAAGGCGCTCGTGACGGTCGACGGCGCCCGGCGCAAGGGCAAGACCGCGGCCATCAAGCAGGCCGTCGACGAGGTCATGGGCGACCTCGAGGACCTGCAGACGATCTTCGTCGTCAAGCACACCGGCGAGGACGCCGAGATGAAGGAGGGCCGCGACGTCTGGTACCACGAGGCGTTGGAGGCAGCCGACGACGAGTGCGAGGCCGAGGCGCTGGACGCCGAGCACCCGCTCTACATCCTCTACTCGTCGGGCTCGACGGCCAAGCCGAAGGGGATCCTGCACTCGACCGGCGGCTACCTGACGCAGGTCGCGTGGACCCACAAGTACGTCTTCGACCTCAAGCCCGACGAGGACGTGTGGTGGTGCTCGGCCGACGTCGGCTGGGTCACCGGGCACTCCTACATCGTCTACGGGCCGCTCATGAACGCCGCCACGTCGGTGATGTACGAGGGCGCGCCGGACTACCCCGACAAGGACATCTGGTGGGAGCTGTGCGATCGCTACGGCGTGACGCTCTTCTACACCGCCCCGACCGCCATCCGCGCCTGCATCAAGTGGGGCGCGAAGTACCCCGAGGGCCACGACCTCTCCAAGCTGCGGCTGCTGGGCACGGTGGGCGAGCCCATCAACCCGAAGGCGTGGCTGTGGTACTGGAAGGTCATCGGCGGCGGGCGCTGCCCGGTCGTCGACACCTGGTGGCAGACGGAGACCGGCGGGATCATGATCACCACGCTGCCGGGCGCCCAGTACGCCAAGCCGGGCTCGGCCGGGACGCCGCTGCCGGGCATCGACGCCGCGGTCATCGACGGCGACGGCAACGAGCTCACCGACGAGCAGGACCTGCTGGTGCTGCGCCGGCCGTGGCCGGGGATGCTGCGCACGCTCTACAAGGACGACGACCGCTTCATCGAGACCTACTTCTCGCGCTTCGGCAAGGAGACCTACCTCGTCGGCGACGCCGCGCGCAAGGACGCCGACGACCGCGTCTGGATCGTCGGGCGCGTCGATGACGTCATCAACGTCTCAGGCCACCGCCTGTCGACGGCCGAGGTCGAGTCGGCGATCGTCGCGCACGGGAAGGTGGCCGAAGCGGCCGTCGTCGCCATGGCCGACGAGGACACCGGGCAGGCGATCGTCGCCTACGTGACCCTGGAGGGCGACCTCGACGGCTCCGACGAGATGGTCGCCGAGCTGCGCGAGCACGTAGCCAAGCGCATCGGCAAGCTCGCGCGCCCGCGGCGCATCATCTGGTCGGGCGACCTGCCCAAGACGCGCTCAGGCAAGATCATGCGCCGGCTGCTGCGCGACATCGCCGAGGGCCGCGAGCTCGGCGACGTGACTACCCTGCGCGACCCGGCGATCATGGACGAGCTCAAGCAGAAGGTCGCCGAGCGAGCCGACAGCGAGGACTAGACAGCGGCGCCTTCCGCCAGGCGCCGCGATCATGGGCGGTTGCGCCCGAACAGGTCGTGGGCCTTGACCCATTCCTCGGAGACGATGGCCGAGCCGAGCGATATCTCGCCGCAGAGGACGGTGGCGGCGACGATCTCCGCCAGTTTGCCGACCTTGCCCGCCCCGTAGCAGCCGAGCATCTCGAGGCACTCCCGCTGCGTGGGCAGCCCGGTGCCGCCGCCGTAAGTCGCCACGATGAGAGACGGGATCGTGACCGAGTAGTAGAAGTCGCCATTGGGCCGGTGCTCCGCGAAGACGAGCGCCGCGGAGGACTCCGCGACGTTCGCGGCGTCCTGGCCGGTCGCGATGAAGATCGCGGTGATGCCGTTGGCGGAGTGGGCGCCATTGTTGTTCACGCCGGCCATGAAGCCGCCCAGGTTGGCGACCTCGCGGGCTCGGAACAGCAACTCGCTGCTGGACCCCATCCCCTGTTGCAGGAGCGCGTCAGGGATGGTCGCTTCTGCGACGACCCGCTTGCCGCGTGTGTGCAGGATGTTGACCTGCGAGCTCTTCTTGTCCGTCGCGAAGTTGGACTCCAGGAAGTACTGCTCGATCGCGGGGTAGTGCTCGACGATCCAGTGGCACGCGGCCTGCGTGGCCTTGCCGGTGAGGTTCTGCCCGGCGGCGTCGCCCGTCGTGTAGTTGAAGCGCGTGAAGAGCATGCGGCTCGCCGAGTACTGCTGGATCTCCCGAAGCCGGCCCGCGCGGGTGGTCGCCTCGGCGGCGGCCTTGATGTCGTTGAAGCTCTCGACCAGCCACTCGCCGAACGCGCGCGCCTCGCGGGCGCTGGCGAACACGAAGCAGGGGGCCCGCTGCATCCGGTCGTCGAGGACCGTCGTCCTGACGCCGCCCGCCGCGTGCAGCAGCTTCATCCCGCGGTTGTAGCTGGCGACCAGAGTTCCCTCGGCCGTCGCCAAGGGGACGTAGAACTCGCCCTGCGCGTGCTCGCCGTTGACCAGCAGCGGTCCGGCGACGCCGATCGGCACCTGAGCGACGCCGACGAACTGCTCGATGTTCCCAGCCAGTTCCGCGGGATCGAACGAGTAGTTCGCCACATGCTCGAACGTGGCGTCCGTCCGCTCGCTCAGGAAGGCCCGGCGGGCGTCTGCCGCGTGGCGCGTGTAGTCGTCGTCCGGGTCACGCGGAACAGGTACGCGGCCGTCGCTCGTGGCGGTCATCGAGTCTCCTCGCTCTGGGGTCGATGACACGGTCGCAGATCGCTCTTCGGCTGGCGGGTGTGCACCGCCGGGGCTCGCGGCCGTGCGCGGCGGTGGCGCGGAGAGTTACGGATCGCCAATGCGCAGAGAGCGCGGATGGCGCGGGCGCGGTGGCGCCGTAGGGTCGTTTTTCCCCCTTCGAACCACAGGAGAGCCTTTATGCCCACCCGTGTCGCCG
>Ga0307502_10000245_pt1 | contig 14667 bp, 16 predicted proteins | sample 16_S_MG_FD_201364 | JGI IMG/M metagenome (GOLD analysis project Ga0307502, IMG submission 201364) | Soil microbial communities from Populus trichocarpa stands in riparian zone in the Pacific Northwest, United States - 16_S | ecosystem: Environmental > Terrestrial > Soil > Riparian zone > Trees... | reverse complement strand
GCCCTACGGATGTTCGGCCGATCCACGCTGACTCGCCTCCCGACGCCGAGCCATCCACGATCTTCGGTGGATCCAGGCTAAGCCTGGATCGGCCGATCCGGCTCAGCGGCAAGAACTGCTGCAGGTGTCACAGCACGTCGATGCTGTCGCGTACAGTGATCCATGCCCGCCGCCGCCGCGAAGGGTCAGGGAAGACATGCCACCTAAGCCAATCGCCCTTACTGTCAGTGCTGCGGTCGTCATCGTGATGATTGCGGCGATCTTCGTAGTCGACGCGAGTCGCGCCGACCTCGTCGCCAACGGTGTCCGCGTCGGCAGCGTGGACATCGGGGGAATGCGTGCCGACGAGGCCCGCCGACGGCTGCACGAGCGTCTGCTGCAACCACTCAACCAACCGCTCGTCGTTCGCGCCGGAGGCAAGGAATTCTCCCTTTCTGTGCGCGAGGCGCGCATTCACGCGAACATCGAGGCGATGGTCCACCAAGCCATACAACGCGGTCGCTCGGGCTCGATCCTGGCGCGGACGTGGCGCGCGATCAGCGGCGGCGAGGTGCCCGCGAACCTCTCGCCGGATATCGAGTACTCGCGTCCCGCCGTGCAGCGTCTCGTCGATCGCGTCCGCGTGTCGGTCGGCCGCAAGCCGGTCGATGCGAAGGTCGACTTCGCACCCGACACCATCTCGATCCGTCCGTCGCAGACCGGGCATACGGTCAACGCCAAGCTCCTGCGCGCGAACGTGACGCGAACGCTGACGACCGAGGTCGCCGACCGGACCGTAACGGCGCCGATCGAGGAGGTGAAGCCGAAGGTCTCCGCAGACCAGCTCGCCAAGCGCTACCCGGTCGTCGTGACGATCGACCGCGGGAACTTCAAGCTCAACCTCTTCAAGAACCTCGAGCACGTCAAGACCTACCCGATCGCTGTCGGCCAGGTGGGTCTCGAGACCCCGGCGGGTCTCTACCAGATTCAGAACAAGGCGGTCAACCCGGCCTGGCACGTCCCCGACTCCGACTGGGCGGGCAGCCTCGCCGGTACGGTCATCCCCGGCGGCGCACCCAACAACCCGATCAGGGCTCGCTGGCTCGGGGTCTACGACGGCGTCGGCGTCCATGGCACCGACGCACGCGGCTCGATCGGCACCAACGCCAGCCACGGCTGCATCCGGATGCTGATCGAGGATGTCGAGAAGCTCTACGACGAAGTGCCGATAGGCACACCGATCTACATCGACTAGGCGGCTAGCGGCGGCCGAATCTAAACCGACGCTTGAACACCGATCAACGCCACCGGGACCCCTCCCACCCGGACCGGCTGAGAAGGTCATGGTGCGGAGAATGTCGAAGCACGAGGGTGCCGATGAAGACCCCTCGTTCTTGCTTGCGCATGACCGCGTACCACATCGTCGAAGCGTCACCGGTCCCTTGGATGCGCAGCCACGGCCGTGGCGGTGCCTCCGCCCCGGTCGTCACCCCCGCCTCTACGAGCTGGTGCTGCGTCGCGACGCCGCCATGATCCGTGTCGATGAAGAAGACACCCATCGATCTCGAGGCTAGCGCGGAGTGGTGTTCGGCGTTCGCGCGCTTCGACGACGATCTGCGCCGGCGCGGCGCGACCGAGAAGACGCGCCTGGCCTACGCGGCCGACCTGCGTCAGTTCGCCGTCTGGGCGAGCTGGCAGGGCGCCGAGCCGGCGCAGGTCACCAACAAGCTGCTCCGGCGCTACGGCGCCGCGTTGATCGAGCGGCGATCGGCGCCCGCCACGGTCGCGCGCAAGCTGGCGGCCCTGCGCGCGTTCTTCGGCACGCTGCGCGAGCACGGTGACATCGCCGCCAACCCCATGGACCTGCCGGCGCCCGGGCGCGCGCAAAAGCTCCCGCGCGTCCTCACCGCAGAGCAGGTCAGCCGGTTGCTGGACCGCGTGCCGGCGGGAACGCCGCTCGAGCTGCGCGACCGCGCTCTGTTCGAAATCGCATACGCGAGCGGGCTGCAAGGCAAGGAGCTCGCCGCACTGGACACCGCGTCGGTCGACTTCGACGCCGCGCAGCTGCACATCGAGGGCAAGGGCTCGCAGACCCGGGTCGTGGCAGCCGGCGAGCCGGCGCTCCAGGCCGTGGCTCGCTATCTGGAACGGGCACGTGCCGCGCTTGCGCACAGCGATCGCGAGCCCGCGCTGTTTCTCTCCAAGACCGGCCGGCGCCTGTCGTCATCTGACGTCCGCAGGCGCCTGCGGGTATGGGCACGTCACGCCGCTGTGCAGGGCAACGTCCCCCCGCAGGCCCTCAGACACGCGTTCGCGACCCACCCGAGCGACGGCGGCGCGGACCAGCGTACGATTGAGGAGCTTCTGGGGCGGACCTCTGACGCTACGACACAGATCTACACTCGGATAGAGTCGGCGGGCCTGAAGACTGCGTACGCGCGTGCGCATCCAAGGGCCTAGCAGATGGAGACCAACGTCAAATCGATCGAGCTGAAGGATCTATGGCGTCGCTATAAACGCGACGGTGATCAGTGGGCGCGCGAACGGCTCGTGATCGCGTACTCGCCGCTGGTCAAGTACGTTTCGGGCCGGATGGCCTCGGGATTGCCGGCACACGTCGAGGAGGCAGACCTCATCTCCTACGGCCTGGGCGGCCTGATCTCGGCGATCGAGCGCTTCGAGCTCGAACGCGAGATCAAGTTCGAGACGTACGCCATCACCCGCATCAAGGGCGCGATCATCGACGAGCTGCGCTCGCTGGACTGGGTCCCACGCTCGGTCCGAGCGCGCGCGCGGTCGATCGAGCGCGCGAACACGAAGCTCGAGCACAAGCTCCAGCGAGCGCCGACCGACGAGGAGATGGCCGACGAGCTCGAGATGACCGTCGGCGACTTCCAGGACGCGCTCCTGCAGATCTCGAACTCGACGGTCGCGGCGCTCGACGAGCTGTGGACGGTCTCCGACGCCTCCGGCGACCAGGTGTCGCTGCTGGACACGCTTCAGGACCCGGGCGCGCCGGATCCCGCCCACGTCATGGACGCGACCGACCTCAAGGACCGGATCGCCGACGCGATCGCCCGCCTGCCGGAGCGCGAAAAGCTCGTCGTCGCGCTCTACTACTACGAGAACCTGACCCTCCGCGAGATCGGCGAGGTCCTTGGCGTCACCGAGTCTCGCGTCTCGCAGCTGCATACCAAGGCGGTGCTGCGCCTGCGCGGTCGCATGTCCGACGAGAACCTCGACGGCAACCTCTAGCCCGACCCGCCCGGTCGCGGCCAGCCGTTCGAGATTTCTCCGCCGCACCACTAGCATCGCCCCATCCGAGGAGAGGAGCCGCGGCATGCATAAGCCTGCAGACCGCATTCGCAACGTAGCCCTGATCGGCCATCGCGGAAGCGGCAAGACATCGCTGCACGAGGCGCTGCTCTTCGAAGCCTGCGCGACGAACAGGCTCGGCTCGGTGCTCGACGGCACGACGGTGTCCGATTCCGAACCCGACGAGCAGGCGCGCAAGATGTCGATCTCGGCGGCGCTGAGCTCGTTCGAGTGGTCCGATCGCAAGATCAATCTGCTGGACACCCCGGGCGAGCCGAGCTTCGTCGCGGACGCGCTGAGCGCGATGCGCGTCTGCGAGTCGGCGGTCTTCGTCATCAACGGCGTCATGGGCGTCGAGGTGTCGACGCGGCGCCTGTGGGCGCGCGCCGAAGAGCTCGACCTCGCGCGGATGGTCTTCGTGAACATGCTCGACCGCGAGCGTGCCGACTTCTTTCGCGCGCTGGAGTCTCTGAAAGAGGCCTTTGGCGCTCACGTCGTCGCCACCGAGATCCCGATCGGCTCCGAGCACGAGGTATCCGGCGTCATCGACCTCGTCGACATGAAGGCCTACCGCTACGAGAATTCGTCCCCACCCAGCCGCGACAACTGCACCGAGATCGACATCCCGGCCGACCTGCAGGCGCTTGCCGAGGAGTACCGCGAGAAGATGATGGACGAGATCTGCGAGGTCTCGGACTCGCTCATGGAGCGCTACCTCGAGGGCGAGGAGATCGCTCACGAGGAGATCGTCACCGTCCTGAAGGACGGCACGAATCACGGCTCGCTGTTCCCCGTCACATGCGGCGTCGCGACGCGCAACCTCGGCACGAACCGCCTGCTCGACGCGATCGTCGAGGATCTCCCCTCGCCGGTGAAGCACGGTTCGCTCGAGCTGCCCGAGATCACGCTGGAGGCCAACGAGGACGCGCCGCTCTACGCCTACGTCTTCAAGACCCGCGCCGACCCGTTCGCCGGCCGGATCAACCTGTTCCGCGTCTACCAGGGCACGATGCGCCACGACACGCACGTGCTCAACACGCGTGCCCACAGCAAGGAGCGCATCGGCCAGCTGCTCGTCTTCAGCGGCAAGGACTCCGGCCATGCCGACGAGTTCGGCCCCGGCGACATCGGTGCGGTGGCCAAGCTCAAGGAGACGCGCGCGGGCGATTGGCTGGCCGAACGCGACGAGCCGATCTCGATGCCGCAGATCCAGCTGCCGGCACCGGTCATGGCCTTCGCGATGGAGGCCCAGGGCGACGAGGACAAGGTCTTCACGTCGCTGCGGCGCCTGCAGGAGGAGGACCCGACGATCGACCTGCACCGCGATCTGCAGACGGGCGACCAGATCATCGCCGGGCTCTCGCAGATGCACGTCGAGGTCGTGGTCGACCGCCTCAAGGAGCGCTTCGGGGCGGAGGTGACGCTCAAGCCGCCGCGGGTGCCATACCAGGAGACGATCCGCAAGCCGGCCAAGGCCCACGGGCGCCACAAGAAGCAGTCAGGTGGCCGCGGCCAGTTCGGCGACTGCCACATCTCCGTCGAGCCGCGCCAGCCCGGAGAGGGCTTTGAGTTCGTCAACCGCATCAAGGGCGGCGTCATTCCCACGTCGTTCATCCCCGCGGTCGAGAAGGGCGTCATCGAGGCGATGCGGACCGGCCCGATCGCAGGCTGCCCGGTCAAGGACGTCCGCGTGACGGTCTTCGACGGCAGCTACCACACGGTCGACTCGTCGGAGATGGCGTTCAAGCTCGCCGGCTCGATTGCGATGAAGGAGGCGATGGGCAACGCAGCCCCGGTGCTGCTGGAGCCGATCATGCTCGTGACGCTGTCGATCCCAGAGGAGTCCGTCGGCGACGTCATCGGCGACCTCAACTCCCGCCGCGGGCGCCCGCAGGGGATGGACACGGTCGGCGGCGGCCTGAGCGAGGTCAAGGCCGAGGTGCCGATGGCCGAGATGCTCACCTACGCCCCCGACCTGCGCTCGATCACCGGCGGCCAGGGCGACTACACGATGGAGTTCTTGCGCTACGAAGAGGTCCCGGCGCACCTGCAGCAGAAGGTCGTCGAGCAGGCGAGCGAGGAGGAAGCGGTCAACGCGTAGCGGCCGGGCGAGCCGCCGAAGTCCGCAGCCGCAGCCATGTGGCCGCCCGCAGCCCTCGACTTCCTGCGCGAGCTGGAAGCCGACAACGACCGCGATTGGTTCAAGGCCAACCGTGCGCGCTACGACGACGATCTCGTGGCGCCGGCGAAGGCTCTTGCGCAGACGCTGTCGCATCTCGGCGAGCCGCGCTTCTTCCGGCCCTACAACGACGCGCGCTTCCACGCCCGCCCGCCGATCAAGGAGCAACTCGGCGTGGCGATCGGATACGGCGATGCGGGCGGCTTCTACTTCGAGCTGTCCCTCGACGGCCTGCTCGTCGCCGCCGGCCTGCACCACCCGGCGACCGACCAGCTCGAGCGCTTCCGCGCTGCGATCGACGACGCTCGCAGCGCCAAGTCCTTCGAGCGCGCCCTCGCGACGACGAGCGCAGCGGGGCTGACGCTCATCGAGCCGGCGCTCAAGCGCGCCCCGCGCGGCTACCCGCTCGACCACCCGCGCATCGACCACCTACGGCGCAAGAACCTGACGGTCTACTGCCGTCATGCGCTGGGGCCCTGGCTGCACGAACGCCCGGCCGCGGATCTCATCCGGACGCAACTCGAGGGGGCCAAGCCGCTCGTCTCGTGGCTGGCCAAGCACGTTGGCGCGTCGCAGTCCATGCGCCGAGGCCGCTGAGCGCCGCCACACGCAGCGGCGATACCCTGCTCGACACATGACGCGCAAGTCGATCACGACCACCCGCGCCGCAGTGGCGTGCGATGTGTGCGGTCGGACGCTGCTGCGCGGCGAGCACGCCGACCAGTTCATCGCCAACGGATCTCGCCGCATGGTCTGCGAGCTGTGCACGGCGCGGGCGACGAACGAGGGCTGGATCAGAGAGGGCGCCGACAACACGCTGCAGGTCCGGCGAAACGGCGTCCGCCGCAGCGGACGCTCGCTGCTGGAGCGCCTTCGCCCGCGCCGGGAAGCGCAGCGCGAGGCGCCCGTCACGCCGGTCCGGCGCGTGTCCGGGAACGTCGATCGGATCCCGAGCCGCGTTCGCGGCGACGACTCCACCGGCGGCGAGCACGAGCAGGCGGCGGAGCGCGTCCCAGAGACGCCGCGTGCGCCCCAGGCGCAGGACGCGCCGCCCGCGCCGCGCGAGCCGCGACACGTGCGCGCCGTCCCGACGAACGCCGACCTGAAGATCGCGCGGGCGCTGGACGTCTTCAACACGAGCGCACACCCGCGCCGGATCGCCGGCGTCTCGCGCTCGCTCGGAATACCGATCGTGAGCGTGATGCCGTCGGAGACCGAGGGTGCCATCGTCTCGATCATCGTGGGTTGGGAGCTGTGCTGGTATCGCTACGAGGTCGATTTGGCCGACGAGGCTGCCGGGGTGCGCGTCATCGCCCAGGGAGCTGAGCTGTCCGAGCTGACCGATGCCGAGCAGGTGCCCAACGCGGCCGCCGACGAGCGTGGCCTACTCGTCCACGCCGCATGATCGGCTCTGTACGACGATTGCCGATCTCGCCCTCGCTGTGTATTAGGGTGGCGCGATGATCTCGCGAACGGTCACATCGTGATCTACTGCGTCGTGCCCGAAGCCCTGGAGGCCGAGCTGTTCGACAAGCTGACGGCGTATTACGCCGATGACGACAACGTCAGCGTCATCGTCGACCGCCGCAAGTCCGAGCGCCGCAGCACGAGCGAAGATCCAGCGCAGAAGGAGCAGCGCGAGAAGCGCGACCGCCGCCGCGCGCGAGTGGCCGGCGAGTTCCCGCGCATCGAACCGAAGTGACCCTGTATCCGGGGTGACCGAGCCGCCGGTGAAGGTCGTCGTCCACGTCGACGGCGGTGCCCGGGGCAATCCGGGCCCGGCTGCCGCCGGCGCAGTCATCTCGACGCCGGACGGAGTCGTGCTCGACGAGGTTGCCGAGGCGATCGGAGTGGCGACGAACAACGTCGCCGAATACCGGGGCCTGCTGCTCGGCCTGGAGCGCGCGCGCAAGCTCGGGGCCAGCGAGGTCGAGGTCGTCAACGACTCGGAGCTCGTCGCCAGGCAGGTGAGCGGGCAGTACAAGGTCAAGCACCCCGACATGAAGCCGCTGCATGCCGCCGCGATGCGGGCGCTGCGCGGTTTCGAGCGCTGGTCGATTCGCTCGGTCCCCCGGGCACAGAACGCCGAAGCGGACGCGCTCGTCAACCAGGCGCTGGACGCGGCCGGCCGCTGATACGCGTGGAGCGCTTGCTCGAGCCGCGGGCGGGTACGCCGGGGGCGTGCTCGGATCGATCGTCCTCGCGGCTCTCGTGACGGTCACCGTCAACGAGGGATTGCATCGCTCGGTGGTGGGCGGACGGCGGTGATCGCGGCTGTCGTGCTCGCCGCGGGCTCCGGCTCGCGGTTCGGCGGAGCTAAGCAGCTCGCCGAGCTCGACGGCATGCCGCTGCTCGAGCACGCGCTGCGGGCGGTCGAGGCGGTGCCTGCGATCGATCGGATCGTCGTCGTGCTGGGTGCCCGGGCGGACGAAATCCGCGCCGCCGTCGACTTCGGCTCCGCCGAGGTGGTGGTCTGCGCAGACTGGGAAGAGGGCCAGGCGGCCTCGCTGCGCTGCGGCATCGCCGCGATCGACGGTGCCGGCGCGGTGCTGCTGCTGCTCGGCGACATGCCGCGGCTCACGCCGCAGGTGATCGCCCGCTTCGCGGATCTTGCCGGCCAGCACGGCAGCGAGGCGCGAGCGCGGGCGGTGTACGACGGCGCACCAGGCCACCCGGTCGTGCTCGGCAGCGCGTACTTCGCCGCGCTCTCCGGGTTGAGCGGCGACCATGGAGCACGCGATGTCCTCAAGAAGATTGGGGCGTACCCGATCGAGTGCGGCCACCTCTGCTCGCCCGCCGACGTCGACACGCCCGAGGCCCTCGACGAGCTGCGCCGGTGAAGCGCTGAGCGCGGGCGCCGGAGGTCGAACAGGCCCTCGGCGAGCCCAGGATGCACCGTTGCGAGCCCGTGATCGCGAGCTGCATGCCCTGTCCCGGGTGCCTTCTGCACCTAAAGTGACACAAACTCTGCCGGCTCTCACGGCCATTTCATGCGCCGGTCGTAGAAAAGTTCACATGAGGAGAGGCATGCCAAGGGCGTGGCAGGGTCGTCTGCGGCCGCCGACGGGACCCAGTCTGCTGGCCGCGATCGCGTCCGTTGCCTTCGTCGCTGGGGTGACGCTGGGGCTCGTGGCGGCGAATCTGTCGCTCCCAGCGGACATCCCGCTATGGGACGCCACACTGGTCGTCTCCGTGCTCGCGGTGCTCGGCTCCGTGATCCGGTTCCCGGAGTGGTGGTCCTCGGCCGGCGGCTGGGGCATGAACTGCCGCGTTTGCAACGGTGCCCGCCAGCGGCGTGCCAGCCACCCGGTCGACCTGCGCCAGGCGCGCTCTCCCCGAGCTCGGCCGCACCCGGACCAGTCCGGCGTGCACCCGGCCGCTCGTCGTGTGACCGGCCCGTTGACCGACGGCGTCACCCACCGGTCGCATGCCGAGTGGCTGCTGGCGACGCGCCGGCGCGACAGCATGCCGCGGTTGCAGCGCCAGCATGGTCACGGCCGCTTGCGCGACTGACTGCAAAGAAGCCGCGGTCTGCTTCACCCGCTCATCGCTCGGTCGCGCCGCCCGGCGCGCTCCCATGCCGGTACGACCACCCTCGACCACGTGTATGGCCTCCGTGGCGCCGTGGCGAGCGAGCAGGCTCGCAGCGATCGCGGCACGCTGCCCTGAGGCGCACACGACGGCGACCGGGCGCTGCGGATCGGTCCCTGCGGCACCTCGGTCACCGCGTGGTACGGCGTATGGACCGATCCAGTGATGTGGCCGGCGTCCCACTCACCGCGCTCGCGAACATCGAGGATCTGCAGCCTGCCGCCCTCCGCATCGGCGCGTCGCCAGATCGTCGATCGGCAGGCGCTCGATCCTCGACACCGGCCGGCGCTCCTCGCGCCAGTTCGTCATGCCGCCGCGAAGGAACCCGGCGATGTTGCGGATCCGCACCGCCGTCGCGAGCTGCGCCGCGCGCCGGGCTCCTCGTCGTCGCGTCCGACGAAAACGATCTCCTGTTCGAGGTCGGCGATCCACGCAAGCCGCGTGCCGAAGCCGGCGTGCGGCGCCGGGATGCAGACGACGCCCGGCACGTGCGCTTCGTCGAGCTGCTCGTCGGTGCGCACGTCGACGGCCAGCGCGCCGTCGCTGACCTTGACGTCGACCTGGCGCGGCGTGAGCGGCTCGAGGTCGATCCAGATCTGGCCGCGCGACGTCGCCGACGAACAGCGAGTCGCCACTGAGCACCGCCCACGGCTCGCTGCCCCGCGCGCGATCGACGAGCACGAACGCGGTGTGCTCCGGGCGGTGGCCCCGGCGTGTGCAGCGCGCGCACGACGACGTCGCCGAGCTTGAGCTCCCAGCCGTCGCCGAAGGACGCGTGGTCGTGCTCGGCTTCGGCCAGACGGTGGACGTGGATCGTCGCTCCCGTGGCGACGGCGAGCCGGCCGTGGCCCGAGACATGTTCGGCATGCGTATGGGTTTCGAGGATGTGCTCGACGCGTACGCGCATGTAGCGGGCCATTTCGAGGTAGACATCTGTGTCAAAGCGCGGATCAACGACGCGGCCGTCCCGGCGCGATCGTCCCCGACGAAATACGATGCGCAGCAGAGATCGTCGTGGATGATTTGGCGGAAAATCATTCTCGCGACGATATATGCGCGAGACCACGAGGCGGGTTCATAAGCATTTCCCTTAGAGAACGGCCGAACATTTCGCTTGAAGGCAAAGACACAGCGCGCGAGGATCAGGTCATGCCCTTGGTCGAGGAGTCGGTTGGCGCCGCCGTCAGCACGGCGCCGCAGCTACCGGCCAGCCTCGAGGGGCTGGCGCTGAATGCCGTGCGCGCAGCCGCGCTCGCGGCCGCGAACTTCGCCGGCCGCGGCGACGGCAAAGCCGCCGACGCCGCCGCCACCGAGGCGATGCGCGATGTGCTCGGCAACGCCAACGGCGTGGGCACCGTCGTCATCGGCGAGGGCGAGAAGGACAACGCCCCGATGCTCTTCAACGGCGAGCGCCTCGGCAGCGGCGACGGCCCGCGCTTCGACATCGCCGTCGATCCCGTCGAATGCACTGACCTCTGCGCCGCTGGATTGCCCGGCTCGCTGACGACGATCGCGATGGCCGGCGACGGCTGTCTGTGGTCGCCCGGGCCAGGGCACTACATGGACAAGCTCGTCGTCGGCCCAGGGGCTCGAGACGCCATCGATCTACGCGACGAGCCCGAGCGCAACGTCGAGCGCGTCGCGGCTCAGCTCGGCAAGCCGATCGACCAGATGCGCGTGCTCGTGCTCGACAAGCCGCGCCACCTCGAGTTGGCGGCGCGGCTGCGCGAGATGGGCGTCCGCGTGATCATGCCAAGCGCCGGCGATGTCGCGGGCGCGATGTTCGCGTTGCTGCCGGGCACCGGCGTAGACATGCTCATGGGCATCGGCGGGACCCCCGAGGGCATCATGGCCGCGTGTGCCGTGAAAGTCATCGGCGGCGGCATGCAGACCCGTCTTGCGCCTCAGCGCGAGAACGAGGCAGCCGCGATCGCCGCGGCCGGGATCTCGACCGACGAGATCCTCGAGGCCGAGGATCTCGTTCGCGGCCCCGCGATCTTCGCTGCCTGCGGGATCACCGGCGGCACCATGCTGAGCGCTCCGCGGCTCACGGCAGGATGGATCTCGACCCAGTCACTGATCGTTCGACCCGGTTCGGTGCGCCGGATCGTGGAGAGCACACCCGCACCAGAACAGGAGTGATGTTAAACATGCCGCTCGTGACCATGCGACAGCTGCTCGACGAGGCCGCCGCCGGCTCCTACGGAGTCGCGGCGTTCAACGTCAACAACATGGAGCAGATCCAGGGGATCATGGAGGCGGCCCAGCAAACACAGTCGCCCGTGATCGTTCAGGCGTCCCGGGGCGCGCGCTCGTACGCCGGCGACCGCTTCCTCTGGCACCTCATGCTCGCCGCCGCCGAGGTGTATCCGGACATCCCGGTCGCGCTGCACCAAGACCACGGTAACTCGCCGGAAACGTGCATCAGTGCAATCGAGCTCGGCTTCACGAGCGTCATGATGGACGGCTCGCTCGGCGAGGACGGCAAGACGCCATTGAGCTTCGAGGACAACATCGAGGTCACGCGCAAGGTCGTCGAGTACGCGCACCCGCGTGGAGTCACGGTAGAGGGCGAGCTCGGCACGCTCGGCGGGATCGAGGACGGCGTCGGCTCGGGCGAGATCTGCCTGACCGACCCCGCTCAGGCAGAGGAGTTCGTCGAGCGCACCGGCGTCGACGCGCTCGCCGTCGCGATCGGCACGAGCCACGGCGCGTACAAGTTCTCCCGCGAGCCCGATGGCGACATCCTCGCGATGGACATCATCGAGGACATCCACCGCCGCCTGCCCGACACCCACATCGTCATGCATGGCTCGTCCAGCGTCCCGGCCAAGCTCGTCGAGCGCGTCAAGGCCGCCGGGGGCGAGGTCGACGCAGGCTTCGGCGTCCCGATCTCCGCCATCCGCCGCGGAATCGAACACGGCGTGCGCAAGGTCAACATCGACACGGACGGGCGCCTCGCGATGACCGCCGCGATGCGGGAGGTGTTCCGCGACGATCCGGGCAACTGGGACCCGCGCGGGCCCGGCAAGGCATCCCGCCAGGCGATGAAGGAGCTCGTGGCGCAGCGCATGCAGGAGCTCGGCATGGCCGGACACGCGCGCGACTACGAGCCGCTGACACTCGAGCAGATGGCCGAGCGCTACGGCTCCGGCGTCGGTACGCCGGCCTGAGGGTACGAGAGACGTTCGTATGATCGATGTCGCCTTCCTCGGGACGGAGGTACGGCCGGCGCAGACCGCCGTCGTGATCGACGTGCTGCGCGCGACGTCGACGATCACCCTCGCGCTCGCGTCGGGCTATGAGCGTGTCCTGATCGCAGGCAGCATCGAGGAGGCGCAGAAGCTGCGCGCACCCGGTCGCGTGCTCGCAGGCGAGGTCCGCTGCGCGCGCGCCCCCGGCTTCGACCTTGGCAACTCGCCGGAGGAGACGCTGTCGCCGCGCGGCTCCGAGCTCGTGCTCGCGACCACGAACGGCGCGCCGGCGATCGTCAGGTCCGCCGCCGTGGCCGACGAGGTGCTCGCGGCGAGCATGCTGAACTTCGGCGCCGTCGTCGAGTTGCTCGCAAGGGCGGACGACGTCCTGCTCGTCGCGGCCGGTACGGATGGAGACGTGACGCTCGAGGACGTCTATCTCGCGGGTCGGATCAGCGCCGCGCTGGAGGGCGAACGCAGCGACGCGGCGCTCGTGGCGGAGGCCGTCGCGGCAGCGTATCCGCGCCCACTGGACGCGCTGGAGGCCAGCCGCGGCGCGATCGGTCTGCGCCGCGAGGGACTTGAGTCCGACATCATCTTCTGCGCCCAGGAGTCGATCGTCGACACGGTGCCGCGCCTGACGGCGACCGACGACGCGATCCCCGTCATGACAGCGGGGCAGGCCGTCGCCGATACCCGGAGCGAGATCGGCGCGCGTCGTGATGCATAAGCCATCCTCGATGAAAACCCCATGATCTTTTGCTTTTTATCTTTGTATGCGAAGAGTATGGAATGAGCACAACACAGAAAGACGGAACCAAGTCCAAGGATCGCTGGGCATCCGGAATCACGCCCTACGCGGAGATGGGTTACTGGAACCCGGACTACGAGCCGAAGGACACCGATGTTCTGTGTGCGTTCCGGATCACGCCGCAGGATGGCGTCGACGCGATCGAGGCGGCCGCGGCAGTTGCCGGCGAGTCGTCCACCGCCACGTGGACCGTCGTCTGGACCGACCGCCTGACCTCCTACGAGCATTACCAGGCCAAGGCCTACAGCGTCGAGGAGGTTCCCAGCACGCCAGGCCAGTACATCGCGAAGATCGCCTATGACATCGATCTCTTCGAAGAGGGGTCGATCGCGAACCTCACGTCATCGATCATCGGCAACGTCTTCGGGTTCAAGCCGCTCAAGGCCCTGCGCCTGGAGGACATGCGGATTCCGGTCGCCTACGTCAAGACGTTCCCGGGCCCGCCGCATGGAATCGTCATGGAGCGCGAGTACCTCGACAAGTTCGGCCGCCCGCTGATCGGCGCGACGACGAAGCCCAAGCTCGGCCTGTCGGCCAAAAATTACGGCCGCGTCGTCTACGAGGCGCTGCGCGGTGGGCTGGACTTCACCAAAGACGACGAGAACATCAACTCGCAGCCGTTCATGCGCTGGCGGGATCGCTACCTCTTCTCGATGGAGGCCGTGCAACGCGCACAAGCCGCGACCGGTGAGGTCAAGGGTCACTATCTGAATGTCACGGCCGCCACGATGGAGGAGATGTACGAGCGCGCCGAGTTCGCCAAGGAGATCGGCTCGGTCATCATCATGCAGGACCTCACCGTCGGGTACACGGCGATGAGTTCGATGTCGAAGTGGGCGCGGGCCAACGGACTGATCCTGCACCTGCACCGCGCCGGTCACGGAACCTACACGCGCCAGAAGACACACGGCGTGTCCTTCCGCGTGATCGCCAAATGGTGCCGGCTGCTCGGCGTCGACCACATCCACGCGGGCACCGTCGTGGGCAAGCTCGAGGGCGATCCGGGGATGATCAAGGGCTACTACGACGTCTGTCGCGAGCGTTACAACAAGGCCAACCCCGAGACGGGCCTGTACTTCGATCAGGACTGGTCGGGCCTCGCGTCGGTCATGCCGGTCGCGTCGGGCGGCATCCACGCCGGCCAGATGCACCAGTTGCTGCACTACCTCGGCGAGGACGTCGTCCTGCAGTTCGGCGGTGGCACGATCGGTCACCCGATGGGCATCGCCGCCGGCGCGACCGCCAACCGCGTCGCCGTCGAGGCGATGATCCAGGCGCGCAACGAGGGCAAGGACTACTACAACGAGGGTCCGGACATCCTCATCGACGCGGCCAAGGGATGCCCCGAGCTCGATGCCGCGCTTGAGGTGTGGAAGGACGTCACGTTCGACTACACATCGACCGACACGCCCGACGTCGAAGTCACGCCGACCTCGGCGTAAGGGAGAGAGAAGACATGAGACTCACACAGGGACAGTTCTCCTTCCTGCCGGACCTGACCGACGAACAGATCGAGGCGCAGCTCGCATACGCGCTGAGCCACGGCTGGTCGATCATGGTCGAGTACACCGATGACCCGCACCCGCGCAACTCGCTGT
>Ga0307502_10000244_pt1 | contig 14684 bp, 14 predicted proteins | sample 16_S_MG_FD_201364 | JGI IMG/M metagenome (GOLD analysis project Ga0307502, IMG submission 201364) | Soil microbial communities from Populus trichocarpa stands in riparian zone in the Pacific Northwest, United States - 16_S | ecosystem: Environmental > Terrestrial > Soil > Riparian zone > Trees... | reverse complement strand
GCCTCGAGGCGCCGTGCCTCGGCCAGGAGGTCGGGGGTGGTCGTCGTCGTGTCGGTCATGCGATCTCCTGTGGTGGGTGCTGGTTCAGCCGCCGGCAGGGTTGCGGCCCTGGGCGGGACGGAGTGGGCGAACCTCGGCCACGGGGTCGGTCTCGCGGCCCCCCACCTCTGCCACGGCGCGTTCGAGCGCCTCGATGCGTGCCGCCAAGCCCTTGATGGCGTCGGCCACGGGGTCGGGAAGATGGATCCAGTCGGCGTCGGGGCCCTCGACCTTGCGCCCGTCGACGCGCACGACGTGCCCGGGGTTCCCGACGACCGTCGAGTTGGGCGGCACGTCGGTGATGACCACGCTGTTGGCGCCGATCTTGGCGCCGTGGCCGATGGTGATCGGCCCCAGCAGCTTGGCGCCCGATCCGATGGTGACGTTGTCCTGCACCGTCGGGTGGCGCTTGCCGGTCGCGAAGCCGGTGCCACCCAGGGTGACGCCCTGGTAGAGGGTCACGTCGTCACCGATCTCCGCGGTCTCGCCGACGACGACCCCGGTGCCGTGGTCGATGAACAGGCCGTCGCCGATCCGGGCGGCCGGATGGATCTCGATCCCGGTCACCGCCCGCGTGATGGTGCTCAGCAAGCGCGGGACGAACGGCACGCCGGCGTGGTGCATCGCGTGGGCGACGCGGTAGGACAGCAGCGCGTGCACCCCGGGCCAGCTCGTGAGGATCTCGACCGACGAGACGCCGCGCGCCGCGGGGTCGCGATCGTGTGCGGCGGCGACGTCGCGGCGGACCTCACCGGCGACGCGCCGCAGCGTGCCAAGGCCGAGCATGGAACGTACGATAACCAGGTGCGCTTCCTCATCCTGCATGGTTGGCAGGGTTCGGGTCCCGAACACTGGCAGACCTGGCTCACGGGCCGGTTGCGAGCGGCCGGGCATCACGTTCAGTACCCCGAGCTGCCGGCGTGCGACGAGCCGTGCCCCGATCGCTGGGGCATCGCCTTTCGCTCAGAGCTCGGGCGCCTGGCCGCCCGCCAGGAAGACGAGCGCGTCGTGGTGGCGCACTCGCTGGGCTGCGTGCTGTGGCTGCGCGAGGCGGCCAACGTCGCGCCGTCGCGGCGCGTGGACCGCGTCGCCCTGGTGTGCCCGCCGTGCCCCGGCGCCGCCGTCCCCGAGCTCGCGGGCTTCTATCCCACGGGCGCCGAGCGCGACGCGGTAGCGGCGGCCGCGCGCCTGACGCGCCTGGTCTGCACCGACGACGACCCCTACTGCCCTGGCGAGAACGCCGCGCGCTATTGGGCCCAGCCGCTGGGCCTGGCCGTCGACCTGCTGCCCGGCGCCGGCCACATCAACGTCGAATCCGGCTTCGGTCCGTGGCCCGAGATGGAGGCGTGGTGCCTGGGCCAGCGAGCGCAGCTGACAGGGACACCGTCCGCCCTCCGGCCGGAGGGACCCGCCTCAGGCGGCGTGCCCGCCGTCGGCACTACCTAGCCCAGATGACGGCCGACAACGCTGGCGAAGCCTCGCTCGCGGCCGCGCAGGCCGTTGCCCGTGGGCACGGCGTGGCCTGTGACGAGGCCGTGCTGATTGCGGGCGGCAGCAACGTACTGGTGCATCTGAAGCCCGCACCGGTTGTGGCGCGGGTGATGACCGCGACGGCGGTCTTGCACGATGACGCCGAGCAATGGCTGGCGCGCGAGGTAGCGGTCGGTGCCTTCCTGGCCGAGCGGACCGACCTGGTCGTTGCGCCCACCGACATCCTGCCGCCGGGGCCGCACGAGCACGACGGGTTGTGGATGACGCTGTGGAGGTTCGTCCTACACGCCGAGCAGGCGCCGCCGGAGCCATGGGAGCTCGGCCGTTCGCTGCAGGAACTGCATGCGGCGCTCGCCGACTTCCCGGGTGACCTGGCCCCGCTGAGCGAGATTCGGGACTGGCTCGAGCGCCTGCTCGCCGAGCTGCGTCCATCGCCCCCGTTGACCCAGCGGGACATCGACCGGCTTCGCTTCGACCTGGACGCACTGACCCCCTCGGTCTTCGAGAGCTCGCTACCCGCTCAGGCGCTTCATGGCGACGCCTCGATGGGGAACGTGCTGCGTACCGACAGCGGACTGGTCTGGAACGACCTCGAGGACGTATGCGCCGGCCCCGTCGCATGGGATGTCGCAGGGCTCATGGCCAGCGCGAGGACTCGCGGGCAGAGCGCGAAGTTCACCGAAGAGCTACTCGCTGCCTACGGTGATCCGGGCGTTGAAGACCTGGAGGCGTTCCTCGAGGCGCACGCTCTGTATGACATCGTCTGGCAGGCTTTCGAAGCCCGACGCCGACCGCGGACCATGAAGCGAGCGGCAGCCAGTCTGGCGCTCTGGCGCAACCGGCGCGCAGGGTGACATGGGGCTTCCAACCGCTGCTCAGCCGGCTGCTGTCTGATCCACCCGCGGGGCGAAGAACGGCGCCGAGATGTAGCGCTCGCCCGAGTCGGGCAGGACGGTGACGATGCGCTTGCCGCGCGACTCCGGGCGCTGCGCGACCTCGAGCGCCGCCCAGAGCGCGGCGCCGCAGGAGATGCCCGCGAGGATGCCCTCGCGCGCGGCGGCCGCGTGGGCCGTGGCGATGGCGTCGCCGTCGGAGCAGGTCAGGATCTCGTCGAGGACGGCGCGGTCGAGCACGGCCGGCACGAAGCCGGCGCCGATCCCCTGGATGCGATGCGGACCCGGGAGGCCGCCCGAGAGCACCGGCGAGGCCTCCGGCTCGACGCCGATGACGATCGCCTTGGGATTGTGGGCCTTGAGCGCCTCGCCGACGCCGGTGATCGTCCCGCCCGTCCCCACGCCGGCGACGAAGACGTCGACCCTGCCGTCGAGCGCGGCGAGGATCTCGGGGCCGGTGCCCGTGCGGTGGGCCTCCGGGTTGGCCGGGTTGGAGAACTGGTCGGGCAGGAAGACGTCGTCGTCGCGCGCCGCCGCGCGGGCGGCGTCCACGGCCTCGTTCATGCCGCCGAGCGACTCGACGATCTCCACCTGGGCGCCGTACAGGCGCAGGAGCGCCTCGCGCTCGCGGCTCATGCCCTGGGGCAGGAAGATCGACAGGTCGTAGCCCTTGGCCGCGCAGCAGAAGGCCAGGGCGATGCCGGTGTTGCCGGAGGTCGCCTCGACGATCGTCGTGCGCCCCGGCTCGATGAGCCCGTCGCGCTCGGCGGCGTCGAGCATCGCCACACCGATGCGATCCTTGACCGACCCGCCGGGGTTGAAGGCCTCGAGCTTGCCGTAGAGCTCGACGTCGAGTCCGTCGGGCAGCAGCCGCGTGAGCTGGACCATCGGCGTGTTGCCGACGGTGTCGGCGATGTGGATCGGGGGTCGCGGCATTCGGGCCGCCCGCACACTACCGGCGGCCCAGGAGAGCTACCGCCTTCGCCCGACGATGGCCGCGATCGGCGCGCGGTCCTCGACAACGGGCTGCGGCCTGGCGTCGGGGCTCACGGCGCGTGCGAGGCGCAGGCGCCGTACGAGCGCGTCCTGGATCGTGGCCCCGGGGTCGAGGGCGGTCGCCGCGGGCGTCCGGCGCAGAAGCTCGGCGTTGCGATGGTGGAACATGGACGCCTCAACGCAGCGCGCGCACGGATCTTGCGCCTTTCCCCGGTCGCCCTCCGCGTAGGCTGAGGCGATGACCGATCGCATCGTCCTCGAGGCCGAGGAGATCGCCGGCCTGATCCGCGGCGCGCGCCTGCTCGAGCTGCGTGAGGACACGCCGCCCGAGACGCGCGAACGCCTGCTCGCGACGGCCACGACGGCCATGGACGCGCTCTGCGGCCTGAGCCAGCGGGCGGGGACCGACGCGGTCTGGGACGTGCTCGAGCTGCTCGAGCGCCGCGAGCTGCTGGCCTTCTCGACGCTGATGGCCTCCGAGCTCAGCGAGACGGACTTCTCGGCGCGCGGCTGACGCCGCGGTCTTCTTCGCTTCCTATTAGAGGCGGCTGGTTGATTGGCTGCCTGTGAGCACTCCTCGTCCGGCCTGCGCCGCCGTCGGCGCGCTCGTCGTCGCCCTCTGCGTGGGCGCCTGCGGCAGCGACTCGAACTCGACCTCCACCGCCGGCGCCGGCGCCGGGGGCACCGCCAGGCGCGGCTTCTTCCAGGATCCCAAGGTCGTCGCGTGCCTGAAGAAGGAGGGCGTCACCGTCCCGAGCGGCCGCCGGCGTGGCAACGGCGGCCCGCCGAACGGCCAGAACGGCCAGCCGCCGACGGGCACGAATCGCCGACCGCCCTCCGGCCAGGGCGCCCCGAACGGCGCCGGCTCGGCGCAGTTCCAGAAGCTGCGCGCGGCGCTGCAGAAGTGCGGCGTGGACTTCCGCGGGCGCCCGCCGAGCGGGCAGGCGCCCCAGGGCCAGGGCACGACGAGCACCAGCGCGAGCTGAGATGCGACGCCGGCCCGCCCTCACCACCGTCGCGCTCGCCGCGCTGGCCGCTGCCGGGGTGGTGGGCGCGGTGGCCGTCGTGGGCTCACCGGCGACGTCCACGGCCCAGGAACGGACGGCCACCGTCGCCCGCGGCGTGATCCAGTCGACGGTCTCGGGCAGCGGCAACCTCGCGCCCGCCAACCAGGCCGACGTCGACTTCGCCACCAGCGGCGAGATCACCCACATCTACGTCAAGGCGGGACAGCACGTCGCCCGCGACGAGCTGCTGGCCAAGATCGACCCGGACGACGCCAACGTCGCGCTCGCGCAGGCGCAGGCCAGCCTGCAGTCGGCGCAGGACACGCTCGACCAGGCCGTCGAGGCGCAGGACACGGCGTCGACGACCACCACCGCGAGCACCACGACCGCCGGCGCAACGAAGGGCGCGAGCTCCGGCTCCGGCGCCGACTCCAGTTCGGGCTCGGGCTCCGCGGCGAGCACGATGAGCGTCGCCGCGGCGCAGGCCAACCTCGACAGCGCGCAGCTGAGCGTCACCAGCGCGGAGAAGACGCTCGCCGCCGCCACCCTGCGCGCGCCGATGGCGGGCACCGTCACGGTGGTCAACGGATCGGTCGGCACGACGGTGAGCGGCGGCGGCTCGTCCTCGTCGTCCTCCTCGTCCTCGAGCGACTCGGGCGGCGCCGCCGTGAGCGGTGGCCTCGGCGGCACGGGCGCGAGCTCGAGTGCCTCGGGCTCGTCCTCGAGCTCGAGCTTCATCACGCTCGCGCAGATCAGCCGCTACAAGATGCAGGTCTCGCTCAGCGAGTCCGACATCGGCTCGGTCAAGGTCGGCCAGCCCGCGACCGTCACCGTCAACGCGGCGTCCGGCGAGGAGTTCGCGGCCCGCGTGACGGAGATCGGCGTGCTCTCGTCGTCGTCCGACTCGGGCAGCAGCAGCGCCGTCAGCTACCCGGTCACCCTGACCCTCGACCAGACGGGCAAGGGCCTCAAGGCCGGCATGAGCGCCACCGCCGACATCGTCACCTCGCAGGTCACGGGCATCGCCGTCCCGTCGCAGGCGCTGACCGGCTCGACGGTCACCGTGCAGGCCGCCGACGGCACGCAGACGACGCAGCGCGTCCAGACCGGGGTCGTCGGCGACTCGACCACGCAGGTGATCAGCGGCCTGAAGGTCGGCGACAAGGTCGTGGTGCGCTCCACCGCCGCGGCCCTGGGGGCGGCGGCCGGCGGCTCCGACCAGCTCAACAGCGCCCTCCGCTCCCGCCTCGGTGGGGGCGGGCTCGGGGGCGCTGGCTTCGGGGGCGCCGGCTTCGGCGGCGGTGGCGGCGTGCGCGGCGCCGGCGGAGGCGGCGGGAGAACGCCGTGAGCGCGATCCCCGCCGCGCGGCGCGCCCGCCGGCCGGTCATCGAGATCGAGGATGTCGAGCGCGTCTACCGGTTGGGCGAGGACGTCGAGGTGCGGGCGCTGGCCGGCGTGTCGCTGAGCATCGCCCGCGGCGAGTTCGTGGCCATCATGGGCAGCTCGGGGAGCGGCAAGAGCACGCTCATGCACATCCTCGGCTGCCTCGATGCCCCGACCGCCGGGCGCTACCTGCTCGACGGCGTCGACGTCCGCGACATCCCCGAGGACGACCTCGCCGACCTGCGCAACCGCAAGATCGGGTTCGTCTTTCAGAGCTTCAACCTCGTGGCGCGCACGACGGCGCTGGCCAATGTCGAGCTTCCGCTCGCCTACGCCGGCCTCGGGCGCCGCGAGCGCCGCAGCCGCGCCGCGGCCGCGCTCGCCGCGGTAGGCATGGAGGACCGCCTGGACCACCCGCCCTCCGAGCTCTCCGGCGGCCAGCAGCAGCGCGCCGCGGTGGCCCGGGCGATCGTCACCGACCCCGCGATCGTGCTCGCCGACGAGCCGACCGGCAACCTCGACTCGCATTCGACCGAGGAGATCCTCGCCATCTTCTCGCGCTTGAACGCCGAGGGGCGCACGGTCATCCTCATCACGCACGAGGCCGACGTCGCGGCCCGCGCGCGGCGCGTCGTGCGCCTCGGCGACGGGCGGGTGCTCTCCGACGAGCCCGCCGGCGCCCGCGAGGAGGCCGCGTGACGCCCGCGGAGACGCTGCGCATCGCGGTCGCCGGGATCGCCGCCAACAAGCTGCGCTCCGGACTGACCATCCTCGGCATGACGATCGGGGTCGCGGCCGTGATCGTCCTCGTCGCCGTCGGCAACGGCTCCAAGCAGCAGGTCCAGGCCGGTATCGACGCGCTGGGCTCCAACGTGCTCATCGTCCAGGCCCAGAACGGCCCCGGCGGGCCCGGGGGCTTTCGCTTCGGCGGAGGAGGCGGCGGTCTGACGCTGACGACCCAGGACGCCACCGCCCTGCAGGACGCGTTCAACGCGCCCGACGTGAAGACCGCCGCCCCGGTGGTCAACGCGACCGGCACGACGCTGGTCGCGGGCTCGACGAGCTACTCGCCGTCGTCGGTCGTCGGCTCGACGCCCGCGTACGCCACGACGCGCGACTACCGGGTGGCCATCGGCTCGATGTTCAGCGCCCAGGACGTCAAGAAGCACCGCCGCGTCGTGGTCCTCGGCCCCACCGTGGTCGCGAACCTCTTCGCCGGCCAGGACCCGGTGGGTCAGTCGGTCCGCATCGACGGCACGAGCTTCGAGGTCACCGGCGAGACCAGGCCCAAGGGGTCCAACGGCGTCCAGGACCAGGACGACGTCGTCATCGCGCCGATCACCGCGGTGCAGGACGCCATCAGCGGCTACGGCTCGATCAGCAACATCACCGTCCAGGGCCGGTCGGGCGCGACGCTCGACGCCGCGCAGGCCGAGGTGACCTCGATCCTCGAGCAGCGCCACCACGTCACCGACGTCGCGAACCCCGGCTTCCAGGTCATCAACCAGGGCTCGGTGCGCGACGCGTCCAACCAGAGCACCCAGGTCTTCACGACACTGCTCGGCGCCGTCGCCGCGATCTCCCTGCTCGTCGGCGGGATCGGCGTCATGAACATCATGCTCGTGAGCGTCACCGAGCGCACGCGCGAGATCGGGATCCGCAAGGCCATCGGCGCGCGGCGCGCCGACATCCTCACGCAGTTCCTCACCGAAGCCGTGCTCGTGTCGGTCTTCGGCGGCCTCCTCGGGGTCGCCGCGGGCATCGCGGGCAGCCACTTCACGATCGTCGGCGTCACGCCCGTGATCGCCGTCTACTCGATCTTCCTGGCCTTCGGCGCCGCCGTGCTGTGCGGCCTCGTCTTCGGCACCTACCCAGCCGCGCGGGCCGCCGCCATGCGCCCGATCGACGCCCTCAGATTCGAATGACCAATCCCGAACCGGAGCGAGAAATGCCCGACCGCGACGACCGACTCCTCGACCTCGACGACGACGTCGACGCGTACGAGGACGACTGGGAGCCGGCTCCGCAGGAGCGCGCACTCCCGCCGCGCCCGCGCCGGCGGCTCGTGACACCGGCCTCCGCGGCCCTCACCGCCGTGCTCATCGCGGCCGCCGGGTTCATCGGCGGGGTCGAGGTCCAGAAGGGCCCGGCCGACACGAGCACCTCCGGCGCCACCAGCGGCGGGCGGGCGGCACTTGCCCCCGGCGCGAGCGGGACCGCCGCGGCCGGGGCCGGCGGGGGCGGAGCGCGGGGCGGCTTCCCGGGCCGTGGCGGCGGCGCCGCGGGCAACGCCACGATCGGCTCGGTGGCCAACAAGCACGGCAGCACCCTCTACGTGAAGGACAGCGACGGCAACACCGTGCGCGTGAAGACGACCAGCCACTCGAAGATCAACCGCACGGCAACCGCGAGCGCCGGCGCCATCCACCCTGGCGACACGGTCATCGTCCAGGGGACCAAGAGCGCCGGCGGGACGATCACCGCGACGCAGATCAACGCCACGTCGTCCTCGGCGAGCAGCGGGCTCGCCGGCCTGTTCGGCGGTGGGGGTGGCTTCGGGGGCGGCGGCGGCGGTGGCGGTGGCGGCGCCCAAGGCGCGGCGCCCCAAGGCCCCGGCGGCTGACGCCTCGTCCGCGTTGCGTCTGCGTACTGCGCCGCGCTTAAAGCATCACCGAGGGGAAGAGCCCCCCGCGGCGCCCGGCCGGGCCGCTCCGGCGCTAGCGTGGTCACTAACTGTTGCAGGACAACAGTTAGTGACCACCGTGCTGAGTTTTGCGGCCAGGAGCCGCAATACCCAGCATCCTTCGGGGTAGCTCGCCCCCCGGCGGAGGACGACCGCCCAGGCCCCGACCGCCGCTCACTTCCTTCCCTCGATGATGCTGTTTGCGCCGCCGCCAGCCTCAGGGCTCGGCGTCGACCGCCGCGAGCCGGGTCCCGCTCGCGCGGGCGTAGATCGCCGCGGCCACGAGGACGGTCGCGCCCGGCAGCCAGAACTGCCACTGGTCGCCCAGCTGCAGGAAGGGCAGGGCGCCGATCAGCTCGGTCAGCAGCAGCGCGCCCAGCAGGCTGCCGACCACCGATCCGCGGCCGCCGTAGATGCTGGCGCCGCCGAGGACGACCGCCGCGATGCTCTGCAGCGTGTAGTTCTGCCCGGCCTGCGCGTCGCCGGTGCCGATCTGGACCGCGAGCATGATCGAGGCGAGCGCCGCGAAGACGCCGCACAGCGCGTAGGCGGCGAGCTGGGTGCGCCCGACGCGAACCCCCATGCGGTGAGCGGACGCCTGATCGGAGCCGATCGCGCGCAGGGCGAGGCCGAAGCGGCTGCGGCGCAGCAGCAGCTCGCAGCCGATCGCCACGGCCACCACGACGACGAAGACCACCGGGACGAGGCTGCCGATCGTCTTGGACAGGTTGCTGGACGCCGAGGCGCTCAGCAGCCCCTCGGGAACGGGGTTGATCAGCAGGCCCACGCCCTGGACGGCGATGAAGGTCGCGAGCGTGGCGATGAGCGGCGGGATGCGCGCGAAGCGCACCAGCGAGCCGTTGACCAGGCCGACCGCGAGCCCCGCGGCCACGAGCAGCGCGAGGCCGACGATCAGGCCGCCCGTCCCCTTCTCGTCGGTCGCGAACGCGGTGAGGATGACGATCCCCAGGCCCATCATCGGCCCCACCGAGAGGTCGACGCCGCCCGTCACGAGCACGATGAGCTGACCGATGCTGACCAGCACGAGCGCGGTCGAGAGCAGCAGCAGGTTGGAGAGGTTGAAGGTCCCCAGGAAGTCGCCGTTGCGCGCCCCGGTGTAGATCCCGAGCAGCGCGAGCACCACGGCGAGCACCGGGACGGCCACGTTGTCGCCGCGCAGGAAGCGCGCCAGCAGCCCGCGCGTGGTGGCAGTTGCGCGCTCGGCGAGCTCGCGCCGGGCCTGGGTCGCGGTCACGGCCGCTCCAGTGATGCGCTCCTCGGTGACCTCGTCGCCCGCCAGCGTCGCCACCGCCTGGCCGCGGGACATGATCACGACGCGGTCGCAGAGCCCTTCGAGCTCGAGCGCGTCGGAGGAGCAGACGACGATCCCCTTGCCCGCGGCGGCCTGCTCGCGCAGCAGCCTGTAGATCTCCGCGCGGGCGCCGACGTCGACGCCCTGGGTCGGCTCGTCGCACAGCAGCACCGCCGGGTCGCCCATGAGCACGCGCCCGAAGACGACCTTCTGCTGGTTGCCACCGGAGAGCGTCGTGACCGCGGCCTCCGGCGAGGGGACCTTGACCGCGAGACGCTCGAGCTCGGCCACCGCGGCGCGCTGCTCGTCCGCGCGCCTGACGAAGCCATAGCGCGAGTGGTCGGCGAGCGAGGTGGCGACCACGTTCTCGCGCACGCTCAGCGACTCGAAGAGGCCCTCGCGGTGGCGGTCGGCCGGCACGTAGCGGATGCCCGCGCCGTGGGCGGCGACCGCGCTCGTGAGCTTCAGCGCCGCGCCGTGGAGCGCGACCTCGCCGTCGTGGGGCTCCAGGCCGGCCGCCGCGCGCAGCAGCTCGCGCTGGCCGTTGCCGGCCACGCCGGCGAGGCCGACGATCTCGCCCGCGTGCACGGTCAGCGTGACGTCGTCGAAGTTCTGCCCGGTCACCCCGCGCAGCTCGAGCACGGGGTCGCCAGCCGGGCCGCCCGGCTTGTCGGGGAACATCGCGCTGAGCTCGCGCCCGACGATCAGCCCGAGGATGTCGTCCTCGGAGACCTCGGCGACCGGGAAGGTGCCGCGGTTCTCTCCGTCGCGCAGGACCGTGAGGCGATCAGCGATCTCGGTGATCTCCGGGATGCGGTGCGAGATGTAGACGACGGCCGTCCCGGCCTCGCGGATGCGCCGGATCTGGTCGAAGAGGTGCTTGACCTCGGCGGCGCTCAGGGCCGCGGTCGGCTCGTCGAGGATCAGCACGCGCGGATCCAGCGACAGCGCCTTGGCGATCTCCACGAGCTGCTGCTCGGCGCTGCTCAGCTCGGTGGCCCGCCGCAGCGGGTCGATCCGCGCGCCGATGCGCGTGAGCTGCTCACCGGCCCACGCACGCGCGCGGGAGACCGACGGCCGGCGGTCCGCCGGCGTCGCCAGCACCAGGTTCTCCAGCACCGTGAGGTCCTGGGCGATCGCGGGGCGCTGGTAGACGACGCCCACGCCCAGCGCCCGCGCGGCGCTGGGCGAGGACGTGGTCAGCTGCTCGCCGCCGATCTCGACGACGCCCGCATCGGGCGCCAGCGAGCCGGCGGCGATCGCCATGAGCGTCGACTTGCCCGCACCGTTCTCACCGAGGAGCGCGTGGACCTCGCCCGCACGCACCTCGAGGCTCACGCCCTTCAGCGCGACGACGCCGCCGAACGCCTTGCGGACGTCGGTGAGGCGCAGAACGGTGCGGGACGTCGCCACTAGCCCGCCTTGCCGTAGACGAGGGTGTCGATCTCCTTCTCGGGCGCGTCGCTGGAGTGGTAGGCCTCCGGCGGGTCGTCCGGGTTGCAGACGGGCTGCAGGTCGGCGTTGGTCGAGTCCTCGACCAGCGGCAGCTCGACGATCGACTTGCCCGGCTCGGGCAGGCCGTTGGCGGCCGCTACGGCCTTGCGGACGGCGATGCGCCCCAGCCAGTTGCGGTTGGAGATCGTCGCGAGGGCGAACTCGTTCTTCTTGCCCTGGCGGTCCTTCCAGTCGCAGGCGAGCTGGTTCTGCTCGAGCGTCGCGATCGCCGGTGCCTTGCGCCCGGCCTTCTCGACGGACTTCAGGCCGGCCTCGGCGACCGAGCCGTAGCTCGAGATGATCGCGTCGACCTTCGGGTACTTGGCCAGCAGCGCCGCGCTGACCTTCTGGGCCTGGGCCGGATCCCAGTTGGTGACGGGCCATTGCTTCTCGGTGACCTTGCCGAGCACCTTGAGGTCGGGGAACTGCTTCAGCGCGTCGTACATCCCCTTGATCTCGCCCGCGTCGACCGGGTTACCGGCCGGGCCGCCGAGGTAGAGGATGTTGCCCTTGCCGCCGAGCTGCTTGCCCATCCACTCGGTCCACAGCTTGCCGGCCGCGACCGGGTCGAAGTCGACGTAGTCCTGGTAGTCCTTGCCGGGCTGGCCGCAGCCGTTCGCGGCCCACGGCACCACGATGACCTTGCGCTGCGTGGCCTGGCGCATGGCCGGCAGCTCGGCGCACACGCCCGAGTCGGGGATGATCACGATCGCGTTGGCGCCCTGGGCCACCATGCCGCGGAAGCCCGAGACGGACTTCTGCGGATCGAAGCCCGCGTTGACCGTCAGCGTCTTCTTGATCTGCGGGCACTTCGCCGCTTCGATCTTCACCTGGTCGTAGGACGACTTCGACCACGCATTGAGGCCGCCGCCGTCCTGGATGCCGAGCGTGATCGCCTTCTTGCCGCACCACTCCGGCGCGCCCGACGCGGCCTTCGTGGCGCCGGCGCTGGTGCTCTTCGCCGGCGTGCTGGTGTCGTCGCTGCCGCTGCTGCCGCACGCGCTGAGCACGAGCGTACAGACGAGTGCGAAGAGCGCCGACAGGATCGCGGTGCGGCGCCACCTCAGGCGCCGCCCTTGGTCATGGCTTGACATCGACCGTCTCCTCCTCCTCGGATGACCGTTCCAGGGGCCCGCCCGGCGGGCCGTTGCTCGCATTCGGCTCGCTCGGAACGAGCGGGCCGGTCGCGGTGGCGGAGCCCGGGCCGGCGATGCCGGCGCGAGCTCCGAAGAGGCGCCTCCACGGCGCGTTGCGCAGCCCCATGCCCAACGCGACGATCGCGCCCTGGATGATGTTCTGGACCGCCTCGCTGGCGCCCAGCAGCTCGACGACCTGCTCGAGCTGGGACAGGAACAGGACGCCGACCCCGGTCGCGACCACGCTGCCGCGACCGCCGCCCAGCGCGGTGCCCCCGAGCACCACGGCCGCGATGGTGGGCAGCAGGTAGTCGTTGCCGGCGAACAGCTGGGGCGAGCCCAGGAAGCCGGCCAGCAGCGCGCCGGCGAAGGCGTAGCAGACGCCGGCGGCCATGTAGCTGATGAGCTGATAGCGGGCCACGGGCAGCCCGGCTGCGCGCGCCGCCAGCGGGCTGGCGCCGACGAGGTCGAAGCGCCGCCCCCACACCGACCAGCGCATGTAGGCCGCGACCGCCACCACGAGGACCAGCGCGACGACGGTCGGCGTCGGCACGCCCGCGACCTTCGACGACGCGGCATCGGCCCAGTTCTTGGTGACCTTGTAGTTGATGCTGCCGTGGGTGACCTGCAGGACGGTGCCCACGAGCACCGCGTTCATGCCCAGCGTCGCCACCAGCGAGGTGATGCCCAGGCGCGTGACGAGCAGGCCGTTGAGCAGTCCGGCCGCGAGGCCGACGCCGAGCACGACGGCGAGGCCGAGCGCGAGCTTGCCCGAGTCGCCGCCCGGCACCACCGTGACGAGCACGACGCCGAGCGAGAACGTGCCCGGGACCGACAGGTCGAGGCCACCCTGCTGGATGACGAGCGTCTGGCCGATCGCCGCGATGGCCAGGATCCCGGCGAACGGGAGCATCGCCTGCAGCGCGCTGTTGGAGAGCGCCCCGTGCGCCACGAGCGGACTGACCGCGAAGAGCAGGATCGTCGCGGTCCAGATCGGCCCGAACGCCCCCAGTCGCACCCTGGGGAGCGACCGTCCGCCGGCGCCTGATGGCTGACCCCCGGCCATGGCCATTCCTACCAGTTCGTTGACCGCGCAAGCAAGCTTTGCGCACGTTTGTTCGCTATGCGAACAGTCGGAGCCCTGCGTTCAGCGCGTGTCGACCGATGCGCGCCCGGCCAGCAGACCCCCGGCGGCCACCGCCCACAGCGCGCCCGTCCCGGCGAGCGCCCACGGCCAGTCGAGCAGGTTGGCCAGCGGGAAGGCGGCGACGGCGGGCGCGAGCAGCCAGGCAGCGGCGTTCGAGCGCGGCGGCCAGAGCTCGCGCGCCAGCGTCCATCCGACCGCCAGATACCAGGCGATCACCGCGAGCAGGCCGACGATCCCCAGCTCGACCCACTCCTGCAGCCCGAGATCGTGGGCGAAGCGCGTCGGCACGGGGCGCTCCTCGAGCTGGCGCTCGGTCGTGGCGGCCAGGAAGGTGCCCGCGCCATAGCCCTGCAGAGGACGCTCGGTCGCCGTGTGCAGCGCGGCGCGCCAGATGCCGACGCGCCCGTGGCTGGGATCGCCGCCGCACGGCGACCCGCGGTCGCCCAGGACGACGCCGGTCGTGGCCAGGATGCCCGCGACGGCGACGACTGCCGTCCAGCGCCCGCGCCGCCACGCGCCGGGCCGCTCGCCCCCGGTCCACAGCACCACGGCCACGACGATGAGGACCGGCAGCAGCGCCAGGGGGCGCGCGCCGTCGCTCGCCCGCGCGAGGTCGCCGTGCAGGATGAGAGCGCTCGCGGTGGCCGCGACGATCGTGGCGAGGGCTGCCGGCCCGACGGCGCGGGCCCGCGGCGCGAGCGCCACGCAGGCGGTCACGGCAAGGGCGCTCAGCCCGATCGCCGTGCGGTTGGCCGTCAGGGCCACCGTGATGACCAGCAGCCATGCCGCGAGCGCTCCCGGGATCGCGACCGCGCGGCGACGCTCGGTGGCCGCGCACAGCGCGACCGGCAGGGCGCCGGCGCACACGAGCGCGAGCGCCGGCGGGTACTCGAACGGGCCGGCCGGGCGCCAGCTGCCGCAGAGATTCAGCGCCAGGGGCTCGGAGGTCGCGATGGTGGCGGCAAGGCCCGCGACCGCGGTCGCGAGCGCGGCGACGAGCAGGATGCCGGCGTGGCCCCAGGGCGCGGGCAGCCAAGCGGCGGCGACGACGAGCGCGCACAGCGCCAGGACGGCCGCCGCGTCGCGGGCGGCGTCGCTGGGCG
>Ga0307502_10000243_pt1 | contig 14710 bp, 15 predicted proteins | sample 16_S_MG_FD_201364 | JGI IMG/M metagenome (GOLD analysis project Ga0307502, IMG submission 201364) | Soil microbial communities from Populus trichocarpa stands in riparian zone in the Pacific Northwest, United States - 16_S | ecosystem: Environmental > Terrestrial > Soil > Riparian zone > Trees... | reverse complement strand
TGATTGATGGTGCCGCCGGTGCCCGTGCCGTTGTAGATCTTCACCGTCACGGTACTGAAATCGCCGGTCGCGTTGCCTGCGGCCCCGCTGATCGTCGGCGTCGTCGTAGCCGTCGCAGAGCCGTCGGCAGGCGACGTCAGCGTGACGTCTGGCGCCGTGTCGTCGTTGGTGACCGTGACGGCGTTGGAGTTGGCCGTGGAGGTGAACGAGTGGTACTTCGCGACGACGGTGTAGGTGTAGGTGCCGTCCGGCAGGTCGAGGTCGTCGCAGCTCGTGCTGGTCCTCAGCGAGGTGGCGCTGGTCTCGCACGCGGGCTCGGGTGTCGCGCCGGACTTGTGGCGCAGCAGGTAGTAGCCCTGGGGGGAGATCCCTGTTGACGGCGCGTTCCAGGTGATCGGCACGGTGGCGCTACCGGGCGTCGCCGTGGCGGTGACGTTCGCCGGGGGGCTGAGCGTGCCGACGCGGGCCGACGCCGTGCCCGCTCCCGTCGCCGTGAAGTAGGCGCTCGCGGCGCCGCCGAAGGTTCCTAGGATGACGACGGTGAGTACCGCCATGCGACGGCTCAGGCGCGGGCGCTTCATGAGTGTGCACTCCCGTTGTAGCTCAGCGAGAACGTCGAGTTCTTGCAGGCGTCCTGGTTGGTGGTCAGGTTCAGCATCCGGATCGTCGGTGCCGAGACGCCCTGCGCCGGCAGCGTCACCGAGGCCCCTGCGGGGACCTGCACCGGGTTCGTTGCCGACACATCGGACTGCGTTACGGCGACGTTCGTGGCGGGGCTGCAGCCTGCGCTGCTGCTGGAGACGACCGTGACCTGCGCGTGGGTCACGAAGATCGCGACGGAGTTCGGGTTGGTCAGCTTCAGCGCGATCGCCTTGGCCGGCGCACCCGGGTAGAGGAGCTCGACGGCGCTGCCACTGATCGAGAAGTTCTGGATCGAACCCGCCGCGACCTTCCAGCTGTACGTGATCTCGGTGAAGTTGCCGACGTGGTCATACGCACGCAGAGCGAACTGGTGGCGACCGTTGTCCGTCGTGGCGACCACATAGCTCAGCGGCGAGACGCAGGGCTTCGCCGGCCCTCCCTCGGATGGCACCTGCGTGCTGAACGCCCGGTTCTCGGTGGCGCACTCGAAATGGTCGATGTCGGTCGCGGGCTGCGATGTCCAGGAGAACTGCGAGGTTGAGATCGAGCTGGGGTCCGCAGGCTTGGTTGTGAATGCGACAGGCGGTGCCAGCCGGTCGACCGTGTACGTCGGGCCGTTGACCGGCAGCGCTCCAACGAGCGCGTTGCCGGCCAGGTCGCTGATCGCGCTCGCGCGCACCAGCTTGATCTGCAGCGTCCCGGTTCCCGAGGGTGTCGCGGTCCCCGTCGAGGCGGTGATCGTCCGCGTGGTGCCGCTGCCCGTTACCGTGGTGATCGTCGGCGTGCCTGACAGGCCGGTGGCGGCGAGCGAGAAGTTCGTGGCCACGACGCCGGTCACCGCCTCCCCGAATGTGACCGTCCACGACACCGAGGCGGCGTTGGTGGGCGAGTCGCCGTTACGGGCGATGGACACGGCGCTCGTGGGCGGTGGCGTGGTATCGAACGTGTACTGCTGTCCGGTCACCGGGACAGGGGCGGCGAGGGCGTTGCCCGCGGCGTCCTGGATCGTTGCGTTCGCCGTTAGGTTCAGCCCGATCGAGCCGCTGTCGCTCCCTGTGGCTCCCGATGTCGAGGCGGTGACCGTCCAGGTGCTCGAAGGGGCAGATCCCGACGGCGCCGCAACGGTGACGGTCGGAGAGATTCCCCCGAGGTTGCTCGTCACGAGCGGCCTGAAATTGCCCGGCGCCACGTTCTTGACCGGCTCGCTGAACGTGATCGTCCAACGCAGCGGATTCGCGTTGGTGGGGTTCGCGTCGGATCGGAGGATCGAGGAGACCGTCGGGGCCGTGCGGTCGATCACCCATGAATACGACGCGACGTTGCTGGCGTAGCCGTTGTTGTCGACCGCCTGCACCTGGAAGGCATGCTTCCCCAACGCCAATGCGGAGTACGTGATTCCCGGCGTTGGACAGGTCGTGAACGAGGCGGCCGCGTCGAGCTTGCACAGAAAACCTGTCGCGCCCGAGAACGTGTAGGTGAACGTCGCGGATGTTGCGTTCGTCGGGTTTGCCGGCGAGGAGGTGATCGTAGGCGTCGGCGGCGCGGTCGCCGCCAGAGCCGTCCACGCGACCCAGCCACTGAGCGCAAGGACACCGAGGAGCGCCAGAGCCATCCACGCCCTGGCGCTCTTCGCTGTCATTGTCAGGCGGCTGATCATGGTTGCTCTCGGGCTCTCTGTTCTCGCGGGGCGAAGTGGGTGGCATCGAAGGCACGGGCGGGCGGCCGCCGGAGCGGCCGCCCGTTCCCATTGCCGATCGGGTCCTAGCTGGCGTTGACGGTGATGTTGGGAGCCTTGCCCTGGCAAGAATCCTGAGACTCCGAGGCGTTCTGCATCGTGACAAGCACCGTGCCCGACGAAGTCCCGGCGCCGGCAAGATCCTGCGGCAGCGGATTAGTCGAGCTGGCGACGGCCGTGAACCATGACGCCTTGCAACCCGTCACCGGTGCGGTACCGCTGATGATGTCTCCCCCAGAGGAGGCGACGGAGGCGACGGCGCTCGAAAGGTTCTGATGGCCGCTGCTCGGGTTCGTGACCACGTAGTCCAGAGTCTGGCTCCCGGCGCCGGGGTACAGCGTGCCGGTGCTATTCGACGAAACGGAGACGTCGAACGCCGTCGTACTGCCGACGGAGGCAGTACCGGTACCGGCGCCTGTGCTCGTGAAGTAGGCGTATGCACCGGCGCCCAGGGCCAGCGATCCGACGACGGCGATGACGACGGCGCGCTTCTTGGTGAAATGGAACATTGATTCTCCTCCTTGAGAAGGGACGTTGGTGAGTGCGACGCCCCACTCCCCGAGATGGCTCGGTGCGGGGGTGCTTGCTTGCTGCCAAGCAAGATGGCGTGTGCCGGCGGTCTTGCACATGGTCCACAGGGGCAGTCTTCGTTCACGCGCATGAACGCTGCGCCGGCACAAATCGAGCCAACTGGGTCACGCCGCGCGTCCGATCGCGCGGCATGGACGGCTTGCCGCGCGATCGTTCGCGGTCTTGGCCATAGGCAACGCGACGTACGTCGAACGGGGCTATCGGCGACGACGGACACCGTTTTCTGAGAATGCGCGTTATCAGAACTGACCGGGCTGCTTATATCGCGCTGATCGACAGCAGGTAATCTCGTTTGTGTGCATGCGAGCGATGGTGTGTAGATGCACGACGATCGTCTGACAGCACCTGCGGAAGTGCCTGTGCGCGTCATCGTCGTCGACGATCACGACCTGTTTCGCAGCGGCCTGCGCCGGCTGCTTCAGGACCAGGACGCGCTCGAGGTGGTGGCCGACGCGCGACGCGGCGAGGAGGCCGTGCAGCGCGCCGCCGAGCTGCGCCCCGACGTCGTCGTGATGGACGTCAACATGCCGGGAATGTCGGGGGTCGAAGCGACGCGCGCGCTGCGGAAGGTCTCGCCGCTGACCGCGGTGCTCATGCTCACCGTCAGCGCCGACGAGGACGCGGTGCTCGACGCCGTCCTCGCCGGCGCGTCGGGCTACCTGCTCAAGGATGCGACGCTGCCCGAGATCGTCCGCGGCATCTGTGCCGCCGCCGCAGGTCAGTCGCTGATCGCTCCCGCCGTGGCCGGCAGCCTGCTCGCGCGGCTACGCCGCCACGGCCCGCCGGACGCGCCACCGCCTGCAGTCCCCGAGCTGTCGCCGCGTGAGCTCGAGGTGCTGCGCCTCGTCGTCGCCGGCTGTGAGAACAGCGACATCGGCAAGCGCCTGCACCTCAGCGCGGGCACGATCAAGCATCACATATCGAGCACTCTGAACAAGCTCGGCGTCGACAACCGAATCCAGGCCGCCGTACTGGCCGTGCGGCTCGGCCTGGCCGATGAGCGGGACGCGTGGTTAGCCTGACGAAGCGAGCCAGTCCGCGCGCAGGCGATCACGCTCGCGTCGCAGCGCAGCCAACTCGCGCCGCAACGCGATGAGGTCCCGGCGGAAGCGAGCGTGCTCGCGCGTGAGTGCACGAAGGTCGCCGGCATCGACGGCAACGACGGTGTCGCTGCCGAGCTCGTGCAGGCGCTGCTCGGTCCGCATCGACCAAGCATCGTCCGTCAACGCCCACGCGTACCCTTCGGTCAGCCCGTCCTCCATCTGTGCCACCAGCGCCTCGCTCGGTGGGCGACTCGACGACACCTCGCGTAGCGCAACCACGTGGCCGATCATCGCGGCAAGGTCGGGCCTCGCGTCACAGGGCTGGCATCCGCGCCGCGCTGACCGCAATCGGCCGCCCGACCTGACAGGGTTTACACGCATAAACGACCGGTCAGCACGCCGATCGCCGCGGCCCGGTCGGCGACCCCCAGCTTGGCTACGGCCGAGGACACGTGGCGTCGCACGGTCACCTCGGTGATCGAAAGGCGCGGGGCGATCTCGCTTGTCCGCAGGCCCTCTGCCACGAGCTCGAGCACCTCGAGCTGGCGATCGGTCATCGGCGGTCCGTCAGGCGTCGTCGGCGCCGAGCGTCCACGATCGCGCGTGCGCAGGCTCTCGATCAAGCGAACCGTCAGACGCCGCGAGAGTGCGGCCTCGCCGGCCAGCACCCCGCGGATTGTCGCCGCCAGCCGGGAGGGGTCGAGGTCGGTGCGCACGTACCCCATGGCTCCCGCGCGGATCGCCGCTAACAGGGACTTCGGCTCCTTGCAGTCAGCAAGCATCACGAGCTTCGTGTCCGGCAGCCGCCGATAGATCGCGTCGACGGCCACGATCGCGCCGCCCCGCAGGCTCTCGTCGATGAGGCACACATCAGGTCGGTTGCGCACGGCGCTCTCGACAGCAGCGCTCGCGTCCAGCGGCTCGGCGCAGATTTCGAAGGCCTCGGCTTCGAGCGCGAGCCTGATCCCGGCGCGCGTCGGCGCGTCGGGCTCGGCCAGCAGCACGCGAATGACATCGCTCATGGCAACACCAAGACGATTTCCGTCCCCTCGCCCGGTCGCGACCGCACGCGCAGCTGTGCCCCGATCTGCTCGGCGCGCTGGCGCATGCCGACGATCCCGTGGCGACCGCTGCATTGCCGCAGCGACGTGTCAAATCCGACGCCGTCGTCGACGATGCGGACGTTCAGCTCCGGGTGCTCGGACAGCTCGACGTGGATGCACTGCGCTTGCCCGTGACGCGCCGCGTTCGTCACGGCTTCCCCCACGATCCGAAGCACAGCCTCGCGCGCCGGCGCCGGCAGCTCCACGCCAGCTACTGCACACGCCTGGACCGCCGCGCCGAAACGCCCGGCCGCCTCCTCGGCGACTCGCGCGAGCGCTTCGGCCAGTGGCTCGTCGGTCGGGCGCACGAGCGTGGCAATCACACCGCGCGACTCGTCGAGTGCGCGGCGGGCGGCGGTCACGATGTCGCCCACGGCTTGCGAGGCACCATTGCGCCCGGCCAACGCGCCGGCCTGCTGCACGATGAACGCCAGGTCCTGCGCCATGCCGTCGTGGATGTCACGCGCGAGCCGCTGGCGCTCGTGGAGCACGGCAGCCTGCTGGAGCTGTCGCTGCCCCACACGGATTTCCTGCACGCCGCCGATCAGCAGGGCGACGAAGAATCCCAGCCGCAGCACGTCTCCCGTGTAGAAGAACTCCGAGTACAGCGACGGAAAGAGAAAGTAGTTCAACCCGGCGAAGGCGGCGAGCGCAGAGCCGATCGCAAACCACAGCGTCAGCGCGTCATGCGTACGTTCGGCGTCGCGGGCAAAGCCGAATGCCGCCGCGGCGAAACATCCCATGACGAGGAACTGGAGGGCGAGCACCACCGGATCGGCGACGATCCGCGGCCCCGACGATCTCCCCAGAGACACGTTGGATGCGTTCGTGCGCGGCAGCCAGTCGCCCGCTACGGCCGTCGCGATCGCAATGACCAGTAGTGCCAGCCCGCACAGACCAACGACGCGGCGAGTAGCAGCGGTCGGCCGCCGGATTGTTCGCGGCGCCGAGAACGCGCCTGCGGCGAGCAGCGCGGCCGCCATCGCCCCGGCGACGGCAGAAGCCCATGTGTCAAAGGCCCCCGGCCCAAGGTTCGCTATCGCGGGAATCGCCGAAAACAGGAGGTTCGCGCCCGCGAACAGCACGAGCGCCGCCGTCAGCAACAGATCGCCGCGGTCCAGGCCGCGCCGAAAGCGGCCGTATATCAACTGCGCCGCCAGCAGCGAGATCAGCGCGCCGGCAGTCTCAACCGCCACATGCAACGAAGGGTTGCGATACGCGAATCGCACAAACGACGTCACGCCGACAAGCAGCGTGAACGCGATCGCCCAGCCCACGACGAGGACCAGCCACCATCGCACACGCATCAGCAGCTGGCGCACCTTCTGGCTGCGGCTGCGGCCACCGATCAGTGGCACCGGCAACGCGAGTAGCACGGACAAAACCTCCTAAAGATCAGGACACGAGCCGTAGACCTCGAGCAGTCTCGTGCTGCCCAGGCCGCGCGAACTATGTGCCTATGTGAACGTCACTCGTGCATCCAGGTTGGCCCGTCGCACATCTTTTCTGGACCGGATTAACCGGAACGAGCTCCTTATGTGATCTTCCTGTCCGGCCCGAGCCGTTAGCGTCACCGGCGCACTACACGTCGTTGCGGCGACGACACCACGGGCTCTCGCGGCGGCGCATTCTCGCTCGGACCGCTTCAGCGGCGCGCCTTGTCGATCGTGACCTTGACGACACCCGTCACGAAGCGACCGCCCGCCATGTCGCCCGGCACGACCAGCCGCGGTCCTTGGTCGGTGAGTGGCACGCCGTCCTGCGTGACGGCCAGCAAGACCTTCTTGTTCTCGAAGCTCGGGTCGATCTCGCCGTACGCCACGAGTGCCTGGTAGGCGTCGGAGGCCGAGACTGAGATGAAGTGGCGCAGCTTGTCGTTCTTGATCGCCGGATCGAACTCCGGAACGGCGCTGGTGAGCACGTCGAGGAGCAAGGGACCGGTGAACACGTGCTGCTCTGTCCCGGTGCCGGCGTGGTAGGTGACGTCGACGGTCTGCTGGTTGAGCATGGCGGCGAGGTCGGCGACGGTAAGCCGGAGCTTGTGCTGCACGTTGCCGGTCACGACGAAGGTGGCGGCTGCGGGAGGCTTGGGCAGCTTGCCGGGGTGGTCGTAGGCCATCACGCCCGAGACGGACAAGGCCATAGCGGCGGCGATCGCGATCACGGCGAGGGCCAGCGGACGAAGGCGGGTAATGCGCATAGACGCTCCTGCCGTGGTCGATGTACATAGGAAATGCCTAGCTGATCCTAACGCACCGACTTGCGGCGCGTTGCGATGAGCAACCGCTCGGTCCGCAGTAGTCAGCGGTCTCGACCGTCGCCCGAGCCCGTGCTAGGATGGCGCCCGGAATTGCCTAAGCGATGCATAGGTTCAGTCGAGAGAGAACAGACACATGTCCGAGGGAAACGCATGACCACCGACCCATTCCAGGAGGCCACGGCGGCCGCGATGGAGGACATCCAGGCGGCCCTGAGCAGCACGGATGAGACGGACGTCGCCACCGGTGAGGCAGCACCTCTCCCACCACCTGCCCAACAGACTGCGGCGGCCGCGTCTGGCGCGGCGGCCGGTCACGGAACGATCCGCCTGCGCGGTCAGCTCCCCGGACCGAGCACGGCCGACTCCGCCAGCGAGCCGAAGCTGGACCCGGCCGCCGCAGATGAGCTCGCCGCTCACGGGACGATCAGGTTGCGCCCTCGAACTCCCCAGACTGAAAACGGCGCAGACTGGGAAGGTCGCGGGTCCGAACCGGCCGCCACAGAGGACTCGCTCGAGCCCGCGCCCCAACCGGCCGCGACAGCGCCAGCTGCCGCGCCCGAGCCCGCGCCGCCTGCTCCAGTGGAGCCTGCCGGTCACGGAAGCATCCGCCTGCATGGCCGCGCGGCACCGGCACCGCGGCAACCCACCGCCGCGGACCCCGTTGGTCACGGCACGATTCGCCTCCACGGCGCCGCGGCGCCGACGGAGATCGCCGCAGCGGACCCTGTCGGTCACGGGGCCATCAACCTGCACGGCCGGACGCCGCCTCCTGAGCCTGGGCTGTTGCACGCGATCGCCGAGGCGAGCGAGCCAGCGGATCCCATCACAGAGGCGGCGCGCGAGGACATCCTCGCCGCCATCGCCGCGACCGCGTAAGACCGCGGCGCCTCACGGCAGCGACGATCGCATCGCCACAGTGATTTGAGCGAGCCGCTGCGGATCTTCGCCGCCGGATCGCTACGGCCCGCGTTCGAGCAACTTACCGTCGCGTCACCGGACAGACCACTGATGACCTACGCCAACGCTCGTGACCTGGCGAGCCGGATCGTGCAAGGAGAGCTCGCCGACGTGTTCGCCTCGGCGAGCGAGGAGCACCCGCGTCTGCTGCATGGCGCGGGACTCGTCCACACACCGAGGCCGTTTGCGACAAACCGGCTCGTCGTCGCGGTCCCGCACGCCAGCGCGGCGCACGACGTGAGCGTGCTCGCCGCACAGGGAACCCGGCTGGTCATCGAAGTCGCCGGCATCCCGCTCGGCGACTACACCCGCGCGATGCTCGCCCGCCTGGACCGGCTCGCCGGCGCAGGATTCGCGCACAGCGCACTGGCCAACGTTGTCATCGAAGAGCAGCTCGTAGACGACGTCGCCTCCCGGCTGCTCGCCGGCGACGCCGATGCCGCGGTGCTCTACGCGACCGATGTCGCTGCGCGCTCCGGTCGGTTGCGCGCCATCGAGCTCCCGGCCGGCGCCCAGGTCGCCGCGACGTACGTCGCCTGCGCCACGACCTCGACAGCTTGCGCAGCGCGCGCGACAGCGTGGGTCGAGGCGCTGGCAGCGCCGTCAACCGTCGCGATCATGCGCCGCGCCGGCTTCGGAGCGGCGTGACTGGACGTCGTTGTTGGAGACGTCCGTTGGCCTTGATGCCTGGCAACCGGTGGTGAACGTAGAGCTCGACACCAGCGCGACGGACCTACCGCCGACCATGTACGGCGGGTGGGTGCTGCGCGGCGACCAGGCGGATCGCCTTTCGAACGTCGTGGGCGAGGATGCGCCCGAACGCTGCGCGCCGGGCAGGGCCGTCATGCTCGTGGAAGTCAGGACCCCCGGTGGGGCCGCCAGCGTGTGGGTTAACGCCGACGACGCGGCCATCCACGAGCGCCTGCACGAGCATGGCCGTGAGCTGCTCGCCAGCCTTGGCGTCAACGCGCACCGCGCTCCGTACCTCGTCGCAGACGTGCGCGATCTCGACCAGCACGGTCGCCCGCCCGAGCGTAACGCCGTGTGCCGGTGTGGGGTTGCGACCACAACTCTGCGTGGGACAACGATAAGCGTTAGTCGCCGTGACCTTCTTCGGGCCCAACCCCGCATCCGCAGTTGCGTCACGGCTCGCCCGCTGCGATGTCCGATGATGCTGTTTGCAGGGCGTTTGCTGTACCGGCGCGATGCTGACGCGGAGGGCTCGGCACCGTCAGACTGTTAGTCGCCGTTGCGTTAGTCGCTGCGGTCGCCTGCGACATGTGTCGGCGGGACGTCGTCGCCCAAGACCGCCCGTCCCGGCGATCGTGTCGGGCTCATGAAGCGTGTATCTGCGGGAAAGGAGCGCCGGGGTCTTCGCCTGGCCGCACCAGCTCGGGACGGCGACTAACGCATAGCGTTGAATTGCGCAGAGTTGTGGTCGGAACCCCAAGACGGGGTTCTGGCCGGCGCGTCGCTTCGACACGCTGACCGAGCTCCACGACGTCTATGCACGTTGGCGCGATGGTGGCGCTGCCGCGTCGCCACGCGACCGGCCGCCACATCGTCGCCGACCGGCCGGCCGTCGAACGCGAGGCGCTGCGCCTGCTGCCGCCCGTTGACTTCGACGCGGCCGGCCGGCGCTCATCAAGGGTGCCGATCGACGGCTACCTCAAGCACGGTCGCTGCTTTTACCGCGCACCCGAGACCTTGGTCCATCAGCGTGTGGAGCTGCGGTCTGACCGCGATGAGGTCTGGATCGAGCATCGCGGCCAGACCGTTGCGCGCTACCCGCGCAGCTACCTGCACGGGGTCTGGCAGCCGGCGCCGCGGATGCGCCCGGAGCCGTCACCGATCGCGGTGCGCACGCCGATCGCGCTGACGACCGTCGCCGCGCCCGAGCTCGCCGACTACGCCGCTCTCTGCGCATGACCGCGACGACCAAGACCGCCGCGGCGACGGGTGACCGGCTGCCCTACCTGCTCTCAAAGCTCAAGGCGCCACGAGTCCTCGAGCGCCTTCAGAGCACCGCCGAAACCGCGCGCGCCGAGGGCTGGCCATACGAGCAGTTCCTCGAAACGCTGCTGGAAGCCGAAGTCTTCGCCCGCGACGCATCAGGTGCCCGCAACCGCATCCGCCACGCCGCGTTCCCGGCACACAAGACGCTCGAGGACTTCGACTTCACAGCTCAGCCCGCCGCGGAGAAGCCGCTGATCTTTCACCTCGCGCAGCTCGCCTGGACCCAAGAGCACATGAACGTTTGCTTCTTCGGCCCGCCCGGCACCGGCAAGACGCACTTGGCGACGGCACTGGCGATCAAGGCCTGCCAAGCCGGGCACCGCGTCGCGTTCGCGACCGCCCAGCAATGGATCGATCGCCTCGAGACCGCCCAGCACCGCAACGCGCTCGACGACGAGCTCAAACGCCTCGAGCGCTACAGCCTTCTGATCGTCGATCTATGCCGACACCGCGACTATGCCGAACGTGTCACATGTCAGCTATCGGAAGTGCCTGCCAATCGGTGGGTTCCTAGCGCTCGCGCGGGTCCGGATGTCGGCATAGTTTCGCGGCCCGACAAGACCACTTCGAGCTGACGGCCGGGCGTGATTCGTGCCTGGCCGAGGAGGCGAGGACGTGTCGGGAACGCGAAGGAAGCCAGGGCTGCTGGGGCCGTTTGTGGAGGACTATCGGGCGTGGTTGTCGGAGCGCGAGTACACGCCCGATACGACGCGCAACACGCTCAAGGAGCTTGGGGTGCTCGGCCGCTGGATGACCGAGCAAAGCGTTGAGCCCGGTCGGCTTGATGCGGCGGCGATCGAGACGTTTCTGGCGGCGCGGCGCGCTGCCAGACAGCGCCGCGTGCCGAGCCTGCGCGCGATGCATCCGCTGGTTTTGTTCCTGCGCGAGGCCGGCGTCATGGCGTCCGATGACGTCCCGGAGCAGCTGACGGGGCTGGAGCGGTTTGTCGCGGAGTATCGGGTCTGGCTGGTCGGCGAGCGCGGACTGGCCGAGACGACGGTTATCCGCTATGAGCGGCTGGCACGCCGGTTTATGGCTGGGCGCGTGGCAGATGCCGGCGGCGTGGACGTCGCTGCCTTGACCGGCGCCGACGTGTCGGCGTTCCTGCTGCAGGAGTGCGCGCGCGTGTCGGTGGGCTCGGCCAAGGGCCGGACCGCGGAACTGCGGTCGCTGCTGCGCTTCCTGTTCCTGCGCCGGTTCACGGACACTGCGCTGGCCGACTCGGTGCCGTCGGTGGCCGGCTGGCGCAATACCGAGATCCCGGCCACGATGGCGCCCGCCGACGTTGAGCAGCTGCTGGGCTGCTGTGACCGTTGCACGCTCGGCGGGGCGCGTAACTACGCGATCATGCTGCTGCTGGCGCGGCTGGGGCTGCGGTCGATTGAGGTCGCCCGGCTGCAGCTCGAGGACCTCGACTGGCGCGCCGGCGAACTCGTGGTCCGCGGCAAAGCGCGCCGCTGTGACCGGCTGCCGCTGCCCGTGGATGTTGGCGATGCACTGGCCGGCTACTTGTCGCTGCGCGGCAGGCGCTCATCGCGGCACGTGTTCTTGACGGTCAAGGCGCCGACGCGCCCGATCCGTGCTGAGCTGGTCGGCGACGTCGTCCAGCGAGCCTGCCTGCACGCCGGCATCGCGCATGTCGGCGCGCATCGGCTGCGGCACACGTTCGCGAGCGAGCTGCTGCGAGCGGGCGCGTCGATCGTGGACATCAGCCAGCTGCTGCGCCACAGCGACCTGGCCACCACCGCCGGCTACGCCAAGGTCGATCTCGGCCGCTTGCGGCAAGTCGCGCGGCCCTGGCCCGGAGCGACGCGATGAGCATCCTGGCCCGCCACTTGGATGACTACCTGCGGTTGCGGCGCATGCTCGGCCACAAGCTCGACGACGCCGCCCGCCAGCTGCCGTGGTTCGTTGAGTATCTCGACGCCACCGACAACGAGTACGTGACGGTCCAGGCGGCGCTCGCGTGGGCGCTGGACCGTGACTGGCCCGCGGGCAGCACCGTCCCCGGCCATCGGATGACGGCCGTCCGCGGGTTCGCGCGCTACCTGGCCGGGTCGACCCGCGCACCGAGGTCCCGCTGCCGGGCCTCATCCGCATCCCGCGCACGTGGCGACCGCCGTTCATCTACACAGACGACGACGTGCTGGCGCTGATGGACGCTGCGCGCCGCTGGATCCGCGAGCTGCTGCGGGCCGCCACCTACGAGACCTTGGTGGAGCTGCTGGCCACCACCGGCCTGCGCATCGGCGAGGCGCTGCGCCTCGACCGCGACGACATCGACGAAGGCGACGCGGTGCTGCTCATCCGCCGCTCGAAGTTCGGCAAGTCGCGCCAAGTCGCGCTGCAACCGAGTGCCCTGGAGGCGCTCGCGCGCTACCAGCACCGCCGCCGCCAGCTCTACCCGCACCCCAAGACCGACGCCTTGTTTGTCTCGTTGCGCGGCACCCGCGTCATCTACGAGTGCGTCTGGCCGACCTTCCGACGGCTCTGCGATCAAGCGCGGATCGGCGACGGCGCGCCGGACGCGCCGACCCTGCACGACTTCAGGCACTCCTTCGCTGTTCGCACGTTGCTTGATTGGTATCGCGCCGGCGTCGACGTCCAGGCCCGGCTGGCGTGGCTGTCGACCTATCTCGGCCACAGCGAACCCCGCTACACCTACACCTACCTGTCGGCCGCGCCCGAACTGCTCGCGCACGCCGTCCGGCTCGTCGACGACGCCCAGGCGGTCTCGCGATGACGCTCATCGCGCCGACATTGCAAGCGTTCTTTCACCGACCGCCTGATGCGCCAACTGCAGGCCAGCCCGCGCACGATCGCGTCCTACCGCGACACGCTGCGGCTGCTGCTCGGCTACGTCCACGACACGACCGGCAAGCAGCCATCGAGCCTGACTTGGGATGACCTCGACGAGCCGCTGATCGCGCGCTTCCTCGACCACCTCGAGCACGACCGCCACAACACCCCGCGCACCCGCAACCTGCGGCTCACAGCCATCCGCTCGTTGTTCAAGTACGCCGCGCTGCATCATCCCGAGCACGCCGCCGTCATCGCGCGCGTGCTCGCGATCCCGCCCAAGCGCTTCGAGAAACGCACCGTCACATACCTCACCAGCACCGAGGCGGCAGCGCTCATCGACGCGCCCGACCGACAGCGCTGGGAAGGCCGCCGCGACCACGCCATGCTCACACTCGCCGCTCACGCCGGCTTGCGTGTCTCCGAACTGATCGGCCTGGACTGCGACGACATCGTGCTCGGCACCGGCGCGCACGTCCGCTGCACGGGCAAAGGACGAAAGCAACGCGCCGTCCCGCTCACCAACGACGCCCAATCCGTCCTCGCCACCTGGCTCGGCGAACGCGCCGGTCGTCCCCGGGACCCGCTGTTTCCAACCCGCACCGGCCGTCGCCTCAGCCACGACGCCGTCGAACAACGCGTCAGCACCCACGCCAAGACCGCAGCCACGATCACGCTGTCGCTCAACAACAAGCAACTGCATCCGCACGTGCTCAGACACAGCTGCGCGATGTCGCTGCTACAGGCGGGCGTCGACACCACCGTGATCGCGCTCTGGCTCGGACACGCCGACGTCCGCTCCACCCAGCCCTACCTACACGCCGACCTCACGATCAAAGAGAAAGCACTCGCGCTCCTCACGCCGCCGACCGTCACGCCCGGCCGCTACAAGCCCCCGGACGCCCTCCTCGCCTTCCTCGAAGACCTGTGACTATGCGGACATCCGGACCCGCGCGAGCGCTAGGAATCCACCGATTAGCAGGCACTTCCGATAGCTGACATGTGACACGTTCGGCATAGTCGCGGTGTCGGCATAGGTCGACCTATGCGGATATCCGCATAGATCGACGAGCTTGGCTGTGCGCCACGAGGCGCCATGAATCCGGGTGGGACGAGAGGCCCACCGCCGGCCGCCGCGACGGCCGGTTGAAGCTGGGGGCAGCCCGGCGGCTGAGGTGAGCCGCGACGGGTGGGAGCAGCCCCGACAACGTAGGGACGGTCTGCCGCCAGCGGGCCGGGCCCGCAAGCAAGGCAGAAAGGCACAGAGAAATCGAACCAGTGGTTGAAGCCCCTCGACTCGTCACCAGCCCCGAAACTGGCGGCTATGGGCTGTCGTGGCGCTCGGTGCTCCGTATCCGATGGAGCCCGTCTCTCCTGTCTGTTATCCCATCGGGCGGGCGAGGCTGCGCGGCGTGTTGCGGCCGCGTGGCGATGCCACAGGGGTATAGCTGGGTGCCGACCCTGCCGACCGGATCATGGTGAACGTGGGAAGCGTCCCGGCGGTGCCCGCCGACCCTGCGGGGTCGGGGCAGGCGCACCGTCCGCTGTTGCCGCCGGGACGTGG
>Ga0307502_10000242_pt1 | contig 14720 bp, 10 predicted proteins | sample 16_S_MG_FD_201364 | JGI IMG/M metagenome (GOLD analysis project Ga0307502, IMG submission 201364) | Soil microbial communities from Populus trichocarpa stands in riparian zone in the Pacific Northwest, United States - 16_S | ecosystem: Environmental > Terrestrial > Soil > Riparian zone > Trees... | reverse complement strand
GCCAAGGCGGCCGATCCGGAGATCGACGACCGCATCGTCCAGGCCTATCAGGCCAAGAGCTACCACCCCGACGGGCGCTACATCGTCCTCGGCGCCGGCATCGCCTCGATCAACGAATGGGCCAACGCGCTCGACGTCGGGGCGAAGTGCATCGCGCTGCGGCGCAACCCCGCGCCCGACGAGCAGGACCTCAACGTGCCGCGCTGCCTGTTCGAGTCACTGGGCATCGACGCCTTCGCGGGGCTGCCCTTCGAGCAGCGGGTGCAGTTCCTGGGCAACGTCCTGAAGGGCACCACCCCGCGCCGGCGCAGCTGGCTGGAGCGCATCGAGCGCGGCCGCAGCGAGGGGCGCTTCGAGGAGCTGCTGGGCGAGATCGACACCGTCGAGCGCGGACCGGCGGGCCTGCGCGTGCACGTCTCCAGCCGTCACGGCGAGGACCCCGGCTGGTTGGACGTCACGGGCGTGGTCGCCGGCACCGGCTTCAACAAGTCGGTCCTCACGCTGCCGCTGCTGCGCCGGCTCATCGAGCACTACGACCTGCCCGTCCAGGACGGGCGCCTGAAGCTGCGCACGAACTGCGGTATCCCGGGCCTCGACCGCGAGGACTCGCGACTGTGCCTGATGGGGCTGACCGCCAACAACGTCATCCCCCACGGCGACACGATCGCCGGGCTGAAGTACATCGGGCGGCGCTTCGTCGCCGACGTGGCGCGCGCCGAGAACCTGCGCGGGCGGTCCTTCATGGGCCGCCTGGGCATGCAGATCTCGCTCGCGCGCGAGACCGCGACGGCGCTGCGCCAGGTGCGCAGCACCCAGCAGCTCGCCTAGGGGAGTCCGACCATGTGCCCAACGATCCTCGGCCGCATCGAGACCCGGACCTTCATCCTCATCGGGCCCGCGATCCTCGGGACGATCCTCTCGCTGCTGACCGGCAACGAGGGCTTCATCGTCATCATCGGGATCTTCCTGCTGCAGGGTGTCGTCCTCGACATCTTCTTCTACCCCTACGTGATCAAGTGGCAGCCGCCGTGGCTGACCTTCGTCCTCGCGGTGGGCGAGTTCGTCATCACCTACGTCCTGGCCCAGATCCTCGAGGTCGGCCTGCAGCCGATCGACGCCGTGTGGTTCTTCTGGCTGAGCTGGACGCTGGCCATCTGGACCAAGGTGGTCATCCTCCCGATCATCTCGCTGAGCTGGATCGAGAACGCCGGCGAGTTCCGCGTGACGGGCTGGTCGGTGCCGCCCGAGGTCGAGCCGATGCCCCTGCTGGCCGCCGAGCCGACCGGCGCGCCGGGCGAGATCCGGCTCGTGCGCGAGTTCTCCTCGGTCAACCAGATCCCCGCCGAGCTGCGCAACCTGCCGGCGCCGTCGGGCGTGCACCAGGCCCCGCCGCGCGTCGTCGAGCCCGCCTGATCAGCAATCAGGACACGCCGGACACGCCGGCGCCGACGTGCGACCACGTGAACTGCGTCACGTCGGTGCGTGGGGCCAGCGCGCCGGGGCGCAGGCCGCGGCGCACGAAGAGGATCGGCGCGGGCGCGGCGCCGGCGATCTCGTGCCGGACGGGCCCCAGGCCCTCCTCGCGCCAGCGGTCTGAAAGTCCGATGACCAGCAGGCCGGCGCCCGCCGCCGCCTGCAGCAGGCCCTCGCGGCCCGACTCGGCCAGCAGCGGCTCAGCGGCGACGCCGACGAAGCGCTGCACGAGCAGCGAGGCGGTGGCCAGCAGGCGGCTGGCGTCGTCGTCGCCATCGCCGTCGCCCGACGCACCGAGCAGGCGCAGCGGCGCGCCGGTGGCCGCGGCCAGCCACGCGCCGAGCTCCAGGGCGGCCCAGTCGTGCTCGGCGCCCCCGAACGGGACCACGAGCGGCGCCTCGGGGCCGAGCGCGATGACGGCGTCCTCGCGCGCGACGAGGACCGCGACGTCGCTGGGCGCGCGGCGCAGGACCGAGCCGATCTCACCGCGCGGCACGCCGTCGCCGCGGAACGGCCGGCGGCCGTCGAGGAGCACGAGATCGACGTCCTCGCGTTCGGCGAGCTTCGCCAGGTCGCTCCCCACGTCCGTCGACGTGAACGCCACCGCGCGCGCCGGCACGGCGCGCGCGAGCAGGTCGGCGCGGACGCGATCGACCTCGGCCGCCGCCTCGGCCAGCTGGAAGCGCTCGGTCTGCAATCCGCCGCGCACCGACGCGCCGCGCGGCGGCTCGATCAGGCGCGCGATGATCAGCTCGCGCGGCGGCTCGGACGTGGCCAGCGGCACGGCGACGGCCAGGAGCTGGGCGACGGCCGCCTCGGTCTGGGGCGCGACGAGGATCGACTGCTCGGGGATCGGCATCGGCGTGATGGCGGCCGTCTCCTCGCGCGCGCGGTCGAGCTCGGCCCCGACCGGCTCGCCGAACTCGTTCTTCGGATCGAGGCGGTTGAGGACGGGGCCGGCCATGAAGGTCGTCACCAGCGCCATGAGCACGAGCGCCGCGAAGAGCGCCTCGGAGATCACGCCCTTCTCGAGCGCGAGGTTGAGCACGATGAGCTCGGTCAGGCCGCGCGTGTTCATGAGCGCCCCGATCACCGCCGACTCGCGCCAGCCGAGCCCCACCACGCGCGAGGCGAGCACCGAGCCGCCGTACTTGCACGCGATGGCCACCACGAGCAGCACCAGCGTGAGCACGACGAGCTCTGGGCGATCGAGCAGCAGCACGTTGGTCTTCAGGCCCGTGTAGGCGAAGAACAGCGGCAGCAGCAGCAGGACGACGAAGTCCTCCATGCGGTGGGTGACGTCCTCGGTCAGCCCCGCGTGGCGCGGCATGACGGTGCCGGCGATGAAGCCGCCGAAGATCAGCGCGATCCCGATCTCCTCCGTGGTGAAGGCGGCCAGGAGGACCATGGCGAAGATCGCCGTGATCCACGTCACCGGCACCCGCCCCGCCTCGTCATAGGCGCGCGACACGCGCGCAATCAGCGGCCGCACGCCGACGCCCATGACCAGGCAGAACGCCCCCGCCAGCAGGATCGTGCGCACGACGTCGAAGCCGCCGCCCGCGGTCGCCACCGCCGTGGCCAGCGCGATCAGGAACCAGGCGCTCACGTCGTCGATCGCCGCGCTGGCCAGCGCCAGCGCGCCGACCGGGCGCCGGAGCATCCGCCGCTCGACGAGGATCCGCGCGAGGACCGGGAAGGCGGTGATCGACATCGACACGCCCATGAACAGGGCGAAGGCCGTGAAGCCACCGTTGGACGGCGGTCCGATCAGCGTGTAGGTCGGCAGCGCCACGGCGATGCCCGCGAGCATCGGGATCGCAACGCCGGTGTTGGAGATCGCCGCGGTCTGGGCCAGGCGCCCGCGCAGCTGCGACAGGTCGAGCTCGAGCCCGACGAGGAACATGTAGAAGATCAGCCCGAGGTTGGCCACGACGCCGATGAGCGGGATGACGTCGCTCGGGAAGAGGGCGCGCTGCAGGTCTCCGAACAGCAGTCCGAAGACCGTCGGCCCGAGGAGGATCCCGGCGAGCACCTCGCCCATCACCCGCGGCTGGCGGAAGCGGGCGACGGCGGCGCCCATCAGTCGCGCGAAGAGCATGACCACGACGACCGCGAGGAAGAAGGCGGCCACCAGCCTCGTGAAGTCGCGTTGCTTGCTCGCGGCCACCTTCTCGGGCGCCGTGGCGGTGCCACCGGCCGGGACGGTGAGCGTCAGGTCACGGTTGACCGCCTGCCCGGTGACGGCCCGCACGCTCTTGTCGCGGCACGTGACGCGCCCGGCGATGGGGCCGTCGCTGTACACGAGGCGCCCCGTCCCGCCCTTGATCTCATAGGCGTTGCCGCCGGCCTTCTCGAGCTCGAACGCGCCCCCGAGGCAGTCCGAGCGCGGCGCGAGCTTGTACTTGCCCGCGATCGAGGGCGGTGGGCGCGGACGCAGCGCGCCTGGCGCGGGCGGGTCGCGCTTGAGCTCGGCGCGCAGCGGCACGCCGCCCAGCGTCCCGGCCAGGACGCCCTTCACGGCGACGGTTGCCACGAGCGCGCGCTCGCCCCCGCCGGCGCACGTGACGTCGCCCTTCAGGCGCCCGTCGCGCAGCCGGGCGCGCGAGAGCACCGTGCCGTCGGGCTTGCGCAGCCCGACGAACTGGCCGGACTGCGTGACGTCCACCTGCGGCCCGGTGCAGCTGGCGGCAGGCGGCGCCACGTCGTAGCCACCGGCGATCGCGGGCTGCGTCTTCTCGTCGCTGCCGGCCGCGAAGACCACGACGACGACGACGACCGTCACCACCGCCAGGATCGCGTAATAGACGATCAGCCTCCGTGCAGACGCGGTCACGGCCCGACTGTATCCACGCCTCCGGCGGGGAGAAGGTGAATTTCTTCGCTAGGTGGTGGCGGCTCGCGCGACGGCCTGGACGTAGCCCACGGCGCTCGTCGGGCGCTCCTCGGGCTCCTTCTCCAGGGCGCGGTTGACGGCGCGCGCCGCGGCGGCGGGGATGTCGGGCCGCAGCTCGGTCAGGTCGGGGGGCGGGTCCTGCAGGTGGGCGAAGAGCACCCGCATGCTCGGGCGCCCGCCGAACGGCGGCGCGCCGGTGAGGCACTCGATGAACACGCATCCGAGCGCGTAGATGTCGGTGGCCGGGCTGACCTCCTCGCCGCGGATCTGCTCGGGGGCCATGTAGTCCAGCGAGCCGAGCGCCTGGCCGGGCCGCGTCAGGTTCGAGGCCTGGCTGTCCTTGGCCAGGCCGAAGTCCGACACGTACGCCCGATCGCCGTCGAGCAGGATGTTCGCGGGCTTGATGTCGCGGTGCACCAGCCCGCCGGCGTGCAGCGCGTCGATCCCCGCGGCGGCGCCCTCCAGCAGCCCCAGGGTGCTGGCCAGCCCGATCTTGCCCTCGGCGACGATCCGCTCGGCCAGCGAGCCGCCGGGGATCAGCGCCTGCACGAGGTAGGGCAGCCCGCCCTCCTCGCCGTGCGCCAGCACCGGCACCACGTTGTCGTGCTTGATCCGCTGCGCCGCCTCCACCTCGCGCCGGAAGCGGCGCAGGAAGACCTCGTCCTGGGTCAGCTCGGTCGTGACCACCTTGACCGCCACGATCTGGCCGTCCTCGCCCTCGGCCTCGAAGACGATTCCCATGCGCCCGCGGCCGATCACCCGGGTGATCCGGTAAGGACCAACCGAGTCGCCCGGCCTGGGCTCGAGAGCAATGTCGGGCATTCGAGCGCGGCAAGCATAGTCGCACCGTGCGGCAGGGGCGACCCCAACTTCCGACGAGCACGCCTTGCGCGCCGCCGCCGGAGCCGGGACACTGGGGGCTCGCTATGGACAGGCGAACTCTCGGTGACTATCGGATCGAGGGGATCGTGGGGGCAGGACGCATGGGCGTCGTGTATCTCGCGATCGACCCCTCAGGGCGCAAGGTGGCCCTCAAGGTGCTGCGTGATGACGTGGCCATCGACCCCATCTATCGCGAGCGCTTCCGCCGCGAGGGCCGGATGCTCGCCGCGCTCAACCATCCCCACGTCATCCCGATCCACGGCATGGGCGAGATCGAGGGGCAGCTCTACATCGCCACCCGCCTGACCTCGAGCACGCTCAAGGACCTCATCGTCGCCGGGCCGATCGCCGTCGACGACGCGATCACGATCCTCGCGGCGGTGGCCGACGCGCTGGACGCCGCCCATGCCGCCGGCGTGATCCACCGCGACATCAAGCCCGCCAACGTCCTCATGGACCCCGGTCCGCGCGTCTACCTGACCGACTTCGGCCTCGCGCGCGACCCCACCGGCTTCGCGCTCACCGCTCCCGGGCAAGTGCTGGGGACGATCGACTACATGGCGCCCGAGCTGCTGGAGGGCGTGCGCATCGGCCCGGCGACCGACATCTACGCGCTGGCCTGCCTGGCTGTCGAGGTGCTCACGGGGCAGGTGCCGTTCGTGCGCGACAACGACGCCGCGACGACCTACGCGCACGTCATGGGCGCACCGCCCAGCGTGTCCGAGCGCCGGCCCGAGCTTCCGGCCGCGCTGGACGACGTGATCGCCGCCGGCATGGCCAAGGCGCCGGACGACCGCCCCGCGACGGCCGGCACCCTCGTCGCCGACATGCTGCGCGCGCTGGACAGGCCCCTGCCCGCCGGGCTGGTCGCCACCGGCTGAGGGGGCCAGTCACCGATGTCGACTCCGCAGGAGCAGGCCGAGCCGGTCGCGGGCGACGCGTTCGACGGCCGTTACGAGGTCGTCGCGCCGATCTCCAGCGGCGCCATGGGCGCGGTGTACCGCGCCATCGACCGCGAGAACGGTCAGGAGGTCGCGGTCAAGCGCCTGCTCGACGTCCGCCATGCCGCCCGCTTCGAGATCGAGGCGCGCCTGCTGTCGAGCCTGAGCCATCCGCGCCTCGTCAAGGTGCTCGACCACGCCAGCGACGAGCAGGGCGCCTACATCGTCATGGAGCTCGTCAAGGGCATCGACCTCGGCGGTGTCCTCAAGCGCGACGGCGATCCGGGCCTGAAGCTCGGCGACAGCATCGAGTACGCGCGCCACGGCTGCGAGGCCCTGCAGTACGTGCACGACCAGCAGATCGTCCATCGCGACGTCAAGCCGCCGAACATGATCCTCTGCGAAGAGGGCGTGATCCTGGTCGACTTCGGCGTCGCGCGCGCCCTCGGTGGCGAGCAGGAGGAGGGCACGATCGCCGTCGGCACGCCGCGGTTCATGGCGCCCGAGGTGCTCGCGGGCGGCACCGTCTCGGCCGCCAGCGACGTCTACAGCCTCGCCGCCACGCTGTGGACGCTGCTCATCGGCACGCCGCCGCGCTATGGCGACGCCCCCAAGCTCGAGAAGCTCGCCCCCGGCCTCGATCCGGAGCTGCGTGACGCCCTGGCCAGCGGGCTGCAGCTTCTGCCCGAGGAGCGCATCGCCTCCGCCTCGGCGTTCGCCGAGGCGATCGGCGCGCCGCTGACCGCGGGCCGCGGCGAGTCGCTGGCGCAGAGCCTCGGTCACGGACCGATCCGCCGGCGCGTGATGGAGGCCATCGTGCGCACCGCGGCCGGCATGTTCGACGCGGCCGCCTGCTCGATCGCGCTCACCGATCCGATGAGCAGCGAGCTGGTCTACGAGGCCGCGTGGGGCGCCGGGGCGGCCGAGGTGGTCGGCCTGCGGCTGCCGCCGGGGGCAGGGCTCGCGGGCACGGTGGTGACGAGTGGCGAGGGCGTCGTGGTGCCCGAGTGCCGCAAGGACCCGCGCTGGGCGCCCCAGGTTGCGGCCAAGACCGGCTACGTGCCCTACACGATGGTCGTCTCGCCGCTCGTGCGCGACGGCCAGACGATCGGCGTGATCTCGCTGCTCGACCGCCGCGACGGCGAGCCCTATCAGCAGGACGACGTCCGCCGCGCCGCCCTGTTCGCCGACCTCGCGGTCGTCGCGCTCGATCTCGACGCCTTCCCCCTCACCTCACGCGGCGGGCGCACCCTCCTTGGCTGACTTGCCCACCGGCGCGGCGCGCCGTTACGGTTGGGCACGATGAGCGCGAACGGCAAGGACGGCCACTACGACGCTGTCATCGTCGGGTCGGGCTTCGGGGGCTCGGTGACGGCCTATCGCCTGGCGCAGGCCGGCAAGCGCGTCTGTGTCCTGGAGCGTGGCCGCGCCTACCCGCCGGGCTCTTTCACGCGCAGCCCGTATCGCGCCCGCGAGAGCTTCTGGGATCCGCCCCACGGCCTGACCGGCATGTACCACTACTGGTCCTTCCATGGGATCGACGCGCTCGTGTCGGCAGGCCTCGGCGGCGGCTCGCTCATCTACGCCAACGTCTTCATCCGCAAGGACGAGAAGTGGTTCGTGCAGGAGGACCTGCGCGACGGCGGCTACGAGCACTGGCCGGTCTCGCGGGCCGATCTGGACCCGCACTACGACCGCGTCGAGTCCATGATCGGGCTGCAGCCCTATCCCTTCGACCACGAGCCCTACGCGAGCACGCCCAAGACGATCGCGTTCAAGGCCGCCGCCGAGGCCAATGGCCTGGAGTGGTTCCTGCCCAAGCTCGCGGTCACGTTCGCCAACGAGGGGCGCCCGCCCGTGCCCGGCGAAGCGATCGTGGAAGAGCTCGAGAACCTCCACGGGCGCACCCGCACGACCTGCCAGCTCTGCGGCGAGTGCGACGTCGGCTGCAACTACGGCGCCAAGAACACGCTGGACTACAACTACCTCACGCACGCCGCCCACCACGGCGCCGAGCTGCGCACGCTGTGCGACGTGCGCCGCTTCGAGCCGCGCGAGGGTGGCGGCTACGCCGTGCACTACGCGGCGCTGGACGACGTCGCGCCCGAGGACGCCGACGGCCGCCCGCCGCCCCTGAAGACGCTCACGTGCGACCACCTCGTGCTCAGCGCCGGGACGCTCGGCACCACGAACCTGCTGCTGCGCAATCGTGGCGCCTTCCCGCGCCTGAGCCGCCGTCTGGGCACGCGCTTCTGCGGCAACGGCGACCTGCTGACGCTGGCCATCAACACCCGCGAGATGGTCGACGGCAAGCCCACGCCGCGGATCGTCGATCCCGGCTACGGCCCGGTCATCACCAGCACGGCGCGCATGCCCGACGCGCTCGACGGCGGCGAGGGCCGCGGCTTCTACCTGCAGGACGCCGGCTATCCGCAGCAGCTGGCCTGGATCCTGCACGTCCTCGCGGCACCCAAGTCGCTGTGGGCGTGGCGCTCGACCGCCATGTTCCTGGTCAAGAACTGGCTGCAGGGCTCGCCCGACACCGACGTCAGCGGCTACATCGCCGACCTGCTGTCGTCACGCGAGCTGTCGGCCGGCGGCCTGCCCCTGCTGGGGATGGGCCGCGACATCCCCGACGGGCGCATGTTCCTGCGCAACGGCCGGCTCGACCTCGACTGGAACCGCAAGCGCTCGGCAGAGTACTTCGCGCGCCTGCGCACCACCTCGCGCGAGTTCGCCCACTCGCTCGGCGGGAAGTTCGCCGACAACCCGATCTGGTTCCTGCGGCGCGTGATCACCGTCCACCCGCTGGGCGGCTGCCCGATGGGCCGCGACGCCACCGAGGGCGTCGTCGACCCCAACGGCAACGTCTTCGGCTACCCCGGCCTGCATATCGCCGACGGCTCGATCATGCCAGGGCCCGTCGGTCCCAACCCGAGCTTCACGATCGCCGCCCTCGCCGACCGCTTCGCCGACAGCATGCTAGAACCCGACCAGACCGCCGCGGAGGCGGCTGCCGCATGACCGCAACCGTCCGCTTCACCGAGGAGATGCTCGGCCACGTCACGTTCGGCGAGGCCGACTTCGACCGCGGCGCCGAGCCCACCCGCGACGGCGCGGGCGCGCTCATGTTCCACCTCACGATCGAGGTGCAGGACATCGAGCGCTTCGGCACCGACCCCCTGCGCCAGGCCGGCGCCGTCGGCTACCTGCGCTGCGACGCACTGGGCGGCCAGCTCCCGGTCGAGCGCGGCGTCTTCAACCTGTTCGTCGACACCGAGCCGGGCGTCAAGCGGATGCTCTACCGCCTGTGGTTCCGCGACGGCGTGGGCCACCCGCTGACGCTGACCGGCTTCAAGCTCGTGCGCGACGACGCAGGCTTCGACGTGTGGAAGGACACCACGACGCTCTTCACGCACGTCCTGCGCGGCCACGTCGAGGTCGGCGACGACGCCGGCGCCGAGCTCGTGGCCTCCGGCGTGCTGCGCATCCGCATCCGCGACTTCGCACGCCAGCTCACGACCTTCAGAGCCGGCGGCCCGAGCGTCGCCGCGCAGCTCGGCGCCCTGCTCAAGTTCGGCTGGATCTTCACCGCTCAGCTCGCCCAGGCCTACCTGCGCAAGCGCCGCTGATCATGTCCAAGCGCAAGGAGAAGCGTCTGAAGGCGGCCGCCGAGGCGGGCCGGGTACCCTCCGGGCGCACCCGCGTGCTCGGCGCCCTCGCCGGCGGCGCCGTCGTCGCCGTGTTCAGCGCCGAGGTGACCCGCGTGTGGCGGCTCGGGATGCTGCCCCAGAGCCGCCAGGAGCACGACCCCAACCGCCGTGGCAACCGCGCGCTGAAGGCGGTCGAGGTCGTTCGCGAGGGCTACAAGGTCAGCCGCACGCGCCAGAACACGCTCTTCAACATGCTCGCGTCGTTCACGGTCACCTTCGGGATCACGCGCTCGATCACCTGGACCATCCGCGAGAAGGGTGGCCTGGGCCCGATCAAGAACGTCGTCGTCGGCAAGCACCACATCCATCACTTCATCCCCGGCGGCCTGATCAGCCTGGCGGCCGGCGGCGTGGCCATCGGCGCCAAGGGCTCAGAGCTCGATCGCTATCTCGCCATCCCCTTCGGGGTCGGCGTCGCGCTCGTGCTCGACGAGTCGGCGCTGCTGCTCGAGCTCGAGGACGTCTACTGGACCGAGGAGGGCGTGGTGAGCGTCCAGATCGTCTTCGCCGCGATCGCCTTCCTGGCCGCGATGGCCTACCTGATCCGGATCCTGCGCCATAGCGAGGAGCAGGACTCCGAGGCCGACTGGGAGATGGCCGCCAAGGCGTGGGACGACCTCCAGATGATCCCGGGCGGATCCGGCGGGGCGCCCGGCATCGGACTCTGAAGGGAGCCACAGGATGAGTCGTCAATCGCTGGCGAGCCGGGCCACCAAGCCGATGGTGCTGACCAAGCTCATGCTCGTCGGCAGGCGGACGCCGCTCGGCGGGCGAACGCCCCGCGACGCCGGCCTGCAGTACGAGGACGTGACCTTCGCGGCGACCGACGGCGTGAAGCTGAAGGGATGGTTCATCCCGAAGGAGGGCAACGGCGGCCCCGGACCGGTGATCGCCTTCGTCCACGGCTGGCTGTGGAATCGCCTCGGCAACGTCGAGGGGCGGGTCCCCTTCCAGGATCGGGGCGTGGACTTCCTGCCCGCGACGAAGGCGCTGCACGACGCCGGCTACCACGTGCTGCTGTTCGACGTGCGCCACCACGGCGAGAGTGGCAGGGGCCGCGCCCCGCTCACGTACGGTCCCCGCGAGACGCGCGACTTCGTCGGCGCGGTCAACTACCTGCGTGGGCGCCCGGACGTCGACGGCGAGCGCATCGGCGCGGTCGGCACGTCGATGGGCGGCAACATCATCATCATGGGCACGCCGCAGTGCCAGCCGATCAAGGCCCTGCTCGCGATCCAGCCCACGAAGCTTCATACCTTCAACACGAACTTCGCACGCGACGAGCTCGGCCCGCTCGGCCCGGCGTCGCTCGCGCCGATCGACTGGTTCTACGCGTTGTTCCGCCTCCCGCGGCCGACCAAGCACGACCCCGGGGTCGCGGCGCCTCACCTCGACGGCACGGTGGTCCAGTACGTCCAGGGCACCGGCGACCCGTGGGGGACGATGGAGATCATCGAGGGGTTCTCGGCCGCCACCCCGAACAGCCTGGGCGTCGTGAAGTTCCCGTCCGCAGGCCGCTACGAGGGCTACCGCTACATCTCAGAGCGCGTCGACGACGTCGTCGGCTTCTTCCGCGAGAACCTCTGACCGGGTCCTAGGTCGAGCACGATCGATCGCTGCGCGAGCGTGAATTAAGCACTCGCGCAAGCGGCGGCTAAGGAGACGCAAAGGTCATGGTCGTGAGGGTCGCGCACCATGAAACGACTCCTCATCACCCTTGTCCTCGCCGGCGCGCTCGGCACGACGGCAGTGGCGCTGGCCGCCGGTCACGATCCGATCACCGAGAAGGTCCTCGGAGCGGCGAGCGTCGGGCAGCCCTACACCTTCCAGGTCAAGCAGCCCGCCGACGTGGTCGTCGCCAAGGCAACGGTTCCGCCGGGAGCGAGCTTCGGCTGGCATTCGCACCGGGCGGCCGTGGTGGCAATCGTCAAGACCGGAACGCTCTCGCTCTATGACAGCGCCGACCCGACCTGCACGGCGCAGCGCTACTCGGCCGGACACGGCTTCACCGAGCAACCCGGTCACGTCCATCTCGCCCGAAACGAAGGGCGCAAGGCGGTCGTGGTCCTCGTCACGTATCTCGGGCTCAAGCACGGCGTGAACCCCGACGTGCCGGCTCCGAAGCCCGGGAACTGCCCGTTCTGATCACTGCGAGTGCGCAGCTCCGGTACGCCAGACCCCGGCGCTCGTCGCCGGGGCGCTGGCGAAGCCGCGCATCGCACGGCGGGCACGCGTCTGCCTCTGCGCCTTGCTTGCGTGAGCTTGCTCACGCGCGGGAACGCACCGCCGTTCGCTGGCGTCTGAGCGGGGAACGGGGAGTGAGCCTCGCGGAGACGGAGGGGTCAGGGCATGTTCGGAGGGAAGCTGGTCGCCACAACTGCGGCTCTCGCCGCAACCGCGCTTGCGCTCCTGCTCGTGTGCGCGGGGGCGGCATCGGCTGGGAAACCCCAAGACGACCGCCCTGTCCGCCTCTGGTCCTTCACCGAGGTGAAACAGGGCGCGGGTGTGGTCAAGGTGGCGGGCCATTCGCAGGTGGGAGGGGTGTTGCACGAGCACTTCGACTTCGGGTCGAGCGCCTTCAACTTCCCAGAGAGCAACCCTCGCGGCGTCGCGACAGGCGACATCTTCTCGAGCGCCAGCGGCAAGACCTTCGCGGTCCTGGCGCAGGCGCCGTCTGCCAATCCCTCCCAGCCGGGGTCGCGGATTGGCAGCGGCGCCCACCTCGACCAGTTCCAGGCCTACGAGAAGCGATCCGACAAGGCCTCGCTGCACATCACCATCTCGAAGGCCGTGATCGACGCCATCGACGCCAACCACGCCCTCCTGCCCTCCGAGTGCCCGCCCGGCCGCGAGTGCAACCCGATCCGCGGCGTGATCCGCTTCAAGGCGAGAGCGTATGCCGAGTCGGCCGGCGGTGACTTCTTCCGGGGTGGGGGGGTTGCCTACATCGAGGGCCACGAGGGCCGCTGGACGATCGAGGCGGTCACGTCATCGGATTCGCAGCGCCCGCTGTGGGACAACGGGAACTTCTCCATCGACGACGACGTCGACGATCTCGGGGCCAGGTCACATGCGGTGGCGGAGCTGCGGCATCCGGTGAGGATGAACGTCCCCCTGTCTTCGCTGCGCGACGGCGAGTTGTTCGCCGTCCACGTCCGTCTCGACGCGGACGCGGTCGACAGCCGGGGTCGGGAGTCCGCTGTGGAGGCGTTCATCCGGGACCCGCAAGACCTGAAGCAGGCGCTCGTGAAGACCACGGGCTTGAAGGCGCACGGCGTACCGGCCTTCCACGAGCCGCCGGTGAAGACGCTGCCGGCGGCCACATGCCCCGCGGGAAGCCGTCGGAAGGCCGGCAGGTTGCAGCTCAGCGCGCCGGCGTACGTGACCGACGAATCGACGGGCGTCCCGCTGTTCGTCCTCGTCACCCGCACGGGTGGCACGAGGGGCCAGGCGAGCGCGACCGTCAGGACGAGCGCGGGATCGGCGCAGGCGGGCCGCGACTACACCCAGACGAAGACGACGGTCAGGTTCGCCGACGGGGACAGGTCGCCGCGGCTGGTCGAGATCCCGACACTCCAAGACGACGAGTCCGAGCCCGAGCAGACGTTCTCGGTCTCGCTCTCCCACCCCCACTGCGCCACGCTCGGCAAGCAGCGCCGCGCCGAGGTGACGATCGTCGACGACGACTCGCCTCCCGCGCCGGCGCCCAGCTTCACGATCGGCGGGACGGTCGACGGGCTCGAGGGGTCCGGGCTCGTGCTCGACGACATCGGCACCGAGCTCGCCCCGGGCAACGGGCCGTTCACGTTCCCGGGCACGCGCGCCGACGGCCTGCCCTATGACGTCAAGGTCAAGACCCAGCCCAGCAGCCCCGACCAGGTCTGCACCGTGAGCCAAGGTGCGGGAACGGTGACGGGCGCCGACGTGACCGACGTCGCCGTCCATTGCGCGACACCTGCGCCGTCCGCGGGGCTCGATCCGACGTTCGGCAGCGACGGCAGGGTGTCGACCCCGGTCGGGGCCGGGAAGGGCGAAGCGGTGCTCATCCAGTCCGACGGCAAGATCATCACCGCGGGCCGTCGTGCCGCGGGCGGCGGCATCGACTTCGCGCTCACGCGCCACGACGCCAACGGCAACCTCGACCTCGGCTTCGGCACGGGCGGCATCGTCACGACCGACCTGGGGAGCGCCACCGACGAGGCATTCGACGCGGCACTGCTCCCGGGCGGCGGGTTCGTCGCCGTCGGGCGGACTGATGGCCCGGGCTTCAACCGCAACTTCGCCATCGCCCGCTACCACGCCGACGGCAGCCTCGACACGGGCTTTGGAGGCGACGGCATCGTCACGACAGACTTCGCCGGCCAGGTCGACCAGGCCAACTCGGTCGCCGTGCAACCCGACGGCAAGATCGTCGTCGCCGGGCTCGCCGCCAGGACCGGTCCGCTCGGCGCCGACAACGACTTCGCCATCGCCCGCTACCTGAGCGACGGGACGCTCGACACCAGCTTCGGCGGGGACGGCATCGTCACCACCGACCTCGGTACGAGAACGGACGTCGGCCGTGCGGTCGTCATCCAGCCCGGCGACGGCGGCATCGTGGTCGCCGGCACGGCCGAGGACGACGTCGCGCTCGTGCGCTACACCGCCAACGGCGATGTCGACACCTCCTTCGGGCACAGCGGGATCACGATCAGCGACCTCGGTAACGACGACTTCGCCAACGCCATCGCCCTGACGGCCGGCGGCCAGATCGTCGTCGCCGGCCACACCCTCGGGAGCGGCGGGAACCTCGACTTCGCGCTCGCCCGCTACCGC
>Ga0307502_10000241_pt1 | contig 14761 bp, 14 predicted proteins | sample 16_S_MG_FD_201364 | JGI IMG/M metagenome (GOLD analysis project Ga0307502, IMG submission 201364) | Soil microbial communities from Populus trichocarpa stands in riparian zone in the Pacific Northwest, United States - 16_S | ecosystem: Environmental > Terrestrial > Soil > Riparian zone > Trees... | reverse complement strand
GCCAGCTGTTGAGGGGGGCGAAGCGCTGGGAGCCGGTGCCGCCGCCGCCCCGGCCGTCCGCGATGCGGTACGTGCCGGCGGCATGCCACGTCATCCGGATGAAGAACGGCCCGTAGTGACCGTAGTCTGCCGGCCACCAGTCCTGCGACGTCGTCATCACGTCGACAAGATCCTGCTTCAGCGCGTCGAGGTCGAGGGTCTTGAACTCCTCGGCATAGTCGAAGTCCTCCCCCATCGGATTAGACAGGGACGAGCGCTTGTGGAGAACCGACAAGTCCAGCTGATTCGGCCACCAGTCTTGGTTCGTCCTGGGCCGAGTCGCCTTGGGCTCCGGGGCGGGGATTGCGGGGTTTTCGCTTTCGCTGACGCTCTCAGACACGTCAATCCTTCTCCTTCATCGCTGTTCCTTCTCGTATGCCGCTGCCCTTCGACCTCAGTCCGACGTCGAAGTCTTCACTTGCTGTCGTCGTCCTGCTCCCCGTATCGAGGCATCAGCGCCACGCTACAGGGCCCACGCGCGAGCTGTGCCCCGGCACCGACTCAAGCGCCCGATCGTCCCACGCTGCACTCGGGGTCGCCCGGGCCGGCCGGGGCGGGTATGCGGCCCACATGCCCGACATCGCAGTCACGCTCAACGAGGCCGGCGAGGCGTACGTCGCGCTCGTGACCGGTCGCCCGCCGGAGGTGCGCCACTCGGTGGCGCTCGATGCGCTGGAGGAGGCCGACACGATCCCCGCGCTCGAATGCCTCGTCCTGGACTTCGACTACTACGGCCGCGTCGTCGGACTGCGCGTCACCGCGGCGGCCGACTCCGTCCTCGCGCCCTCGCTGCTGGAGGCCGCCGAGCCAGGCGACCCGCCGAGCACCGAGGTTTCCTGACGGCGCCGCAGGGGCATGGCGCTGTCCGATGTCCGCCGATGACCAGGCCGCCGCGGCGGCTCCCTCGCTCGTCGACAGCCTGAAGACCTACATCGACGACGTCCCCGAGCGCGAGCGCGCCGACGCGCTGCACGGGGTCTTCTACGGCTTCTACACGCGCGTGGCGATCATCGACCGCACGACGTACGAGCTGGCCGCCTGGGCCAAGAACGAGGCCGGCCAGCTTGCCAACGTCCCCGAGCCGCTGAAGGAGGCGCTGCGCGACAACGCGCTGTTCGTCGGCCAGGAGCTGTTCGCCAGCCGCGTGCGCGCGATGCGCGCGATGGGCTACGTCTCACAGCGCTTGGCCGAGCTGCTCGACCGATCGCCACCGGCGCGGCCGTTCACCCTCCAGTGCGCGATCGCGTTCGACCAGAAGCAGGGCCGGATGCGCAGCTACCGGCTCTCCCACCCCGGCGAGCACCCCGACCTACCCTACGACGCGGCGGCGTACGACCCCCACGCCGCCTGACGCGCGCCCGGTCGCGGACGGCGGGCGTCAGCTGCGTCACCCGCACGCCGGCCGACGTTGTCGTTGATCGCCGGCAGGGAGCATGACATCGCCTGAGGTGGTCATGGAGGTCGCTACCAAGCCATCCGGCCAAGATGATCGCCTTCGGGTTCAAGGTATCCACGAGGGGGCAAGAGCTTCGCCCATGCACGCGCTCGGTGATCGCGCCGGCGGCCATCGGACCCGGGATGGCGAACACCTCAGCGCCCGAGATTGTGTGCGTCTGGAGCCCGGGACGGGCCCGGGGGCCGAGCAATGCCTCGGCGCTGCCCTTGAATGTGAACAGCACCTTGGGCACCACCAGGCGCGACAGCTTGCGGTCAAGGAGCTCGCGGCCGTGTTCGAGCTCGCCGGGATGCAGCCCGGTGGCGCGGCGGGTCGGGCGCTTGACGACGTCGGTGAACCCGATCCCGGCGGCGTAGGCGGCGTCGTCCTCGAACCCGGCGGCTGGCAGGTTGATGACCCCGGCCTCATCCGGCCGCTGGAAGAACCGCTGGCCGAGCTGGCCCTGATAGTAGTGGCCAGCCGCGACCGAAACCGGCGATGGGTTGATGCCGACCGCGACCGCCCGCAGCCCGGGGCGCAGCAGGTCGGCGAGGGTCAGCGTTTCCCGTCCCATCCACGTTTCGGTCAGCCGGTGCCCAGGCTCGTCGGACAGCACCAGGCCCGCCATCGCGTCGTCCGGGACGTCCGGGTCGCGCGGCTGCGCGTCATTGCTGGACCTCGATCGGCGCGAGGCGGGCTTCTGCCGCGCCTGACGCGACGGGGACGCGGACGCCGGGCCTTCCTTGCCCTTGGCGGTCCGCGGCAGGGCTGCCCGGGAGCGGGGGCGCCCGCCGCTGGCTCGGTATCGGTGGTGAGCTGGTCAGCCTCCCGGCGGGTGAAGCGGTAGCGGATGGGGTACTCGTGCCCGGCCAGCAGCGGATGCCCGGCGACCTTCTCCGATCGCAGCCAGTTGCGGAAGGTCAAGCCGGTCACGCAGAGCGTCCGGGCGATCTCGTTCGGGGTTACCTCGTCCACGGCCGTGTAGTCGACCCGATCGACGGCGATCTGACACCAGATCTTCAAGGACGGCGCCGGCGCGCACACCAAGGTCGTTAAGGCGAAGCGGGCGGGGGTCGTGACCGTTTCGCTTCGCGCGACCGCCAACGGGCGCATGGCTGGGAAAGCACGGCTGCTGGTCAGCGCGAAGGACGACACTGGCAACGCCTCCACACGGGCGCTGATCGTGAAGCGATGACGCAGGAGCGCTGGTGAGGAGCGCCGCCGTGCTCTCGTGTGGGCGGCGGCAACGGTCATCGCGACCGGGGCGGTGCTCTCCGCCCTGGTCGACCGCGCCGACTTCGGCGACGGCAGACAGCCACCGGTCTCACCAGCCGGGGCCGTCGCCCTGATCGCGCTCGCCTGTCTGGCGGTGGCGCTGGCACTGTGGCTGACGTGGCTCGTGCGCCGCCGCCGCTGACCGGGTCCGTCGCCCGCCCTCACCCAAGCCGCTCACTTGAGGCGCTGAGCACGCTCAGCCAGCATCCAGACACGCCCAGTGCAACCGCGTGACGTACGGGATCACGACCTTTCCGTCGCAGCTGGCGGCAGCGCGCGCGATCGCGGTGAGCTGCTCGTGAACCGCGTCGATCCCGATGACCCGGCCAGCGGCCCGCGTCTTGCTCGATGTCAGTGCCATCGCTACGAAGCCCCGCTGGCTTAGCGCGCGCGTCCAGCGAACGTTCACGCTTCGCGCGGCGCCGAAGCCGGGCGCCGTCGACAGTTCCTGCGTGAGGTCAAAGGACCGGTAGTGGCGGCTGTAGCCCGGGCTGTGGCGCTCGAGGAAGTCCTCCAGGCTGGCGGCCGCACCTCCAACGGCCCACTGGCGATCGTTTTGCAGCAAAGCAACGACGCCGCGCGGTCGCAGCACGCGCGCGGCCTCGGCGAGAAACGCGGCTCGATCAAACCATTGGATTGCCTGCGCGGCGAGCACGAGAACGGCGCTGTCGCTCCCAAGCGGCAGACGCTCGGCCTCGCCTGTGCGGTACTCGATCATTGCGTCGTAGGGCGTCGCGGCCCATGCGTTGCGCAGCATGTCCGCTCCCGACTCGATGCCGATGATCGGCGGACCGCCGCCAAACACGTCACGCACAAGGCGGGTGCTGATCCCCGACCCCGCGCCCACATCGACGAGCAGCCCATCGCCGCGCGGGCCGGCCCCGTCAACGTCAGCGACCAATGCCCTGAGAATCTCCGGCGGATAGCGCGGGCGCCAGCGCTCGTACTCCTCGGCAAGCCCTTCGAAGGCGAGCTCAGACATCACGCCGCCATGATGACGCGAACTGTTTTCGCCGCCACGACGAGCAGCCCGCCGCCGTCTGCGCGACGCGGTACGCCGACCGTCAGCCTGTTGACGTCAACGTCGAGCGTGACACGATCGCGTTCGCCGGCGATCGGCCCCTTGCGCGCGCAGCCCACACCCGATTGCGGTGAACAGACACGAAGCGACCGTCCCGACGTTTGCCAACCCCGGTCCGGACGTCCTCCCGTAAACGTCAGGGCTTCCTGGCGTGCTCAGCTGCCGGTTTTCGGCTGTCCTGCAAGGACGCAGCCAAGGCTGACACAGCGCACGTGCAGGGTGGGCTGAGGGTTGGCGTGGTCTTGCCCTTCGCTCGGTGTCGCGTAGTCCGTGGCGTCGGGCTGCGTGTCGCCGCCGCTGCAGTGCCCGTGCGCGCGCGGGTCCGATGCTGCCCGTCAGCATCTGGAGCGCCGCACCGATCTCTGCATCGCTCGGCGCGGGATCGGCGATCAGCATCACCAGTAGCTTCCTGTCGCGAGCGGCAAGGTCAGCCACGGCGGCCCGCAATGCGCTGGGAGCGCGGATCCGGAGGGTTGCAGGGCGACCCTGGCGCCTCGCGCGTGCGTTATGGTGACAGGGATGAATGGTGAGAACATGCCACCGCCTGAGCAGGAACCAGTGAGCATCCTAAGCACCCGCGATCCGATCCCCCCGCGCCGCAAACGTCAACTTCTCTTAGCCGAAGCGAGCAACCCATGACCAATGACACACGCCGCCCGTGGTTCGGACCCAAGCGAATCGGCTTCGGCATGAGACCTCAGACCTGGCAAGGCTGGCTTCTTACAGCCGCCCTGGCCGCAGCAATCATCGCCATCGGCCTACTCACCAGCCACTGAGGGAACTACCCGGAGGGCAACGCCGACCCCGCGGGGGAGCGACTCCGTGCGTCGCGTGCTATCGCATCCTTCACACTGCCCGGGCTAGCGCCATCAGCGGCGCGAAATCCCAACGGTCAGTGTTGTCGCGACTGGGCGTGGCTGCCGTGCTGGGCGACGGGGTGGCGTGGGGCGTTAGTAGGTGTGTGTGCGTCTCGTGGCGGTGAAGGGCGCCAGGTCGAGGCTCATCCAGGCGGCCGCGTAGGCGAATGCTGCGGCTGGCGACACGAGTGTCCATAGCAGTCCGGCGATCGCGCTGGCGGCGAGGTTGCCGAGACTATGGACGGTCGCGAGCAGCCCGAACGCTGATCCGCGCAGGCCTTCGGGGCGAGGAGTGTGACGGCAGCGGCCGGTCTGTTTCAACGCAGCCGACGCCGGTGCCCGCGGGCATGAAGGCGATCAGCATCGGAGGCTCGCGCCGGTCAGCGCGAGCACGACGTCCGCGCCGCCGAACCGCGATGGTGCCGCCGACGAGAACTCGGACGGGGCTGCGCCTGTCTCCGTGGCCGCCGCCGGGGACGCTGATCAGGGTGGCGGCGATGTTGTCGGCGGTGTGGAGCGCGAGCGCCAGTTTGCGCGGCGCTGTCGTTGCCCCGGCCGGGGCCGACGAGTTCGGTGGCGCGCAGGCTGTTGCGGCATGTTAACCAGCTTCAACGCTGCGACGGCGTCAGCAGCTGCCCGAGTCGTCCCGCGGCACGGAGCGCACCCGGATGCGGATCGGTTGGCGCGTGGCGACCTCCAAACGCGCAGGCCGCAGCTGCGGGCGTCTTTGACCAGCGATCAGGGTCCCGAGCTGCTCGACTGGAAATCGGTCAGCTCGACGCCGACACCGTCCTGTCGGTCCACAGCGCGGCCGATCTCGACGCCGTCGCAGCCGAGCTCAACGACCGACCTCGCAGGCGCCTTGCCTTCAGTAAGCCGATCGGGAGCTCCGACCGCTACTTGTTGCGCTGACCGTCGAAATCCGCCGATGCGCTCGCGGGAGTCAGAGCACGTGGCCGAGTATGCGTGTCGGCCCGCCGACGTCCGCCGGGTGCCCCGCAGCGTCTCACGAAGCGCAGCGTGGGCTGGCGCCGCTGTTGTCGATGCGCGCCGGGCTTTGGGGCCGGCGCGCTCGCTTCGCGGTGGTTAGGGTTTGAGGTCAAAGCTCGTCGGTCCGGTGTACTGGATGCTGCAGTACTGCACTCCCGCGTCGAGGCAGTCGCCGGCTCCGCCGTTGGGGTCTGCGACGAGGCTGGTGGAGACGATGGCGCCGAGCTCGTCGTTGACCCACGCCACCGACGCGTAGCGCGGCGTGCCCCGGGCGTAGGACAGCTCGCCCGTGCCCAGCGTGTACTTCACGATGCGGCTGCCGGTGACGCCCTGCCGCGCGACGGCCCACAGGAAGCTTGAGCCGTCGGCGCTGAACGACGGCCTGCTGACCTCGGTAAAGCTCGCGCCACCTCCACCCGCCTGGTAGACGAGCCGCTCCTTGCCGGTGGCGACGTTACGGACGTGCACGCGCTCGCGGCCACTGACACGGCCCATGACGCTGTCGACCCAGGCGACGTGCTTGGAGCCCAGCTCGACACCCTGGATATGCGTCCTCCTGAGCAGCAGGCGTGTGCCCTTCGCGCGGGAGGTCACGGTCGCCGTACCGATGCGCAGCTGATCCATACCGCCATCGCGACGCACGAAGGCGATGCGCCCGCCCTGGATGGTCGGGTTGCGCTCGGCTCGATCCGGGGCGCTGAGTTGCGCAAGGCGCTGCTCGACCGCCGATCGCGGGTTCAGGCGGTAGATGTCGCCGTCGCGGCTGTAGACGGCGTATGTGCTACCGCTGCGGCTCGAGCCGAGGTCCACGTCAAACGCGCCGTCACGCTGCGCCACGGCGACCGGGGTCGGTGCACCGCCATCGACGGACTGGACGAGCTGATACTTGCCCGTCGCGGCATCCAAGCGAGACCACATCGCTGTGCCGTCATAGGCGGCGGCGGGCGTGGCGGCAACGAGCGAATCGACCTGCGTGGCGCCCTGGGCCGACGACGTGGAGACCACAGCGTAGGTGACGAGAACGGCGAGGCAGGCGACGATGGGCTTGTGGGGTGATGGTTCCATCCATCCATAGTCCGCGCCGCCGATCGCGTTCATCGGCCACCCAGGGTAATAATCCGCTCACCATTGTGTCTGTCGACCAAGGCTGACGGTGTCACCCAAACCCGGCTCGCCACGCGATAATGCCACGCCCCTCGGTACGACTCTCGACGGAAATGGAAGCAGTCGCAGATCTCGGACAGGTCGACGAACGCGGCGAGCAGAGCTTTGAGCTGCCCGCCGGCGCGTCCGGAGGCCCATGATCACGCGACGAACTCGCACCGAGTCGGTACCGGTAGCGAGGTTGCCGCGCGATCGGTCGACGTTGGCTACCGAGGGGCGGGGAACGTCCAGTCAAAAGTAGACAGCTACCCCCGTTTGGGTGCTACTATCAGTTTGTGAAACCCACTGCGATGGATTCTCAAGGGGCCGGAGCGCGGCGGCGGTGGGCGCTAGGCGCGATGGTGTTCGCTGTTCTCGCCGTCGGCATTGACGTCACGATCCTGAGTGTCGCGCTGCCGACGCTGGCGGTGCGGCTTGATGCGTCGACATCGCAGCTGCAGTGGTTCTTGTCGGCGTACACGCTCGTCTTTGCGGGAGCGATGATGCCTGCGGGGATGCTCGGCGACCGATTTGGGCGCAAGCGGTTGTTGTTGATCGCGCTGGTCGTGTTCGGCGGCGGCTCGTTGGCGTGTGCGTACGCGCCGTCGGCGGACGCGTTCATCGCGGCGCGCGCCGTGCTCGGCCTCGGGGGCGCGGTCGTGCTGCCGATGGTGCTGGCGGTCCTGCCCGCTCTGTTTTGCGAGCGGGAGCGGCCACGCGCGGTCGGGGTGATGATGGCCGCGACGATGCTCGGCTTTCCGATCGGACCGATCCTCGGCGGGTGGCTGCTGACCCATTACAGCTGGGGCACTGTGTTCCTGATCAACGTACCGGTTGTCGTCGTCGCGCTGATCGCTGTCGCCGCTCTGCTGCCGGAGTCGCGCAGCAGCGCCCGCCCCAGCCTTGATCTGGTCGGTGTCGTGGCGTCGATGACAGGCCTGACGGTGCTGGTCTACGGCGTGATCGAGGCCGGTCAGAACGGATGGGGCGATACCGGCGCAGTCGTGGCGCTGATCGCGGGTGTCGTGGTTCTCGCGGCGTTCGTTGCCTGGGAGCGACGCGTGCGCGACCCGCTCGTCGATCTTTCGCTGTTTGGCTCGCGCACGTTCACCTGGGCCACGATCCTGATGAGCGTCGTGTCGTTTGCGATGTTCGGCGTCTTGTTCGCTGCGCCCCAGTATTTTCAGGCGGTGCTCGGCACGGACGCGCTCGGTAGCGGTATGCGGTTGCTGCCGCTGGTCGGCGGGATGATCGCAGGCGCCGTCGTTGCCGACCGGCTCGCGCGCTGGGCGGGCGTCAAGGCAGCGGTCGCGCTCGGCTTCGCGGTGCTCGCGGCGGGCATGTTCGCCGGAGCGAGCACGAGCGTCACGAGCGCCAGCGGCTGGGCGGCCGTTTGGACCGCGATCTGCGGCCTCGGGCTCGGGTTCGCGATGCCAACCGCGCTTGACGCCGCGCTGGGCGAGCTACCGCTGCAGCGAAGCGGCGTCGGCTCGGCGCTCCTGCAGGCCGTGCGGATGATCGGCGGCTCGCTTGGATCGGCGATCCTCGGCTCGCTGATCAACGCTGGGTACCGCGGTCGCCTCGATCTTGCTGGGCTGCCCCCCACGGCCGCGTCCGCGGTCAGAAAGAGCGTCACGGACGGCGTGGCGGTCGCCCACAAACTCGACTCCGTAGCGCTGTTGTACTCGGTTCGTGCTGCGTTCGTACACGCCATGGACCTCGCGCTGGTCGCGTGCGGTGGCCTCGCGGCAGTCGGCGTCGCGCTGGCACTCGCGTTTCTGCCTCAGCGCATACGCGCCAAGACCGCGGCCGGCGCCCAACCGCCGCGTGCGAAGGATTCCCGTATTGCCGCCTGACATCAAGCAGCCGACTGGACTGCGCGAGCGCAAGAAGGCCAGAACCCGCACCACGATCCAAGAGCACGCACTACGACTGTTCGAACACCAAGGCTACGACGCCACCACCGTGCGGCAGATAGCCGACGCCGCCGAGGTCTCCGAGAGCACGTTCTATCGCTATTTCCCGACCAAGGAAGACGTCGTCATGCACGACCGCTACGACCCGCTGCTGCTCGCCGCATTCGCGGCACAACCACGGGAGCTCAGCCCAGTCACAGCCCTGCGTGGCGCGCTCGCCACAGTCTTCGGCGACCTTCATGCTGCCGAACTCGAGCAGGAGCGCCTGCGCAGTCAGCTGATCTTCTCGGTCCCCGCGCTGCGCGCACGAATGCTCGAGCAGCTTACCGACAGCGTCGACATGTTGGCTCACGCAGTCGCAGACTGGGCCGGACGCCGCCCCGACGAACTCCGCGTGCGCAACCTCGTCGGAGCAGTCACCGGAGCAGTGATCGTCGCACTGCTCACCGCCGCCGAGGATCCGACCGCCGATTACCGGACCACCGTGGACGCCGCGCTGGCCCACCTCGAGGCCGGCCTGCCACTATAAGACCCGCTGCCCGGCTCGTCACCAAGGGCATATCGACGGCCGGTCACCCTTCACGGTTGCCCGACAGCCCGGCGAGTCACTGCCCTCCCGTCCGCACATTTTGCTGCATGATCATCAATATGCAGCAGCCTGCGGGCCACACACGGGACCCTGATCGACTTGCTTCACTCGGGCTTGGTGCGCTCAGGGTCGGCGGTGGGGGACCGTCGCGCAGACCGGTGCCGGCGGGGTATCGCAGACGGTGGCGATGATCGCGTTCCTGGTCGTACGGGCGCTCAACTGACGGCGGCGCTTGTCGACCTTGTCACCGCCTTGGTTACGACGCTCGCGGCGACGCCGCTGCGCTACGTCGTCGACCGCGCCCTGCTCGTGCAGAGGTCCAAGACCGAGTACGAGTTCGAGGCCCGCTACCGTGGCCGGGTCCTGACCTCAGAGGAGGAGCCAGCGTGCAGTTCACCGGGATCGTGAAGTCCTACGACGCCGACGAGGGCGTCGGCTACATCGTGAGAGAGCCCGACCGCCACGAGATCGTCGTGCGATCCGGCGGGCTCGCGCTGGGCGTCGACGCGCTGTACGAAGGCGACCGCGTGGCGTTCGACATCGACATGGGAACCAACGCGCAGGCGCGTAACGTTGTGCGCACCTGAGCGGGCGCGCGGGTCGCCCTGGCCAAATCGCTGGCCATTCCCACGGCTGGGTGCTGGCCATCGAGATGACCAGCAGCTTCGCCGTGTGGCCACTTGGCTTGGCCATTGCGTCGCACGACGCCCGTGTCCGGGGACGTCACGTCGACTGGGCTGGCGGGAACACGGCCCGCCGGCCGCGGGACCGCGCGCCGCCAGCACCGCGCTGTCCCCGGGTTCATTCGACAGAGAAGGACACCTGACGAGTTCCGGCAGTCTCGCCGCGTCGGCCGGCGTCTGCCGCAAGCGGATCGGGCTGCTGTGCATACGGGTACACCGGGTCGGTGCCTGCCCGCGCCGACGACATTGACCTTGGGGCGGTCCGTCGACGGCTCGAGGAGCGTCGCGACCGCACCAGCGAACGTGTGGCTGCGCTCGCCCAGCGTCCCGAGCTCGGCACGGCGCAGGGGTTCGGCAAGCGCATCGGCGACGGCACGGTCGAGGCGATCAGTCGGCTGACGGAGATCGGGGTCGGCAGTTCGCTGGAGCAGACGCTGGCCCGAACCAAGCGGGCACTGGCCAAGCTCGACGATGGTACTTACGGCAGCTGCGATACGTGCGGCCAGCCGATAGCGCCGGCCCGGCTGCACGCGATGCCCGATGGCGTGATGTGTTTGGCGTGCGCGAGCTCTCAGCGCCGCGCTGGTTCTCCTCGACGCCGCTGAAGCTCACACTGCTGCCGAAGCCCTGTCCGTGTGACCAGCACACCGCAGAATCGGCCAGGAATCCTCAGCTGACGGTGCTCGTGTCGCGCGCGGCTGGCGCATTGGTCGACGGCCGGCGCGGGGTACGCAGCGTCCCCGGCGCCCAAGTGATGCTCGGACGACCAAGCTGATTATTGCCATGGCCGCTCGGCTCTACCGGATGAACGTCGCGCGGCTCGGCGCCTCGATCACGAACCCAAGCGAGCTCGGTCGCAAGGCCGGCGAGGACACGGAGCGCTTGCTTGCAATCTGAGCCCAGCGGAAGGGAATCATCGGCCTGGGGGTTGGTGCGCATTCACCAATCACGGCGGGATGTTAGGGGGGTTCGCGGCGCCAAGAAGGCCGGACGCGCAGCCGGACGCGGACTCGCCAAGGGCGCCAAGGCTGTCGGCCGCGGCGCCGGCAAGCCGCCAAGTCGCTGGAGAAGCACACCGGCACGATCGGCAGGGCGATCGGCCGAGGCGTGCGCCGCACACGCGCAGCGCTCAAGCGCGGTTGGCAGAAGCTCAAGCTCCGGAAGACCTCGGACGACTGCCTTGGCGATCTTCTTCAGGCGCTCGCCGATCTTCTTGGCGGTCTCAACGGATCGTCGCATCGCCACCGTCCGCGCGGCCTGCTCGAAACGGATGTATCTGGACGCGGGGGAGGGCGCTCTTTCGTGTCAGGCGGACTGGTGGATTTCCCCGGTGCTGGTCCGCGAGGCGCCAGTCCCTAGTGTCGCCGCAGACCGGCGTCACATAGGGTGCGAGGCGACCGCCGGAATGCGGGGCCTGTGCCGCTCATCCAGGGGTTAAAGCACCCCGAGCAGCCAGGCTCCGCGCCGGTGAATCGCAGGCATCGACCGGGCGACGCCCCGGCGCAAGATTCAGGGGGCGGTCGTGGTCCGCTGGCGGGCAAGCTCGGCGATGGCTTGCTCGCGCAGCTTGAACTTCTGGACCTTGCCGGTGACCGTCATGGGGAACTCGGAGACGAAACGCACGTGGCGAGGGACCTTATAGTGGGCGATGTGCTTGCGGCAGTGCTCGCGCAGCGCGTCTTCGTCGAGCTGGGCGCGGGCCTGGGGGCGGACGAATGCGACGATGTCCTCGCCGTATCGCTCGTCGGGAATGCCGACGACCTGGACGTCGGCGACGCCCGGGTGCGTGTAGAGGAACTCCTCGAGCTCGCGGGGGTAGACGTTCTCGCCGCCGCGGATGATCATGTCCTTGCTGCGCCCCACGATCTGGAGATAGCCGGCGTTGTCCATCGTGGCCAGGTCCCCGGTGTGCATCCAGCCGGCGCGATCGATCGCCTCGGCCGTCTTCGCCGGCTCCTGCCAGTAGCCGACCATCACCGAGTAGCCGCGCGTGCACAGCTCGCCGGTCTCCCCACGGTTGACCGTCCGCCCGCAGCTCGGATCGACGAGCTTGATCTCTACGTGCGGGTGCACCCGGCCGACGGTCCCGATACGACGCTCAAGATCGTCGCCGCGGGCGGTCTGCGTGGACACGGGGGAGGTCTCAGTCATCCCGTAGCAGATCGTCACCTCCTCGATGTGCATCTCGGCGATGACGCGTTTCATGATTTCGGCCGGGCAGGGCGAGCCCGCCATGATGCCGGTGCGAAGGCTGGTCAAGTCAAAGGACGCGAAGTCCGGCTCGGCGAGCTCGGCGATGAACATCGTCGGGACGCCGTACAGGCTCGTGCAGCGCTCGGCCGCAACAGCCTCCAGCACCGCGCGCGGCTCAAAGGACGGGCCGGGGATGACGATGCACGCGCCGTGTGTGCAGCAGCCCAGGTTGCCTACGACCATGCCAAAGCAGTGATAGAAGGGCACGGGGATGCAGACGCGGTCGGCCTCGCTGTAGCCGCACGCCTCGGCGACGAAATAGCCGTTGTTGAGGATGTTGTGGTGGCTGAGCGTCGCGCCCTTGGGAACGCCCGTCGTCCCACTGGTGTACTGGATGTTGATCGGGTCGTCGAACTGCAGCCCTTCGGCGCGCGCCCGCAACTCGTCTGCGGTCGCCTGCTCGCCGGCGGCGAGCTGTTCCCACTCGGGCGAGCCGAGCAGCACCACGCGCTCCAGGTCAGGCAGCTCGCCGCGAACGTCCGCGATCATCGCCGCGTAGTCCGCCGTCTTGAACGACCTGGCCGCGACGAGCATCCGGCAGCCCGACTGGCGCAGCGCGAACTCCAGCTCCATGGCGCGATAGGCGGGGTTGACGTTGACCAAGACGACCCCGGCCTTCGCGGTGGCAAACTGCACCAGCACCCACTCCGCGCAGTTGGGGCTCCACAGGCCCACGCGGTCGCCGACCTGCAACCCTGCAGCGACCAGGCCGCGCGCGAGCGCGTCAACACGCTCGTTGAGCTCACGGTAGCTCCACCGCACGCGCTGGTGGCGGCACACGAGCGCCTCCGCCTGGGGCGACCGCGCCACGACGCGCTCGAGATTCGCGCCGATGGTCTCCCCCAGCAGAGGAACATCAGAGGCTCCGTGGGCGTAGGACAGCACGCCTACCGCTCCGCTGGCGCCGTCACACCCGCGCGCCGCAACGTCGACATCGTCACCGCGACGCTAGCGCGAACGCCGCCGCGTCACAAGACCCGGACGCGACACGGTCTCAAGCGTTCCGACGCCCGCAAGGTCATGTAAGTGCCGCGCGATCGAGCGGCAGCGCGGCCGCGCCCGACGCGATCGCCTCCGCGACGTCCTCTGCTCGTGCGCATGCTGCTCAGCGACCTCATCGGCGAGGCCACCGCGCTGCACGCCCTGTGCGCCGGCGCCGGCGAGCGCAACCGCCGACCTCGGTGGCATACCACGCCGCCCGCCTGGGCGGCATCTTCAAGCTCGGCAAGGCGAGCGCGCAGGCATCCACGTTCATCTGCGACGGATTCGCGTGCACGACGAAGTGCACCGACGCAATCATCCTTGACGAAGTGATGCGAACCGATAGTGGCCACCGGGCCCAGCTGGGGCTGGACCCGGTCGACACAGTGCCGTGTTCTCACGGCCGAACTGGCTACGGGAAGAAACAGGACGGAGTGAACGTGTCCAAGACGGACGATGTGTCGGTACAGACATCGTTGCCCGGACCACCGTCGTGCGCGTCGTCGCCGGCCTGGCCGAAGAGCTGGTCGTCGTGGTCGTTGCCGTTGAGCTGGTCGTTGCCCGTCCCGCCTTCGAGCAGGTCGTTGCCGTCGTTGCCGTTGAGTTCGTCGTTGCCGTTCCCGCCCCGCATCTCGTCGCTGCCGACGCCGCCGACGAGCGCGTCGCGGTCGGCTTCGCCGTCCATGATGTCGTTGCCTTCCTCGCCCTCGATCCTGTCGTTCCCTGGCCCGCCGAGAAGCTGGTCCTGAGCGCCTCGTCCGCAGAGCACATCGTTGCCGCCGCCGCCTCTGATGTCGTCGGGGTCGGAGGAGCCGATGAAGATCTCGTTGGCGGCCGTCCCTTGGTGAAAGCCCGTGACGAAGATCGCGGACGGGTTCAGGGCGACGGCGTCACAGAACGCGCTCGCGTGCACCGTGGACGTCGCGCTCGGCAGCAGCATTGCGGCGCTCGTCGCCGCGATCGCAACGACGGCGACCCCGAGTCGCCTGATTGGGGTAGTGCTCATCCGTACTCCTTCGCTCGTACCGCAGATTGGAATGGGGTTCAACCCGGCGGAGCGTCCGCCCAGCCCGCCGCACGGCGCTTGCAACCGGTTGCGTCACGGCAGCAGCGCCATCCAGATCCACGGTGCGCCGCGGCGAAGCGTCGTGGTCGCGGCCGCGCTGCGCGCCGCGGAGGCCCTGACGGCGGCCAGCGGGCGCGCTCGCGTAGCGAGCGGTGTCACCCCGCGGGGCATGGCCGATCCATGGCGCTGGACTATCTGACCTGCGCTGCTGCGCCGTGACGCCCGTCGGCGCCTGCGCGACGATCATCGGTGCCGGTTAGGATCGGGCCGGGCATCATTTCGCCTGGAGGCGGGGTCTAAGCGACGGAGGGGGCGGGATGACCGAGCACAACGCTGGCAGGGTCGCGCTCGTGACGGGTGGCGCCTCGGGGATCGGGCGCGCGGCCGCGCTGGCATTCGCCGGCCGCGGGGCCGCGGTCGTGATCGCAGACGTCGATGACGCTGGCGGTGAGC
>Ga0307502_10000240_pt1 | contig 14836 bp, 8 predicted proteins | sample 16_S_MG_FD_201364 | JGI IMG/M metagenome (GOLD analysis project Ga0307502, IMG submission 201364) | Soil microbial communities from Populus trichocarpa stands in riparian zone in the Pacific Northwest, United States - 16_S | ecosystem: Environmental > Terrestrial > Soil > Riparian zone > Trees... | reverse complement strand
ATGAAGTAGCGCGTCATGCGCTCGTCGGTCACCGTCACCGGGCCGCCGAGCGCGATCTGGCGGCGGAAGATCGGCACCACCGAGCCCGAGGACCCCAGGACGTTGCCGAAGCGCACGGTGGCGAACTTCGTCTCGGGCCAGCGCTGCTGGGCCGCCTCGACGGCGAACTCGGCCAGCGCCTTGGAGGCTCCCATCACCGTCGCGGGCTGGACGGCCTTGTCGGTGGAGACGAGCACGAAGCGCTTGACGCCCGACTCGCCCGCCACGCGCGCCACCAGCCGCGTGGCCAGCGCGTTGTTGCGCACCGCCTCGACCGGGTTGCGCTCCATCAGGCCGACGTGCTTGTAGGCGGCGGCGTGGAAGACGACGCCGGGGCGGTGCTCGGCGAAGACCTCGCGCATCCGCTCGCCCTCCTTGCAGTCGGCGAGCACGGGCGCGATCGTCGAGGGGTGGACGTGGCGGTCGTCCTCGAGCTCGCGCTGGATGCGGAAGAGGTTCTCCTCGGCGTGGTCGACGAGCACGAGCCGCCGTGGCGCCACGCGCGCGATCTGGCGGCACAGCTCGGCGCCGATCGAGCCGCCGGCGCCGGTGATCATGACCGCCTCGCCGCCCAGGTAGCCGCCGACGCGGTCGATCTCCATGCGCACGGGCTCGCGGCCGAGGATGTCCTCGACCTGGACCTCGCGCACCTGGCGCACGACCTGGCCCGAGCCGGCCTGCAGCAGCTCGAAGACCGTCGGCAGCGTTCGCACGGGGATCCCGCGCTGGCGCGCGGCACGCACGACGCGCGCGCGCAGGGTGCCGGGCGCCGACGGGATGGCGATGGTGATCTCGTCGGGCTCTGACTCGTCGAGGATGCGCGCCAGCTGCTCGGTCGGGCCCAGGACCTTGACGCCGTCGATGCGGATGCCCCGCTTCAGCGGGTCGTCGTCGACGAAGCCGACCGGATCCAGCCCGAGCTGGGGGTTTCGCAGCACCTCGCGCACGACCAGGCGTCCGCCCTCGCCGGCGCCGACGATGAGCACCCGCCGCGCGTCGGCGCGGGCGCGGAAGCCGCGCACCGGCCCCTCGTAGACGATCCGCGCCGCGAAGCGCGCGCCGCCGACGAGCACCAGCGAAAGCAGGAAGAAGAGCGCCATGACGCCGGTCGGCACCGACACGGTGACCTCGCCGGTGCCCGACGTGACCGTTTCGGGATGGGTGGCCGCGACGAAGCCGGCCAGCGCGAGCGTGTTGACGACGACCGCCTGGCCGATCCCCAGGTAGTCGCGCGAGCTCGTGTAGCGCCACTGCTTGAGCTCGAGACGGAAGAGCGTGAAGACGACGAGCGTCGAGACGATGACGAAGACGATCGTGGCGTCGAACAGCCGGTCGTAGCGCGCCGGCGTGCCGGTGTCGAACCGCAGGCGATAGCTCAGGTAATAGGCGGCGGCGACGAGCGCACCGTCGATCGCCAGCTGCGGGATCGAGTGGCGATGCAGGGGGAACGCCGCCGAGCGCAGGCGTCGGCGCATCGGGCGCGCATGATAGCTGCGCGCTTGGCGGTTCTACACCGGGCGACCGACGAGCGTGCCGCACTCGTCGCCGACGCCCTCGGGAGCGACGAGCTCGCCGTCGGGGGTCAGCGCCAGCGCCGTGTATCCGACGCTGCGCAGCTCGGCGACGATCGCGTCGCGCCCGTGGCCCGCATCGCGCGAGGTCGACTCCGCCCACTCCATGACGATGAGCGGGCGATCGCGGACGAGCGTCTCGCGCGCCCCGCGCAGCACCGCGAGCTCGGCGCCCTCGACGTCGATCTTGATGAGGACGGGCGCCGGGTAGCCGTCGCGACCGACCAGATCGTCGAGGCGGACCACGGAGACCTCGACCTCGCCGGTCCGCTGCAGCGGGTGACCGGGCGGCAGCGCGCGCTCGTGCAGCGAGTTGTTGCCGCTCGAGCTGTAGAGATGGATCGTCGCGCTGCCCGGCACATCGCCGACCGCCGCGCGCAGCACCTGCGTATCGGCGCCGGCGAACCGGCCCAGGTTGCGCTCGGCGAAGTCGGCGGTCGCGGGCACCGGCTCGAAGGCGCGGACCGGGCGACCGGCGCCGGCCGCGCGCACGGCGAACCAGCCGCAGTTGGCGCCGACGTCGTACACGGCGCCGCCATCGCTCTCGGCCAGCAGCGCGTCGAACAGCACCGTCACATCGCGCTCGACGAACTCCCCGCCCTCGAAGGCCCACGCCATGTCGGCGGGCACCTCGAAGTGCGGCGCCGCGGTCAGCGGACGGCGCAGCAGGAACATGCCGCAGCCATAGGAGAGCTCCCGGCAGGCGGCAGGGTCGCGATGGCGAGCGAAGCGCCCGGCGTCGTCCACCACGGCGAACTCGACGAGCTCGAGCTCTCCGAACAGCTCGAGGATGGCGATCGGGTCATGGATGCGGTGGGCGTTGAAGCACACGCGCGGCCGGCCGATCGGACCGGAGAAGAGCAGGTGCCCGCCCGGGGCGACGACGCGCTGCAGCTCCGCCATCGCCTTGCGCGAGCCGGCGGGGTCCAGGGGGTCGCCGTAGCGGCCCAGCCCGATGTGCTCGGCCACGTGCAGGCAGGAGACCGACTCGAGCGACTGGTCGGCGAAGGGCAGGTCGAGGATCGAGCCCTCGACGCAGGTGAGGCGCTCGATGTCGACCTGCAACGGGCGGATGTCGACGAAGGTGACCTCCGTCATCGCGGTCAGGAAGCCGACGAGGTCCACCCGCGACCCGACGTCCACGTGGCCGGCGGGACGCAGCTCGGCGATGCGGTTGGCGGCCCAGGTGTCCTGATGGAAGTAGTGGGCGTCGAGCTCGTGGACCTCGCGCCAGTCTCCGAGCTGCGGGAAGAGGTCCTCGTCGCGCACGCTCTCGCCGCCGGGCATCGCGCGGTAGGCCGCGAGGTCGTGCTGGAAGCGCTGCTCGTCGGAGCTGAAGGTCGGTTCGGGCTGCGGCTGGGCGGCCGGGACCGCTGCCAGGGACGATTGCCACGCCGATTCGGCACGAATGCGCAGTCGATCGACCGTCGTCTCGTCGAAGCGCGGCACCGTGCCGAGCTTCCCGCTGTGCGACAGCAGCGCGTGCGCCGCGCTGGCCACAAAAGGGTCGCCCTCCGCGGCGGGGACGATCAGGGCCATGAAGTCGGGGGCGTCGTCGTCGTCGCACCCGGCACGCGCGAGCGTGGCTCGCAGGGCAGCGGCGGCCAGCGCCGGGTCCTCGTCGGGCGCGTAGAGCACGAGCGTGGCGTCGTCGCTCTGGGTGAAGCGCTCGGCGTAGGCGCCGAGCAGCTCCGGCGCGGCGATCAGCTCGCGCGCGTAAGCGACCGTGACGAACGATCGCGTGCCGTGCTCTTCGTTGGCGACCGTGGCCGACATTGCTTCTCCTGGGGGAACGGGGCGAAAGACGCTGTGCGGGCGGGGCCGCTCGCAGCGGGCATCGCCACGGTCATCGGCACGCCGCTCACGGCCCTTGAGCGTCAAGGCGCCGCGGTGCGCTGCCGATTACCCAAGGGTGATCCGTCTCATCGCCTTCTCAAAGGACCGCCCCGCGCAGCTCGACCTGCTGCTTCGGTCCATCGAGCGCTTCGTCCCCGCCGGGGTGCAGACCGCGGTGGTCTTCACCGCGTCCGAGGAGCTCCACGACCACGGCTACGCCCTGGTGCGCGACGAGCACCCGTGGGCGCAATGGGTCGACGAGCGCGAGGCCGGGGGCTTCAAGGCCGCCACGCTGAGCCTCGTGCACGGCGCCGGCGAACGCATCGGCTTCCTCGTCGACGACATCGTCTTCACGCACCCGCTCGACGTCGACGCCGCCCCGCTGGCCGCGCTGGACTCAGACCCCGAGGTGCTGTGCTGCTCGCTGCGCCTCGATCCCGGCAAGACCTACTGCTACGCGCTCGACCGCCCGATGGCCCCGCCGCCGGCGACGACGTTCAGCTGGATGGGGATGGACGGCGACTGGGGCTACCCGATGTCCCTCGACGGCCACGTCTTCCGCACCGCGCAGATCGCCCCCCTGCTCGAGCGCCTGGAGTACCGCAACCCCAACCAGCTCGAGGCCGAGCTCGCGGGCGCCCCGCTCGCGCTGGCGAAGGTCACCTGCTTCGACGTGGCCCGGATCGTCAACGTCCCCGACAACCGCGTGCAGGACACCGCGCCCAACCGCCACGGCGGCGGCTCGGCGGCCTGGTTCACGCCCGCGCTGCTGGCCGGCCGCCACCTCGACCTCGAGCCCTTCGTCGGACTCACCGCGCCGAGCGTGCACTTCGAGATGCCGCTGCGCTTCGCCGCCGACGGCCGGGCGCCGCGCGTCAGCGTGGTGGTCCCGTGCCATGACATGGCGGCCACGCTGGGCGAGACGCTGGCCAGCGTCGCCGCCCAGCGCCTCGACGGGGACGTCGAGGTGATCGTCGTCGACGACGGCTCGACCGACGGCTCCGGCGCGCTGGCGGCCTCGCTCGGCGCCACCGTGCTGCGCCAGCCCGCCTCCGGCCATCCCGCGCACGCGCGCAACACCGGCTTCGCCGCCGCCTGCGCCCCGTACGTCCTGCCCCTCGACGCCGACGACCTGCTCGAGCCGGGCTTCCTGGCCGCCACGGTCGCCGCCCTGGACGTCGATCGCAGCGCCGGCTTCGCCTACGGCGACGTGCGCGAGTTCGGCGGCGGGCAGCCCGACGAGCTGCACGTGACCTCGGGCTATGACTTCGTCGAGCTCACCCACCGCAACCGCCACGGGTCGGCGTCGCTCGTGCGGCGCGAGGCCTGGCAGGCGGTCGGCGGTTACGACGCGAGCGTCGGCTACGAGGATTGGGACCTGTGGCTGGGGCTCGGTCAGGCCGGCTGGGACGGCGTCAAGGCGCAGGGCGCGACCTTCGGCCACCGTCGCTCGGATGCCGGGCGCTGGGCCTTCGACAAGGCCCGCGACCGCGAGATCAAGGCGCGCTTCGTGCTCAAGCGGCCGGCGCTCTACGACGTCTCCCAGCAGCACTGGGCCGAGGCCGTGCAGGCGGAGGACCTGATGATGGAGGCGCTCGGCACCGAGGAGGGCGTCATCCCGAGCTTCGTGGCGCCCGCGGCCATCGACAGCCGCCGCTTTGCCGTGGCCGCCCTGGCCGAAGAGATCCTCAGCGACCCGGAGCTGCTGCGCGCCTACGGCGGCGTCTTCGGGGCCGACGACGACGTCTCGTTGGTCATCTACGGCTCCGGCGGGCTCGTGCAGGGCCTCGGCCCGGTCGTCGCCGCGGCCGGCCTCGACGGGCCCGGATCGCCCGACCTGCTCGGCGTCGAGGGCGGGATCGTCCAGGCGGCGGCGGTCGCCGCGTGCTCGGGGGCCCTGCTCACCCGCCGCGCGCCCCAGCCGCCGTTCGCCGGTCTCCCGCGCTTCGACGCCGCCACCCTGACCGACCTGCGCCGCCTGGCGCTGCCCGAGCCCGAGCTTGCGCCCGAGCTCGCGCCCGCCGCGGCCCCCGCCCCCGCTCACTCTCACGCGCTGCAGGGCGGCTACCCGGCCGAGGCCCCGGAGGCGACGGCCAAGCGCGCGCATCTGTTGTCGCTCTTCCGCGCGCGTGGACACCAGACGCTGCTCGAGTCGGGCACCTTCGTCGGGGACACAGTCGAGTACTTCATGCCCCATGCCGTGCGGATCATCTCCGTCGAGGTCGAGCCCAAGCTCTTCGCCGACGCCCAGCGCAGGTTCGCCGGCGTGCCGAACGTCGAGCTCGTGTTCGGCGACGCGCTGCACCTCGTCCCCGGGATCGTCGATCAGCTCGAGGATCCGCCGCTGATCTGGCTCGACGGCCACTTCTCCGAGGGCGTGACCGGCTCGGGCGACGAGATCGAGCCGGCCGCGAGCATCCTCGCGCGCCTCGGCGCCGTGCGAACCCCTCCGGGGACGACGATCGTGGTCGACGACCTGCGCCTCTTCGGCGAGCACCCCGATTTCCCCGGCCTCGACGAGCTCGTCGATCGCGCGCGCCAGGGTTTCCCGGACGCGCGGATCCGCGTCGGGCTCGACTCGCTCGTCATCGAGAGCTAGGACCGCACGTCAGGCGGCTGCGGCGAGCAGCGGCGCGCCGAGCGTCGCGCTCGCGCGGGCGGCGAGCAGGCGCTGCGCCGGTTGCGTGGCGGGCGCGGGCTGGGCGACGATGTCGGGTGAGTCTTCATCGTCGAGGCCGAGCTGCTCGACCAGCGCTGCCAGGCCCTGCAGCTCCTGCGGCGCGTCGTAAACCACGACCAGGGTGGCGTCGTCGCCCTGCCCGGTCTCCTGCGCGTAGGCGTGCAGCAGCTCGGGGGCGTGCAGGAGGTCGGCCGCGGAAGCGAGGGTGACGTTCGCGCGCAGCGCCAGCGGTGGCGCGGCGCCCGGCGCGGGCAGGCTCGCGGCCTGCTGCAGCGCGATCTCGAGGTCCAGGCGCGCGGCACCGTTCCAGGGGTCCTCGCCGATGGCGTTCAGCAGGAGCCGGGCGGCGCGGTCGGGATCGCCCGCGCGCAGGGCGGTGGCGCCCGCGGCGGCGGCCTCGACGCTGCGCTCGCGCTCATGCGCGGAGGCGGTCACGACGTCGCTGGGCGCCAGGCCGGCGCCGAGGGCGGCCGTGACGAGGCCGTACTCCCAGCTGCTGTAGGCAGCGCGCAGCTCGGCGGCGGAGACGGTCGGGTCGTGCACGAGGTGGCGCAGCATCCAGCGCCGCCACGGGATCTCCTTGCCCAGGATGCGGTGCATGTCCTCGGCGCCCGAGCCCAGGCCCATGTTCTCCCCGTGGTAGCGATAGAGGTTGGCGCAGCCGGGCACGTGGTCGATCTCCGCCACCGCGGCGACCGTCGCGGCGATCCACCAATCCGGGTACGCAGCGTCATCGGGGATCGGATGGATCGCCGGCAGCAGCGAGGCGCGGAAGGTCGCGGCGCCGCCGGAGATGAAGTTGCCGCCCAGCAGCCGCCCGAGGACGCGTCCGCGCGTGAGCTGCGTGCCCTGGGCCGCGAAGAAGGAGGGGGACAGGACCGCGCCGTCGTCGTCGATGATCGTCATGTCGCCGTGCACGAGCCCGACCTCGGGGTGGGCCTCGAGGAACGAGACGTGACGGCTGAGCCGGTCGGTGGGCCATTCGTCGTCGGCGTCGAGCAGCGCGACGTAGTCGCCGGTGACCTCGGCCAGGCCGCGGTCGACGGCGCGCACGAGGCCGCCGTTGGGCTGGCGGATCACGCGGATGCGATCGCCGTAGCCGGCAAGCACCTGCGGCGTCTCGTCGGTCGAGCCGTCGTCGACCACGATGACCTCGAGCGCCTCCGCCGGCCAGTCCTGGGCCAGCGCGCTGTCGATGGCGCGCCCGAGGAAGCGCGCGAGGTTGTACGCGGGCACGACGACGGAGACCCTGGGGAACATGCCCTGTTAATCGGCCATCGGGCCGCCCTCCCTTAGCGCAGCGGGACCGCTATCGGTTGGCGTGAGGCGTCCACGCCGGGCGGTTGGGAATGAGGTCGTCCGCGTAGAGAGGCCCGAGCGTCGTGAACCGCTGTTCGCCGTCCTGGTGATCCCACGACACGGTCACGTGCTCGCCGGGAGTCAGCAGACGCGGAAGCGTCATCCACGCCCCGCCCCGGACCAACCTTCGGTCTGCGCCGTCGTCCCACTCGACGGTGACCGTGACCGCGTGGTCGTCGATTCCCGCCACAACGATCCCCGGCTGCCCTTCGACCTCGACCTCGAACAGACTGATGAGCTCGACAGGCCCCAGGCGCGTATCTGCGGTCACGTCGTCGAGCACGAAGAACCCATTGTCGAGCCGGCCGACGGCGAACCGCCGGCCGGTGAGCGAATCGGTCTCGGTGAGCACCGCAGCGGCGGGGCCGGTCCAGGGTTCGGGTTGCTCTGGCATGCGTCCTCAGTACGGGCAGGTGAACGTCGCGTAGTCGGTCTGATTGGCTGCGTACCAGACGCCTTGAAGCAAAGCGTAGCCTTCAGCCAGCGTCTGGTACTTGCGAGCGTTGACCGGGTGATCGCAGTCGAACTTCGGCGAGCCGCGCAACGTGGTTCCACCCCCGCCCGAGGACGCGCGCGTGTCCAACTGGCGCCGTCCGGTTGAGATGTAGTCGTACAACGTCACGTACAACTCCTGGCGAGTCACCGCCGACGTGCATGTCTGCGCTCCGTTGCCCTGCGCCAGGCCCGCCGCGAAGAACGGCGGGTCTGACTTCACGAAGCACTGCGGAACGCCGGCCGCTGCGGCGTTCGTCAGCGCGGCTCTGGGTGCGGGCGCCGCGAACGCGTAGCCGGTGGATCCATCGCCTTGTGCGACGCTCGGCGAGGTCACCGCGACGCGCGAGGCAGGCGGACACGTCGCCTGCGTGGGGTCATTGAAGCAACTGCCGGCCGGCGCCTCCTGCATCAGCTTCTCAGCGCCAGGGTCGACTGCGATCCCCGCCGCCCTGGCGTTCGCCGGGCCGTCCAGCCCTGCGGCGGACGCCGCGGGAGCGGCGAGCATGACCGCAGTGGTCATCAGACCGCAAACCGTAACTGCGCGCAGCGGCAACCTCATCTCGTCCCCCTTGCTACGTAGTGGCTCGGCAGAACCTGCTGACAGTCGTGCCAAGCTCGGCGACCAGCTCGGCGTCTCGACGGTTCATTGGCGACGAGTGTCACCGCGACCGCAGCCGCTGCCTATCGGCCGGTCGGCCCGATTCGCGGATGAGCGACAGACGACGATCGGCCGACCCGGGCGGACGACCATGGGCCGCACGACGGCCGTCCCTTAGCTCAGCGCGCTCGTCAGCAGGTCGACCAGCTCGGCCGGATCGCGGCGCACGCGCGCAACGGTCCCCGGCTCGCGCTTGCGCAGCTCGATCTCGCCGGCGTCCTGCAGGCGGCGCAGGCGGCCCTCGGCGATGAGGCGCTCGTCGACGGCGCCCATGCGACCCTCGAAGGTCGTCCACACCGGCGTGCCGAGCGCCACGGCCTCGCGGTTCATGGTCCCGCCGGCGCTGACGACGACGTCGGCGTAGGCGATGAGCGACTGGGCGTCGATCGCGCGCTCGGGGACGATGAAGCCCTCCAGCTGGGCACGCTGCTCGGGGATGCGGGGGAGCACGACGGTCTGCGTGCCGCGCAGGCGCGTGAGGACCTCGGCGAAGACGTCGTTCTCGAAGCGGTGGTAGAGCGACACCACCGGGGGCGTGCGCACGACGGCCAGCGGCTGCTCGCGATCGAGGCCAAGCTCCGCGAGGACGGCCGGATCGGGCTCGAAGTCCGCGAGGTAGTACTCCTCCTTCAGACCCGGGTAGCGCTGCAGCTTGCCGCGCGCGCCGTAGCGCTCCAGGCGCTCGGGCGGGATCGCCTCGGGCACCACGACCGCCTGGGCGAGGCGGCAGTTGACGTTGTGCTGCACCGTCGCCCACTCGTAGTCGAACATCGTCGAGCACGGGATGCGCAGCAGCCGCGCGGCGACCGTGACGTCGTTGGAGCCGTGCCCGAGGGCGAGGCCGAAGGGGCCGTGGCGCCGGCCCCAGCGCACGAGCGCCGCCGAGCGCTGGGCCAGGCCGAGGGCCTTGGCCGCCACGCGGCCGCCGCGGTGGTGCCCGATGACCTCGTGCTCCAGGCCGAAGCGCTCGCACAGCTGCACGGTCTGGGCGAAGTCGCGCACGGTGACGCGCACCTCGGCCCCCCGTGCCCGCAGCACGTCGATCACGGGCCGCAGCACGAGCACGTGGGGGCTGTTGGTCAGGTCAACCCAGACCCGCATCGCGCACGGCCGCCACGACCTCGTCGACCTGGTCGCGCCGCATGGCCGCGGACACCGGCAGCGCCAGGTGGGTGCGGGCCAGCTCGTCGGTCGCGGGCAGCTCCGTGCCCCCGAACCGTGCCATCGCGGGCTGCCGGTGGATCGGCGTGCGGTAGTAGGCGCGCGAGCCGATGCCCGCCGCCGTCAGCGCGACGCCGAGCTCGTCGGCGCGCTCGTGGCGCACCACGTACACGTGCCACGCGGGGCGCGTGCCCGGGGCGACGCCCGGCAGCGCGACGAGCTCGCCGAGACCCGCCTGCGCGTACCACTCGCCGACGTCCTGGCGGTGGGCCGCCCAGCGCTCGAGCTCGGGGAGCTGGACACGCAGGATCGCCGCCTGCAGCTCGTCCAGGCGCGAGTTGTAGCCGACCTCCTCGTAGCTGACCTTGTCGCGTGAGCCGTGGAAGCGCAGGAGGCGCACCCGCTCGGCCAGCGCCGCGTCGGCGGTGGTGACGGCGCCGCCGTCGCCGAAGGCCCCGAGGTTCTTGGAGGGGTAGAAGGACAGCGTCGCGATCGTGCCCAGCGCGCCGGCGCGCCCGTCCGGGCCGATCGAGCCGACGGCCTGGGCGGCGTCCTCCACCACCGGCAGGCCGAGCGCCTCGATCTCGCCCACGGGCGCGACGTTGCCGAACAGGTCGACGGCGATCACCGCCCTCGTGCGCGGCGTGAGCGCCGCCTTGACGGTGTCCGCCGTGACGCAGAACGTCTCGCGGTCTACGTCGCAGAACACCGGCCGCGCGCCGGTGGGCGGGATCGCCTCCGCCGAGGCGTAGAAGGAGAACGAGGGCACCACGACGTCGTCGCCGGCACCGACCCCGAGGGCCCGCAACGCGATGGTCAGCGCCTCCGTGCCGTTGGCCACGCCGACCGCGTGCTCGATCCCCAGGTACGCGGCGAGCTCCTCCTCGAAGGCCCCGACCTCCGAGCCGAGGATGAACTGGCCGCGATCGAGCACGTCGTCGATGGCCTCGCCCAGACGGCGGCGCAGGCCGGTCAGCGGCGTGGCGGGATCGAAGAGCGGGACGCCCACGCGGACAAGCCTACGGAGGCGAGGATGCGTCAGGCCGCGCGGGTGGCGGGCCAGGCGGCCAGCGCGATGCCGAGCTCGGCGGGCGTGGCGACGTCGGCCCCGGCCAGCCGCAGATGGCCCGCGCAGGCCGCGTGCAGAGGCACGTAGAGGTCGGCCGCGGCGTGCAGGGCGGCGTCGCGGCCGGGCACGGCGTACTCGCGCAGGATCGCGATGTCGGCGCAGGCGTCGAGGTCGATCCCGGTGGCCGCGGCCATCACGCGCGCTTCCAGCGCGGCGGGCTCGCCGTCGGTCGCGGGGTCGGCGAGCAGGTACAGGCACGCGCCGGGTGGCGCCTGCGTCCACGCGCGCAGCAGCGCCGGCAGGTCGTCGTCGCCGCGCCAGGCCGGCGTGGCCAGGACGGACGGCGCGCCGTCGAGCTCGCGCTCGGTGGCGATCGCCCGCGGGGGGCGCGCGGCCAGCGCGCCGGCGCGCTCGGCGTACAGCGCCGCCACGCGATCCCAGCCGAAGTGCAGGGCCGCCGAGCGCCCCAGGGCGCCACGCCGCGCGCGCTCTTCGGCGCCGGCGTCGGCGGCCTCGCGCAGGAGCGTGGCGAGGTGCGCGGGGTCGGGCTCGAGCATCCACGGCTCGCCGACGGTCTCGAAGTGGTCGACGCGCCCGCCGGGGATCGCCAGGCGTTGCGAGCGGATGCGCCAGCCGGCCTGCGGCGGGCAGAACTCGTCGGTCGGGCCGCCGGCGGTGTGGATGACCGGCAGGCCGCTGGCCATCGCCTCGAGGACCGGCATGGCGAAGCCCTCGCCGCGATAGGGGTGCACGAGCACGTCGCAGGCGCGGTACAGCGCCGCCATCTCGTCGTCGGCGAGGTCGGCGTCGAGGTGCACGAGCGCACCCGCCTGCGCCAGGGCGTGCACGGCGCTGCGATCGGCGCCGCGGTAGACGCCGTCGGAGCCGAAGTCCTTGATCACCAGCTGCACGTCGTCGCGGCCGGCGAAGGCCTGCTGCCAGGCGGCGAGCAGGATGTCGACGCCCTTGCGGCCGATCGCGCCGCCGACGAAGAGGAAGCGCAGCGCGCCGGGCGCGTCGAGCTCGTAGGCCGCGCCCTCGGGGGTAAAGCGCTCGAGGTCGACCCCGTTGGGCACCACGTGGACGCGATCGGCGTCCAGGCCGGCGCGCAGGTACATCTCGCGCACGTGGCCGCTGGGCACCCAGACCTCGTCGACGTCGTGCGTGAGCGCCGGCACCCAGTCGGTCGGGATCGCCCCGAACTCCCAGGGCTGGATGACGGCCAGGCGCCCGGACCGCGGCGCGCGCAGGTCCGGCGGCCACTGATGGCGCACCTCGACGTCCGCCGTGTGGGGCAGCGGCGCATCGAGCGGCGCGCCGGCGCGATCCAGGCGCTGGACGTGCTCGAGCCGCGCCGTGACCTCGTTGTTGATGTGCGAGAGGCTCGTGTGCAGGCCGTGGTCGCCCTGCCACGTGATGGCCGGCGCGGCGGTGTCCAGGGGCGCCCGCGAGGGCCGCTGGCCGCCGTAGTAGGCCTCGAGCTCGTCGATGTACTCGGCGAAAGGACGCGGCGCGTCGATGCCGGCCTGCAGGCGCTCCAGCAGGCCCGGCTCGTCGGCGAGGCGATCGAGCTGCCGCGTGAGATCGGCCACGTCGAGGCCGTCGAAGAGCAGGCCGTCGACCTCGTGGCGCACCGCTTCGCCCAGGCCGCCGAGGCGCGGAGCGACGAGCGGGACGCGCCCCGCCAGGCACTCGGCCGCCATCAACGGCGCGCAATCCCACCACATGGAGGGCATCACGGCGACGTCGACGCCGGCGAGCAGCTCGGGTAGCTCGGCGGGGCCGAAGGCGCCGCACAGCTCGACCACCCCTCGCGTGTCGGCGGCGCGCAGATGGTTGGCGAACTTCTCGTTGACCTCGCCGTGGATGAGCACGCGCAGCTCGCGCCCGGTGCGCTGGGCGGCCTCGACCAGCAGCTGGGGGCCCTTGTGCGGGTAGGCGGAGCCGAAGAAGGCGACGGTCAGGCGCTCGCCGTGACGACCGGGACGGCGGTCGCGCCCGAGTGCCTCCCAGACCTCGTCGGCCGCGGGGACGGCCTGCTGCACGACGTCGATCATCTCGGGCGGGTAGTCCTGGCCGGCGAGCGTGGCGCGCATGGCGTGCGACACGGCCAGGCACACGGACACGCCGCGGGTGAAGCGGTCGCGGATGCCCTCCAGGCGCTGCTGGTGGCCGGACTCGTCGTGCGGGGAGCCCACGCACGACGCGCAGTCGCGACCGCGGTCGCCGGGGCCGCCGCACATCGCGCCGGCGCCGGTGAGCAGGTAGGCCCGCGGGCAGATCAGCCAGTAGTTATGGGTGGAGAAGAAGCTCGGCAGGCCGCGCGCGGCCGCTTCGTCGATCAGCGCAGCGCCGAGGTTGTGCAGGTTGTGGAAGTGCACGACGTCGGGGCGCACCCGGTCCAGCAGCGCCGCGAAGGCCTGCGTGATCGGGGGGTCGTCGAGCTCGCGCAGCGGGTTGCCGAGATCCCACAGGCCGTGCTGGCGGTTGTGGATCCCCACGAGGTGGATCCCGTCCTCGTCGGATTCGCTCACGGCGTACGGCAGGCCCGAGGGGTCCGGGCGCGTTGACGCGTGGAAGACGGTGACGTCCCAGCCGCGACGCGCGAGCTCCTTGGCGGCCACGCGCGGGACGGTCGTGCCGCCGCCGCTGTCGTTGAAGCCGAACGAGGTCAGGACGATCTTGCGGCCGTTGGGCCGCGGGCTCGGCGCGGCGGGCACGCGGGCCGCCCGCGCGCGCAGCTCGGCGGCCAGCTCGGGCAGCGGCAGGGCGCGGCGCTCGACGGCGCCGGCCAGGACCTCGAGCGCGCGGCGCTCGGCCGCCTGGGGATGCATGACGCCCCAGTCGAGCTCGGGCACCAGCTCGCGCAGCGGCGCGGCGTCGATCAGCGAGCGCAGCGCGCGCTGGACCTCCTGCACCTCGAGCGCCTGGGCGGACTCGTCGGAGAAGTTCTCGCCGTGGCGGCGCAGGCCGATGAGCGGGCCGCCGGGCACGTCGCGGAAGCGGAAGCGCCGGGCGGCGCGCACCCAGAAGTCGAAGTCCTGGGCGAGGCGGAAGGCGGAGTCGTAGCCCCCGACGGCCTCGTAGACGCGCCGATGGACCATGCGCGAGGGGTCGACGAGCGTGTTGTGCTCGCGCACCAGGTGGCGCATGAGCTCGTGCCGGGAGCGATCCTGGCTGGGCCACACGCCGCGCTGGACGCCCTCGCCGTCGATGATCGACGCCGAGCCGTGCGCGACGCCCGTGTCGGGATGGCGATCGAAGACGGCGACCTGCCGGGCGATGCGATCGGGCTCTGCGACGTCGTCGTCGCCGAGCATGGCCACGAGCTCGCCGCGCGCCTCGCGGATGATCGTGTTGTAGGCCTCGGCGATCCCGCGGTTGGTCTCGTGGCGAACGATGCGCAGGCGCGGGTCATCGAAGCCGGCCAGGACCTTCTCGACGTTCGGGTTGCTGCCGCCGTCCAGCACGACGAGCACCTCGAGGTCATCGTAGGTCTGGCGCAGACAGGAGGCGACGGCCTCCGCAAGGTATGTGTCGCGCTCGTACGTCGCGACACCAAGGGTGACTCGGGGGGACATGGATCACTCTTCTTCTCGGCAGAAGCGTGCGGCGGGTTTAGGGCGCCATCGCCTACCCTGGGCCGTCGTGCTCGCGGCAGTCCTCGTCCTCGCCTCGGTCACCGACAAGCTCGCGACGTTCGCCACCGACGTCGTCGGCGACCTCGGTCTGCCCGGGATCTTCCTGCTCATGGCGCCGGAGAGCGCCTGCATCCCGATCCCGTCGGAGGCGACGATGCTCTTCGCCGGCTTCAACGTCCACGAGGGCGAATACCCGCTGTGGGCCGCGGTCGCCGTTGGTTCGGTGGCGAACCTCGTCGGGTCGTGGGTCGCCTACGCGGTCGGCTACTACGGGCGCGTCGAGCTGCTCGAGAAGCACGGAAAGTTCCTGCACATCACGCCCTCGCA
>Ga0307502_10000239_pt1 | contig 14863 bp, 19 predicted proteins | sample 16_S_MG_FD_201364 | JGI IMG/M metagenome (GOLD analysis project Ga0307502, IMG submission 201364) | Soil microbial communities from Populus trichocarpa stands in riparian zone in the Pacific Northwest, United States - 16_S | ecosystem: Environmental > Terrestrial > Soil > Riparian zone > Trees... | reverse complement strand
TGCCGGCCGCGAGCGCGGTCAAGCAGGCCGAGGCGCGGCTCGTGGCCCAGCGCGTCGCCACGCTCGTGCACGAGGAGGGCGTCGCGCCGCGCGACGTCGTCGTGCTGCTGCGCGCGTCGGCCGAGATGGGCCTTTACGAGCGCGCGCTCGAGCTGGCCGGGCTGCCCACCCTGGCGGCCGGCGGCCGCGGATGGTGGGGGCGCCAGCAGATCCGCGACCTGTGCCACCTGCTCGCCGCCCTGGCCAACCCGCGCGACGAGGAGGCGCTGCTCGGGCTGCTGGCCTCGCCGATGGCCGGCCTGTCCTCCGACGCGCTGGCCCTGCTGGCGCTCGGGGCGCGCGAGGGCGCCATGACGATCTGGGAGGCCGTCCACGACGACGCCCTGACCTTCTCGCCGGAGGACGCGCGGCGTCTGGCCTCCTTCCGCGCCTGGTTCGCGGGCGAGCGCGAGCGCGCGCCGCGGCTGGGGCTCGACGAGGTGCTCCAGCGCGCGCTGCGGCGCACTCGCTACGACCTGCACATGCTCGCCCTGCCGCGCGGAGCGCGGCGGCTGGCCAACGTCCACAAGCTGCTGCGCATGGCGGCCGCCTACGAGGCGCGTCGGGGCCGCGACGTGCGCGGCTTCATCGACATGGCCACCGCCGAGCTCGAGGCCGAGGCGCGCGAGCCCGACGCGCCGGTCGACCTCGGCGGCCTGGACGCGGTGCGGCTGATGACGATCCACGCCGCCAAGGGGCTCGAGTTCGCAGTGGTCGTGGTGGCCGAGCTGGGGCGCAGGGGCAACCTCAGCCCGCCGGACCTTAACGTCAGCGAGGATCGCGTCGGCCTGCGACTCGTCGGCCTCGACGGCTCGCGCGCGACGGCGCTGGACTTCGACGCGATCGAGGCCGAGCGCCGCGCCGCCGACGAGGCCGAGGAGCGGCGCGTCATGCACGTCGCGATGACGCGCGCCGAGGAACGCCTGATCCTCAGCGGCGCCGCGCGCCTGGGCGACAACTGGCCCCAGCCGGGCCCGGGCGCAGCGCCGATCAGCTGGATCGCTCCCGCGCTCGTGCCGCAGATCGCCGCGCTCGATCCGGGCGACCCGCTGCGCGACCACGGCCTCGTGCGCACCGTGCTCAACAGCCCCTCCAGCGACGTCCTGCGGCTCGAGGCACCCGCGCCGGTGGCGCCGGGCGAGCAGCTCGCGCTCGCGCTCAACGGCGGCGCCCCCGTGAGCGCTCCGGCGCCGGAGCTGGCGCCGGCCGAGCCCGCAGCCCTCCCGCCGGCGCCGCCCGCCGCGCTGAGCTACTCGTCGCTGACGCGCTACGCACAGTGTCCCTATCGCTTCCACCTCGAGCGCGGGCTGGGGCTGCCCGAGCAGGAGCCGCCCGAGCACCTGCGCGACACCGAGCTGCCGGCGCCTGCTCTGGACCTGCGACTGCGCGGCACGCTCGTCCACGCGCTGCTGGAGGAGCTCGACCTGAGCGCCGGCGCCGCGCTGCCGGACGCCGAGGCGGTGCGCGCCGTCGCTGCCGCCCATGACACCGAGCTCTCCGACGCCGAGGTGGCCGACCTGCAGGCGATGGTCGGCGCCTTTGCCGGCAGCACGCTGCGCGAGCGCCTGGGCGCCGCGCGCGCTGTGCACCGCGAGCAGGCCTTCGCCTTCGCGCTGGCCGACGGGCCGCTGCTCAACGGCTTCGTCGACGTCATCGCCCACGAGGCCGATGGCGCCGCGCTGATCGTCGACTACAAGTCCGACCGCGTCGGCGACGCCGACCTCGAGGCCCTCGTGGAGGCTCACTACGCCACGCAGCGGCGCATCTACGCGCTCGCCGCGCTGCGCTCGGGCGCGCCCGCCGTCGAGGTCGCCCACGTCTTCCTCGAGCGCCCTGGCGAGCCGGCTGTGGCCCGCTACCAGCAGGCCGACGCGGAGGCGCTCGACGGCGCGCTGCGTGACTCCGCGGCGCCGCTTCTGGCCGGCTCCTATCCGGTCGCCGCGGTCCCGCATCGCGGGCTGTGCGCGACGTGCCCGGGCCGGGCGGGCCTGTGCTCCTACCCGCCCGAGCTCACCGACCGCGAGCTGGCCTGATCGTCGTCGCGGGCGGCGCCGGACGCACCGGCTTCGCCGGCGGATGCCTCGAGCTCGGCGTTGAGCTCGGCGCCGAACAGGAACGCGTTGGCCGACAGGAAGAGCCACAGCAGCAGCACGATCGCCGCGGCGAAGGCGCCGTACACGGCGCCGTAGCTCGAGAAGTTGCGCACGTAGATCGAGAAGCCGAGCGAGAGGACGATCCACAACACGACCCCGACGACGGCGCCCGGGGTGATCCAGCGGATCTTGCGCGGCTCGGTGTCGGGCGCCAGGCCGTAGACGATCCCGTAGGCCACCGTCGCGGCGGCAAGCGCCACCGGCCAGCGCGCGTAGGACCAGATCGTCGCGGCGGTCGAGCCGAGGCCGATCTTGCCGAAGAGGTCGTCGGCGATCTGCCCGCCGAGGAAGATCGATGCCAGCACGACGGCGAAGAGCACGATGACGACCAGCGTCGTGGCGAGGTCGGTGAGCTTGCGCCGCACCATCCCTCGACGCTCCTCGGCGCCGTAGACGACGTTGAGCGCGCGACCCGAGGCGCCGAAGGCCGCCGACGCGCCGTTGAGTGCGAGCAGAATCGAGATCACCAGGGTGGCGCCGAGCGTCCCGCCCGAGGCGTTGACCATGTTCTGCAGGACCCGGCGGACGACGTTCGCGGTCTCGCCGTCGACACCGTGGTCCAAGAGGTAGTCGGTGGCGTCGGTGACCAGTCCCTGCTGCCCGACGAGGCCGAGCAGCGTGACGCCCACGAGCAGCGCCGGGAACAGCGACATCATCGCGTAGTACGTGAGCGTCGCCGCCCGGTCGGTCATCTGGTGCGCGAGGAAGCTCTTGACCGCGCGCACCAGGACCTGGTGCAACGGCGCGCGCCCGACGCGGTCGCGGTCGGGCGCGCGGTCTGCCGGCGGGTTAGAGGCGCCTACCCGCACGCATCCCGTATCCGCCCGACCCTACGCCGCCGACGAGGACGAGGATCGCGGCGATGATGCCGACGATGGACGGCAGCCCAAGGACGAGACAAAGCCAGTAGACGAGAGCCGCCACGAGGATTGCGATGACGATGCCGATCATCTGATGTGCTCCTTTCCGGGGGGTGGACCTACGCCGAACCCCTGGATTCGGCTGCGCTGGGTCTCCCCGGCCAGGCCGCCTGCTAATCGCGCGCCTTGGGCAGCAGCGCGTGGCCCTCGGCCACCGCGGCGGCCACGTCGATCACCGTGCGGTTGGTGCTGCGGGCGTGCTCGCGCACCCGCTGGAAGGCCGCGCGGTCGTCCACGTTGTGGCGCTCCATGAGGATGCCCTTGGCGCGCTCGATGAGCGCCCGGCGCTCCAGCGCGTTCTCCAGGCGCTCGACCTGCTCCTCGAGGTCGTGATGCTCGCGCCAGCGGCGCATGGCGACCTCGATGGCGCTCTGGATCGAGTCAGCCGTCTCCTGGCGCGCGTAGGCGAAGATGCCGCGTTCCGCCGCCTCGGCCACGAACTGCGGGTCCTCGCGGTCGAGCAGCGCGATCACCGGCCCGGAGGCGAAGGCGTCGATCTCCTCGATGAGATCGAGCGCGTGCTCGTCGTCTCCGTAGATGACGACGATCGTCAGGTCCGGATCGTCGCGGGCGATGGCCTCGGCGGCCTCGCGCACGTTGACCGCGATCTCGGTCGGCGTGTGCCCCAGTTCGCGCACCTGGCCGGCGGTCAGCTTCAGCGCGCCCGGGTCCTTGTCGGCCAAGAGAACCCTCAGCGCACTGTGTCCGTTCTCGTTGCCCACCCCAATCGCCCCACTAGTTCAGGAGCCAGCGTACACAGCGCAGTACAATGGTGCCCGTTGGACGCGGCCGATCTCCCGCCTCGTCCGGTATGCGCCCCAGCACCCCGGCGCTCGTACTCCTTCGAGCGCCATGACCTTTCCCTCCCCCGCCAAGCAGACCTGGAGCGCGCCACCACGATGGCGGTTCACCCTGTGACCACGGAGGCAGGGGGAGAACCTGGGCGCGTCGTCAACCGCGCCGAGCAGGATCGTGCGCTGTTCGCGCGCTACCTCGACAAGCGCGATCCGGTCGACCGCGAGATGCTCGTCGAGCGCTTCCTCCCGCTCGCGCGCCAGCTCGCCCGCCGCTACCAGCGCCCCGAGGAGCCCTTCGACGACCTCTTCCAGGTCGCCTGCCTGGGCCTGGTCAAGGCGATCGACCGCTTCGACCTCGGGCGCGAGGTCGCCTTCTCGAGCTACGCCGTGCCGACCATCCTCGGCGAGATCAAGCGCTACTTCCGCGACCGCACGTGGTCGGTCCGCGTCCCGCGCGACCTGCAGGAGCTCGCGCTGAAGGTCGACCGCGCGGTCTCCGACCTGTCGCTGGACCTGCATCGCCAGCCGACGGTCGACGAGATCTCGGCCAAGGTCGGCGCCGACGAGGAGGACGTGCTCGAGGCGCTCGAGGCGTCGGGCGCGTACAAGGCCACCTCGCTGGAGGCGCCGCGCGGCAGCGAGGACGACAGCGCCGACACCCTCGGCGACACCCTGGGCACCGAGGAGCACGGGTTTGCGCTGGCCGAGGACCGCGCGACGATCGAGCACCTCATGCGCTCGATCACGCCGCGCGAGCGCGAGGTCCTGCGCCTGCGCTTCGCCGAGGACCTCACCCAGGCAGAGATCGGCGAGCGCATCGGCGTCTCGCAGATGCAGGTGTCACGCATCATCCGCCAGTCGGTCGCGCGCCTGCGGGCCTACGCCTCGGCACGCGAGAAGCCACCGCCGGAATGAGCCCAGGGGAACACGGCTTGGGGGGCACCAGGACGCCGAAGGAGGTGGGCGGGTGCTACCGCGGCTGCGGACACCGCCCGCCTCCCAGGCGTCCAGATGGCTGATCAGCCCGGCGCTCCCGCCGCCTCGCGCAGCTCCTGGGCTAGGCGGTCGCGCAGCAGGGCGAAGCCCATCGCGGCCGAGACGGCCGTCAGCAGGCGGCCGTTGTCCTCGTCGTGGGGCTCGATGTCGGCGAAGACGAAGACCAGCAGGCCCAGCGTCTCACCCGCGACCACGATCGGCATCGCCGAGGCATGCAGGTCGGGCGGGACGCCGAGGGCGGCCGAGGCGGCCGGGTCCAGCCAGGTCGGATTGGCGTCGCGCAGGCAGCGCGCCAGCTCGGGATGGGCCGACACGGTGATCGGGTTGGACTCCAGCAGGCCGCGGCGCGAGCTCGGCACCACGAGCTGGCCCGAGACGTAGAAGGCGACGGCCCCGTCGAGGGCGTTGGTGTGACGCAGGACCACGTCGAGCCCGTTGTCGACGGCGACGCGCCCGGGCTCGCGGCGGAACTCCTCGGCGAGCAGCGCGAGGGCGTCGAGCCAGCGCGTGTGGCGCTCGTCGCGCCGGCGCAGCTCCTCGGCCTCGCGCTGCAGCTCGGCGAGTGCGCCGCGAGCGACCCGCTCGCCCTCGCCCTCCAGGCCGATCATGGCCACGAGCGGGCGCGCGTCCGGCTCGGAGGGCAGCCGGAAGAGGGCGGAGCGCGCCGTCTGGCGCGAGTCGCCACCCCACGCGGGATGCTCCGCCTCGTCCGGGCCGCCCGCGGTCGCGAAGAGCTGCTGCAGCGCCAGCACGCAGGGCGAGTCGTAGAAGGCGGGCAGCGCGGTCGTCAGCTCCTCGCCGGGGCGCGGCGCCCCCGGCAGGGAGCGCAGCGCGCCGTTGACGAACTCGACGCGCAGCGGCGCGGGGCCTGACAGCGCCGCCACCGGCACCGGTGCGTGCTCGACGAGGGCGGCGAAGATGTGCGACGCGAGATGGGCCGGCGCCTCGTCGTAGCGCGTGCGTTCGATCGCCCGCGGGATCGGCACGCCTGCCTCCGCCGCGCGACGCACCGCGACGACGCGCTGGACGTCCTCCAGCGCGTAACGGCGCGGGCCGGCGTCGGTGCGATGGGGCTCGGGGAAGCCGTAGCGGCGCTCCCATGTCCGCAGGCGCTCGCGCGACACGCCGGTGAGCGCCGCGAACCGCGTCGCCGAAACGGTCTGCCCACCTCTGTCCACCCCTTTCATCCCTATGCAATGGTCGCATGTCGGTGCGTGACCGGGCGTGTCCACCTTGTCAATGCCTCCGGGAAGGAGGACAAGCACGAAGGCAGGAAGGTAGGAGACCCGTCCCGGGGAGGGATTGTGGATCTAGCGGGAGAGACTCGTGAGCTGCTTCGGCGGTGGCACGATCAGGAGGACCACGCCGCGCGCGAGGAGCTCGTCGCGCGCATGCTGCCGCTCGCGCGCAGCCTGGCGCGGCGCTATGCCAACAAGGGCGAGCCACTCGACGACCTCGAGCAGGTTGCGTCGGTCGGGCTGCTGAAGGCCATCGATCGCTTCGACCTCGACCGCGAGGTCAAGTTCGCGACCTTCGCGGTGCCGACCATCGCCGGCGAGATCAAGCGCCACTTCCGCGATCGCGGGTGGATGCTGCGCGTGCCGCGCGACGTCCAGGAGCTCAACGCCAGGCTGACGCGCACGCGCGAGTCGCTCACGCGCGACCTCGGGCGCTCGCCCACCGTCGACGAGCTCGCCGCCGGTGCGCAGGCGACCGTCGATCAGGTCGTCGAGGCGCTCAGCGCGGGCGAGGCCTACCGCATGATGTCGCTGGACGAACCGCTGGCCGACGGCATCGGCGCGCTCGAGGCGATCGGCGAGGACGACGAGGGCTTCGAGCGCACCGAGCAGCGCCTCATGCTGCGCCGCGGCTTTGACGAGCTGGCCCCGCGTGAGCGCGAGATCCTGCACCTGCGCTTCTTCGAGGGACTCACCCAGCGCGAGATCGCCGACGAGGTCGGGATCTCGCAGATGCACGTCTCGCGGCTCATCCGCCGCTCGGTCGACATGCTGCGCGACACGATCGTCGCGCCGGTGGCCACGGCCGCGTGATCGACGGGCGCGCCGGGAATACTCCCCGGGGTGCCCGACGACGAGGACGAGCGCAGCGAGGGCGAGCACGAGCGCCTCGATCGGCAGCTGACCGAGCTGCTCAACGAGCTGCGCGTCGCCATGCCGGGCGTGCAGGTCCTCTTCGCCTTCCTGCTCGCCGTGCCCTTCCAGCAGCGCTTCGCGACCGTCAACGCCTTCCAGCGCGACATCTACCTCGTCACGCTGCTCGCCGCGGCGACGGCGACGGCGTTCTTCATCGCCCCCAGCGCCTACCACCGCATCGCCTTCCAGCAGCACGAGAAGGCGCGCATCGTCAAGCTGGGCACGCGCCAGTTCGTGTGCGGGCTCGTGGCGCTCGCCGTGGCCATGAACGGGGCCGTGCTGCTCGTCACCGACGTGCTCTTCCAGGCGCCGACCGAGATCCTCACGACGGTCGGCGTGGGCGCGCTCTTCTTCTGGCTGTGGTTCGGCATCGGCCTATGGAGGCGATGGCGCTCATGAGCGGACCGGCAGCCATCCTCGACATCGACGGCACGCTCGTCGACTCCAACTACCAGCACACGATCGCCTGGTACCGCGCGCTGCGCCAACACGACCAGCACGTCGCGATCTGGCGGATCCATCGCCACATCGGCATGGGCGGCGACCAGCTCGTCGCCTCGCTGTGCGGCGACGCGGTCGAGGAGCGCCTCGGCGACGACATCCGCGCGGCCGAGAAGGCCCTCTACATGGCGATGATCGACGAGGTCGAGCCGCTGCACGGTGCGCGCGAGCTGATCGTCGACCTCAAGCGCCTCGGGCGGCGCGTGGTCCTGGCCAGCTCGGCCAAGCCCGACGAGATCGAGCACTACCTCGACCTGCTCGACGCGCGCGGTCTGGCCGACGCGTGGACGAGCGCCGGCGACGTGGAGCGCACCAAGCCCGCGCCCGACCTCGTGGAGGCGGCGCTCGAGCGCATCGGCGGCGGCCCGGCGGTGATGATCGGCGACTCCACGTGGGACTGCCGTGCGGCCGCGAACGCGGACGTGGAGACGATCGCGGTGCTCACGGGCGGCTTCTCCGAGCAGGAGCTGCGCGAGGCCGGCGCCGTCGCGGTGTTCGAGTCGATCGACGAGCTACGTCGGCGGCTAGGCGACACCCCGCTCGGGTAGGCCGAGGGCCATGAGCATTCTCGACAAGATCAGCGGCCGCTTCAAGAAAGCGGCCGGAGACCTGGCCGACGATCCCTCGCTGCGCCGCGAGGGGGCGCGCGAGGAGCGCAAGGGCGAGGCCAAGGACGAGCTGGCCCAGGCCCACGAGCGCGCCGACGCCAAGGCCGAGGAAGTGGCCGACCTGGAGCGCCGCTCGTCGTGAGCGACGTCGTGCTCGAGGTCCCGCAGCCGGCCGAGGTGCCGACGCCGGTCGTGCCGGAGCCGTCGGTGGTGCCCGACCCCGAGCCCGTGACGCCTCCCGGCCCGCCCGGCGGGCCCGATCCGGGGCCGGCCCTCCCCGACCCCGAGCCACCGGACGCGCCTGAGCCGGTCGAGCCCCCGCCGCCCGAGCCCGACGCTCCGCGCGAGGACCCGATCGACCCGCCGCCGGCGCCCGAGACCGTGTGAGGACAGCGCGCGCCCGCCCGTCCTGTGCGGCGGGCGCGCCGCGTCCTGGCGGTCGAGCCTCCGGCGCACGCGGCGCCCGAGGCGGACGTCCTATGCCAGCCCTTCGGCCTCGTACTCGCGCAGGTAGCCCTCGAACAGTCGCCGGTGGCCCTCCTCGTCGCGCAGGATGGAGATCACCATGTCCTGGGTGACCGGGTCGATCTGATCGGTCTCCTGGATGATGCGGTTGTAGTGCTCGATGGCGCCGGTCTCGGCCTCGATGACGCCCTTGATGACGTGCACGATGTCGGTCTGGTGCTCGGGCGGCTGCAGGTAGGACTGCTCGGCGGTGAAGTCCAGCGAGCCCGGCACGACGCCATAGAGCTCCTTGATGCGCGCGGCGAACTGCTGGGCGTGGCCGAGCTCCTCCTGGATGTCCGTGTTGAGGGACTCGATGATCTCCTGGGCGCGTACGCCGTCGGGGTTGACCGAGTTGGCGATGTAGCTCATCACCGTCTCGATCTCCATCCAGTAGCCCTTCGTGAGCAGCGCGATGATCTGCTCGCGCTTGTCGGCGTTGTCGTCGGCGAGGATGCCCTGCGCCGCATTGCGGGTGGTTGCCATCGGGGCTCCTTGGTTACGAGGTGGGGGACCTAGGCAAGCGGGCTACCCCGGAAGCTGCGGCGGTACGCGACCGGTGTCGTGGCCGTGGCACGTCGGAAATGCGAGCGCAGCGAGGCCGCGGTCCCGAAGCCCGCGTGTCCGGCGACGTCCTCGACCGGCAGGTCGGTCGCCTCCAGAAGCCGGCGGGCGTGCAGGACGCGCTGGCGCAGCAGCCACTGCAGCGGGGTGGTGCCCGTCTCGGCGCGGAAGCGGCGCGCGAAGGTGCGCTCGCTGCAGGCGGCGTGGCGCGCCATCGCGGCCACGGTGAGCGGCTCGCGCAGGCGCTGGACCGCCCACGCCCGCGTGGGCCCCAGGCCGCGCTCGCCCGCCGGCGGCAGCGGCGTGTCGACGAACTGTGCCTGGCCGCCGTCGCGGTGCGGGGCCACGACGATGCGGCGCGCGGCGGCGTTGGCCACCTCGGCGCCGTGGTCGCGGCGCAGCAGGTGCAGGCAGAGATCGATGCCCGCGGCGACGCCGGCCGACGTGAGCACGTCACCCTCGTCGACGTAGAGCACGCCCGGATCGACGGTGACCGCCGGATAGCCCTCGGCTAGCTGCTCGGCGTGGGCCCAGTGCGTCGTGGCCCGGCGGCCGTCGAGCAGGCCGGCGTGCGCGAGGACGAACGCGCCGGTGCAGATCGAGGCGACGCGCGCGCCGCGCGCGTGGGCGTCGCGCAGGGCGTCGAGCACCACCGCCGGCGGCGGCCAGTCCGCGGGGCGCAGCCCGGGGACGATCACGGTGTCGGCCTGGGCGAGCGCCTCGAGGCCGTGCGGGACGTCGATCGCGAAGCCCGTCGTGGTGGCAACGCGCCCGGCGCGGGGGCCACAGACGCCGAAGACGTAACGCCCGGGCTCGTTGCCGAAGACCTGCGCCGGAGTGGAGAGGTCGAAGGCGACGACGTCGGGCAGCGCCAGGACGGTCACATGATGCATGGCGGAAATCTATCGCACAGTGGCATTCCTGCCACTGGTGCGCGAGCGCGCGAGGCGCCACGCTGGGTTCATGCGATGCGAAGTGATCCTCTACGACGGGTTCGACGAGCTCGACGCGCTGGCGCCCTGGGAGGTGCTCTCGAGCTTCGCCGACGTGGTCGACGACTTCGATGCAGCGCTCGTCACCCTCGACGGCACCGCCACCGTGCGCGCGGCGCACGGCACCGTCGTCACGCCCCACCGTGCGCTGTCCGACGACCTCGACGTCCTCCTCGTGCCGGGCGGCGGCTGGAACGACCGCTCCGAGGAGGGCGCGTGGGCGCAGGCCCAGCGCGGCACCCTGCCGCGCGCGATCCGCGAGCGCCACGAGCGCGGCGCCGTGGTGGCCTCGGTCTGCACGGGCGCGATGATCCTGGCGGCCGCCGGCCTCGTCGAGGGCCGCCACGCGATCACCCACCACGGCGCGATCGACGACCTCGAGGCCGCCGGCGCACATGTCGTCCGCGCTCGCGTGGTCGACGACGGCGACCTCGTCACCGCCGGCGGCGTCACGTCGGGCCTCGACCTCGCGCTGCACCTCGCCGAGCGCTACTTCGGCGCCGAGGCGGCGCTGGGCGCCGAGCGCGAGCTCGAGTACGAGCGCCGGGGGACCGTGTGGCGCGCGAACGGCCGTTTGAGCCCGGCCTGACGCCGGTAGCCCGATCGTGAAGGACAAGCGATCGAAGGAGCACCGACATGGGCACATTGGACGGCAAGCGGATCGCGTTCCTCGCGACCGATGGCGTGGAGCAGATCGAGCTGACCGAGCCGCTGAAGGCGGTCCGTGAGGCGGGGGCGCAGGTCGATCTGATCTCGCTGCAGGAGGGCGAGTTCCAGGGCTTCAACCACCTCGACAAGGGCGACACCTTCACGGCGGACAAGGCGGTGGCCGACGCCAGCGCGGACGACTACGACGGGCTCGTCGCGCCCGGTGGCGTGGCCAACCCCGACTTCCTGCGGGTGGACTCCGACGCCATGGCCTTCGTCCGCGCCTTCTTCGACGCGAAGAAGCCGGTCGGAGCCATCTGCCACGCCCCGTGGATCCTCGTGGAGGCCGGCGTCGTCCGCAACCGCACGGTGACCTCGTGGCCCTCGTTGCAGAAGGATCTGCGCAACGCGGGCGCCAACTGGGTCGACGAGGAGGTCGTCGTCGACGAGGGCCTCGTGACCAGCCGCAACCCCGACGACCTGCCGGCCTTCTGCGCCAAGATCGTCGAGGAGTTCGCGGAGGGTCGCCACGGGGACGCGCCGCAGCCCGCGGGCAGCGCCACGTCCTAGCAAGTCGATCCGCAATTCCCCCTGCGCCCGGAGGAAAGCCCGGGCGCATGGGGGATACTGAGACCATGGCGCGCTCCATCTGGACCGGTGCGATCTCGTTCGGCCTGGTCACCGTCCCCGTCAAGCTCTACAGCTCGGTCAACCGCAAGACCGTGCGCTTCCACCAGCTCAGCGGCAAGTCCGGCGTGCGCATCGCGCAGAAGCGCGTCGACCCGTCGACGGGCGACGAAGTCGCCTACGACGACATCGTCAAGGGCTTCGAGCTCACGCCCGATCGCTATGTGGTCATCGAGCCCGGCGAGCTCGAGACGCTGCAGCCCAAGAAGACCAAGACCATCGAGATCGAGGACTTCGTCGAGCTCTCCGACATCGACCCGATCTACTACGACCACCCCTACTACCTGGCGCCCGGAACCGGTGGAGCCAAGCCGTACCGCCTGCTGGTGGACGCCATGCGCGAGACCGACCGCGTGGCGATCGCGCGGGTGGTCATCCGCTCCAAGGAGGCGCTGGTCGCCGTGCGCCCGATGGGCGACCACGTCCTGGGCATGTCGACCATGCTCTTCCCCGACGAGGTCGTCGACCCCGACAGCATCGACGAGATCTCGGCCACGGCCGAGGTCGACGTGACCAAGCGCGAGCTCGACATCGCCAAGCAGCTCGTGGAGTCGCTCGCCGGCCCCTTCGACTCCTCCAAGTACCACGACACCTACCGCCAGGAGGTCCTCGACCTCATCGAGCGCAAGGCGGCCGGCGAGGAGATCGCCGTGCAGCCGACCGTCGACGAGGACGAGGAGCCCGTCCCCGACCTCATGGCCGCGCTCAAGGCCAGCCTCGACGCGGTGCGCGACAAGGACGCCGACAGCGGCAACGGCGCCGGCAAGGCGAAGAAGGCGCCGGCCAAGGCCAAGGCCAAGCCCGCGACCCCGCGCAAGAAGGCGCAAAGCAAGAGCTAGCTGCGCCGCCGCGGCGGGTACGCCCACCCCGCTGTGGCCGCGTCAACCGTCACCCGCAACCCGCGCCTGCGCCGGGCCGACTGCACCGGGCCGGGCATCGCCCGCCGGCGCCACGGACGCGGGTTCCGCTTCCTGGACTCAGACGGCGACCCCGTCGACGACGACGAGGTCCTGCAGCGCATCCACGAGCTCGTCATCCCGCCGGCGTGGGAGGACGTGTGGATCTGCCCCTACCCGGGTGGTCACATCCAGGCCACCGGCGTCGACGCGGCCGGGCGCAAGCAGTACCTCTACCACCCGCGCTGGCGCGAGCGCCGCGACATGGAGAAGTTCGAGGACATGCTCGTCTTCGCGCGCACGCTGCCCAGGCTGCGCAAACGCGTGGACGCCGAGCTCGACGGCGGCGACGAGCTCACCTACGACCGGGTGTGCGCGTGCGCCGTGCGGCTGCTCGACCGCGGCTTCTTCCGCGTCGGCGGCGAGGACTACGCCGTGCGCAACGCCAGCTACGGGCTGGCGACCATGAAGAAGAGTCACGTGAGCATGCGCAACGGCGTGCTCGTCTTCGACTATCCGGCGAAGTCCGGCAAGCGCCGTGTGCAGGCCGTCATCGACCCTGTGGTCGCCGACGTCGTCGGCGACCTCAAGCGCCGCCGCGGTGGCGGCGAGGAGCTGCTGGCCTACAAGCGCGGCCGGCGCTGGGCCGATCTGCGCTCGGAGGACATCAACGCCTGGTTGAAGGACGCCACGGGCAAGGACGTGTCGGCCAAGGACTTCCGCACGTGGGCGGCGACCGTGCTCGCGGCCGTCGCGCTGGCCGTGTCCGAGGAGGCGGCGGCGACCAAGACGGGACGCAAGCGCGCGATCACGCGCGCCATCAAGGAGGTCGCGCACTACCTGGGCAACACGCCGGCCGTCGCGCGCGCCTCCTACATCGACCCGCGCGTCTTCGACCGCTACCGCGACGGCGAGTTCATCGACCACCGCCTCGTCGCCGCCGCCGGCGAGCGCAACGGCGACGCCACGGCGATCCAGGGCCCGCTCGAGCAGGCCGTGATGAAGCTGCTCGAGAGCTAGGCGGCCGCTTCGTCGGCGTCGAGGGCCTCGACGGCCTCGTCGCGCGTGGGCCTGATCGTGAAGATCTGATCGAGCCCGGTGATCTCGAAGGTCTTGGCGATGTTCGCGTCGGTGTTGACGATCGTCAGCACGCCGTCGCGCGAGCGCAGGCGCTTGACCGCCCCGATCAGGACCCCGAGCGCGGTCGAGTCCAGGAACGTCGTGGCGGTGAGGTCGACGACGATCCGTGTCCTGCCGGACTCCAGCGCCTCGCCCAGGGCCGCTTTCAGCTCGGGTGCGGTGAACAGATCGATCTCGCCGGCGACGGCAACGACCTGGCGCGCATCGTCAATCGGATCGGTCGTGAGGGTGAACTCGGGTGGCATCGGCTCGTTAGGTTGACGGATCTGACGGCGGAGCGTCGTGCTCCTGGCTCACGTGCGGAAGTTCAGGCGCAGGATCAGCTCGCCCCCGTCGCCGTTCGCCATCGTGCCAGCCTGCACATCGTCGGCGACCCGATCGAAGACGTTCCCCACACCGGGGAGGTCGCCGTCGGCCAGCAGCCGCTGCGCGCCGTCCGGGTGGAGCTCGGCCACGCGCAGCTCCAGGCGCTCGTCGTCAGCCGCCACCACGACGCACACGTGGCCGTTGCGCGCGTGCCCGGGCGCGTGGGCGGCCACGGCGTCGGTGAGCAGGATGGCGTCGTCGAGACGGTCGATGGGGCATTGGGCGCGCGCGGCGAGCATCCCCACCACGCGCCCGAGCACGGCGCCGACGAGCGGGCCGCTGCGGATGCGGACCACGGCCTCGTTGGCGGCGCTGCCCTCGCTCATGCGAACCCCCCGTCGTCGATGGCCGGCGCGCCGAGGTCGAAGGTCATCCGGACCTCGGTCTCCTCGGAGCGCCCCGTGCCGAGCTCGAGCGACTCGGCCAGCGTGGCGATGAGGGGCAGTCCGAGGCCGAGCCCCGGGCTGTCGGGTCGCGGCACGATGCCACGTCCGCGGTCGGTGACCACGAGCGACAGGTGGCGCTCCTCGATCGAGGCGCGCAATCCCATCGGGCCTTCGCCCTCGGGGTAGGCGTGCACGACGACGTTGGTGCAGGCCTCGGTGACGGCGAGCTTGATGTCGGACAGGGTCTGGTCGTCGACCTCGAGGACCTCGCCGAGCCCGCCCACGGCGTGGCGCACGACGGCGACGTTCTCCGCGCGCGCAGGCAGCGTGATCTCGAGGTCGGGGGCATGCGTCCGCACTCGTTGCGTATCGGCCGTCTCGGTCATGCCGAGCCAGGCCGCCCGAGTGGTGCCCACCTCTTTGCGTTGTTGCTCATCATCGCCCCCTTGCCCTCCGGACGCCTATCCTCCCGTGGCCGCCCTGGAGAGAATACGCCGAGACCGATCGTGATAC
>Ga0307502_10000238_pt1 | contig 14870 bp, 12 predicted proteins | sample 16_S_MG_FD_201364 | JGI IMG/M metagenome (GOLD analysis project Ga0307502, IMG submission 201364) | Soil microbial communities from Populus trichocarpa stands in riparian zone in the Pacific Northwest, United States - 16_S | ecosystem: Environmental > Terrestrial > Soil > Riparian zone > Trees... | reverse complement strand
GCACGAGCCGCGGGTCGCCGCCCGCGCTGCGCGCGATCATCGCCAGCGGCGGCAGGTAGAGCAGGTTCGCCGCGACCGCGGCCCAGGGAGCGAACACCAGCGGATCGCTGACCCCGGCAGCGTCCGACGCAAGTGCCAGGAGGGCGAAGAACCCGGGCCAGTTGAAGTAGGCGTCGATGCCGGGGTCCACGCCGCCGGCCCGCGCGAGGTGATCTGCGATGCCGGCGTGGCGCCAGGAGACGTTGAAGCTCGCCACCTGCTCGATCGGGACCAGCGCTCCGTAGAGCGCGAAGGTGAGCACCACGACATAGAGGACGGCGATCCGCAGGCTGTTGCGCGCCAACGCGACGGCGAAGCCCGCCGCGAGCAGGACGAGTGCGACGATCGCGCCGGCCGGGAGCGCGTCGACGAGACCGTGGTCGCCGATGTCGCCGATGTGGACGTCGCTGAGGGCGACGAACCACATCGCCAGCGCAGCAGGCGCGAGCAGCACCAGCAGGATGTCCGCGGCCAGCCCGGGGGCGAGTCCCGTCTCCAGGTCCGCGCCGTGCGACAGCGCCGGCGGTGCGGCAGGGGGCCCCTGCCCGAGCAGTCCGGTCATCGCCCGGCGCGTACGCCGATCAGCGCGCTCAGCCGCCGGGCACTGACGACCGCCGCGAGCGGCTGTCCCAGGACCGGCGAGCTGGTGGCCGCGCGCGCGGATGCCGAGGCGGTGCCCGACTGGCGGCGGCGTAGATGAAGGCGATGAAGCACAGGCAGTCCGGGATTCTGTGTGGTTCGCGCCGACTCAGGCTAGCCCATCTCCCAGCGCCCGAGATCTGGCCCAGGCCCACGTGCGCCGTCGGTGATGCGGGGAACACGCAGCCCCCGGTCGAGGGCCGGAGAGCCGGGCGACAGCCGGTAATCCCGACCCGCGGGATCCACGAACAGCGGGTCCCCCGTCAGGCCGCTGCGCTCGTAGCCGCTCCACCCCGAGAAGACGGTGAGATCGCGGGTGTTGCCGTGACCGGACACGTAGCCGAGCCAGCTGCCCGACGTGTTGAACGCGAGGTTGCGATCGATCTGCACCGACGCCGGCAGGGCGGAATCGATGCTGTAGACCCGGTCCGGCGAGCTGGCCACGTTGTTGACGATGCGCAGGCCCTCGACCGAGCCGCCGTAGCGGGCGTCGTTCGCCTTGACGTCGAAGGCGAACCGGTCGATCCCCGCGAACGTGTTGTTCGCGACGAGCATGTCAGACGCGCAGCGCAGGATCATCCCGCCGGAGGGAAGCTGGCCGCCGGCGTATGCGACGTTGCGGAAGAAGCGAATGTTCGCGCAGGGGCCGGAGCCGTCGGTCCCGGTCTCCATGATGTTCTCGTTGTCCCAGACGACGTTCTCGCTGATCTCGAGGTTGCTGGCGGCGTAGACCTCGAAGGCGCCGCCGTCGTGGACCCAGTCATGCGAGGGGCCGCGGTTGCCCCAGATCCGGTTCCTGGTCACGCGGATATGCCCGGTCGTCTTGTGAAAGACCGTCCCGTTCGCCCCGCGGTCGTTCCCTGGTGTGGCGTCGTTGACGATTAGATGATCGTTGCGGTAGATGTCGTTGTCGGAGATCACCACGCCCTCGCCGCCGCCCGATATCTCGATGCCGGTCTCGTTGCGCGTCATCCGGTTGCGCGTCACGAGCACATCGGTGGAGTCCTTGACCTTGATGCCGTAGCTGCGGTTACGAAACAGCGTCATGCGTGCGATCCGGATCGCCGAGCCCGAGTTGATCCGCACTCCCGCGCCCCACTGCGCGGGCGCTGCGGTCACGGTCATCCCCTCGAGAACGACGTCGTGGACACGCCGAAGTTCGATCACGTCCGTCCTCGCGCCGGCGGGGCGGATGACGGGCCGACTGCGCGGTGAGTAGGCCTTGATCGTGATCGGTGCGTTGGGTCGCCCGCTGCGGGCCATCAGGAACCCCACGTACCGGCCGCCGCGCACATAGACCGTCGTCCCCGGGCGCGCGCCGTCGACCGCGCGCTGCAGCGTCCTCAGCGGTCGTTTCAACGATCCCACCGAGCCGTCGTTCCCCTGCGGCGAGACGAAGAGCGGTGGCGGACGCGAGACAGCGGTGCTCTGGGCGCACGCACAGGCGAGCATCGCTGTGGCGATTACCGCGATGAGCCCGCTGCGCATGCCACGACGGTACCGGACCGCAGCACGGCTTCTGTGCCAGATGCCACACCGCAGCGGTCACTCTGCAGGTACGGTCGCTGCGAGGTACTGCAAATGGCAACCACGCAACAGACTCCCTCCGTCCTGACTGCACTGGACCGCCATCGCGACGACAGCGTGCCGCCGCGCTCGCGAGGTCCGGTCGAGGGCGACATCTCCGCGCTCGAGCAGGTGCTCAGGGACGGCCACGTCACGTTCAACGCTGTCGCCCGGGCCTGGTTTCATCTCTGCGACGACAGCCTTTCCGACGCGCACCGCGAGCGCTGCGAGTCCCTCTTCCCGGCGTTGCTGAGCGCGTTCAGCGAGCCGCGCGGCGGGATCATCACGGCCTACTTCTGCAAGCACCTGCAGATTGCCGCGGTGCTGACCGACATCCATACGGCGGCGAAGCTGGGCGAGTCGCCGCCGGTCGCGGGGCAGGACGGCCCGCCCGAGCCGCCCGTGCGCACAGGTCGCGCCCTGGATCGCTGGCGCGCCGCGCATGACGATCGCATCGGGGCGTCGAACTCGGCGATCCATGTCGAGTGCGCGATGGGCGACCCCGTCGACCCTGTCGCGCGAGAGATCCTCTTTCGCTGCCTGAACACTCATTACCGGGCGATCGAGTTCCTGCAGCCCAAGCCGCGCAAGGTCTGCATGCGGCTGCTGATGAACGTCGTCACATCGCTGCTCGGGTCGCTCGACGAGCGCAAGGCCAACGGCGGACGATCCTTCGGCGCCGATGCCGAGGAGATCGCAAGCCTCAACGGCTTGCTCGACCAGGCGTGCCACTATTACGAACGCTCGGCCCACCGCCAGGCGCAGGTCGAGTACTTCCTTGGCATGGGGCAGGGCATCGTGCTGCTGGGCGGATTCTTCGCCGCCATGGCCCTGCTCTGGCACCAGCGCTTGGACGCCGATCCGCTGGTCTACACCCCGATCGCCGGGGCACTGGGCGCGTTCGTCAGCGTCCTCGCGCGCATGACGCGCGGCCAGCTCGTCCTGACCTACGAGTCGGGCAAGACGATCATGCGCCTGCTCGGTGGAATCCGGCCGCTGCTCGGAGCGCTGTTCGGCGCCGCGGTCTTTGTGCTGCTCGAAAGCAAGATGCTTGGGATCTCCGCGCCGGAGCCCGCCAGCGACTTCTATTTCGTCGGCATCGCCTTCCTCGCCGGCTTCAGCGAGCGCTTTGCGCAGGACATGATCGCGAAGGCTCCCGGGGCGGAGGCGTCGCCGCAGCCGCCCGCCGCGCCGGCGGCCGCCGTGGCGCCCCAGCCGCCCGCCAGCTGATCGCTACCCGCGCGAGCGCGCGCCGATGCCGGTCAGCAGCTCGCGGATGCGCAGCGGCCCGGCACCGCCCGGCGCCAGCGGTTCGGTCCCCAGGCCGTCGCCGCGCCGCATCGCATCGATCAGTTCGAGCAGCGCTTCGCCGGCGCGGCGGGTCGGGCTCCAGCCCAGCTCGTCGCGGGCACGCGTGATGTCCATCAGCGGCACGCCGAGCGCCATGTCCAGCCAGCCGGGCGGCGTGGGTTGCAGCCGTAGCTTCCAGCTGATGTCGACCGCCGTCCGAAGTGCCCGCTCGGGCACCGACACAGGACGCGCGCCGAGCAGGCGCGCGAGCTCGGGCGGATCGAGCACCGGCTCGGCTGCGACGTTGAAGGGGCCGCGAACGTCGGCGATCAGCGCCAGCTGGTACGCCTTGGCGACATCGAGCGAGTGCACGGCCTGAAAGCGCAGGCGGTGCAGCGCCGGCACGATCGGAATCAGACTGCGCCGTAGCAGCGACGTCGGCAGCAGCGGCCCGGCGAACAGCCTGCGGATGCCGGATGCCGCCTCGGCCTTGAAGATCAGGCCCGGGCGCAGGCGCACGACGCGCAGCTGCGGATGCTCGGTCTCGAACGCGTCGAGGATCCGCTCGACCTCGGCCTTGTCGCGCGAGTAGAACGAGGTCGGAATGCCGCCCGTCGGCCAGCTCTCGTCCACGCGGCGGTCCTTCGGGCCCGGTGAGTAGGCGCCGACCGACGATGCGTACACGAGCCGTGGGACGCCGGCGGCCGCCGCTGCCGCGAACACGCGCCGGCTGCCACCGACGTTGACGCCGTGCGTCGCGGCTCGATCGCGTGACGGCTGGATGAGCCACGCGAGGTGGACGACCGCGTCGGCGCCGCGGAAGTGCTCGACGAGGTCGTCGCGGGTGACGTCGGCGGCGACGAAGCGCGTCCGCGGCAGCGTGAGCTGCGGCAGCCGCCGGGCGATCCCGACGATCTCCTCGACCGCCGGATCCTGCGAGAGCACCTGCAGCAGGCTCGTCCCGGCGTTGCCCGTGGCGCCGGTGACCGCAACGCGCATCAGCGGTCGCCGCCCGGTAGCCGGCGCGTGCGGTGGGCCGGGCGGCGCTGTCGCGGTTCGATCACGCGGCTCGCTGTACCCATGCCCGGTGGCCGGCGAACACGAATGCGCGCCGAGACGTGCTGCGCTGAGAAACTGTCGGCTCATGAACGCGCGCGCAATCCAGCTGCTGCTTCCGGACGGCCTGGCGGCCTCCGCGGCGGCCGATGCGCTCGCCGCCGAGCTGCCGATCGTCACGCAGCGTGCGCACACGCTCGAGCGGACGTTCTGGGACACGTTCGACGGTCGCATCCACCAGGCAGGCCTCGCGCTCGTGGACGGCGGGCGGCGCCTCGCCCTGACCGACCCGGCGACGTACGCCGAAGAGGTCGGTGCCGACCACGGCGACTCAAAGCAGCGGCTGCTCGCCGGCGATCTGCCCGCCGGAGCCCTGCGCGAACGGCTCGCGCCGCTGATCGAGATGCGAGCGCTGAGGCCGATCGCGCGCGTGCGCAGCCGGATGCTCCCGGTGAACGTGCTCGACGAGCTCGGCAAGATCGTCGTGCGCCTGCGCGTGGAAGAGCCGTTGGCCATCGGCGGAGCCGGCAAGCTCGCCCTGCGCCCGCGCCTGCACGTCATCGGCGTGCTCGGCTACGACGCCGACTTCGACCGTGTTCTGGCATTGCTCACCGGGCAGCTGGCGCTTGTCGAGGCGTTCCGACCGGTGCACGACGACGCGGTGCAGGCCGCCGGCGCCAGCGTGGGGGGAACCTCGTCGAAAGCGCGCGTGGATCTTCGCCCCGACACGCGCGCCGACGCCGCCGCCGTCACGGTGCTCAGTCGGCTGCACGAGGTCGTCGAGGCCAACCTGCCGGGGACGCTCGCCGACATCGACAGCGAGTTCCTGCACGATCTGCGCGTCGCGGTGCGCCGGTCGCGGGCGATGCAGCGCGAGCTCGCCGGCGTCTTCCCGCCCGAGCCGCTACGGGTCTTCCGCGACGGCTTCAGGGAGCTGCAGACCATCACCGGGCCCGTGCGCGACCTCGACGTCCAGCTGCTCGAGTTCGACGATCTCGCCGCCGGGCTGCCTGCGGGGGAGGACGTCGCGCCGCTGCGCCGGCTGCTCGAAGCGCGCCTGCAGACCGAGCGCAAGACGATGGTGCGCGCGCTGCGCTCGGCACGTACTCGCGGGCTGCTCGACAACTGGCGCGCGTTCCTCGGAGAGCTCGTGGCGGCCGACGAGGCCGATCGTCCCGACGCCGCGCGCCCGGTGCAGGACGTGGCCGGCGAGCGGATCGACCGGGTCTACAGGCGGATGGTGAAGATGGGCCGCGCGATCGACGACGACAGCCCCGCCGAGGCCCTGCACGAGCTGCGCAAGAAGGGCAAGGAGCTGCGCTACCTGCTCGAGTTCTTCGCCTCGCTGTATCCCGCCGCCGTCGTCAAGCCGATGGTCGTGACGCTGAAAGGGCTGCAGGACGTCCTCGGCCGCTTCCAGGACCGCGAGGTGCAGGCCGACCTGCTGCGCGCGCTGGGCGACGAGGTCGCGGTTCAGGAGGGCGGCGCCGCGGCGCTGATGGCGATGGGCGTGCTGGTCCAGCGCCTCGCCGGCGAGCAGGCGCAAGCGCGCGCCGAGTTCGCCGCGAGCTTCGCCGAGTTCTCCGCCAAGGACCAGCGCAAGGTGGTGGCGAAGACCTTCGCGCCATGACCTGCGTCATCGCCACGTACAACATCAAGGGTGGCGTCGGCAAGACCTCGGCAGCGGTGAACCTCGCCTGGCTGGCCGCCGAGGGCGGCGCGCGGGTGCTGCTGTGGGACCTCGATCCGCAGGGCGCCACGACGTTCCTGCTGCGCATCAAGCCGAAGGTCAAAGGTGGCGCGCGCAAGCTCGTGCAAGGGCGCAGCGACCCGGCGGCGCTGCTGAAGGGGACCGACCACGAGCGCCTGGACCTGCTGCCCGCCGACTTCTCCTACCGCAACATGGATCTTGCGCTGGACGGGACCAAGCGCCCGGTGCGCGGGCTGCAGCGCGTGCTCGCCCCGCTCTCCGGCGACTACGACTACGTCTTCCTCGATTGTCCGCCCGCGATCTCGCTCGCCTCCGAGAGCGTCTTTGCCGCCGCCGACGTCCTGCTCGTGCCGCTGATCCCGACGCCGCTGTCGCTGCGCACGCTGGACCAGCTGCGGCGCTTCGTCGCCGACGAGGTGCCCAGGCCGCCACTGATCCTCGCCTTCTTCTCGATGGCCGACGCCCGTAAACGGCTGCACCAGGAGGTGATGGCGGACCTGCTGCGCGAGCACGACAGTGCCGTGCTGACGGCCCCGATCCCGGCCGCCAGCGACGTCGAGCGGATGGCCGTCGAGCGCCGGGTCGTCGCCGAGTTCGCCCCGCACGGCCGTGCCGCCCGTGCCTACGAATCGCTCTGGGCGCAGCTGCGCCTGCGGTTGTAGTCCCAGCGCGCGGCTACGATCATCGGCCCGTTGGCGGTCCCTGCGCAATCCACGCTTCTTACTCGCTCGCTCGGCGATGTTCTCGGCGCGCTCGCGTCGCAGCACGAGCTCGTCGGGGGAGGGGGACCCGCGGCGGCGCTCGCTGCGGCCGCCGCCGCCGCGCTGACGGCGAAGGTCGCGCGCTCGTCGCGCACCTCCTGGATCGAGGCTGGCGGGGCGATCGCACACGCCGAGGCGCTGCGGATCCAGAGCCAGGTGCTCATCGACCGCGACGCGATGGCCTACCGCGCGGCGTCCGCGGTCCTGCTCGACGGGGAGCGCTCGGCGCGTCGCGGGGTCGTCTCGCCGGCGGTGACGGCGATCTCGCCGCAGGAGCGTGAGCGGCTCGCCGACGAAGCCCTGACGCAACGCGGCTGACGTCGCGCTTTCGATCGCCGACGCGGCGAGCGAGATCGTCGTCCTCGCCGCCGAGGTGGCACGCAACTGCCCGCCGGCGCTCCGGCCCGACGCGCTCACGGCCGTCGTTCTCGCCGAGGCCGCCGCGAACGGCGCGGCGCGCCTCGTGGAGGTCAACCGCGTCCTGCCGGCGGACGACGAGCGGCGCGAGCTTGCGCGCGAGCTGGCCCGCACGGCTGCCGCCGCACGGGAGCGCGCCTGCGGCGCGAGCGGCTGAGCCAGGCAAGGCGTGTAGGCGGACCCCAGTAACACCTTCGGTGGTGCTAGCGTGGATTGCGGCGATGTTCACCCGCGAGCGCAGAGAACTCGACACCGGTGAGGCAGATGCGCTTGACCTCTTCTTCAAGGACATGCGCCGCATCCCGCTGCTCTCCGCGCGCGAGGAGATCATGCTCGCCAAGCGCGTCGAGCGCGGCGACCTCGAGGCCAAGCACCGCTTGATCGAGGCGAACCTGCGCCTCGTCGTCTCGATTGCCAAACGCTACCGCGGCCTCGGGCTGCCATTCCTCGACCTGATTCAGGAGGGGACGCTGGGCGTGGTACGGGCGGCGGAGAAGTTCGACCACCGCCTGGGCTTCAGGTTCTCCACCTACGCGACGTCGTGGATCCGCCAGGCGATCACACGCGCGCTGGCCGACAAGGGCCGCACCGTCCGCATTCCCGCCAACGTCGTCGCGAAGCTCAGCTCGATCGCACGCGCTGAGCGCCTGCTGCAGCACACGCTCGGGCGCGAGCCGCGGGTGGACGAGATCGCCGCGGCGACCGGGATCAGCGTCGATCAGGTCGAGCCGATCTGGCGCGCCAAGCAGCCGCCGATCTCGCTCCAGCAGCCGGTCGGCGACGACGATGGCACGGAGATCGGCGAGCTGATCGCCGACGAGCGCTCGCCGTCTCCGCATGCGTGCGCGGAGGAGCGGATGACCCGCCAGACCCTGCGGATCGCGATGGGCGCGCTCAACGAGCGCGAGCGGCGCGTGCTGGTGCTGCGCTACGGCCTCGCCGGAACGCCGCCGTGCACGGCGACCGAGGTCGGTCACCTGCTGAACGTGTCACGCCAGCGCATCTGCCAGATCGAGAGCGCGTCGCTGGACAAGCTCGGACGCCTCGCGTCGACTCAGGCCCTCCGCGAGAGCGCCTGTCCTACTCGCCGAGATGCTGCTCCGACGCCCGCGGCACCGGTACGCGAATCGCGTACTTCGACGGCTTGACGCTGACGGTCGGGTTGTCGATCCGGCCAAGGCGGTCGATCAGCTTGATCCACTGCGACGGCTTCAGGACGGCCGCGAGCTGCTTGGCGTCGGCGGCCCCCACCTGGTATCCGGGGTGGAAGCCGACGTGGATGTGGTCAGCGTGGTCGCCCAGCGCCAGCGTGTTGTCGGTGCCCTTGTAGGTCATCAGGCTGATGATCTGGTGCGGCTTGGTCGTGCCCTGGAGTGTCAGCAGGCGGCGGATCGTGATGTCCGTGATCGTCCCCTCGCCCTGGTGGCCGAGGATCGGGATCCCGTTGATCTTGGCGATGTCCACGGCGCTGCCGGAGGAGTGCTCGGAGACGTTGCCGCTGGCTGTGAAATAGCCATGACCACAGTGCAGCGAGCTGACCGTCGGCTTCAGCCCGCTGCCGGCGAGGAACTCGAGCGTCGCGAGGATGCGGCGGTCGATGACACCGGCCTCGATGTCGCGGCGCCCGCAGGAGTAGACCTCGATACGCGGGTTGGCGAGCACCCGCTGAGCCAGCGTCTCCTTGCTCATCAGCATGATCTGGCCGATCGAGGCGTGGCCGCCGAGCAGCGCGTTCTTGCCCTGGACGCGGTAGATCTCAGTCGACTCGAGCAGCTTCCAGCCGTCCAGGATCGGCTTCGGATCGATCCGCGGGGCGCCGCGGCCGGCCGGGCGGATCTCGAACTGCACATGCGGCGCGACCGTCTTGGATGTGCGACCGATGCGGCCGAAGATCGTGCCCGCGATGACGCGCCGCCCGGGGACGAGGCGCTTGAGCACGACGTCCTTGGCGTCGAGGCCGTAGAGGCTCGTGAAGTAGGACTTGAGGGTCTGGCCCGAGGACAGCGAGGACTCGGACTCGAAGATCTGGTTGGAGCCACCGTTGCCAAGCGAATTCGGCCGACCGGGGTGCGCGAACAGTCGCTCCTTCGTGACGCCGGAGCTGACGTTCTCGGCCAGCAGATCCTCGGTTGCGGCGCCGGCGCGCGTGGGAGCCGCGGAGTCGGAGGTCTGCTTGCCGGCGGAGGCGGCGAGCTTCGGCTTTGGATCGCGCCCGGGCAGCGCGAGCTCCCTGGCGATCGAGGCCTTGCTCTGGGTCTTGCGGATCGGGACGGGCACGAACCTGGCGAGCTTCTTCAGATGCGCGTACGTGTAGGAGTTGCCGTAGGCGTCCTGGAGGCGGATGTACTTTCCGAGGCGCTTGGAATCGCCGGTCGCGACGATCCGGCCGTCCTGGACGGCGATCACCGGCGAGCCGGGCTTGGCGAAGATGTCGATGCTGCGGCGGGTGGGCTCAGAGTCGACCGGCATCGCGGCGTTCGCGCCGATGACGACGCGGCGGGTCGCCCCGCGCTCGGCGAGGTCGTCGGCGTAGCGCGCTTTGGCGAAGACCGGGAAATGGCCCAGTGTGAGGCCGCTCAGCGAGCCGACGAGGTCGTCGGGCAGGCCACCGATGAGCCGCGCACGCATGAGCACCGAGTCGACGTACCAGTCGGCGTGGTTGTAGGCGAAGATCGCCTTGCGCAGGTCCTGGTCGGCGCCCGCGGCGCGCAGGTAGCGCGCGGCGGCGAAGATCGCGTCGACCGGATTGAAGGGGTCCTTGCGGCCGTCGCGGTTGGCGTCGGTGCCGTAGGACTTCCATGTCTGCGGCATGAACTGCATCCAGCCAAGGGCACCGGCGGTGGAGAGGTTCAGGTTGCGGCCGTAGTCGGTCTCGATCTCGTTGATCGCGGCAAGGACCTCCCAGCGGATGCCGTACTGGATCCCGGCCGCCTGGTAGATCGGGAGCAGGAACGGCGGGATGCGGAACTTGTCGATGAAGAAGTTCGGGACGCCGACGGGGACCGCGCCGGGCAGCGCCAGCGATGTCGTCGGGTTGGTCATCGTCGGCACGCCGGCGTCGTCGCGCAGGGGGGCCGGCAGCGGCTTGTCCTCCGGCACGCGGCCGCGATCGGGGGAGACCGTGTTGCGCGAGGCGCGGGGAGCGCTCTTGCAGGTCGGGGCGGCCGGCTTGCGCTGTTCGACGATCGTGGCCGCGCCTGCGCTCAGCGTGGCGACGGCGGCCTTGGCCTGCTTGGCGTTCGCGCTCTTGGCGGCGGTGGGGCACTTGGCGGTGGGACCGTCCGCGGGCGCGCCGGCGAGTTGGCCGGTCGGAGGAGGCGAGGTCGGCTGGGCGGGCGCTTCGGGCTGCGCCGGGGCCTCGGGCGGGGCGGGCGCGGCTGCGGGGGCCTCGGGCTGGGCCGGCGCGGCTGGCTCGGCTGCGGGGGCCGGCTCGCTCGGAGCGGGAGCGGGAATCGTCTCGGTGGGCGCCGGTGCAGGCGCCGGCGTCGTGGTCGTCGCAGTCGTCGTCGTCTGCGTCGTGGCCGTGCCCTTGTCTGTGCTGTCGCTCGACGGAGCGCCCGGCGCGCTCGTGCCCGAACCGGGATCCGGACTACCGCTGCTTGACGCGCCCGCGCTCGCGTTCGCGGTGGCGGCGGGGTCTGAGGCGACCTGCGTCGGGGCTGATCCGACGGCCTCGCCGGGGACGGGAGAGACGGTGCCGGCGCCGGCACCGAGCAGGTTGCCACCGAGCGCGACGGCCACAACGCCCGCGGTGCAAAGCGCCGCCGCGATCCGACCGCGACTCGTGTGCCGCGTCGTGTCCTCGTATGGCGACATGTGGGGTAGGTCCTCGCCTCGGTTACAGATGAGCGCCCCGGCAGGGCGGTTGGCCCGGCTATCGGCGAGGGTCCGTGCGATCTTTACCGGGGGTCCGGGGAACTGGACCGAGCGTCCGGAGAGGCTTGTGGGAGACATCGGGATCGACCTGTCGGGGAATCAGGCAAACGACGAGGCCGCAGGGTGGTCCCGAAACATGAACGACAGGTGAGGTTCAGCTGATAACCATGTGTGCGGGTGCGCACACAGTGATTTCGGCTAACGCTCAGGTAGAGGGTCGAGCGTGGCGGCGGTTAGCGTCGGGCCGCGACGTGACGCTCGCCGACGGGCTCAGCCGACCTTGCCGGTGACGTAGTCCTCGGTGCGCTGGTCCGACGGGTTGGTGAAGATCTTGTCGGTCGCCGCGTACTCGACAAGGCGCCCGATGCGGTTGTTCTCGCCTGCCATCAGGTCGACGATGAAGAACGCGGTGCGATCCGAGACGCGGGCGGCCTGCTGCATGTTGTGCGTCACGACCACGATCGAGTACTCGCTCTTGAGCTCGGTCATCAGATCCTCGATCTTGCCGGTGGAGATCGGATCCAGCGCCGAGCAGGGCTCGTCCATGAGAATGACGTCGGGGTTGACCGCAAGGCAGCGCGCGATGCACAGGCGCTGCTGCTGGCCGCCGGACATGCCGAACGCGTTTGACTTCAGGCGATCCTTGACCTCGTCCCACAGCACCGCGCGGCGCAGGGCGTCTTCGACGATCTCGTCCATGTCGCCCTTGAGGGCGAGGACCTTCGGTCCGAACGCGATGTTGTCGTAGATCGATTTCGGAAACGGGTTCGGTTTCTGAAAGACCATCCCGATGCGCTTGCGCACCTCGACGGCGTCGACCTTGGGGGCGTAGAGATCCTGGCCGTGGTAGCGGATCGTGCCCTCGACCTTCGCGCCGGATACCAGGTCGTTCATCCGGTTCAGGCAGCGCAGGATCGTCGACTTGCCGCAGCCCGACGGCCCGATGAACGCCGTGATCTCGTGTTCGTACAGATCGAACGTAACGTCCTGGACGGCCTGCTTGCCGCTGTACAGCACGCCGAGATCCTGGAGGGCGAAGACCGGCTTGGTTGCCACGGGCTTGGCTTCGACCGGGAGGCCGGCGGCGACGCTGACCGCAGCGGGACCGCTGCGCCGTGGCGGCGCGGGGACCTCCGGGTCGATCGAGTGCACGTTGGTCTGTTCGCTCACGGGGTCCGGCTCCATGTCGTCGTCGAAGGTCACCATTTGTTTTCGTATCTGTTGCGCAGGTAGATCGCCGCGCCATTCATGATCACGAGCACTCCGAGGAGCAGCACGATGCCGGCCGCCGCGAGCTGCTTGAACTCGTCCTGAGGCTGGGAGATCCAGCTGTAGATCTGGATCGGCAGCGCACTGAAGCCCGCGCCGTCGCCGACGACGCCGCTCGGGTTGAACGTGATGAACGTGGCGGCGCCGACGACGATCAGCGGCGCGGTCTCGCCGATCGCGCGCGACAGTGCGAGGATCACGCCGGTCGCGACCCCGGGAATCGAAGCGGGCAGCACCTGCTTCCAGATCGTCTGCCACTGCGTCGCGCCGAGCGCCATCGATCCCTCCCGAATCGAGGGCGGGACGGCACGGATCGCCTCCCGGCCGGAGATGATGACCACCGGCAGCACGAGCAGCCCGAGCGTCAGCCCCCCCGCAAGGACCACGCGGCCGAGGCTGATCGGGCCGCGGACGAGGAACGCCAGGCCAAGGATGCCGTAGACGATCGACGGAATCGCCGCCAGGTTCTGGATGTTGACCTCGATCAGCCGGTTCCACCACTTCGAGGCGTCCGCGTACTCCTCGAGATACACCGCCGTCGCGACCCCCACCGGCACGATGAACACCAGGCACACCGCGATGATCCAGATCGTGCCGAACAGCGCCGGTTGTAGGCCCGCTCTGGCCGACTGCGACGAGGGGAAGTTCGAAACGAGCGCGCTGTTGAGCTTGGGAAGCCCGTCGCGCATAACGTCGAAGATGAGCATCCCGAGCACGAGCGCGCTCAGTGTCAGACACAGCAACATGGCGACGCGAAAGGCGACGTCCTTCGTGCGCGCCGCGCCGGAGACCGACCGCAGGGAGGGCTGAGCGCTCATTCGTAGACCTGGCGGTAGCGGCGCACGAAGCGGATCGCGATCGCGTTCATCGCCAGCGTCATGAGAAACAAGGTCATCCCGACCGCGAAGATCGTCTTGTAGGCCGTCGAGCCGCTGGCAATGTCGCCCTTAGCGGTCGCGGCGATGAACGTCGTGATCGTCTCAACCGACTCACGCGGATCGAAGGTGAGGTTCGGCTGCTGGCCGGCGGCGATGAGCACGATCATCGTCTCGCCGATCGCTCGCGAGACGCCGAGCACGACCGCCGCGACGATGCCCGAGAGCGCTGCGGGAACGACGACCCGCAGCGACACCTGCAGCTTGTTGGCTCCCAGCCCGAAGGCGCCCTCTCGAAGCGAGCGCGGCACAGCCGACAACGCATCCTCGGAGATCGAAGCGACGGTCGGGAGCACCATGAACCCCATGACGATGCCGCCCGACAGCGCGTTGAACACGGGTACGTCGAGCCCCAGCAGCCCGTTGAGGACCGTCGGGGTGAAGTACGTCAGGGCGAAGTAGCCGAAGACGATCGTCGGCACCCCGGCCAGGAGCTCGATCATCGGCTTGAGGATCTTGCGGGTGCGAGGCCTGGCGTACTCGGCGAGGTAGATCGCCGTGCCGAGCCCGAGCGGTATCGCGACGACGATCGCGATCGCGGTCACGAGCAGGGTGCCGCTGATCAGCGGCAGGACACCGAACTTCGGATCGGCGAACAGCGGCGACCATTCGGTGCCGGTGAGGAACTTCCCGATCCCGACGTCGCCGAAGAAGGCGATCGTCTCCTTCGACAGTGAGAAGACGATCCCGACGGTCGTGAGGACCGACAGCAGCGCCGCGCAGAACAGCAGCGCCCGGATCACGGCCTCGCCCGTACGGCGCCGAGAGGCGCCCAGGACCAGAGTCCTGGACGCCTGGAGCGTCGCCGCGGGTGGCGAGGCTGCTTCCACGGCTACTTGCCTTCCGCCGTCGCCAGTGCGCTCTTGGCCTTGGTGAGTTGCTCGTCGGTGAGCGGCACGATCTTCGAGGCGTCGGCGATCGTCGTCTCGTTCGCCAGGACATAGTCGAGGAACGCCTTGACCTCGGGACGGGCGAGCGCCTTCACGTTGACGTACATGAACAACGGACGCGACAGCGGCTTGTAGGAGCCGTCCTGGATCGTCTCCTTGCTCGGAGCGACGCAGCCGCCTCCCCCGTCGACCTTCACGAGGTTGAGCTTGTCGATGTTGTCCTCGTAGTAGGAGAAGCCGAAGTAGCCCAGGCCACCCTTGTCACCTGAGACGCCCTGCACCGTCACGTTGTCGTCCTCGGTCGGCGAGTAGTCCTTGCGCGTGTCGCCCTTCGTTCCGTTGATCGCCTCGGTGAAGAAGTCAAACGTGCCCGAGTCCGTGCCGGCTCCGAACAGCGCGACCTTCTGGTCGGGGAACTTGG
>Ga0307502_10000237_pt1 | contig 14892 bp, 13 predicted proteins | sample 16_S_MG_FD_201364 | JGI IMG/M metagenome (GOLD analysis project Ga0307502, IMG submission 201364) | Soil microbial communities from Populus trichocarpa stands in riparian zone in the Pacific Northwest, United States - 16_S | ecosystem: Environmental > Terrestrial > Soil > Riparian zone > Trees... | reverse complement strand
AGCGATCCCGTGAGCGCCGTCTGGCACCGCGCCGTCGTGGCCGCTCGCGCCGACGAGGGTCTCGCCGGCGATCTCGAGGCGGCCGCGGCGCAGTCCGCGGCGCGCGGCGCGCAGGCCACCGCGGCGGTCACGTTCGAGCGCGCCGCCGAACTCTCCGAGAACGAAGCGGCGCGCGGCCGGCGTCTCCGCGGCGCCGCCCAGGCGTCGCTGGATGCAGGGCGACTGGACGCCGCTCTGGCTCTCGTCGAGCGTGCGCGCCCGCTCGTCGACGATCCGGGCGACGCGGCGCAGCTCGATCTCATCCGCGCCACGGAGGCCGGCCGCCGGGGCTCGCCGGCCGCGGGCTCCGCGATGCTGCGCGGTGCCGCCCGTGCCGTCGCGGGCGCGGCACCCGAGGTCGCCACCGAGCTGGCGCTCTGGTCGCTGTTCACCGGGCTGCAGAGTGGCTGGGACGAGGGCATGTTCAGCGAGGGACAGAGCATCCTCGCGGGCATCGGCTCAGACGGGCCGCTCGGGCGCTTCGCCGACGAGGTCAGCGGCGGCCTGTCCGCCTACTTTGCCGGCGACGCCGCGACGGCCGGCGCACGATTCGCCGCGGCGATCGAGGCCGGTGCGAGTCTCGACGGCCTGCGGACGGTGGCCATGCCGGTCTTCGTGTATTCGCTCACCGGCGACTGGCCCCGCGCGCGCGAGCGCTCCACGCGCGTGATCGCCAGGCTGCGCGCCGAGGGCACCGTCGCGGGCCTGGCCGGAGTGCTGCCGCTGCTCGCCTTCACGGAGCTCGCCGAGCGCCACATCCGCGATGCGCAGGCCAGCGTGGCGGAAGGCCTCGAGCTTGCGCGCCCGCTCGGCTGCGAGAACGACGAGACGGCCCTGCTCGGTCTGCAGGCGCGGATCGCGGCGCTGCGCGGTGACGCGGACGCGTGCCGTGAGAACGCGGAGGAGACGCTGCGCCGCAGCGTCCGCAACGGCCTCGGATGGGCGACGACGAATGCGCGGCTTGCCCTCGCCGAGCTCGAGGCAGGCCTCGGAGACCCGCGCGAGGCGATCGCCCTGTTCGAGCAGATCGTCGTCACGCCGCTCCCGCCGATCGTCGCGATGGCGACGCCGGACCTGATCGACGCGGCGGTGCGCGCCGGAGAGCCCGAGCGCGCGCTGCTGGCCCTGGAGCGCTTCACTGCGTGGGCGCCGGTCAGCCGCGCGCGTGTCGTGCATGGGGTGCACGCCCGCTGTCGCGCGGTCCTGGCCGAGGGCGACGAGGCCGAACGCCTGTTCCAGGAGGCTCTCGAGCTGCACGGCCGCGAGACGCCGCCCTACGAGCACGCCCGTACCCAGCTCGCCTATGGCGAGCGCCTGCGCCGGGACCGGCGCAAGCTCGATGCGCGCACGCAGCTGCGCACCGCGCTGGACACCTTCGAAGGGGTAGGGGCGGTGCTGTGGGCGCAGCGCGCCCGCGGCGAGCTCAACGCCACGGGCGAGACCGCGCGCAAGCGCGACGCGTCGACGATCGACGACCTCACCCCGCAGGAGCTGCGCATCGCCCAGCTCGTCGCCGGCGGGGCCAGCAACCGCGACGCCGCCGCGCAGCTCTTCGTGAGCCCCAAGACCGTGGAGTACCACCTGCGCAAGGTCTTCCTGAAGCTCGGGCTGTCGTCGCGCATCGAGCTGGCCCGCCTCCAGCTCGCGGGACCAGACCAGGGTCCGAACTAGGGATCCACCCGAGTCGATCGCCGCCCGTCGTGGCGAAGCTTCCGAGCGTCACGACAAGCCCCCCTTGGGCGCAACCACAGGGAGTCAAGCGAGATGGCGACGTATCTATATCGACTTGGAGGCTGGGCCTTCCGACGCCGCAGGACCGTGCTGCTGGCGTGGATCACGGTCCTCGGCCTCGTGGTCGCGAGCGCAGCGGCGTTCAGCGGCCAGACCAACAGCAAGTTCTCGGTCCCGGGCACGGAGTCCCAGCAGGCCCAGGACCTCCTCGAGCAGAAGTTCCCCGGCGCCGGCGGCGCCAGCGCCCGCGTGGTCTTCGCCGCGCCGAAGGGCGAGAAGCTCACCGACAAGGAGAACAAGGAGGCCGTCGAGGCGTCGCTGGCGCGGGCCAAGCAGGCCGAGGGGGTCACGCAGGTCGTCGACCCCTATGAGGCGCACACGATCACCAAGGACGGGCGCATCGCCTACGCCGACGTGATCTACCCCATGCCGGCCGACCAGATCGACGACCCGGCCCGCGACGAGCTGGCCGCCGCGGCCCAGCCCGCGCGTGACGCGGGGCTGCAGGTCGAGTACGGCGGCGGCCTCGTGACCGACGAGGCCAAGTCGAACTCGGAGAGCATGGGCATGATGATCGGCTTCGTGGTGCTGGCGATCACGCTGGGATCGCTCCTGGCCGCGGGCCTGCCGCTCTTCACCGCGATCATCGGCGTCCTGCTCGGCGTCACCGGGCTGACCGCGCTGACCGGCGTCTTCGACGTCTCGGAGACCGCCCCGATCCTGGCCACCATGCTCGGCCTCGCGGTCGGCATCGACTACGCGCTGTTCATCCTCTCGCGCCACCGCCAGAACCTCGGCGACGGGCTCGAGCCGGCTGAGGCGGCCGCGCAGGCGACCGCGACCGCCGGCAGCGCCGTGGTCTTCGCGGGCATGACGGTCGTCATCGCCCTCGTCGGCCTGACCGTGGTCAACATCCCGTTCCTCACCGTGATGGGCCTGGCCGCGGCCGCGACCGTGACCATCGCAGTGCTGATCGCCATCACGCTGCTCCCGGCGATCCTCGGGTTCACCGGGCATCGCGTCGCCCGCGTCAACCGCGTGCTCGGCTTCCGGCCGCGGCGCAACCGCACGCCGCGCGAGACGATGGGCACCCGCTGGGCGCGCTTCGTGACCTCGCGCCCGCTGCCGGCGATGCTCGTCAGCCTCGCGGTCCTCGGCGCCGTGGCGCTGCCCGCGTTGCACATGAAGCTCGGCCTGCCCGACGGCGGCTCCAAGCCGACCTCGTCGACCGAGCGCCGCGCCTACGACCTGCTCACCGAGGGCTTCGGCCCGGGCTTCAACGGCACCCTGACGGTGGTCGTCGACGCGCCGCACCTGAGCGGTGACGAGCAGAAGAAGCTGGCCAACGACCTTGTCGACGACCTGGAGAAGGTCCCCGGCGTCGCGGCTGTCACGCCCGCCCAGCAGAACGAGGCCGGCGACCTGACGATCGCCCTGGTCACCCCGACCACGAGCCCGGCCTCCGACGAGACCAAGGACCTCGTCAAGCTGCTGCGCAGCAAGGCCGACGACATCCGCGAGCAGACCGGCATCCAGGCCTACGTGACCGGGACGACGGCCCTGAACATCGACACGGCCGACACGCTCGCCGCCGCGCTGCCGCGCTACATCGCGGTGGTCGTCGGGCTGGCCCTGATCCTGCTCATGGTCGTCTTCCGCTCGATCCTGGTGCCGCTGAAGGCGGCCGGCGGGTTCCTGCTGAGCATCGCCGCCGCGATGGGCGTCGTCGTCTGGATCTTCCAGGACGGCAACCTGGCCGACCTGTTCGGCGTCTCGAACCCGAGCCCGATCGTCAGCTTCCTGCCGATCCTGCTCATCGGGATCCTGTTCGGGCTGGCGATGGACTACGAGGTCTTCCTCGTCTCGCGGATGCGCGAGGCCTTCGTCCACGGCGCCAAGCCCCGCGACGCGATCGTGACGGGCTTCGGCCAGAGCGCCCGCGTCGTGGTGGCCGCCGCGCTGATCATGATCGGTGTGTTCGGCGGCTTCGTCCTCGACAACGACCCGATCGTCAAGTCGATCGGCCTGTCGCTGGCCTTCGGGGTCCTCGCCGACGCCTTCATCGTCCGGATGACGCTCGTCCCCGCTGTGATGACGCTGCTCGGGCGCCGCGCCTGGTGGATGCCGAGCCGCGTGGGCCGCCTCGTGCCCAACGTCGACATCGAGGGCGAGAAGCTCCTCAACCGCCTCAACCAGGCTCCCGCGCGGACCTGAGAGATCCGCGCAGTGGGTGACACGCACGCGCCGGCGCGGCCATTGGCCGCGCCGGCGTTCGCGTCTGTGAACGTGTGCGCGTTTCGCGGCGGCCCGAACAGCATCACCGAGGGAGGGTGGACCGCCCGCGCTCGCGCCAGGCGCGAACTGCTTCGGTTTAGCGTCGGTTTCCGCACACAAACCGAAGCGGTTCGGGAGCCGCCCGCCCTCGGGCCCGACTGCCCGCGTCCCGACCGCCGCTGACTCCTTCCCTCGGTGATGCTGTTCGGCCCACCGCAGACTCGCGGTGCGCCTACAGCAGGGCGCCCAGCTCGCGCAGGAAGCGCGCGTTCTGCGCCGGCGTGCCGTAGGTCACGCGCAGGGCGCCGGCGCGTCCCAGGGCGTTGCCCGCGCGCACGAGCACGCCGCGCTCGCCCAGCTCGCGCACCACGCGCGCCTCGACCTCGGCGGCCTCCTCGCCGTCGGCGACGGGAAGGTGCAACCAACAGAAGTTGGCCTGCGACTCGGCGGGCTCGATGCCCAGCTCGCGCAGGCCGTCCTCGAGCTCCAAGCGGGCGACGATCGTCCGCTCCACGCGCGAGTTGACCTCGTCCTGGTGGCGCAGCGCCTCGATCGCCGCGGCCTGGGCCGCCGCGTTGCAGAAGAAGGGCTGGCGGACCTGGTTGACCGCCGTGACGAAGTCGTCGGAGCCGCACAGCGCGAAGCCGACGCGCAGCCCGCAGAGCCCGTAGACCTTCGAGAAGGTCCGCAGGAGCACGACGTTGGAGTGGCGCTTGAGGAGGTCGAGCGTCGTGTCGGGATCGTCGAGCGTGTTGAACTCGCAGTAGGCCTCGTCGACGATCACGCAGACGTGGCGCGGCACCCGCTTGACGAAGTCCGTCACCGCCTCGGCGGAGACGGCGGTCGACGTCGGGTTGTTGGGGTTGCAGACGATGACCAGGCGCGTGGCGGCGGTGATCTCCTGTCCCATGGCGTCGAGGTCGTGCTCGTCGCGCTCGTTGAGGGCGACGGTGATAGCGGTGGCACCCGACGCGGCGGCCAGGTGCGGGTACACGCTGAACGACGGCCAGGCATAGACCAGCTCGGCCCCGGGCTCGAGCAGCGCCTCGCCGGCGGCGAGCAGGATGTCGCATGATCCGTTGCCGATCGCGATGCGCTCGGCCGGGACGTCGTAGCGGTCGCTCAGTGCCCGGCGCAGCTTCGCGTTCGTCGGGTCCGGATAGCGGTTGAGCCCACCCAGGACCGCGCTGACCGCCTCGACCACCGCCGCCATCGGCGGGTAGGGGGACTCGTTGGACGCCAGCAGCGCGACGTCCTCGGGCAGGGCGTAGGCGCCCGCGGCCGGGTAGACCGGGATGCGCCGTACGCGGTCTGAGAACTCCAGGGCCATGGGCCTATTGTGCCGACTCCAGATCGGTGCGCAGCCCGCGCGCCTCGCCGAGGTAGACGTGCTCGGCGGTGTGCCCCACGGCGGCGTAGTAGTGGATGAGCACGCGGATGACGTGGCCCAGGGCCCCGGGCACCGGCACCTCGCGGGCGCACAGCAGCGGCACGCGGCCGAAGCCCAGGCCGCGAGCGGCGACCGCCGGGAACTCGGCGTCGAGGTCGTCGGTGAGCGTGAAGATGCAGCTCACGACGTCGTCGGGCCCGATTTCGTTGCGGGCCATGATCTCGCGCATGAGCTCCTCGGTGGCGGCGAGGATGGCGGGCGCTTCGTTGGCGTCGACGGTCGTGGCGCCGCGCAGGGCGAAGAGGCGCATCGGGCGCCATCATGCCAGTCATGCGCCGCGCGGCCGTCGTCCTCTTCGCCTGCCTGGCGGGCTGCGGCGGGGGCGACAAGCTCACGTCCCCTCCCCCCTCGGCTCCGCGCCGGCTTACCATCACGAGCCCCGACTTCCCGGCCAACGGGGCGATCCCCGCGCGCTTCTCGTGCGACGGCGCCAAGGCGCGGCCCGCCCTGCGCTTCTCCGGCGTGCCCGCCGGCGCGGCCGAGCTGGCGCTGATCGTCGTCGACCCCGACGCGGGCGGCTTCGTGCACTGGACGGCCTACGCCCTGCCGCCGGCCACGCGGGCGCTGGGCGCCACCGGGCTGCCTGCGGGGACGCGCGAGGGCGAGAACTCGACCGGCGCCACGGGCTGGACGCCGCCCTGCCCGCCGAGCGGCACCCACCGCTACGAGTTCCGCCTGTACTGGCTCAAGCGCGCGAGCGGCCTCGCCGCGGGCGCCAAGCCCGACGAGGTCCTCGCCGCCGTGCGCGTGAGCGCGGGCGCCAGCGGCCTGCTCGTCGGGCGCTACGGGCGCGGCTGAGGCTCGCGCGCGGAGTCGCGCAGGCGCTGGACCTCTGCGGCGGTGAGCCGGCGGTGGCGCCCGGCGGTCAGGTCGCCCAGGCGCAGCGGCCCGAAGGCGACGCGGCGCAGGTCGATGACGCGATGGCCGACCGCCTCGCACATGCGCCGCACCTGGTGCTTGCGGCCCTCGTGGATCGTCAGCTCGATCTCGTGTGCGCTGACCATGCGCACTTGGGCCGGCGCGGTGATCCCGTCGTCGAGCACGACGCCCTCGCGCAGGGCACGCAGAGCGCGCTCGCTCGGGCGCCCGTTCACGCGCGCCCGGTAGGTGCGCGGCACCTCGAAGCGCGGGTGGGTGAGCGCGTAGGCGAGGTCGCCGTCGTTGGTGAGCAGGATCAGCCCCGTGCTCTCGGCGTCGAGGCGACCGACCGGATACAGCCGCTGCCCGGTGGGCACGAGGTCGACGACCGTGCGCCGGCCGTGCGTGTCGGCCGCCGTGGAGACCACGCCGGCCGGCTTGTGCAGCGCGTAGACGACGCGCGCGCCCGGCCCGCGCACGAGCTCTCCGTCGACGGCGATCGCCTCCTCGCCGGTGACGTCGCGCGCCGGGTCGGTGATCACGGCGCCGTCGACCGTCACCCGCCCGTCGGCGACGAGCGCCTCGGAGGCGCGCCGTGAGGCGATGCCCGCATGGGCGAGGTGCTTTCCGAGGCGCATGGCGCCCCTGACGGTAGTGGGCGCGCTAGCTCACGCGGCGGCGCGGCGCTCGATGAGCAGCCCGCGCACGACGCCGACAGCGGCGTCGACGGGCGGCAGCGCGCGCATCTCGGCGGCGAGCCGCTGGGCGGTGGAGCGGTATGACGGGTCGCCGGTGAGCCGGACGACAGCCGCGCGCAGCCCGGCGATCGCGGCCTCCGGGCCGCCGGTGAGCGCGATGCCGGCGCCCACCGCATCGACGCGCTCGGCGTTCCACGGCTGGTCGGCGAAGAGCGGCACGACGGCCATCGGCACGCCGCCGGCCAGACCCATGGTCACCGTGCCCGAGCCGCCGTGGCAGACCATCGCCGTCACGTGCGGCATGAGGTCGGCCTGCGGCACCCAGCGCTCGACGCGCACGTTGGGCGGCACCGGCCCGACCTCGGCAGGATCGCGGTCGCGCCCGACCGTGACGAGCAGGCGCACCGGTAGCGGGGCGAGCACGTCGATGGCGGCGCGATAGATGCTCGGGAAGAGGTCGGAGGCCGGGACGGCCGAGCCGAAGGTGACGTAGACCAGCGGGCGCTCGTCGGCCGGGCCGCCGTAGACCGGGTGGCGGCGAACGGTCGGGCGCGCCTCGCGAAAGCGATGCGAGGGCAGCTTGGTGGGCGTCGCCGGATCCTCGAGCGCCGCGGGGAACAGCGTCATGTAGGGGCGGTCGAACACGCGCGACAGCGTGGGGTCCGGAGCCAGCCCGGCGTACGCGCGCAGGTCCTCGAGGGCGCCCACGATCGTCGGGAGCATGTGCTCCTCCTTGCCCTGCTGGGAGAGCCCGATGCACGCCGACGGAAGGCCGACGATCTCGGCCGCCAGCGGCCCCGCGAACTCGGTGGTCTCGCTGATGACGATGTCGGGTCCCCACGCCCGGCAGGCGGCGAGGACGCCCGGCAACGCGGCGCGCGCGTCGATGCGCGCGAAGACGTCGCCCACGACCCGCTTCGCGACGGTGCCGTCGGTGTCCCGGCCGCGCACCTCGGCGAAGATGGCGGCGCGCTCGTCGGCGGGCGGGTCGTCGACGGCCCAGAGCGGCAGCCCTTCGGCCCGGACCATCGGGGCCGCTTCACGGGGTGCCGCGATGAGGACGTCGGCGCCCGCGCGCTGGAGGGCGCGGGCGAAGGGGATCAGCGGGCCGAAGTGCCCGGCACCGGCTTTGGTGGTCATGAGAACGCGCATGAGAGATCAGACGCGGGCCGTCGCGTTCGCTTCCCGTGACGTCGCGCACAGGGCGCGCGTCGCTACCGTGTCCGCGATGGACCTCGAGCTGCTCTCCGAGCGCCTGGACGCCGCGGGCGAGCCGGGCTTCCGCGCGGCCCAGGTGTGGTCGTGGACGGCGCGCGGCGTCGCCGGCTACGAGGCGATGACCGACCTTCCCGTCGCCCTGCGTGCACGGCTGGCCGGCGAGGTGCCGTTCTCCTCGCTGACCCTCGAGGACGAGGCGCACGCGCGCGACGGCACGGTCAAGGCGCTCTTTCGCACGCACGACGGCCGCCCGGTCGAGGCCGTGCTCATGCGCTACCGAGACCAGCGCCGGTCGCTGTGCCTGTCCTCGCAGTCGGGCTGCCCTCTGACCTGCAACTTCTGCGCCACGGGCCAGATGAAGTTCGGGCGCAACCTCACCGCGAGCGAGATCCTCGACCAGGCGCTGCACTTCCGCCGCGGCGAAGGGGTCGACCACGCCGTCTTCATGGGCATGGGCGAGCCGATGATGAACCTCGACAACGTCCTCGCGGCCTGCGAGCGCCTGCCCGACCTGGGGATCACGCACCGCCGGACGGCGATCTCGACCGTGGGCTGGATCCCGGGCATCGACGCGCTCGCCGTGCAGCCCATGCCGATCCGCCTCGCGCTCTCGGTGCACGCCGCCGACGAGGCGCTGCGCTCGGAGATCATGCCCGTCAACGACCGCTATCCGCTGGCCGACGTGCTCGCCGCCTGCCGGCGCTTCTACGAGGCCAAGCGGCGGATGGTCTTCGTCGAGTACGTGATGCTCGGCGGCGTCAACGACCGCTACGAGCAGGCCGTGGCGCTGGCCCGCGTCCTGGACCCGCGCATGTTCAAGGTCAACCTGATCCCCTACAACCCGACCGGGATGTACGACGGCTCCAGCCGGGAGGCGATCGCCGCGTTCAAGGCGGTGCTCGAGGAGCACGGCGTCGGCGCCACCGTGCGCCTCACGCGCGGGCGCGACATCGACGCGGCGTGCGGGCAGCTGGCGGCGAAGGCATGAAGCTCTGGCGCAGCCGCCGGGCCCCGCACGTTGTCTTCGTCCACGCGGGCGGCGTCGACGGGCGCATGTGGCACCCGCTGGCCGAGCGCCTCGACGGCCGGCGCCTGCACATCCCCGACCTGCGCGGGCACGGGAGCACGCCGCTGCCGCCGGGCGAGTACTCGCACGCCGACGACCTCCTGCGCATGCTCGACGATCTGCGCATCAAGCGCTCCACCCTCGTGGCCGCGTCGTTCGGCGGCTGGGTCGCGCTGCAGCTGGCGACCAAGGCGCCCGAGCGCGTCAACGCCCTCGCGCTGCTGGCCTCGACCAAGCTCGATCGCGACGACTCCGAGTGGTCGCCGGAGATCATCGCCTTCTGGGAGAAGGAGGAGGCGCTGCTCGAGGCCGACGACATCGAGGGCGCGGTGGCGCTCGGCCTGCGCGTCTGGAAGCCGCGCCCCGGGGTCCGCGACCTCGTGGAGGAGATGACACGCGACGCCTTCGTGCTCCAGCAGGGCGTCGAGGCGCAGGAGCGCCAACTGTCAGTGGACCTCGGCGCCATCGCGGTCCCGACCCTCGTCATCTCCGGCGGCAAGGACCCGATGCCCGACTTCGCCCAGATCGCCGACCAGCTCGCCGCCGAGATCGACGGCGCGGAGCGCGCCGTCATCAAGGACGCCGGCCACCTCATCGCCCTCGAGCGCCCCGACGCCACGGCCGCGCTGCTCACGCCCTGGCTAGAGCGCGTCAGCGCGTAGCAGCGCGTGCAGCCGCCCGAGGCCGGCGCGGGCCTCGTCGGACAGGTCGTCGACGACGATCGACATGCCGACCAGGGTGGCTCCGGTGCTCTCGATGAGCTGGCGCGCCGCGAGCGCCTGCGCGCCGGTCTCGAACCAGTCGTCGACCAGCACCACGCGATCCTCCGGGCCCAGCGCCTCGCGCTGCAGGCGCAGGGCGTGGGTGTGGCCCTGCCAATCGGGCTCGGTCACGCACTCGGCCAGCTCGCCGGGCAGCCAGCCGTCCTCCTTGCGCACCGCCACGAAGCCGGCGCCGGTATGGGCCGCCATGGCCCCGCCGAGGACGAACCCGCGCGCCTCGACGCCGGCGATCTTCGTGTAGCGCTCGCCGCGGTAGGGCGCCGCCATCGCGGCGACGACACGCGAGAAGAGCTCGCGGTCGGCGAACGCGCGCCAGATGTCCGAGCGGTCGTCGCCACCGTTGCGCATCCGCTCGGCGAGGTCTTCGGCGAGCGTGCGCATGGTCGCCTCAGGCGGCGTCGGCCGCCGCGTGGCCGCCGCCCGCGCGCGCCTCGCCGGCCTTCAACAGCCGGTCGCGCAGGTCGGCCTCCTCGTCGGGGGTCGGGTCCCAGACGCTCGGATCCGGGAGGTCGTCGAGCGACGCGAGGCCGAAGAGCTTGAGGAACAGCGGCGTCGTGCGGTAGAGCACGGCGCCGAACTGCGAGCGCCCGCCCTCCTCGACCAGTCCGCGCTCGAGCAGGGTGCCCGAGGCCGAGTCGGCGCTGACGCCGCGGATGCGCGTGATCTCCGGGCGCGAGACCGGCTGCAGGTAGGCGACGATGGCCAGCGTCTCGGCCTGCGCGGGAGTCAGCGGCGGGGTGCGCGGCCGGGCCAGCAGGCGCCGGGCGGCGGGCTCGGTCTCGGGGGTGCTGGCCAGGGTGAAGCCACCGGCGAGCTCGCGCAGCACGAGCCCGCGCGTACCCGGCGCGTAGGCGGCGCGCAGCTCGTCGAGGGCCTGTGCCAGCTCCTCGGCGTCGCACTCGGCCGCCGCGCAGAGGTCGACGGCGCTCACCGGCTCGTTGGAGAGGAAGAGCAGCGCCTCCAGCGTGCGGGCCAGGGCGTTCACGAGGCCGCCGCCTCGCGGGTCGGGACGTGGGCCATGGCGCTGATGGCGATGTCCCCGAAGGGCTCGTCCTGACGCCAGGTCGCCTCGCCCTGCTTGTAGAGCTCCAGCAGCGCGAAGAGCGTCACGGCGACCGTGACGCGATCGGCTCCGCGCACCGCCTCGTCGAACGAGCACGCGCCGCGGCGCAGCAGCGAGCGCAGGTGCGTGAGGCGCTCGGCCACGGTGACGCGCGGCACGGTCAGGTGGTCGAGGCTCACCGCTGGCGGCAGGCGCAGCAGCCCGCCGATGGCGGCGCCGAGCTGCGCCGGCTCGTAGACGGCAGCCGCGCCGTCGTAGGTCACCCGCCGCAGCGCCGGCGGCAGCGGCGCGGCGCGGAAGCGATGGCCGTCCTCGTCGGCCAGCCGGTGGGCCAGGTACTCGGCTGCGCGGCGGTAACGGCGCGCCTCGAGCATGCGCGCCAGCAGCTCCTCGACCGCCTCGCCCGGCTCGAGGTCGAGCAGCTCGTCCTCCTCGCGCGGCAGCATGAGCCGCGACTTGAGCTCCAGCAGCGCCGCGATCAGGAGCAGGAACTCGGTGGCCGCCTCCAGATCGAGCTCGCCACGGCCCTCGAGGAAGTCCAGATAGCTCAGGACCACGTCGGCCAGCTCGACCTCGAGCAGGTCGACCTCCTCGCGTAGGACGAGGGTGAGCAGCAGATCGAACGGCCCGGAGAAGACCTCGAGGTCGAGCTCGAGGTCGGCAATGAGCGCAGGCGCCACGCGCGACACCGTAGCGAGCATCCCGGTCGGCGCGCCCGGGTGACAGCGCAAATTGCGCCTGCCGGCTACGCGGCGAGCGGCGGCCGGCGGCGGCTGCGGGCAACGGTGGCCAGCGCCAGCGACACGGCGTACGCGGCCGCGAGCAGCAGGTACGGGACGGCGTCCGTGCTGACCTGCGCCAGGGCGCCGCCGCCCGCCGCGCCGACCGTGAACCCGCCCGCCCACGCGAGGTTGAAGAAGGCGTAGGCGTAGGCGTGGTCGAGGTCGATGAGCTCGGCGCCGGCGGTCAGCAGCAGCCCGGCCGGCACCCACAGCACGCCGAGCAGGCCGGCGGCGAAGACGACGACGATCGCCAGCGACCAGGCGCTGCCGGGAAGCTGCAGCACGACGAGCGCGGCGGCGCCGATGGCCAGACCGACGCGTGCCACCGGTACCGCGCCGCGGCGGTCGGCCAGCCTCCCGGCCCCGGGGGCGATGATCGCCTCGACGCCTGCGGCGGCGAAGAACGTCGCGCCCAGGGCGAGGCCGGTGGCGCCGAGGGCGTCGAGGCGCAGCGGAGCGAGCACGTCGAGCACGCCGAAGGCGGCCGCGGGCAGCGCGGTGAGCCACATGCCGACCAGCATCGAGCGCTGGCGCAGCGCCGCGGTCGGCGCCGTGAGGACCTCCGAGCCGGCCCGCGCGGGCATCGTGAGTGCCCAGGCGCCCAGCGCCAGGCCGAAGAGCACCGTGGTCGAGAAGGCGGCCTCGCGCCCGATCGCGGTGGCCAGCGCGCCCACCACCGGGCCGAGCTGGACCCCGAAGATGGCCGCGCCCAGGACGCCGCCGATCACCTCGCCGCGGCGCTCGCGCGGAGCCTCGCCCGCCACCCAGGCCATGCCGCCCGCCCACGAGCACGCGCCGCCCACGCCCTGCATGAAGCGTGCGACGTCGACCACGAGGATCGAGGAACCGAAGGCGAAGGCCAGCCCGCTGACCGACATGAGCGTCAGCCCGACGAGCACCGTGGCCTTCACGCCGGCGCGAGCGGCCAGCCAGCCTCCCGGCAGCGCGCCGACCAGCGTGCCGGCCGCATAGGACCCGGCCAGGACGCCCGCGCCGTTCTTGCCCAGATCCAGCTCGTCGGCCAGCTGGGGCAGCAGCGGCGTGATCGCCGCGTAGAACATGGTGTCGACGAGGACGATCGCGCCGACGAGCAGGGCCAGCCGGCGCACGGCGCGGCTAGGCCCGCGGGGGACCGACGCCCATGGCCTCGCGCACGTCGGCCAGCGTCTCGCGCGCCATCGCGCGGGCCTTCTCCGCCCCGTCGGCGAGGATCGCCTCCAGGCGCTGCTCGTCGCCGCGCAGCTCGGCGTAGCCGTCGCGCACCGGCGCGAGCATCTCGACGACCGCCTGCGCGGTCGCCGCCTTGAGGTCGCCGTAGCCGCGGGCAGAGCGCATCTCCTGCTCGACCGCCTGCGGCGTCGCCCCGCGGGCCACCGCCAGGATCTCGATCAGGTTCGTCACCCCCGGCTTGTCGGGGGCGCGCACGATGTCGCTGCCGGAGTCGGTGACTGCCCGTTTGATCTTCTTCTCGATCGTCGCGGGATCGTCGAGGACGAGGACGGTGCCCTCGGCGGTGCCGCCGGTGGTCGACATCTTGTTCGCCGGCTCCTGGAGGTCCATGATCCGCCCGCCGATCTCCGGGATGCGGTGCTCGGGCACCACGAGGATGTCCTCGCCGAAGCGCGCGTTGAAGCGCCGCGCGACGTCGCGCATGAGCTCGAGGTGCTCGCGCTGGTCCTCGCCGACGGGCACCTCGTGGGCGCGGTAGGCCAGCACGTCGGCGGCCTGGAGGACCGGGTAGTACAGCACCGCTGCGGAGACCAGCTCGCGCTGCCCCAGCGACTTGTCGCGGAACTGGTGCATGCGGTTGAGCTCGCCGACGGCGGTCACCGCCGACAGCAGCCAGGTCAGCTCGGTGTGCTCCTGCACGTCGCCCTGGCGGAAGAGCACGCTGCGCTCCGGGTCCAGGCCGGCCGCCAGCAGCAGCGCCAGGAGGTCGTAGAGCCCGCTGCGCAGCTCGACGGGGTCGTAGGGGAGGCTGACCGCGTGCAGGTCGACGATGCAGTAGATCGACGGGTCGCCGCGGCCCTGGTGCTCCACCCATTGGCGGATGGCCCCGATGTAGTTGCCGAGGTGCTTGCGGCCGGTCGGCTGGATGCCCGAGAAGATGCGCACGACGCCGACAAACTAGCGGCACGCAAAAGGAAAGCGGGAGCTCCGCTCCGACAAGCTCTCGAACACCTGGGGGGCGATGGCATTCAAGGGCGCCGGAGCGGGCTCCCGCTCTCAAGCCGGCCTGGGGGGCGAATGGCCGGGTCACAATTGCTTGCGACGTCATCCCCTATGCCCACTGGCCGTGCATTTCAATCGCACGTTTTGCGCCAGTGCGCGCATTGGGTAGGCCAGGGCCTCATGACCTCTGCGAACGGCCCCGCGCCCGTCCGCGCCAGCGACTACGCGGCCCTCAGCGCCGGCTCGCGGCGGCGGTCGATACGGGTCGCGCGCGACGCTGCGCAGCGCTGAGCAGCGCCACAAGCGCCAGCGGCAGACCAACGAGGCGCCTACAGGGCCTGGCGAATGACCGGTCGCTTGGCCGCCGCCGCCTCGTCGAGGCGGCGCACCGGCGTCGTGTAGGGCGCTTCGCGCGCGATCGTCGGGTCCTCCTGCGCCTCGCGCAGGATCTCCGCCACCACCTCGGCGAACGCGTCGAGCGTCTCGCGCGTCTCGGTCTCGGTGGGCTCGATGAGCAGGGCCTCGTCGACGAGCAGCGGGAAGTAGACCGTCGGCGGATGAAAGCCGTGGTCGAGCAGGCGCTTGGCCAGGTCGAGCGTGCGGATCTGCAGATCGCGCTTCATCGGCGCGCCCGAGAGGACGAACTCGTGCATGCACAGCTCGCCGAAGGCCAGCGGCAGCTTGTCGGCCACGCCGAGGCTGCGCAGGCGCGCGAGCAGGTAGTTGGCGTTGAGCACCGCGGTCTCCGACGCGTCCTTG
>Ga0307502_10000236_pt1 | contig 14913 bp, 12 predicted proteins | sample 16_S_MG_FD_201364 | JGI IMG/M metagenome (GOLD analysis project Ga0307502, IMG submission 201364) | Soil microbial communities from Populus trichocarpa stands in riparian zone in the Pacific Northwest, United States - 16_S | ecosystem: Environmental > Terrestrial > Soil > Riparian zone > Trees... | reverse complement strand
GTGGCGGTGGCGGCGCTGCTGGGCGGCGGTTTCGGTGCGGGGCTTGGGTTCGTGGTGCGGCAGCTGCTCGGCGTCGACTGGCTGCCGCCGGGGTACGGGCCGGTGACGATGCTGTGGGGCGCTGGTGCCGTGCTGGGGCTGGTGGTCGCGGTCTTCGCGGCGCCGGTCGCGTGGTTCCGGCTGCGTAGGACGTCGTCGGCGGAGGCGATGCTGATCGGCTCGCCGGTGCGGGAGTGGCGGCTGGCGTCGTGGCAGCGGCGGCACGTGCACCACATCGTGCAGGCGGGCGCCGGGGTGCTGTCGGTGGGCGCGGCGGTTGCGCTGTACTTCCGGTTCGCCGGAACGCCGGATGTGCTGAAACCGCTGTCCGGGGTCGGGGTGTTCGCGCTCGGTTTCCTGGCGGGCGGGTTGCTGCGCGCGGTGTACAACGCGGCGCGGGCGCCGTCGTCGGCGAGGCAGCTGGGGGTGCTGGCGGACCTGGCGTGCTTCTGGCCGCGGGAGGCGCATCCGATCGTGCCGCCGTGCTACGCGGTGAAGGTGGCGCCGGAGCTGGCAGCACGGACGGTGACCCACCTGCGCGAGCCTGGGACACGTGTGGTTCTGGTGGGTGAGAGCCACGGGAGCCTGCTGGTGGCCGTCGCGGCGGCACGATTGCTGAACTCGCTGAACGAGCCGGAGCGCAGACGGATCGGGATCGTGACCGTGGGGTCGCAGCTGCAGTGGGCGTACACGCGGGCTTTTCCCGCTGTGCTGCCGTTTTCGGCGCTGGGGACGCTGGCGAGCGAGCTGGGGACGCGGTGGCGGTCGCTGTGCCGTGGGACGGACCCGCTGGGCGGCGCGGTGACGACGTGGCGGCGGCAGGTGTTCGAGGGTTCGTTGCTGGGCATGGGTTTGCGGGCGGACGGGACGGCGGGGCCGCTGGCGGCGGCGTCGAGTGGGCCGTCGGGGGCGTTGGTGTTGGGGCTGGACCACTGGTTGCCGGATCCGCCACACGGGCCGTTCGCGGGTCGGCGGTGGACGCCTGGGTTGCAGCGGCACGGGAACTACACGGCGGACCCGGAGTGGGACCGTGCCGTGGCCATGGCGGCGGGCCTCGATCCGGCCGAGCCGCCGACGCTGTTCCAGCTGCCGCCCCCGCCGGGCTGACCGGCAGGGGCGGCAACTCCCTTACTTCAGTGCGTAGGCGTGGATGATCGTCCCCTTCTGGACGTTGCCGGCGTTGTCACCGACCGACCACCGCAGGGACGCGAACTTCGCGCTGCGCGGGTGGTTCACCTCCGCCTGCCACTGACCGTGCTGGCGGGTCAGGCGGACCTTGCACCAGGTCTGGCCGTCGTCGTAGGAGATCTCGACGGTCGGGGTGTTCACCTGGCCGACCTCTGTCGACCCGTTGCGTTGCGCGTACACGGGGAAGCGGAACTTCCTCCCGGCCTGCGTGGCGTTGTGGTCGTCCAGGTTGGGCGCGAAGCGGAGCGCCAGCGCGGGAACCGGGACCACGGCGTCCGTCCCGGAAGAGCTGGGTCTTCATGGGGATGACCGAGTCGTCGCCCGCGAAATGGCCCTCCTTGTCACGGTTCTGGTCGGCGTGCGAGTCGACCGCTGCCCGGAAGTCGTCGCCCGCGCGGGCGAAGAGGCCACCGGGTGCGGCCGGGTTGTAAGCAAGCGCCGGTCCGAACACCCCCGTGTTCCACCGCTCGTGGACCGTCGGGCCGAGCTTGTACGACCTCGGTGTGACGACTTCACCCGAGTAGCCGTTCGCCGATATCGAGGCCGACCCGGCCGGGCATGGCGACCGCGTACGTCGAGACCACGTGCGCCAGCCCGCGGTCGGACACCTCCTTCGTCACGTCCGCCGGCACCCTGCCGCCGGCGGTGAACTGCAGGTTGTACAGGTACGGGCTCGCGTGGAAGCCGGGGGACCCGCCGGTGCCGTCCGGTCTGGCGAGCTGGCCTCGCAGCCCGAACTTGAAGGCGCCGGGTGTCGAGGTCCGCGATGGGATGACCCGGTAGCTCGCGTAGTCCCAGACGTACCTGGAGCTGCCGACCACGCCGTAGGCCGTGGTCATCTGGAACGACACGATCTCCTGCGCCACGGCGGAGTCCGGCTTGTCGACGACGAACCCGGGCGACACCCCGTCCCTGGTGTCGAACGTGTACTGGGTGTGGTCGCCGTCCACCATCAACGCTGGTTCGGTCAGGGCTGTCTGCACGTTCGGCTGGTCGTAGGCGACGCCGTCGAGGTAGTACCCGCCCTTCGGGACGTGCACGACGGCCGTACCGGGCGAGTCGAGGTTCGGGTAGTAGGTCACGGGCCGGTTCGTGTCCACCAGATTGACCAGGAAGTAGGGACTCCGGTCCTCCGTCGAGGCCGACGATGTTGATCTTCAGGTCGTAGCTCTCGGCCTCGCGGGTCATCGCGACCGGAGTACGCACGTGCGTGTCGCCGGCCGTGGCGACCACCGCGCCGGAGTAGGTGCCGTCCGCGCCGTCGACCCGGTTGTCCGCGGTCAGCGTGGCCGCCGCGGTCCCACCCGCCGGCACGGTGACCTGGGCCGGTGACACGGTGAACAGGCCGGCCGCGGCGGGCTTCCCGTCCGGGCCGGTGATGTCCGTGGTCACGTCCAGGGTGACCGACGCGGCGCCCGCGTTCGTGTACGTGACGGTCTTCGTGACCGGCTGGTCGTCCGAGTGCGGCCACGAGAACTCGCCGAGTGCCATGCTCGCGGGCGACGCGGACACGTCGGTCCCGATGGCGGCGGCGACGTCGACACGGCCCGCGCCCTGGCCGCCCACTCCATGCCGGCGATGACCCACGAGTCGTAGCCGCTGCCGGTTTCGTCGAGCACCTTGCCGTTCATCAGGTGCGCGTCCGGAGCGACACCCTTGTACCTCCCACCCGACGCGTCGCCGCTGCCGGTGATGATCGACGCCACGTGGGTGCCGTGCCCGTAGTGGTCGTCGGTGCCGCTGGCGCTGCCGGTGAAGTCCTGGGCGGCGGTGACCGCGTCGTCCAGGTCGGGATGCGTGACGTCGATGCCGGTGTCCAGCACGGCGACCGTCGTTCCGGCGCCCGTGTAACCGGCCGCCCATGCCTCGGGAGCGCCGATCTGCGGGACGCTGTGGTCCAGGCTCGCCTGCACCGGGCCGTCGAGCCAGACCTTCTTCGCCGAGTCACGGATGCTCGGCCAGTACGCCCCGTCGCGGTTGGCACTCACCGCCACCGCGCTCAGCGACGGCAGCTGCCGGACGGCCCGCGCGCCGGCCAGCCTCGGCGTGGCGCCGGGATAGTCGACGATCAGCGGGATGTCCTCGCGGTCGCCGTAGCCGTGCGCGGCCAGCTCGGTGACGTCGAACAGGTGCCGGTCGAGCTTCCCAGAGGTCACCCCCGCCTGCGCGTCGTCCGGGATGACGTACACGTCGCCGTCGACGTCGGTCTGCGTGCGGAAGCCCGTGCGCTCACGCCCATGTGCCGCGGTCACGTCGACCTCCGTCGGACCGCCCATCCGCACGACGTCGCCGGTCACGAGCGTGACCGTGGCGGCCCCGCCAAGTACCGGCGCCGGCGCCGGTTTCGGCGTCGCCGCGGCGGAACCGCCGGTGAGCACCGCTGTGCTCGCGGTGGCCACGACGAGTAGGGGTCAAAAGGTTGACTGGAGCAGCGCGGTTGCCGTCGTCGGGTGGCCGGACTGGGCCAGCAGACCCGCCGGGCCGAGGCGGCCTTCGCGGTCGACGACCACGCGGGCGTTGCGGAGTACCGGACCCAGGTCCGCGCGGAGGTCCTTTTCCAGGCCCGCCAACGAGTCCGCGTGGCGGAACACGCCGCCGGACAGGACCAGTACCGTCGCGCCCTTCGGGCCCAGCTGGCCGACCATGCGTAGGTGGCGGCGGATCGCCAGCGTCGCGGCGAGCTGAGCTATGCGTAGATCCGCTTCGCGCTCCTCGTCCGTTTCTGGGAGAAACTCGACGTTCTCGTTGCGGTGGGCGGCTTTCGCGGTCAGGTCGGTGTCAGCGTGGAGTAGGCGTTCGGTGATCGCCTCGGCCACCACGCCAGGAGCGCTCACGCGCATGCCGATGTCGCCCTCGACCGTCCTGCGGTCCGGCGGGAGGGCGACCGTGCGCGCCGGCGAGTCGTCCACTGTGGACACTGCCGAGTAGACGTCGGTGGTCGCGCCACCGACGTCGACCACCAGTACCGCGCCTTCCTCCTGTGCGGCAAGGGTCGCCACGCCGGACAGGACCGCGTCCGGGGTCACCGTGCTGACCAGTTCACGGAAACGGCGGCCGCGGGACAGGCCCTTGCCGCCGATCACGTGTGCCAGGAACACCTCGCGGATCGCGGCGCGGGCCGGTTCCGGCGCCAGCTCGCCGACGTCCGGGAGGACGTTGTCCGTCGCCACGACCGTCCGGCCGGCCAGCAGCTCCATCGCCTCGTCCCTGGCCGCCTTGTTGCCCGCCAGCACGACCGGTACCGCGATCCTGGCCCGGGCGAGGCAGGACGCGTTGTGCAGCAACACCTTCTCGTCGCCACCGTCCGTGCCGCCGACCAGCAGCACGACGTCCGGGCGTGCCGCACGCACGGCGTACACATTGGACAGTGGGCCGGCCGAGACGTGCACGACCTTCGCGCCGGCGGACAGCGCCACGCGGTGGCCGGCCTCCGCGCTCACGAGCCTTTCCTGGCCCACCACGGCAAGCCGGAGACCACCGCCCGCGGACGAGCAGGCCAGCGTCCCGGTGGCGGCGGGCAGCGCCGCGGTCACCGCCGCGACGCCGTCCATCACCTCGGGCGGGGTGGTCCTGTGCTGTGCGACACCGGCGAGCGTGCCGTCCGGCGCGACCACCGCGCCCTTCGTCCAGGTCGAGCCGACGTCAAGACACAGGAACATGCTTGCCCAACAACGAGTTCCGCCGGCTGTAGGTGAAGTACACGACGATGCCGATCACCATCCACACGAAGAACCGCACCCACGTCAGGATGGTCAGGTTCAGCATCAGCCACACGCACGCGACGATGGCCAGCGTCCCGATCACCGGCAGCGCCGGCACGCGGAACGAGCGCTCCAGGTCCGGGCGGGAGCGCCGCAGCATCATCACGCCAGCCGACACCAGGATGAACGCGAACAGCGTGCCCACGTTCACCATCTCCTCCAGCTTGCCGGCCGGGAAGAACGTCGCGGCGGCGGCGACCAGGGCGCCGACCAGGATCGTCGCGCGGACCGGGGTGCCGTGCTCGCCCGTGCGGGACAGGCTGCGCGGCAGCAGGCCGTCGCGGGACATGGCGAACAGCACCCGGATCTGGCCCAGCATCAGCACCATCACGACGGTCGTCAGGCCGGCCAGCGCGCCGATCGAGATCAGGTTCGCCGCCCAGTCCACGTTGTTCAGTGCGAAGGCGGTGGCGAGCGTCTTGTGCTCGCCACTGTCATCCGAGGCGAGCTTCTTGTAGTTCACCATGCCCGTCAGCACGAACGAGACCGCGACGTACAGGATGGTGACGATCACCAGCGAGCCGATGATGCCGCGTGGCACGGCGCGCTTCGGGTCGCGGGTCTCCTCCGCGGTGGTCGCGACGACATCGAAGCCGATGAACGCGAAGAACACCAGCGAGGCGCCGGCCAGCAGGCCGAAGATGCCGAACGCGGAGCTGGAACCGCCGGCCAGCCAGGAGAACACGGTCTGGTCGACGCCCGTGGAGGCCGCGCCGGCGCCGGTCTCGCCCGGCGGTATGTACGGGTTGTAGTTCGCCGCCTTGATGAAGGTGAGGCCGAAGAAGATCACGAACAGCACGATCGCGACCTTGATGCCCGTGATCACCATGCTGACCCGCGACGACAGCTTCGTGCCCGCGGCGAGCAACACGGCAAGCACGACGACCAGCAACAGGGCGCCCCAGTTGATGGTCAGGCTCCCGAGGGCGAACGTGGTCTTGACGCCGTCGCCGAAGATGTAGGTCAGCACGGTCTGCAGGTACTCGGACCACCCGGTCGCGACCGCGGCCGCGCCGACGGCGAACTCGAGCACCAGGTCCCACCCGATGATCCAGGCGACGAGCTCGCCGAACGTGGCGTAGGAGAAGGTGTAGGCGCTACCGGCGACCGGCACGGTGGACGCGAACTCGGCGTAACACAGCGCGGCCAGCCCGCAGGCGACCGCGGCCAACACGAACGACAGCGACACCGACGGCCCGGCGAGGTCGCCGGCGGTCCGCGCGGTGAGCGTGAAGATCCCGGCCCCGATGACGACCGCGACGCCGAAGACCGTCAGGTCCCATGCGCTGAGGTTCTTCCGCAGCCGCGAGCCCGGCTCGTCGGTGTCCTTGATCGACTGTTCGACTGACTTGGTGCGCAACAACCCGCTTCCCGGCACGACAGCCTCCCATTCCCCGATCTTCCCGCCCGATGACGATAACCCCAACGAGCGACCGAGGTACTGCCGAACAACCTCCGCGAGTCCCGCGTTCAAACACCGCGAGTCCCGCGTTCGGACATACCGAACTGTTGTTTCGTGCAGATCATGGTCCGGGCGCGTGTGCACGAAACCGCAACTCGATATGTGTGAACGCGGGACTCGCGAGGTTAGGTTTTGGCGGGGGTGCGGTCTAGGTCTGGTTCCAGGTAGATCAGGCGGGCGGCTGGGACCGTTTCGCGGACGCGGACCTCCGCCGCGTCGATCTCCGCGGCCACGTCCGTCAGTTGGAGGCCCGGTTCCAGGGCGATCTTGGCCGCCACCAGCAGCTCTTCGGGGCCGATGTACTGGGTGCGGATGTGGATCAGGCGTTGCACGCGGCCGTCGACCAGTGCCTCCTTGATCCTGTCCAGCTCGGTCGGGGTGGCGCCCTCGCCGATGAGGAGGCTCTTCATCTCGATGATCAGGATGACCGCGATCACGCCAAGCAGCGCGCCGATCATGAGGGTGCCGACGGCGTCCCACATCGGGTCGTCCGTGATGACCGACAGGCCGACGCCGAACAGGGCGAACACCAGGCCGAGCAACGCGCCCGTGTCCTCGAGCAGCACGACCGGCAGCTCGGGGGTCCTGGACTGGCGGATGAAGCCCCACCAGGTGACGTCCCCCTTGATCTTGCGGGACTCGACCATCGCGGTGAGGAAGCTGTAGCCCTCCAGGCCGATCGCGACCACCAGGATGACCACCGCGACGATCGGTGAGGTCAGGGGCTCCGGGTGCTGCAGCTTGTGGATGCCCTCGTAGATCGCGAACGCCGACCCCAGCGTGAACAGCATCAGCGCGACGATGAACGAGTAGAAGTACCGGTCCCGCCCGTAGCCGAACGGGTGCTCCGCGGTGGCCTTGCGGCGCGAGGTCCGCTGGCCGAGCAGCAGCAGGGCCTGGTTGGACGTGTCCGCCACCGAGTGCACGGCCTCGGCGAGCATCGACGACGCGCCGGTGATCGCGAACCCGACGAACTTCGCCACCGCGATCCCCGCGTTCGCCGCCAACGCCGCGAGAATCGCCCTCGTCCCGCCCCCTGCGCTCACGCGCCCCACTCCCCTTCAGCCGATGTCGCTTTTGTCGCGGTGTGCAGCCTAGATCAGGCCTGGCCGGGAGTAGCAGCGAAGGCACGGGCGGAAGCGCCAGCAGGGGCCACGATCACGTCCGGGTCGCTCGCCGGGATCCACACCGACTGCCCCCGGGTCAGCGTCAGCTCCCCGACGGACAGCGCGCCGTCGGTCGTCATCAGGATGCGTGGGGTGCCACCGGACAGCGTCACCGGCCCCCGCGACCCGTCCATCCACTCCAGACGGGACAGCTCGAACTCCGGCGCCGTCGTCCGGTACACGTACCGGGCCCCCTCGGGCGTGCCGGTGCTCACCGCCATGTCGCCGTAGCTGAAGTCCAGTACCCGCAACAGCTCCGGCACGTCAACGTGCTTGGGCGTCAGCCCGCCGCGCAGCACGTTGTCCGAGTTCGCCAGCACCTCGACACCCGCGCCCCTCAGGTACGAGTGCAGGTTGCCGGCGGGCAGGAAGATCGCCTCGCCCGGCGCGAGCACCAGCCGGTTGAGCAGCGCCGCCGCCAGCACGCCCGCGTCGCCGGGGTAGCTCTCGCCAAGCTCCAGCAGCGTCCGGCACTCCAGCTCGAACGGCCCGTGCTCCTTGACGTGCACGACGCACTCGTCGAGCAGCTCCGGCACCAGCGTGTCGATCTTCGGCTGCGGCAGCGTGATCCACGTGGTGAACAGCGCCCGCAGGCCCTCGCGGTTCGGCTCGGCGGCGAGCAGGTGGACGTACGGCTCCAGCCCTGGCGTGGCCACAGCCTCCAGCAGCGCCACCGTCTCGTGCGGGTCGCGGAACCCGGCCAGCGCGTGGAACTCCGTCAACGCGCACAGCAGCTCCGGCTTGGGCGTCGGGTCCGGGTAGTTCCGGTTGGACGCGTCCCGGGGGATCCCGCGAGCCTCCTCGCGCGCGTACCCCTCCGCCGCCTGGGACGCCGACGGGTGGGCCTGCAGGCTCAGCGGCTCCTCCGCGGCCAGGACCTTCAGCAGGAACGGCAACCGCCCGTGCCAGCGGTCGACGACCGACGCGCCGAGCTGCCCGCCGGGATCGGCGGCCAGGACGTCGACCAGCGACTCGCCGGCGACGCGCGACGGGTCACCGGGATGCGCGCCAAGCCACAGCTCCGCCTCCGGGTGCGGCGCGGGCACCGGCTTGCCGAGCATGTCGGCGATGGCCGTCCTGGAGCCCCACGCGTAGGGCCGGACCGGGTTGTCAAGCAGCTCCAAGAGCCTTCACTCCCTCGGCCGGACCGGCGTGTACCGGGTGGTCCCGCCGGTCGTTCCGGCCGCCAGCCCCAGGTACAGGGCGGCCAGCTCGAACCGCAGCGCGAGCACGGCCGCGCAGGCGGTCGTGTCCGCGGTGATCTCCTCGGCCGGCGTGATCAGGTCCGCGTCGGGCAGCATGTCGGCGGCGAGGCGGCGCATCGGGTCGTTCGGCAGCGCGCTCACCGCGAGCAGGAACGTCCGCAGCGGCGAGGCCGCGGACGGCTCGAGGTCGTCCGGGTCGGCGAAGATGTCCGTGCCGGCGGCGGCCTGCGTGGCCGCGCGGTGCAGTGCCGTGCGGCTCGCGGCCTGCTGGTAGGGGGCCACGTCGCTCACGATGCCGGCGTGGGTGGCGAGCATCTGCGCGGCGTACAGGCCGACGCCGGTCGCCACGTCGTCAAGGCCCCACAGCAGCGGCGTCCGCTCGGCGAGCCGCAGCGCCAGCGCCTTGGCGGGGTTCACGAACGACTCGTGCTGCATGTGGCCGCGCTCGGCCTCGCGGTCCAGCTCGTCGGCGACCATGTCGAGGTCGGTGCGCAGCAGTCCGAGGGTGGTGGCGGTGAGCAGCCCGGCGGCGAGCGCGCGCGGGAAGGCGAACCCAGGTGGCACCGGCACCCGCGGCGTGATCAGCACGGCCTTGCCGGCGGCGGCCGCGGCGACCGGGCCGTCCTCCGGCGCGGTCAGCACGACGCTCGTGCCGTAGCGGCCGGCGCGGTCGACGGACTCGGCCAGCTCGATGTCGCCCGGATCGTCGGTGTGCGCGACCAGCAGGTCCAGCGCGCCGAGCCAGGGCGGCGCGGTGTCGGTCACCACGACCGGGACCGGGCAGGCACGGCCGAGCAGTGCCATCAGGAGCTTGGCCGCGGCCGGACCGAGGCCGGGGCGGGTGAGGAGCACGAGCGCGCGTGGTTGTTGGCCGGCGAGCCGCGCGATGCCGCCCTCGCGGCCCGCCTCCAGCGTGGCCCGCACCTGCGCGCCGGCACGGGCGGACGCGGGCAGCAGGCCGTCGGCGTCGACGTCGGTCAACCGGCCGAGGTCGTCGAGCAGAGTGTCGTCGACCGCCGCGCTCACAGCCGCGCCTCGCCCTCTCCTCGCAGGCTCCGAGTGGGCGGTCGCCGGCCGTGGTGCCTATGGTTCGCTCCGCAAGCTCCGCTCACTCCTCCGCACTCTCCTTCTGCGCCTCTATCGCCTCGTCCAGCAGCAGTACCGGAATACCGTCCTCGACGCGGAACTGCCGGCCACATGACGTGCACGTCAGCACATTCGCGTCGGGGTCGGTCGGCGTGCCGGGGTGCAGCGGCGCGTGGTCGTCGGACGGGCAGGCGAGGATCTCCAGGAGCCTCGGGTCGAGCTGGACGGCCATGTCCCCTCCCAGGGATTTTGCTCAGGCGCGGACGATCGCCAGGACCTCGTCGCGGATGGCGGCGACGGCGTCGGCGTCCGGCGCCTCGATGTTCAGGCGTAGCAGTGGTTCGGTGTTGGACGGCCGGATGTTGAACCAGCCGCCGTCTGGCAGCTCGACGGTAAGGCCGTCCAGCTCGTCGGTGCTCACCCCTTCGCGGGCGGCGAACGCCTCCTTGACCGCGGCCATCCGGCCCGCCTGGTCGTCGACGGTCGAGTTGATCTCGCCGGACGCGGCGTAGCGGGTGTACGCGCTGGTCAGCGTGGACAGCGGCCGGACGTCCTCACCGAGCGCGGCGAGTACGTGCAGCGCGGCCAGCATGCCCGTGTCGGCGCGCCAGAAGTCGCGGAAGTAGTAGTGGGCGGAGTGCTCGCCGCCGAAGATCGCGTTCGTCTTCGCCATCTCGGCCTTGATGAACGAGTGGCCGACGCGGGTGCGGACCGGCTTGCCGCCGTGCTCGGCGACGATCTCCGGCACGCCCTTCGACGTGATCAGGTTGTGGATGACCGTGCCGCCGGGGTCCTTCTTCAGCTCGCGGACGGCGACCAGCGCGGTGACGGTGCTCGGCGGGACCGGCTCGCCGCGCTCGTCGACCACGAAGCAGCGGTCGGCGTCGCCGTCGAACGCCACACCCGCGTCGGCGCCGACCTCGCGGACCTTGGCCTGCAGGTCGACGATGTTCTTCGGGTCGAGCGGGTTGGCCTCGTGATTGGGGAAGCTGCCGTCCAGCTCGAAGTACATCGGGACGATGTCGATCGGCAGGCCCTCGAACATGGCCGGGACGGTGTGGCCGCCCATGCCGTTGCCGGCGTCGACGACGACCTTCAGCGGGCGGGACTTCGAGAGGTCGACCAGGCTGTGCAGGTAGGCGACGTACTCGGTGAGCATGTCGCGGGTCTCGAGCCTGCCGGGGGTCTTGCCCTCCGACGGCGGGGTGCCGGCCTCGACATCGCGCTGGATGTCGGTCAGGCCGGTGTCCTGGCCGACCGGGGCGGCGCCGGCGCGGCAGAGCTTGATGCCGTTGTACTTGGCGGGATTGTGGCTGGCGGTGAACATGGCACCCGGCAGGTTGAGGTGGCCGGAGGCGAAGTACAGCATGTCCGTGCTGGCCAGCCCGATCATGATCACGTCGACGCCCTCGCGGTTGGCGCCCTCGGCGAAGGCGGCGGCGAGGCCGGGCGACGAGGCCCGCATGTCGTGACCGATCACGATCGAGTTCTCGGTCACCTGACGGGCGAAGGCCGCGCCGATGTCGCGGACTAGGTCCGTGTCGAGCTGGTCGCCGACGACGCCGCGGATGTCGTAGGCCTTGAAGACGCCGGACAGGTCACGCACCAGGTGCTCCCCGAGAGGTCAGCGGATTTGCCTCTGCGAGCCTACCGGCGCGGCGGTCAAGCCGAGGTAGGTGCTACCTGTCCGCCTCCCCGCGATTTTCAAGTGCGGGTCACGTCCCAGCGCACGTGACGGTCCGGAGGTGGATTGTGGCTGGGTGCCGTCACGTTCCCCTGAGGTAACTGTCGAGCGGGTGTAGGCCCCTACTCCGTCACTGGGTTGGGCAGGACCCGCAGGTGGCCGCGGCGGCCCGTCGTGGACGCGCCGGGGGCCGGCTCTGGCGGCGGCTCGATCGGGCGGTCGGGCCGCCCGGCCTCACGGACCGCCTCGGCCAGCGCGGTCAGGTCGTCGACCGTGGGCTCTGGGGCGGCGAACTCGCCGTCGTGCCGGACGACCTCCCAGCCCCGTGGGACCGTCAGGCGCAGCGCGTGCTCCTCGCACAGGTCGTAGCTGTGCGGTTCGGAGTAGGTGGCCAGCGGACCGACGACGGCGGTCGACTCGGCGTAGGCGTAGGTCAGGGTCGCGACGGCCGGGCTTCCGCACCCGGTCCGCGAACACTTCCGCACGCTCCGCACGAAGGTGGACGATAGCGCGTCGGGGGGAAAATAGCCCCTCGCCACACCGTGGTCGTGTCGGCGCTCGATACCCTCAGAGCTGTGACCTCGACACGTGGCCGACTCTCGCGCCGGCGGCGCCCCAACCGGGACCGCCACGGCCGTGGGCTGCGCGGGTCGCTGTACCCGTCGACCCTGCCGGCCGCATCGACCCGCGCGGAGCGGTTCGATGCCCTGGTGCTGGCCGCACTCGAGCCGATCGAGGCCCGCTGGCGCACGGAGCTGACGAAGCTGGACGTGGCGGTCGACGACGTCCCGGACGTCCGCGGCGACGACGCGACGATCGCGGCGGAGGGGACCCTGACGGACGCCGGGGTGCCGCTGGCTCGGCTGGTGCCGGCGGGGATGGACCGGCGCGGCATGCCGACGAAGGCACGGATCGTGCTGTTCCGCCGCCCGTTGGAGGCCCGGGCGCGGGATGGCGCCGACCTGGCGGACCTGGTCCACCACGTCCTGGTCGACCAGGTGGCCAACTACCTGGGCGTAGACCCCAACATCATCGACGGCGAGGCCTGACCCTCGCGGCTCTGCTCACACGAACGGTTGTCCACAGCCGGCCCCGGTTGTCCACAGGCGGCCCGGGTTGCCCACATGCCACGGCCGTGCCGCCCGGATTTGTCGGTGCCCGCCGGTAGACTGGAACCAGGGGTCCCCCTTGCGGATTGGCAGGGGTGTGTTCGTGAAAAGCGAACGAACGGTCCGTTCGTGCGATCAAGGCGGTCAAGGCGATCAGCGGGAGTTGCGGCTTGGGATCGCCGTCAGGGCGATGAACAGGACCATCGCCGCTTGGGTCAGCAGCAACACACTGCGTAGGGCCGTCGGCTGGTCCACCTGAACATCCGCCGCGCGAGTCGGTAGCGACACCGCCACCAGGTGGTTCCACGCGCGGACGATCGGCACCTGCTGACCGTCGATCGTCGCGGTCCAGCCCGGTTCCTCCTCCGCCGCGATCACCAGCAGCCGCCCCGACGGACCGTCCGACACCCGGACTGCCACCGACGGCGGGAAAGCCTCCACCGGCACGATTCCGCCCGTCCCCAGCTCCACCGGCGGCTCGCCGCCCGTCACCGCCCGGCGCGCCTGCTCAGGCGCCAGCAGTGTCACCGCCCCGGCCGCCGGTTGCAGGCGCAGCACGGGCCGCCCATCCGACGTCGGCGGCGCGTCCGCCACCAGGTCCCCCGCCGACGCCCGCAGCGACGCCGCCTCCGCACGCGTCGGCACCACCACGAACAGCACCCCCGCCGACGCCGCCTGCGCCACCCCCACCTTCGGGTCCGACCTCAGCACCTCCGCCAGCGCACGCATGCTCACCGCGTCGTTCACCGGCGCGAGGTCGTCGTCGCCGAACGTCGGCATCCGGCCTGCGGTCATCCTCGGCTCGCCCGACTGCGAGGACGGCAGCACCAATACCCACCGACCCGAGTCCGTCAGCTCGCGGGACAGGGTCGTCGCCAGGTGCGGCAGCTCGTTGGTCAGCGGACCCGCACGGCCCGCCACCAGCGCGCCAACCGCCAGCCCCAACACCCCGAGCACCCCAAGCGCCGCCGCCGGACGCACCCACGAGATCGCCGGCCCACCCGTCCGGCACACCCCCAGCAACGCGTGCAGCAGCCCCCACCCGCCCAGCACCAGCCCGGGCCCTGCCCACCCGTACATCGGCAGCGCGCCCGTGATCGGCGTCGCCCCCATCAGCCGTACCAGTGCGACCGCGCACCCGCCCGTCACCGCCAGTGCCAGCCCGGGGAACGCCGTCCGTCTCGGCCGTACGGCGATGGCCACCAGCGCGAACCCCACGACCACCAGCCCCACGACCGGCCACGCGCCCGGCCCGCCCGGGTTCAGCGACACCAGGTCGAACAGCGACGCGACCGGTGTCGGCACATACGCGCCCAGCCCGTGGATCACCACGCCCGGATGCTGGATCAGCACCGCCGGCCACGGCAGCAGCAGCGCCAGCGGCATCAGCACCACCACGAACAGCGCCGCCACCCGCCGCCCGCCCGTCCCCCGGTAACCCGGCAGCACCACGAACCCGGCCAGCGCGTACGCCACCAGCAGCAGGTGCACCAGCGGCGAGAACGCCCCGATCACGGCCAGCCCGAACGCCGACGACGCGGCCGTCGACAGCCACGCCGCCGAGGTCGTCCGCGACCGGCCGAGCAGCGCGATGATGCCCGTGGTCACCGGTGGCACGAGCAGGTGCGCGACCACCGTGTCCAGCCGCCCCTGCGCGACGGCCGCGGTCGCGGGCGGCAGCAACGCGTACGCGGCGGCCACGAGTGCTCTGACCCACCGGTGCACGGGCAGCCGCCGCGTCGCCACGTACGCCAGCAGCCCGGACAGCGGCATGCTCCCCAGCAGCAACACCGCCACGGCCGCCTGCGGACCGCCGAGCACCGCGCCGAGCCCGCCGATGATCGCGAGTGCCGCCGGCGCCGGCGCGGCCGTCCCGCCGGCCACCGGGTGCCAGGTCTCGAGGTACGACGACCACACGGTCGCGAGGTCGGGCACCGGCAGCAGCCGGCCACCCGTGAGGTCGAACCCGAGCCGCCCGGCGTTGACGTACAGCGCGACAGCGAGCAGCCCCACGAACAGCAGCACCGGCGGCGCGAGGAAGACCTGCCGCGCGAGCCGGGCGCGGTCCACCTCCACGACCATCAGCTCCGGCGACGGCTGCGCGGACCCGTCCCGCGGCACCGGCGACGGCCTGCGATGCGGCGACGGCCGGAGTCCCTGCGGCGGCACCGCGTCCGGCACGGCCAGCGACACGGCGACGGACGTCGCCGGCT
>Ga0307502_10000235_pt1 | contig 14935 bp, 12 predicted proteins | sample 16_S_MG_FD_201364 | JGI IMG/M metagenome (GOLD analysis project Ga0307502, IMG submission 201364) | Soil microbial communities from Populus trichocarpa stands in riparian zone in the Pacific Northwest, United States - 16_S | ecosystem: Environmental > Terrestrial > Soil > Riparian zone > Trees... | reverse complement strand
CAGGATGATTGGACGCGTCATGACGCATCCCAGGCTCCGCATGCTCGTCGGGTCGTTCGTACTCGTTCTCGCGTTGACCAGCCCGACTCCCGCCGCCGCTGCCACCACGGCGGTGACCGTCAACGGCACGCTCGCCGGCCGTGCGTTCGACGGGGTCGGCGCGATCAGCGGCGGTGGCGGCAACTCCCGCCTGCTGATCGACTACCCGCCCGCGCAGCGCGCGCAGATCCTGGACTATCTCTTCAAACCCGGCTACGGCGCCGCCGTGCAGCTGCTGAAGCTGGAGATCGGCGGGGACGCCAACTCCACCGACGGCGCCGAACCCAGCCACCAGCACGTCCGGGGCGACGTCAACTGCGACGCCGGCTACGAGTTCTGGCTCGGTGAGCAGGCCGTCGCCCGCAACCCCGCGATCCGGCTCGTCGCGCTGCCATGGGCCGCACCCGGCTGGATCGGCGGCGGGAACTTCTGGTCGCAGGACATGATCGACTACGACATCTCCTGGCTGAACTGCGCACGCCAGCACGGCCTGACCATCGGCTACCTCGGCGGCTGGAACGAACGCGGCCACGACAGGACCTGGTACAAGAACCTGCGATCGGCGTTGAACACCAACGGGTTCGGCTCGGTTCAGATCGTCGGCGACGACACCGGCTGGAACACCGCCGACGACATGCTCGCCGACAGCGCCTTCAACGCGGCCGTCGGGGTGGTCGGGTCGCACTACCCGTGCGGATACCTGTCGGACGCCACCTCGTGCGGCTCGTCGGCGAACGCGGTGGCCACCGGGAAACCCCTGTGGGCAGCGGAGTTCGGCTCGCAGGACACCGACTCCGGTGCCGCGCCCTACATCCGCTCGATCCTCCGCGGCTACCTCGACGGGCAGATGACCGGGTTCATGAACTGGCCGCTGGTCGCCGCGCTCTACTCGACGCTGCCGTTCAGCACGGACGGCCTGGCCGTGGCGAACCAGCCGTGGTCCGGTTCGTACCGGCTCGGCCGCAACCTGTGGGCCAACGCGCACGTCGCCCAGTTCGCGCAGCCCGGCTGGCGGTTCCTCACCGGCTCCGCCGGCGGCTACCTCGGCGGGAACCGGGCGAACGGCAGCTACGTCTCGCTGAGGTCACCGAACAACGCCGACTACTCGACGATCTACGAGACGACGACCGCGACGGCCGCCCAGACCGTGAACGTCACGGTGTCCGGAGGCCTGAGCACCGGCACCGTGCACGTCTGGTCGACCGACCTGGGGTCGGGCAGCGCGAGCGACTACTTCGTGCGGCAGGCCGACGTGACGCCGTCCGGTGGCACGTACACCCTGACTCTGCAACCGAACCGGATCTACTCGGTCACCACGACCACCGGCCAGGGCAAGGGCACCGCCGCCGGCCCGGCACCGAGCGCGCTGCCACTCCCCTACGCCGACGGCTTCGAGAGCTACACCCCGCGGAGCGAGGCGAGGTACTTCGCCGACATGCAGGGCGCCTTCGAGGTCCGCCCTTGCACGGCCGGGCGCGCGGGGCAGTGCCTGCAGCAGGTGGCGCCGGTGAAGCCCATCGAGTGGCAGGGCGACAGCGACGCGTACAGCCTCGCGGGCGATCCCGGATGGAGCAACTACGCCGTCAGCACCGATGTCGCGATGCAGCAGTCCGGCACGGTCACGCTGCTGGGCCGGGCGAACACGCAGAACCGGCCGCAGAACCAGCAGGCCGCCTACCAGCTGCGGGTCAGCGACGCGGGCGCGTGGTCCATCGCCCGCAACAGCAGTGGCGGCGTGCTGACCACGCTCGCCTCGGGCACCCGCCCGGCGCTCGGCCTGAACACCTGGCACACGCTCAGGCTGGCCTTCTCGGGCAACCAGATCACCGCGTCGCTCGACGGCGCCACGCTCGGCACCGCCACGGACAACGCGTTCACCACCGGTCTCGCCGGGGTGGGCGTCGTGGGGTACCAGACCGACCTGTTCGACAACTTCAGCGTCACGCCCACCGCGCCGGGCAACCTTTCCGGCGTCCTCAAAGGACTGGAGGCCGGGCTGTGCGTTGACGTGCCCGCCGGCAGCCAGGCCAACGGCACCGCGGTGGCGCTCTGGGACTGCAACGGCGGAACCAACCAGCAGTGGGCGGCCACCCCCGCCGGGCAGCTCACGGTGTACGGCAACAAGTGCCTCGAGGCGGCCGGCACCACCGACGGCTCGGCGGCGCGGATCAACGACTGCACCGGCGCCGCCACCCAGAGGTGGACGGTCAACGCCGACGGCACGGTCACCGGTTCGGGCAGGTGCCTCGACGCCAGCGGGCACGGCACGACCGACGGCACGCCCGTCGTGCTGTGGACGTGCAACGGCGGAGCCAACCAGAAGTGGTCACGCACGGACGTCACCGGCGTGCTGCGTGGCCAGGAGTCCGGCCGGTGCGTGGACGTGCCGGCCTTCAACCAGGACAACGGCACCCGGCCCGCCTTGTGGGACTGCAACGGCGGCACGAACCAGGCGTGGACGTCGACCGCCGGCAACCAGCTGAAGGTGTTCGACACCAAGTGCCTCGACACGACGGGCGGCGGCACCGCCGACGGGACAGCCGTGCAGATCTACGACTGCACCGGCGCGGCCACACAACAGTGGCAGGTCCGAGCGGACGGGACGGTCATCAACACCGGCTCCGGCAAGTGTCTCGACGCGACCGGCCACGGCACCGCCAACGGCACCTTGCTGGCGCTGTGGACCTGCGCCGCGACCCCCAACCAGATCTGGTTGCGCGGCTGAGACGCCGTCACGATCCGGGGTTCGACCGGCTGATCAGTTCGCGGAGCTGCTCGGCTTCCGGCGTGCTGATGTCGGTCAGCAGTGCGAGTGCGGCATGCCAGTATGCGTGGGTGCCGGCGGGTTCCCGGGTGGCGTGGCCGAGCGTGCGGAGTGTGCGTGCCTCGCCGAGGCGGTAGCCGGTTCTACTGTGGACGGTCAGCGCGTCGCGGGCGAGCCGGGCGGCCTGTGTGGCGGCGTGCGCGGCGAGGGCGTTGTCGGCAAGAGCCGTGAGAGCCTGGCCCTCCTGTAACCGGTGGTCGGTCTCGCGGGCCAGCGTGAGCGCGGCGTCGGCGTGGGTAACGGCGTCCGCATGGTGGCCGAGGCTGGTGTTGGCGCAGGCGAGTCCGATCAGCGCGTCGAGCTGCCCTACCAGGTGGCCGATGTCGGTGGCGAGGCCGTGCGCGTCGCCGTGCCGCAGCAGCGACTGCTCATGGTCGCCTCGGGCGTGGTGGATGTTGCCAAGGCTGACCAGCGCCGCCGTCTCGGTCTGACGTGCACCCACCCACCTGGCCAGCGACAGCGCCTGGACGGCGTACGCGAGAGCGTCGTCGTGGCGGCCCGCGTCGGTGTGTGTGCCGGCGAGGCTGTCCAGGATGCCTGCCTGGCTACCGGACTCGTTGATGGCGCGGCTGATGGCCAGCGCCTCGGTGAGATATCCGACGGCGTCCGCCAGACGGCCGAGATACCGGTGGACGTTGCCGAGGCACTGCAGGACCATCGCGGTGTTGGAGGGGGAAACCGACTCGTGGCCGATCTTGTGCGCCCGGTGGAACAGCTCGGCGGCCTCGGTCAGGTCACCGAGCAGGGCGTGGGTGACGCCGAGGTTCATCAGGTCCAGCACCTGCTTGTGCTGCGCGCCGATCCGGGTGTTGATCTCCAGTGCGCGACGGAAGCACGTCGCGGCGTCGCGTAGGTGGCCGGTCTCGCGGTGGATGGTGCCGAGACGGCCCAGCACGGTCGACTCGCCGTCGGTCCAGCCGGCCTTCAGCGCGAAGGTACGTGCCGAGGTGCAGTGCTCGATGGCCGGTGCGTACTGGCCGAGTCCGGCATGGGCCTCGGAGAGGCCGAGGTGCGCGGAGGTGGCCAGCAGCGGGTCGTCTTCCTCGGTGGCGGCCCGCAGCGCGGTGGACGCGACGGCGAACTGTTCCGACGCGCGTCCCCGGCCCGGGAAGTAGCCGCGGATCGCGTCTGCGAGCAGGCAGGCCTCCCGGGCGTGCCGGTTGTCGGCGGCGTGCTGGATGGCGGCGGTCAGGTTGGGCAGCTCGGCCTCCAGCCAGTGCAGTGCCGACGTGGAGTCGGCGAACTCGGCGGTCGCCGGGTCGGCTGCCGGCGCCGGCAGCGGGACGCGGATCCGGTGCGGGTAGAGCGCCTTGCGCGCCGAGTCGGCGGTGCGCAGGTAGTGGGCGAGCAGGTTCCGCATGGCGTTGTCGCGGTCGGCGGGGCGTTCCTCGTCCTCCGCGCGTTCCGCGGCGTAGAGCCGGATCAGGTCGTGGAACACGTACCGGCCACGCGGACCGGGGCGCACGAGATGCGCGGTTTCGAGGCGGTTCAGGTCCTGTTCCGCCTCGCCCACAGGGCAGCCGGCCACCGAGGCCGCCACGTGTGCGGTGAAGTCCGGACCGGGCACCATGCCCAGCGCACGGAACAGCCGCCGCTGGCGGGCGGTGAGCGTCGCGTAGGACAGGTCGAAAGCGGCGCGGACGGCGGCCTTCGGGTCCTCCGGGATCGCGAGCTTGGTGATGCGGTCGCCCTCCGCCAGGTCCCGTGCGTACGTGTCGATCGACCGCTCCGGGTGGCTCGTGAGGTGCGCGCCCGCGATGCGCAGCGCCAGGGGCAGGTGGCCGCACAGCTTGGCCAGCTCCGCCGCGGCGGCGTGTTCGCGGTCGACCCGCTCCGCGCCGACCATCCGCGCGAGCAGCGTGCGGGACTCCTCGGGCGGCAGGGTGGTCAGCCGCACCGACAGCGCGCCGTCCAGCGCGATGAGCCCACGCAGGTCCTCCCGGCTCGTCACCAGCACCGCGCAGCCCGGGGCGCCGGGCAGCAACGGCCGGACCTGCTCGGCGGACCCCGCGTTGTCCAGTACGACCAGGACACGACGGGACGCCACCAGCGACCGGTACATCGGCACGGCGTCGTCCAGCTCCGAGGGAACCTCCGCCGGCGGGACACCGAGGACCCGGAGCAACCGCGCGAGCGCGTCGACCGTGCGCACCGGTTCCCCCGGGTCGTAGCCGCGCAGGTTCATGAACAGCTGCCCGTCCGGGAACTTATCCGCCGCCCGGTGAGCCCAGTGCACCGCCAGCGCGGTCTTCCCGACGCCCGCCGCGCCGGCGATGGCGGAGATCGCCACGGTGCCCGCGGGGTGCGACAGGAACGTGTCCAGCTCGGTGAGCGCCTCGTGCCGGCCGGTGAACCCCGGGATGTCCGGCGGCAGCTGCCGAGGCGTTGACGGTGCGGCCGGGCTCGCGGCACGGCGTTGGTCGTGCCGGTGGCCCGCGACGCGGTACCACGCCTCGCTCCACTGCGCCTGCTCGTCGGGCGAGGCCCCGAGCGCGATCACGATCCGGTCCAGGATGTCGGCCGGGCAGAACGTCGTCGCGGCCACGTAGGTGTGCACCGTCGAGCGCGGCAGGTTCACCCGGACGGCGAGGTCGGCGAGGCTCACCCGCCCCTTGCGCGTGCCGCCGGCCGCCCTGCGGCGCAACAGGTCGAGCTCATGGGCGAGTCCGCCCAGGTCAGTCACGCGTCGCGGGTCCGGACCCGCACCCGTGTCCGACATCAGCCACCCCCAGTGGGCAATGTCCAAGAATGTCCAAGAGTTTCCAGTATCCCGTGTGAACGATCTTCAAACCGGTGCAATGGCGGCGTTCGTTCACCGGTGAGAGGAGCGGAGATGATCGCGGCTCTGGAACGGTTGGGGGATCGGGTGCTGTCTGCCCTGGTCCCACGAGTCGAGGCCGACGCGGCCGGCTCGGCCGCGTGCACCTATCCCAGCTGTGGCGGTTGCGTCACGTGCGAGGTGCGGTACAAGCGGTGCTGTAACGGCGTCTGTGGCCCCTGTGGGTTCCCGGACCCCTGCTGCTAGTCGCTCGAGGGGTCGACGCCGGGACGTGCGTGCCGGCGCCGACCCCGGAGAACGGACCGGAGGAGTCCATGGTCTACGTGGCATTCGGCTGCGAGTGTCTGCTCATCGTGGTGTTCGCCTGCTCGGCGGCGGCCAAGGTCGTCGGCAAGGGCTCGTTCACCGCGTTCCGGCTGGCGACGGCCCGGCTCGTACCAGCCTTCCGCCACCTGGCGAGGCCGTTGGCCGCCGCCGTCGTGTGTGTGGAGCTCGCCGCGGCCGTCCTGCTCGCGGTCCCCGCGACCGCGCGGGCCGGGCTGGTGCTCGCACTCGTCCTGCTGAGCGCCTTCACCGTGGCGATCGCCGCCGCGCTCCGGCGGGGTGAGACCGCCGCGTGCAACTGCTTCGGCAGCTCGACCGCGCCCATGGGCGCACGCCACCTGGTGCGCAACGCCCTGCTGCTGACCGTCGCCGGGATCGGCCTGGCCACCGGCCTCGGCGGCCCGACCGGCGCGGAGGTGCCCGTCATGGTGCTGACCGGTGCGTCGGCCGCGGTGCTCGCCGTGCTCGTGCTCAACCTCGACGCGCTGACCGACCTGTTCGCCACCACCCCCATTCCGGAGAGGACCACGTCATGACCCTGTTGGCCGTCGCGGTCGCCGTCGTCGGCGTCCTGTGTCTCATCGACCTCGTGCTGACGTTGGGAGTCGTGCGCAGGCTGCGTGACCACGCCACCCGGCTGTCCGCGATGAACGCGGCCGCGTTGGACATCCCGGCGGACGCCCTCCGCGCGCCGGGCACCCCCGTCGACCCGTTCACCGCCACCGACAGCGACGGTGTGGACCGGTCGCTCCGCGACCTCGCCGAACCCACTCTCGTCGCCTTCTTCGCGCCGGACTGTCCTGCCTGCGAGGAGAAGCTGCCGGCCTTCCTCGCCTATGCGGGCGCGTTCCCCGGCGGGCGGGACCGGACGCTCGCCGTGGTGTCCGGCCAGTCCGGGGGCGTGCGGTATCGCACCGCGCTGGCCGAGGTGGGGTCCGTCGTGGTCGAGCCACAGCGTGGCCCGGTGCAGGAGGCGTTCGGCGCCAAGGCTTTCCCCACGTTCCTGGTCGTCGTGGACGGCGTCGTGACCACCTCGACGCACGACGTCGCGGACCTGCCGGAACACCAGCCGGCGTGACCGCGGTCCTGGCCGCCGCGCGGCTCGCGTTCGTCGCCCGCCCCCTGGCCGCGGTGGGGTTCCTCGTGGCCGCCGTGCTCGGGGGCGCGGCGCCGGTCGCGATCGCCTGGCTCACCAGGACCGTGATCGACCGGATCGCCGGCGGCGACCCGACCGGCCTGCTGCTCCCCGCGGTGCTGCTGGTCGTCTTCGGGATCCTCCTCGCGTGCCTGCCGCACCTGGAGCGGTACCTGCGCGCCGAGGTCAACCGCGCGGTCGACGTGCTCGCGCGGGACCGCCTGTTCGGCGCGCTGGACCGGCTGCGCGGGTTGGCGACGCTCGAGGACCCGGCGTTCCACGACCGGCTGCAGATGGCCGCCGACTCCGGCCGGATCAGCCCGCCGACGGTGCTCGCCGGCGTCATCGAACTGGTCCGGGGCGGTCTGACCGTCACGGGCTTCGCCGTGTCGCTGTTGCTGATCAGCCCGCTGGTCACCGTGGTCGTGCTGGCCGGCGGGATCCCGGTGGCGCTGGCGGAGTTCGGGCTTGCGCGCAAACGCGCCAGGATGCTGTGGGAGATCGAGCCGTGGCAGCGGCGGGAGATCTTCTACGGCAACCTGCTGTCCGGCACGAGGGCCGCGCACGAGATCCGGCTGTTCGGTCTCGGGTCGTTCTTCCGCGCCAGGATGGTCAGCGAGCTGGGAGCGATCAACGCCGCCGCACGGTCGGTGGACCGGCGCGAGCTGCGGGTACAGGGCGCGCTCGGGCTGCTGGCCGCGGTGATCGCCGGGGGCGGGCTGGTGTGGGTCGTGCAGGCCGCGGCGGCGGGCGCCGTCAGCATCGGCGACGTGGCCGTGTTCGTCGCCGCCGTCGCCGGGGTGCAGGGCGCGCTGGCGAGCGGAGTGGACCAGGCCGCGCAGATCCACCAGGCGGTGCTGTTGTTCGACCACTACCAGGCCGTCGTCGCCGTGCCGGCCGACCTGCCGACGCCCCCGCACCCCGAGCCGGTGCCCGCGCTCCGCGAGGGCATCGAGCTCCGCGACGTCTGGTTCCGCTACAGCGACGAGCATCCGTGGGTGCTCCGCGGTGTCGACCTGACCATCCCGGCCGGGCGGTCCGTCGCGTTGGTGGGGCACAACGGCGCCGGCAAGTCCACACTCGTGAAGCTGCTGTGCCGGCTGTACGACCCGGACCGCGGCGCGATCCTCTGGGACGGGGTCGACCTGCGGGACATGGACCCTCGCGACCTGCGTGACCGCATCGGCGCGGTGTTCCAGGACTACGTGAACTACGACCTGTCCGCCGCGGAGAACATCGCGCTCGGGGACCTGACCGCACTCGGCGACGAGACCCGCCTGCGAGAGGCGGCCGGTCACGCGGGTGTGCACGACATACTCACGGCGCTCCCCCGCGGTTACGACACGATGCTCAGCCGGACCTTCACCGACAGCGCCGACCCGGGCACCGGCGTCGCGCTGTCCGGCGGCCAGTGGCAGCGGGTGGCGCTCGCCAGGGCGTTCCTTCGTGTCGGCCGCGACCTGCTGATCCTCGACGAACCGAGCTCCGGTCTCGACGCGGAGGCCGAGCACGACATCCACACCCGCCTCCACGAGCACCGGACCGAACGCACGAGCCTGCTGATCTCCCACCGGCTCGGCGCGATCCGCGACGCCGACACGATCGCCGTCCTCGACGCGGGGCGGATCACCGAGTTGGGCGACCACGCGGACCTGCTCGCCGTCGGCGGGGTCTACGCACGGCTGTACCGGTTGCAGAGCAAGGGATACCTGCAGGAGGTACCGGGATGATCCTCGCGCTGGCCGGGTCGCTGGCGCTCGTCGCCGCGCTGACCTGGCTGCGACTGCGGCTGGTAGTCGTGACCGTGCGCGGGGACAGCATGACGCCCACGCTCCACTCCGGCGACCGGGTCCTGGTGCGGCGCAAGCCATTGCGCGCTGTCTCGGCGGGTGCCCTCGTGGTCTTCGCCCGCCCCAGGACGACCGAACCGGGCTGGATGATCAAACGGGCGATCGCCGTCCCCGGCGACGTGATCCCGCGCGCCAGGGTCGCGACGCTGTGGAGCTACCCGGGAAACCGGGTGCCCGCCCACCACCTGGTCGTACTCGGCGACAACCCCGGCGACAGCTACGACTCCAGGCACTTCGGCTACGTGCAGGAGAAGGCGCTGCTCGGCGTGGTGCACCGGGTCGCACGCCCGGTCAGTCATCCAGATATGCCGCCGCCTGCAGGGTGAACAGCTCCGCGTAGTTGCCGCCCAGGGCCATCAGCTCCTCGTGTGTGCCGTGCTCGGCGAGCTTGCCCTGGTCGAGCAGCAGGATCTTCTCGGCCTGGCGGACGGTGGAGAACCGGTGCGAGATGTAGAGCGTGGTCCGGCCGTGGGCGAGCGCGCGCAGGCGGGCGAACAGGTCGTGCTCGGCCTGGGCGTCCAGTGCCGAGGTCGGCTCGTCGAGGATCAGGATCGGCGCGTCCCGCATGAACGCCCGTGCCAGTGCGATCTTCTGCCACTCTCCGCCGGACAGGCTCACGCCCTGGTCGAACCAGCGGCCAAGCGGGCTGTCGAAGCCACTGGGCAGCCGCTCGATGCGTTCCGCGGCGCCGGCGCGGCGCGCGGAGTCCTCGATCCGCGCGCGGTCCTCGAGCGCGGACAGCTGACCCAGTCCGATGTTCTCCGCGGCCGTTCCCTGGTAGGTGACGTAGTCCTGGAACATCGCGCTCATCCTGGCGCGCAGCTCTTCCGGGTCGAACTCGCGGACGTCCACGCCGTCGAGCAGGATCCGGCCCTCGGTCGGGTCGTAGAGCCGGCACAGCAGCTTGATCAGGGTCGACTTGCCCGCCCCGTTGCGGCCGACGACCGCGACGGTCTCTCCCGGCCGGATCTCGAAGCTGACGCCGTCCAGCGCGCGTTCGTCCGAGCCGGGGTAGCTGAACGAGACCTCGTCGAACCGCACGTGCCCGCGCACGGGCTCGGGTAGCGGGCGTGGCTTCTCCGGTGCCGTGATCCGTGGTTTCGTCGCCAGGAACTGGTAGAGCGTGTCCAGGTAGAGGTTGTTCTCGTACATCCCGGAGAAACCGCTGAAGAGGCCCTGCACCGACGACTGCACCGCGGTCGCGGCACTGGTGTAGAGCGCGAGGTCGCCGATCGTGAGCCGACCCGAGACGGCCTCCAGCGCGATGTAGAGCGCGATGCCCGCGCCGGCCAGCGTCGACAGCATGCTCCACGCGGTGCCGACCAGGTTGCGGGTCGTCGTGAGCTCGCGTTCGCGCGTGTAGTAGGTCTGGCCGAGCCGGCGGAAGCGGTCGACCAGGTACGGGCCGAGGCCGAAGACCTTCGTCTCCTTGGCATAGGTGTCGGTGGTGACCAGCGACGACAGGTACTCCATCCGGCGCCGGATGGGCGACACGTACAGCGCCAGCATGAACGCCCTCGCCCCGTACTTCGACTGCGAGATGAACGCGGGGATCGGCGCGATCAGCACGACCGCCGCCAGCAGCGGGCTGACCGAGACGAGCAGCACGATCATGCTGGCGAAGGTGATCGCCGTGCGGACGAGGCTCAGCGCGGAGCTCATCATCGACACCGGACGGGACGGCGCCTCCTGCGAGGCCTGCCGCAGCAGGTCGTAGGACTCGGAGCCCTCGAAGAACGCCAGGTCCAGCTTGCTGGCGTGATCCATCACCTGGTGGCGGATGGTCAGCGTCATCCGCTCCTGCAGCAGCTGCTGGGCGACGTTGGTCAGCGCGGTGCTCACGGCGGTGAACGTCAGGATGCCGAGCTGGAAGATCGAGATCCCGACGATCCTGCTGGTCGAGCCGTGCCCCGCCACCGCGGCCACGACGGAGTCCAGCAGCAGCTTGGCGATGTAGGCGGTGACGGTCGGGGTCAGCCCGCCGACCAAAGTGGACGCCAGGATCGCGATGCTCATCGCCGGGCTGGCCTGCCAGGTCAGCTTCGCGACCTTGGGCAGTCCTCGCACGGTGCCGGCGGCGGCCACGCGCATCCGCTGGAGCCGGGAACGCAGGTCCTTCGGCTCGTCGGCCGGTGTGGGGTCGGGAATGTCGACCGGACCGGTGAGACCGCTGTCCGGCACCGTGCTGCTGGCCTGTCTGAGTCGTTGTCTGAGGCCGCGCGACGGGCCGCCACCGGGCATCACCGGCCGGTCACCGCCCCGTGCAGGAACACGTCGACCAGCGCCTTGGTGTCCGGGCTCGCCGCGTCATCGCGGGCCCGGGTGAACAGCAGCGACAGGAACAGCGCGCCCAGCTGCTCGGCGGGCAGGCGGAGCCGGTCCTCCTCGGGTGTGAACAGCTTGGCCATCCCCTCGCGCATGGCGACCAGCGACGCTCCGCGGCCGGCGCGGTGCAGCTGTTTGAGCTGCCGCTTGTGCCCCGAGGCGTGCAACGCGCCCATCCGTTCCAGGTGCGCGGACAGCGCACCGGCTGCTTCGGCCAGCCGAGCGGCGAGCGGCTGGTCGAGCGAGATCTCGGCGATCTGCTCCAGCGCGGCGTCCGGACGCAGGGCTTCGAGCAGGCAGGCTTCGAGCAGCTCGTCCTTGTCCTCGAAGACGCGGAAGATCGTGCCCTCCCCGATTCCCGCGGCCTGCGCCATCTGCGCGGTGGTCACCGCGGCGCCGTGCTCGACGACCAGCGGTAACACGGCACGCACGATCATCCTGCGCCGCTCTTCCGGCTTCATGGCCGGCGCGCGCCGTCTCGCCTCGGTCTGGGTCACCGCGCCAGTATTCGGAGTGAGCCCTCACTCCGTCAAATGGATAAACGTCCCGACCGGTTCGCCGTCCTTTGTGTCCAGACCCTTGACCTCTGTGTCGACGGATGTATATTTCTGTCGACACGAGGAGACACGTTGGATACATCGACCGGCCCCGGTGCCTACGAGGTGCCGACGCTCGCCGAGCTCTGGACCAACCACCGCAGCTCGGCGAACGCCAGTGAGGCCGTCTACCTGGCGATTCGGGACGCGATCGCGGCCGGGGCGCTCGCGGCGGGCGAGCACCTCGGCGAGCCGGCGATCTCGGCGACGCTCGGGATCAGCCGGACCCCCATCCGCGAGGCGCTGCTGCGCCTGGAGACCGAGGGCCTGGTCGAGCGGACGGCCGGCCGGCGCCTGGTGGTGGCGACGGTGAGCCCGGAGGAGGTGCTGGACGTCTACGCGGTACGCGAGGTGCTCAACGGCCTGGCCGCCCGGCTGGCCGCGGAGAACGCGTCCACGACGGACCTCATCCGCCTGCGCCGGCTGCACCGGGAGATGACCTGGGCCCACGACGACGGCGACATCGCCCGCATGGCCCGCCTGAACTTCGAGTTCCACGACGCGGTCTGCGTCGCCTCCCGGAACGCGTTCCTGCTGGAGATGCTCCGCAGGGCCCACGACACCCACCACCGCTACCCGGGTTCGACGTTCTCCCTCCCGGACCGCGCCGCGGGCTCCCTCGCCGAGCACGAGGAGATCCTCCAGGCCATCGAAGCCCGTGACGGCCGCCGCGCGGAGGAGCTGGCCACGGCACACACGGGCAAGGCCCGCACGGCCCGGATCTCGATGCTCGACGGCACCGTCGAGGAGCAGAACCGCAAGGCCAGCAAGGCGGAGACAGACCCGCGGACGACCGCAGACGACGTCGGGCGGGAGCACAGCCACGAGGCGAAGGAGGCTCGTCGATGACCGGATGGCGGCACCCGGACGACCACTACGACGTGATCGACCCAGCCATCGGCGCGAGCGCCGACGTCGCCGACAACGCCCCGCGGGAACACAGCCACGAGGCGAAGGAGACTCATCGATGACCGTGACCACCACCGAACCAACCCTGCTCATCGGAGCCGAATGGCAGCACGCCGACGACCACTACAACGCGACCGACCCAGCCACCGACGCAATCGCCGACGTCGCCGACAACGCCCCGCGGGAACACAGCCACGAGGCGAAGGAGGCTCGCCGATGACCGTGACCACCACTGAACCAACCCTGCTCATCGGAGCCGAATGGCGACACGCGGAGAACCGCTACGACGTGGTCGACCCGGCCACCGGTGCGGTCGTCGGTGTCGCCGACGACGCCGGTGTGGCCGACGCGCGAGCGGCCCTCGACGCCGCCGCCGGGGCGGCCGAGGGCTGGCGGGACAAGCCACCCGAGCGTCGCTCGGCGATCCTCCGGGCCGCCGCCGCGGCCATCCGGGCCGACAGCGACGACCTCGCCCTGCTCCTCAGCCGCGAGTGCGGCAAGCCCGTCCCCGAAGCCAAGGGGGAACTCGGCAGCGCCACCGCGGCAATGGACTGGGCCGCCGAGGAAGGCCGCCGCACCGACGGCCGCCTCGTCGCCATCGGGGGTGGCCGGCGCGGGATGGTCCTCAAGCAGCCCGTCGGCATCACCGTCGCCATCTCGCCGTGGAACTTCCCGGCCAGCATGTTCCTCCGCAAGATCGCCCTCGCGCTGGCCGCCGGGTGCACCGTCATCGCCAAGCCCGCCGAGCAGACGCCTCTCATCGCCAGGGCTCTCGTGGACCGGCTCGTCGCCGCGGGACTCCCGGCCGGAGTGCTCGGCCTCCTCACCACCTCCCGCCCCGACCCCCTGGTCAAGGAGCTTCTCGCCGACCCGCGCGTCGCCAAGCTCAGCTTCACGGGCTCCACCGACGTCGGGCTCATGCTCCTGCGCCGCGCGGACGGGCTCCTCAAACGTGTCGCACTGGAGCTGGGCGGACACGCGCCCGCCATCGTCCTCGACGACGCGGATGTCGACGCCGCCGTCGCCGGTGTGGTCGCCTCCAAGTACCGCAACTGCGGCCAGAGCTGCATCGCGACCAACCGGCTCTACGTCCACGAGTCGCTCTACGACCGCGTCACCACGGCGTTGGTCGACGCGGTCGGCGGGCTCCGGGTCGGGCCGGGCACCGAGGACGGCACAGACGTCGGGCCGCTCATCGACGAGGCGGCACTGCGCAAGCTCGAGTCCCAGGTGGACGACGCGCGGGCGCGGGGTGCGACCGTCCACACCGGAGGAACGCGGCTCGACCGGGCGGGCTGGTTCTACGCCCCCACCGTCCTCACCGGTGTCACCGAGCAGATGTCCCTGGCACAGCAGGAGATCTTCGGCCCGGTCCTCCCGGTCCTCTCGTTCACCGACGACCAGGACGTCCTCACCAGGGCCAACGCCACCAGCTACGGCCTCGCCGCCTACCTCTACGGCCGCGACCTCACCCGCCTGTGGCGCATGGCCGAACGGCTCGACTTCGGCGTCATCGGCGTCAACGACCCCTTCCCACTCGCGCCCGAGCTTCCCTTCGGCGGCACGAAGAACAGCGGGCTCGGCCGCGAAGGCGGACTCGAAGGCATCGAGGGCTTCCTCGAGACCAAGGCGGTGGCCCTCAATGTCTGACAGCACGAAAACGGGCGCGGACACCGTCGCCGACCAGCTCGCGGACGGCGGCGTCGACACGATCTTCGGCGTGCCGGGCGTGCAGCTCGACTTCTTCCTCGACGCCGTGGCACGCAGGAAGGACCGCCTCCGCTACGTCTCCTGCCGCCACGAGCAGGGCGCGGCGCACATGGCCGACGGCTACGCCAGGGCGACCGGCCGCACGGGAGTGTTCGCCGTCGTGCCGGGGCCGGGCGTGCTCAACGCCATGACCGGCCTCGCGACCGCCTACTCCACCTCGTCCCCGGTCCTGGCCATCGCGGCGAACCTGCCGGCGTGGGCCATCGACGGCGGGCTCGGCCTGCTCCACGAGATCAGCGCCCAGGAGGACGTGCTGCGGTCGGCCACCAAGGCGGTCCTGCCCGTCCGCGACACCGACGACCTCGCCGCGGCGGTGCGGGACGGTCTCGCCGCCACCCGCGACGGCCGCTCCCAGCCGGTCGCCGTCTCGATCCCGGAGAACCT
>Ga0307502_10000234_pt1 | contig 14935 bp, 16 predicted proteins | sample 16_S_MG_FD_201364 | JGI IMG/M metagenome (GOLD analysis project Ga0307502, IMG submission 201364) | Soil microbial communities from Populus trichocarpa stands in riparian zone in the Pacific Northwest, United States - 16_S | ecosystem: Environmental > Terrestrial > Soil > Riparian zone > Trees... | reverse complement strand
TCGCGTTGGTTGTTGCGGGTGTTGCCGTGGGTGGATGTGAAGGCTGGGGTGTATCGCGTGAACCGGCGGTTGACGTATGTCGTTGGGGATGGACGCGTGACGTTTACCAATGCGGGGGCGGATGTGCGCGTGATTCCTGAGGAGTTGCGGGAGTTGCCGATGTTGCGCGATTTTGAGGATTTGGAGGTGCTGTCGGCGCTGGCGGACAGGTTTGTCCAAAAGCAGTTTGCGGCGGGTGATGTGATCGTCAAGGCGGGCGCGCCGGCTGATGAGGTGTTGTTGATCGCGCATGGCAAGGCTGAGCGGTTGGGGTCTGGGGAGTACGGCGATCAGACGGTCCTTGAGGTGCTCGCCGACGGCGATCACTTCGGGGCCTATGCGGTGCTTGAGTCTGATGATGTGTGGGACAGCACGTTGCGCGCGGCAACGGATTGCATCGTCTTGGCGTTGGCCGAGCAGGACTTTCAGACGCTCGTTGAGCGCTTTGGGGCGTTGGGGGCGCATATCGAGGCGATTCGGGCGTTGCGTGGCCATGCGACCAACCGTGCGGGTGAGGCCGCGATCGATTTGGCGTCCGGTCATGACGGCGAGCCGGTGCTGCCCCAGACGTTCGTCGATTACGAGGTCGCGCCGCGCGAGTATGAGCTCAGCGTCGCGCAGACCGTCCTGCGGGTCCATAGCCGGGTCGCCGATCTGTTCAACGAGCCGATGAATCAGACGGAGCAGCAGTTGCGCTTGACCGTCGAGGCGCTGCGCGAGCGCCAAGAGCATGAGATGGTCAACAACCGCGACTTCGGGCTGTTGCATAACGCCGATCTGAAGCAGCGCATCAACACGCGCAGCGGCCCGCCGACCCCCGACGACCTCGACGAGCTGTTGTCGCGCAGGCGCTCAACCAAGGCGATGTTCGCGCATCCCAAGACGATCGCCGCGTTCGGGCGCGAATGCAACAAGCTGGGGATCTATCCGGGCAACGTCGATCTGCTCGACAGCGCGGTCCCGGCGTGGCGGGGCGTACCGATCTTGCCGTGCAACAAGATCCCGATCAGCCCGGGGCAGACCAGCTCGATCATCGCGATGCGCACCGGCGAGGACGACCAAGGCGTCATCGGCCTGCACCAGACCGGCATCCCCGACGAATACGCCCCCAGCCTGAACGTGCGCTTCATGGGCATCTCCGAACAAGCGATCATCTCCTATCTGGTCAGCGCATACTTCTCGGTCGCCGTCCTGGTCCCCGACGCACTGGGAATCCTCGAAAACTGCGAAGTCAAACGCTGACAGCAACAGCACGAGCGGGCACGAGCCGATGGCGGCTGTGTCAGGTGTGCGCACCTGCGATGAGGTGCTGTGCTGGGGTCGTGAGGTTGTCGATCCCGCGCTGCGCGCTCAGGTTGACCAATTGCCGGCGACGGCCCGGCGGATCGCGGGCTACCACTTGGGCTGGTGGGACGTCGATGGTGAGCCAACCGACGGCGGTGGCGGGAAGGCTTTTCGTCCGGCGCTGTGTCTGCTGGCGGCCGCGGCGACCGGCGCGGACGCGGTCGTCGCGCTGCCGGCCGCGGTCGCCATCGAGTTGGTGCACAACTTCTCGTTGTTGCATGACGATGTGATGGACGGCGATGTGCGGCGTCGTCATCGCCCGACGGCGTGGACGGTGTTCGGTTTGGGTCCGGCGATCCTCGCCGGCGACGCGTTGCTGACGGCGGCCTTCGATGCGCTTGCCGGCAGCGGTCATCGGCACGCCGATGTGAGTGTGCGGCGTCTGAGCGCGACGGTGCTGGCACTCGTGGATGGCCAGAGCCTGGATTTGGAGTTCGAAGCACGCGACGACGTCGTGATGGCCGAGGCAATGCGGATGGCGAACGCGAAGACCGGCGCGCTGCTGGGCTGCGCCTGCGCGTTGGGGGCCCTGTTTGCCGGCGCGCCCAGGCCGCAGGTCGATCAGGTCCGGTTGTTTGGCGAGCGGTTGGGATTCGCGTTTCAGCTCGTCGATGACATGCTCGGGATCTGGGGAGACCCCGTGATAACCGGCAAGGCCGTCCACTCCGATCTGGCCAGCCGCAAGAAGTCGCTGCCCGTCGTGGCGGCGCTCGGCTCAGACACCTCGGCAGGAACCGAGCTCGCGCAGCTGTATAAGCAAACGCAGCCGCTGTCAGCGGCCGACGTCGCGTATGCGGCGCACCTCGTGCAGCGGGCGGGCGCGCGCGCCTGGTCTGAGAACGAGGCCGCCGATCAGCTCACGCAAGCGTTCGAGCACTTGCACGCAGCCGAGCTGAGCGGTCCGGCCGTCGGCGAGCTCACGGCGCTCGCGCACCTGGTCACCAGCCGTGAGCACTGACCAGCGCACCACCACGGGGGCCGCGCCGAACGGCAACCAGGCGGAGGAGCTGATCGTGCTCGTCGACGAGCAGGGACGCGCGATCGGAGCGGCCGAGAAATGGTCCTCACATCACGCCGACACGCCGCTTCACCTCGCGTTCTCCTGCTATGTGTTCGACGACGACGGCACGTTCTTGGCGACCCGCCGCGCGCTGCCCAAGAAGATCTGGCCGGGCGTGTGGAGCAACAGCGTGTGCGGACACCCGGGCGTGAACGAAAGCATCACCGACGCGATCCACCGTCGCCTGGACTACGAACTGGGCATGACCGCGCGCGACATCCAAGTCGTGCTGCCCCGCCACCTCTACCGCGCACCCCCATTCAAGGGCATCGTCGAGTACGAGTTCTGTCCGGTCTACGTCGCTCGAGCCGCAAGCTCCCCCCAGCCGAACCCGCTGGAGGTGGGCGCCTGCGCATGGGTCGACTGGCACGCCTTCGTCCACGCCGCCGAGACCGACAGCAGCGACACGTACTCGTGGTGGTGCAAGAACCAACTTCGTCACCTCAAAGACGACCCGCTCGTCGCGCGCTACTCACAACCCGCCCCACAGGCCAAGGAACATCGTGAGCTCTAGCCGGCCGTTCGAGTTGCCGGAAAGGAGATCCAGTACGAGGGCGAGCTGAACAACGGCGTCCTGGTCGTGCAGAACTTCCTCGGCATCGAGCCCGTCCAGGCGGTGCTCACGGTCGCTATAAGCCGGATCACCTCCAGCGCAGGTACGAGTCGGAAGCGCTCGCCGAGGCCAAGCCCTCGACGGCCTTCACGGCCGGCCCGACCGGGCTCGGCACGTCCGCGTCGCGCCTGGTGTCAGAGCTTCGTCCAGTCGATGCCGACATCGAGTACCCCCGAACCCTGACGAAACCGGCTGGCGGTTCGCGTGCCGGCGTAGCAGCGACATCAAACGGCGAAATCCAGCGGCGGGTGCGCTTACCATCTCTGGGTCTCCGTTTCCGAGACCCGAGAGGTACGACCCAGATGGCTGATCTCCAAGCGACAGCAGCGGTGATGCCGGCGGCCAGCGAGCTGGAGTCGCGGCTCGAACAGCATCGGGCGGAGCTGACCGGCTACTGCTACCGCATGCTGGGGTCGACGTTCGAGGCGGAGGACGCCGTGCAGGAGACGATGCTGCGCGCGTGGCGGAGCCTTGATCGCTTCGAGGGTCGTGCGGCGCTCAAGTCGTGGATGTATCGCATCGCGACCAACGTGTGCCTCACGATGATCGAGGGGCGCGGGCGCCGCGCCCGTCCGATGGATCTCAGTCCCGCGGGAACGGTCGACGGGGCACTGACGACGCTGCCGGAGGCAACCTGGCTCGAGCCGATTCCCGATGCCCGCGTCCTACCTGCGGACGGCGATCCAGCGGAGCTGGCGATGGCGCGCGAGACCCTTCGGTTGGCCTTCGTTGCCGCGCTGCAGCACCTCCCGGCTCGCCAGCGAGCGGTGCTGATCCTGCGGGAGGTGTTGCGCTGGAAGGCGAGCGAGGTCGCCGAGCTCCTCGACACGAGCGTCGCCTCCGTCAACAGTGCGCTCCAACGCGCGCGGTCGACGCTCTCGGCGAGCGACGTCACCGTCACCGACCCGGCCCCGCCGATGGACGAGGCGGACCGTGCGCTTCTGGCGCGCTATGTCGACGCCTTCGAGCAGTTCGACATCGACGCGCTCGTCGCGTTGCTGCATGAAGAGGCAACCCTCTCGATGCCGCCCTACGAGCTGTGGCTGCGCGGGCAGCTCGATCTGCGGCGCTGGTTCCTCGGGACCGGTTCGCACTGTCGCGGTTCGCGGCTGGTGCCGATCCTGGCCAATGGCTCGCCGGCGTTCGGGCAGTACCGGCCGAGCGGTCCCGGCGGCAGCTATGAGCCATGGGCGTTGCAGGTCATCGAGACCTCAGGGGACCGCATCCTCGCGATCAACTCGTTTCTCGACACCGCGCGGCTGTTCCCGCTCTTCGGGCTGTCGCTCCAGCTCGACTCCTGACCCCGTACCCGTCGCCAAGACCTCGGCCAAACCGACGAACTGGAGCAGCTGATCGAGTTCGCGCGAAGCGCGCTGCAGCCGGACCTGACGCCCGAAACGCCGCGCGGTGAGCTGTAGGCGGGCCAGCGCATCGACGGTGACGGCGTCCGCCGCCACCGCGTCGACGTCGCAGACGATGACCTCGGCCGCGCTGCTGACGAGCAGCAGGCGCAGGCGTTCGCAGAGCATCGGCATATCGCCGGCGCCAATCGGCCCGGCGATGACGAGGACGCTGTTGCTCGGTTCCGGTTGCGTTGGCATCGACAGTCGAGGGCCGCGGCGCCCATGCATGTATTGGTCCTCCGGATAGCCGGGATGTTCACTCAGACCGGCGGAAACCGAAAAACTCATCGGTCGCCAAGGCTGGTCTTCACGACCGCGTATAAACGCCGGAGGGTCAGAATGACGCTACGTCAGAACGCGCACTCGGCGGCCGGCGACAGATCCGCGCGCATGTTGCGCCGCATCATCCGCAATGCCGCATCCGCAAGCTCCGGTTCGATGTGCGCCACGCCGTCGGTTGGCACGGCCACACGCAAGTCGCGCACGTACGCGTCGAGCGCGCTATAGAGGATGCACTGCTCGGTCACCTGGCCGCAGAGCATGATGCGCGCGATGTCGAGCTGGCGTAGGAGGTACTCCAGCGGCGTCTCGTAGAAGACGGAGTGACGCGCCTTGATGACGAAGCTCGCGTCTTGCGGTGGCCGCAGCGGCTCGACGAGCTCGGGGTGGCGTCCCTCGTTCAGCGCGATGTCGAGCAGCTCGCCGGACGAGGAGTTCCAGTGGCCGTAGTTGTCGTTGACGTAGATAACCGGGACCTCCTCGTCGCGAGCGCGCCGCACGAGCTGCGCGATCTGCGGCACCACACCGGCCATGCTCGCGACGAGCAGGTCGGCGTCCTCGTGGTCGTAGGGATTGAGCACGTCGACGACGACGAGGGCGGTGCTAAAGCCGGGTTCGTCTGGCACACCGCCGGACGTACCCCGCTCGGCAACGGCGAACACCGCTTCACGCGATCCGCAGAGCACCTACGCCGTCGACGCGAGCGCCTGGACACATGCGCGCGCGTGGGCGCCGGCGCCCGCGGGTAACGCGGAACGCGCCCGTCACGATCCGATCGGAGGCAACGACATAGGCGACGACGACGTTCTCGACGCGACGCCGTACCTTCCGGGTCGTCGCTCGCTCAGCGCGCTACGCGCGGCAGCGGCCAACTGTCGCGCTTGCGCCCTGCACGAGTGCGCCACGCAGACAGTGTTCGGCGAGGGCCCGCGCCGCGCGCGGCTGATGCTCGTCGGCGAGATCCCGGGCGATCAGGAGGACCGTGCCGGCCGCGTCTTCGTCGGCCCCGCCGGACGGGAACTCGACCGTGCACTGGAGGCGGTCGGTATCGCACGCGACGACACGTACGTGACAAACGCAGTGAAGCACTTCAAGTTCGAGCAACGTGGGAAGCGGCGCATCCATCAGAAGCCCAGCCGATGGGAGGTCCGCGCATGCAACCCATGGCTGCGCGCCGAGCTCGATGTTGTCAGACCTCAAGCGCTCGTCTTGCTCGGTGCGACCGCCGGTCAAGCACTGCTGGGCCCCGGCTTCAAGGTCGGCGAGTCTCGCGGTCGGCCGATCAATTCCGACCTCGCCGAGTTCGTCACCGCTACCGCCCATCCGTCTGCGATCCTGCGCGCTCGCGACGATGATGCTCGCAGCGCCATGCGTGCGGCGCTGGCCGCGGATCTGCGCACGGTGGCGGAGTTCCTCAGCCTCGCGAGTAAATGAAGCAGCCCCTCAGTCGTCGTCGACGCTGTCGCGCTTGACGAGCTTGATGAAGGTGCTCGGCTCGCCGTCGGCCTTGCGCTCCTGAAGGACTGCCGCCAATTTCTGTTGCTCGAACTTCTCGAACCATTCGTCCCAGTCGATCTGTTCCAGCTCGCCCTCACCGGCGCCACCGGGGAAGTCGATCCGCAGAATTCCCGGATCGTCCTTGTCCCCGGTTCCGCGAACCCGCGCGGGCGTACCGCCGTGGTCCTCGGCCCAGCGACGGATCTCGTCGTGATCGGTCGTAATCGTCCCTTGGCTGGCTGGCATGAGTCCTCCTCTCGTCGTACCTCCGTCGGTAGGCCGCGGCCGCCGCGAGCGCAAGCCGGCGCCCGCGGCAGCACACCTGCCTAGATCAGGAAGCAGGTTGGTCCGCCTGGCCGAGCCGCAGCGCCTCGGACTGGTCAGCGACGTGCCGTAGATACGTGATCGTCTGGCGCAGGATCCGTGAGACCTGCATCTGGCTGACGCCGAAGACTGCTCCGATCTCCGCCTGCGTCATGTCCTCTTCGAATCGAAGCCGCAACATCTCGCGGGCACGCGGTGTAATCGTCTTCAGCAGTCCGTTCAGCTCGGCGCGGGTCTCAGCGCGGGCGATATCCGGATCCTCGGCTCCGAGCGTGTCTTCGAGCGTCGTCGCGTCGCCCGGATCGCCCTGCGGGGCTTGCAGTGAGAGCCCGGTGCGCCCGCAGCGCGCCTGCAGCGCCTCGAGGGTCTGTTCCTCGTCCAGTCCGGCGGCGGTGGCCAGCTCGGTCGTCGTGGGCGAGCGGTCGAGCTGCTGTGTGAGCCGGATCAGCGCTGTCTCGACGCGCAGCGTCAGCTCTTGGACATCGCGCGGCGGTCGCACCGTCCAGCTGTGGTCACGGAAATGGCGCTTGAGCTCACCGGTGATCGTCGGTACCGCGAACGAGCTGAAGGCGCAGCCGCGGGCGAGATCATAGCGATCGATCGCTTTCACCAGTGCGACGGAGGCGACCTGGATGAGATCGTCCAGCGGCTCACCTGAGCGGTGATAGCGTCGCGCAAGTGAACGCGCGAGCGGCAGAAATCGCTCGATGAGCGCGGCCCGCGCTTGTCGGTCACCACTATGCAGCCATGCTTTGAACAGGCGCTCGTCATGCCGCGCACGTCGTTCGTGAGTGGAGTCGGCGAGTTGGGCGGCCGCTGCGGCGTCAAGTTGCGCTTGCGCGGCGGTCGCTTGAAGTGTTGCCACGTTCCCCCCTTCAAGATCGAGGCTGTCGTCCGTGGCTGGCCATACCCTTGACGGCAACCGGCGAAACGACCTCGCGGGACGCACCGTTTGGATCGAAGCGCGCGCCGTATCGTCCACGCAAACGGCCGGACGAGACCGGTTGTCGGGATGTCGTTCACCCGGAATGCGTCGACCCCGGCAACGACTTTGCCGGGGTCGAGCTCGCAGGAGTACTGTGGCGCCGCCCTCGATGCGGAGCGGCGGGCAATGAGAAGCGACTAGCGGTTTCCCATGTCGCTCGGGGTCTTGGGGTGATCCTGCTTACTGTCGGTATCGGCTGCGTCCGTCCCGTCGGACAGCTGGCTGATCCCGCGCTCGCCGATGTCCGGATCGTCGCCGCGCTCACCCGGAGCGAGATCTTTGGATCCCTCGCCAACGTCGCGCAGCGGATCGCCGCTTCCACCGTGGCCCTCGGGAGTGCCGTGCGGGCTGGGATCGCCTTCGCCGTCGAGTGAACCGACGGTACCGGAGTCTGGCGAGTCGTCGGCGTCTTGGCCACCGAAGCCGCCGGACTGGAACGAACCCTCTTCCTCTGCGCCCTCCGGCAAGCGCGACTTCTGCACGTCGGCGCCGCCGGTGGCAGCTCCGAGGGAGCCCTCCTCTACGTCTTCGAGGCGTCCGCTCTTATAAGCGTTGTCGGGTGTGTCCTTGACCCCGGGGCCGCTCGTCTTGCCTTCTTGGTCTGGCATGTTGCTCTCCTCTCGTTGCGGTGGTGGCGCCGTACCCCGACGCGCTAACTCATATTCCTTGCGTTGGTGGTTCTCTCGGCGCCAGGATCGGGTACGGGCGTCAGGCACTCGACCACAGGAGGAGAGACATGGCAGACGAAACGCCGGATCCCGACAACGCCCGTAGCCCGGCGCCCGACGCGGCTCCCGAAGATAACCCTGAGCCCGACGCGCTCAAGGATGCCGACATCACGAGCGGGACGGGAGACCCCGACGAGGCCCAGGCTGAGCAGGAGGGTGCCGCCGGACCCGCCTCGGGTACTTCGCCGCAGGAGGCTGGGAGTCTCTAAGCGGGCGTTCGCCGCTCCTTCACAAAGGCGCGGCTGACCTGCTGACGACGCCGGGTGGGTTGCGGACCTAAGCCGTGACCCGCCCGCGCTCAATCAGCGAACGGGAGCATCTTTTCTACTCCCGCGATGGTGAAGACACGCTGCACCGTGCGCGGGGCTCGCAGCAGCACCAATCGATGTGCGTCCTGCCTTGAGCGTATTTGCGCCTCGAGGATCAACCGGATGCCCGTCGAGTCCAGGAAGCTCAAGCCCGACAGGTCGAGGATGATCGATCGCGCGTCTGTCGCTTCCACCCGCTTGAGCTCATCCTCTACGTCGCGGGCATAGGCTAGATCGAACTCACCTCGCAACGTGATGGCATGAACGTCTCCATCGCGCTCCGAGCGAATGTGGAGCCTGCCGAGTTCGACGATCTCCTCGGACCGCGACTGGTTGTCTTCCACGTCTTTGGTCACCGGGAGCCCCTAGCCACACGCGTCATAAACAGTCGCGGCGATCCCGAGAGCCTGGGGGTCCCAGGTGACGGTCTCCTCGCGGTCAGGTACCCGTGGATCCGTGGAAGACGAATGCTCGGACCCCGCAACCGTACCAACTCTGGGCGTTAGGCAAGCGAAACGCTTACGCGCCGTCGCCGACTTGGCGCCATCCGCGGCTCAGGCTGAGAAGCGCGGCAGGATCTCGCGTGCGTAGAAGTCGATGAAGCCGTCGTGCCCGGGCCCGATCTGGCCGACGTAGATCTCGTCGAAGCCGGCATCCACGTAGGCCTGGATCGCAGCGGCGTGTTCGTCGGGATCGGGCCCGCACGGCAGCGATGACGCGATGTGCTGCTCGGTGACGAGCTGGGTCGCCTGCTCGAAATGGCGTGGCGAAGGGAGCACCTGCGCAAGCTCGCCGGACAGCGCCTCGTTGGGCCACAACCGGTGCGCGGTGCGTACGCATTCGTCGCGATCCTCACCCCAGCAGACCTTCAGGCCACCGGTAATCGGACCTGAGCCCCCGTGCTGGCGGTAGCGCTGCACGGCCTCTCGGTCGGGGACGACCGTGACAAATCCGTCGCCGATACGGCCTGCCAGCGCGATCGCTTTGGGACCGAATCCCGATATGAGGATCGGCGGCGGCTGCTCGGGCAGTGAGTACAGGCGCGCGGCCTCCACGGTGTAGTGGCGGCCGTGGTGGTTCTTGAATCCGCCCTCCCACAGCAGCCTGATCACCGCGACGGCCTCGTCGAGCATCTCCAGGCGCACGTCCGCCGCCGGCCATCGCGCACCGAAGACGTGTTCGTTGAGCGCTTCCCCGCTGCCGACGCCAAGGCGGAAGCGACCCGGCATCATCGTCGCCGTCGTCGCCGCCGCGTGGGCCACGATCCCCGGGTGCGTGCGGACGGTCGGGCATGTGACGGCCGTCGTCCAGCGCATCGACTCGGTCACCGTGGCGGCCGCGCCGAGGACCGACCAGACGAACGGGCTCTCTCCCTGCGCGTCGTTCCACGGATGAAAATGGTCGGAGATCCACGCCGAGCGAAAACCGGCTTCCTCAGCCCGCTCAGCGCCATCGACGATCTCCAACGCCGACCGCTCCTCGCAGGAGAAGAAGACACCGATCTCAGCCACGGCGGCGGCTTACCCGTCCGCCGCCCTCGACACGCGCGTTGCGCTCAGGGTTCGCGCAATGCCTCGGCCATGTGCGCTCCCGCGACCCGGAGATCGAGGGTCTCTGGGTCAGGAGATCTGGCTCTTCCGGCGGCGAGCCCCTTCCAGCGTTCTTACTGTGAAGTCGTGTTTCGAGGCGATTCCGACGCGGGTAAGCACACCGCGGCGATGGCAGTCACAGGCAGAAGATCCCAACCTGCGAGCCCCGTCGAGGGCCCGGAAGCGCTTCCGTCGCGCAGCGCCGCGGCACAGCGCCGGGCGATGCAAGCGGCGCTCGCGGCAGCAGTCATGGCGATGCGTTCGCAGGACAACCGCCGCGCCGGCGGGCGCGCCCGCGGGCGGCGTAGCTGATCCGGATTCAGCGACGCCGCCGCTCGAAGGCGCGCAAGCGCGCTTCCTGTTGCCACTGGACCGTCGCCTTGGCACTGCTGCGCACGAGGGCGTCGCAGCGCGGACTCGGGCGCGCGGTCCCGGCCACGTCGTGGGCACAGGCTGCGGCCGGTCGGTAGACGTCGGGTGCGCGCCACAGGCTGCGGCCGGGCAAGAACGCGTGCTCGAGCGACGCGCGGGCGAGCGTCTTGATGTCGGGGTACTCCAGCTCGTACTCGGTCATCGCGAACTGGTACTCGTGCGTGATGTCGATTCGCGAGACGCCGGGGTCGTCGGTGGCGAGCGCGACCGGGACGCTGGCCGCGCGATAGAGCTTGAACGGGTGAGCGGAGCCGGACACGCCGAGGATCTGCGCGTTGCTGGTCAGGGGCGCCTCGACGAGCACGTGGCGGCGGGCCATCGTCCGCAGCAGGTCGAGGTAATTCGTCTCGTTGAGGACATCGACGCTGTGCCCGATGCGCTCGGCGCCGGCAATCTCGACGGCCTGACGGATGTGGAAGCTCAGGTCCGCGGGCTCGACGAGGCCGGGTGCGAGCTCGCCGGCGTGCAGCGTCACGTGGGCGTTCGGATAGACGCTGCGCAGGTACTGGATTATCCGCATGTGCAGCGTGTAATCGCGCAGCGCGATCGCGTTGTCCTCGGGCTGCACCAGGTTGACGCCGACGTAGCGGGGATCGGCGTTCTGCAGCTCGAAGCCGAGCAGCAGGCCCGTGAAGACGCTCACCGGGTCTGTCGCGCGGCCGACCTGGTAGTCGTAGCGAATCGTGACCGCACAGGCCGGCTGCGGTTGCGGGGTCCGGCAGCCAAGCAGATCGTCGAAGCGATCGCGGTCGCCGTCGGTCTCGGCGATCGCCCCACTCACGACTTGCGCCATCCCGCTCTCGAGGAGCTTGTTACGCATCGCCGCGAAGTCGGGATCGAAGGTGACCTGCTTGGCCAGCTCGCGCAGGCCGTAGTACTGCCGCGAGACGAGCGTCTCGAGGTAGAGCACGTTCTGCTCGGCGTTGACGCTCGCAACGGCGGCGAGCAGGTCGCCCTTGCGTTCCGTAGCCGCTCCGAACTTCCCGAACGTCGCGAAGAAGTGGTCGTGGCCGGTCTCGGCCCCAGGCTGGAAGCCCTCCATCGACCAGGCCCGCAGGATCTGCTGGTAGAACTCGCTGTCGCTGCTGGAGTCTGCGATCGGCCGCTGGCCGGAGGGGCAGGCGGGCTTACCGAACAACGTGTCGGCGAGTCCAGGGGAAGGTGTCGGCTTGAACTGCGCCACCAGCGTCGTCGTGTCGATGCAGAGCCCGTCATCGATGGCCAAGCGGATCAGCGTCTCGGTCGGCACGGCGCCGGAGAGGTGGTTGTGCAGGTCGCCGCCCTTCGGCATTTCCGCGAGAAATGCACGCAGCCTGGTCGGGTCGTTGCGGATCGCCTCCAGGTAGCGCGCCGTGCGCTGCTCGCCGAGGTTCGGCGTCGTCGCACGGGCGCCGGGCGCACCGAAGCAGAGCGCCAGCGACAGGGTGGCCGCCAGCGCGGCGAGCAGACGCCTGACCGTGAGCTGCTCAAAGCCGCCATCGACAAACGCGGACGTCGGCGTCATGTCCCACTCCCCTCTGTGTCACACCGTTCCCAAAGGTGTCGTTCGAACCTAGTCCGACGGTAAGACGGCGTCAAGGCGCCTCACTGATGAGCGATCCAGACGCGCTCGCCGATCACGTGAGCCGGCGCCGGAGCACCGCCAGCAGCGATACGCCCGCCGCGAGGTCACGCCCGCGGCGGATCCACGACGCCTCGGCGCCGAGCACCCGTTCCAGCGCCTCGTTGACGACGCCACCAGGAGTCCGCCCGAGATCGGACGAGGACGTGGGGCGCCGGCGGACTCGCTGCACGAAGCGGACCGCGGCGATCGGCGCCAGCAGCACCGTGTTGAACGCGGTCAGGCGTTCCACCGTCCAGCCGGTGTCTGCCACACGCGCGACGAGCCCGCGTCGCGTGTAGCGCCGGTGATGGTGCGCAACGACGTCGTGCTCTCCCCACAGCCAGGCGTACTGCGGCACGGTGAGGACGAGGCGTCCACCGGGGCGCACGACACGCGCGAGCTCGCGCAGCGCGAACGCGTCGTCGCCGACGTGTTCCAGGACATCGAGCGCCAAGGCGAGATCGAAGTGCCCGCCCTCGAATGGCAGCACGTCCTCCAGCGAGCCCGGACGGACCTCTCCGACCCGCCGCGCCACCGCGGCCTCCAGCGACGACGGCGCAAGCTCGACACCCCACACCCGCCCCCGCCGCGCGAGGTCGACCATGTTGCGCCCCGACCCGCAGCCGGCGTCGAGGATCCGGGCATCGGCCGGCACAGCCAACCCGTCGAGGACCGCGGCCAGAACCCGGCGCCGCCCGCGGTACCACCAGTGCTCCTCCTCGACATCGAAGGTCCAGCGCTCGAGCGCCTCGTCCACGGCGCTCAGTCCGGGTCGCGGCGCACGAGCTCACCGTCGATCTGCTCGTCGACGACGAACAGCGGGCGGCCCTTGACCTGGTCGAAGATCCGCCCGACGTACAGGCCCACGACGCCCAAAGCGATGATGATGAACCCGCTCAACAGGACGAGCAGGACGACGATGCTCGTGTAGCCGGGCGGCGTGTCCTCGACGTAGCGCGAGAAGACCGCGTACACGGCAAGCATGCCGCCCGCGGCCGCGATGCAGAAGCCGAACAGCACGATCACCCGCAGCAGGACGGTCGTCCGAAAGAACATCCCGTCGAAGGCGACCCGTATGAGCTGGCGCAGGCCGTAGGCGCTCGGCGCGTCGCCTGCGCGCTCGGCGTGGACGAACGTGATGCTCGCCTGCGTGAAGCCCAGCCAATCGAGCACGAGTTGGTACTCACGGTCGCGGTCGCGCAGCGACAAGAACGAGTCGACGACCTTGCGCGAGATGATCGAGAGCGTCGAGAACTCGATGTCGCCGCCTTCGTGCCCGCGCTCTCTGAGCATGCGCCGGTAGAGGTTCGCCGAGAAGCGGCGGAACGCGGGATGCTGGCGGCCCTGCCGGACCGCACGCACGATGTCGTATCCCTCCTGAGCCTTGGCGTACAGCCGCGGGATCTCCTCAGGCGGCTCCTGCAGGTCGCAGTCCATGACGACCGTCCACGCGCCGGTCGCGCGCGTCAGCCCGGCCGTGATGGCGGCGTGCTGGCCGAAGTTGCGGCTCAGGCGGACGATTCGCAGGCGCGGATCCGCGCGCGCCAGCTCGCGCAGAAGCTCCCAGGCGTTGTCGGTCGAGCGGTCGTCGACGAAGACGATCTCGTAGTCCGGGGTGACGGCGAGCACGCTTGCGGTCAGCCGCTCGTGCAGCGCCCTCAGGCACCCGGCACAGTGGTACACGGGGATGACGACGCTCAGCTCGATCACGGTGACGGTGCGACGGTGAATATGCTCGCGCGTCTGCCCGAGAGCCTCATCTACCGCAGCGCATTGGGCTACGGCCTCGCGATGCGCGTTCTGTACGGACGCTACTACGGAGCGCGTGACGCGGCGGTCGCCGCGCACGTCGCGGACGGCGCGAGCGTCCTGGAGCTGTGCTGCGGCCCGGCGCGGTTGTACCGCAACGAACTGCGTGGGCGAATCGGCTGCTACATCGCGATGGACTCCAACGCCGGCTTCGTCGACCGGCTGCGCCTACGCGGCGTGGACGCGCGCCAGGCGGATGTCGCGACCGCAGATCTGCCGGTCGCCGACATCGTTCTCATGCAGGCCGGCCTCTACCACTTCCTGCCGGATGCCGAGGGCATGGTGAGGCGGATGCTGGCGGCCGCGCGTGAGCGGGTCGTCATATCAGAGCCGGTGCGCAACCTCGCCCAGAGCCGGGTGGCGATCGTTGCGCGCCTGGCATCCGTGGGGGCGGCGACCGGCGGCGGCGCGCAGGCGCAGCGCTTCGACGAAGCGTCGCTCGAGGCGCTGATGAAACGCTTTGGCGACGCCGTCGTGGCGTCGCAGCCCGCACCCGGTGGGCGCGAGCGCGTCTACGTACTGGCCGGAGCAGCACGATGATCGACCTGCCGTTCAACCGCCCGTACCGCACGGGAGGCGAGGGCGCCCGCGTCGCCGCCGTCCTCGAGCGCGGCTGGACCGGCGGCAACGGGCCACAGAGCGCCTACTGCGAGACGCTGCTGCAGGAGCTGACGCAGGCCCACCGAGTCCTGCTGACGCACTCGTGCACGGGGGCACTGGAGATGGCGGCGCTGCTGAGCGGCGTCGGACCTGGCGACGAGGTCATCATGCCCTCGTTCACGTTCGTCTCGACGGCCAACGCGTTCGTGCTGCGCGGTGCGACGCCCGTCTTCGTCGACATCGACCCCGTCACGCTGAACATCGACCCGGGGCGAGCGGCTGCCGCGCTCATACCGAGCACGAGAGCGATCGCGGCGGTGCA